>JAEEGL014732118.1_pt1 | contig 19554 bp, 14 predicted proteins | sample 9134231 | NCBI WGS metagenome assembly JAEEGL01 (sample SAMN16246548, study PRJNA631951) | gut metagenome | biome: gut microbiome; feature: rumen; material: fiber-attached | host: Bos | place: Iran: Karaj | collected 2018-10 | reverse complement strand
TATTTCCAGGGCGCAAGACTCACGGCCAGCTGCGCCATCGACATGGGCTTCGACGTGACGGTCATCTCCGACAGTATGCCCGCCTACACCATGAAGACCAAGGGCATCGACCTGTTCACGAGCGCCGCGGACGTTACGACCTGCGACGGCTACATCGTCAACAAGGTCGGCACGTTCCAGATCGCCCTCGCCTGCCGCTACTTCGGCGTTCCCTACATCGCGGCAGGCAATCCGAATCCGGCTCATCCGTCCATCGATTCCGTCGTCATCGAGGAACGGGACCCGGAGCTTACGCTCCACGCCATGGACATCAAGCTCACGAAACCTGGCGTCAAGGGCTATTATCCCGCCTTCGACATCACGCCGCCGGAGTACGTAACGGCCATCGCGACGGATAAGGGGCTGTTTGAACCCAAGGAATTATATAAGTATTTTGATAAATAAGCATTTGCCTTTGGGGTCCTGTCTGCAGCCACCCCTACGGCCTTTATTTAATGAAATATCAGACGTTACATACACAATCTTGAGCCTTAAATAAGGAGGAACGCATGTATACCGCACAGAACGTCATCGGCTACGTCCATGAAAAACTGCCCGATTTCTTCGAAAAAGACGCCGTTTTGAAAGCGACGGAACTCTCGGACGGCAACATCAACTTCGTGTTCCGCGTGGAGGAGCCTTCCACCGGCAAGTCGCTCATCATCAAGCACGCGGAGGACACGCTGCGGGTCAACCCCGCCCGGCACATCGGCTATGCGAGAAACCGCATCGAATGCGAGGTGCTGAAGCTGCAGCGGCAGTACTGCCCCGAGCTCATCCCAGAGGTCTATCTCTACGATGCCGAGGAGCACAACATCGTCATGGAGGACATGAAGGGCTTTGAGAACCTGCGCTACGAGCTCTGTGCGCACAAGACGTTCCCCAACCTTGCGAAGGACGTGGCGGCCTTCTGCGGCCGGGCGCTGATCGGGTCAACGGACATGATCGTCGGCGCCGAGAAAAAGAAGGAGCTCGTGGACCGCTACATGAATCCGAAGCTGTGCGAGATTACCGAGCGCCACGTGCTGACGGAGCCCTACTACGAGGACCTCGATGACAACGGCGTTACGGCGGAAAACGACGCCTTCATGCGGACGTGGATCTACGAAAACGAAGAGCTGCACGCCAGGGTCGGCATGCTGAAGGCCTGCTTTGAGACGAAGGCGCAGGCGCTTTTGCACGGTGACCTGCACAGCGGCTCCGTCTTCGTAAAGGAGGACAGGACCTGCATCCTCGACCCCGAGTTCGCTTTCTACGGCCCCATCGGCTACGATACGGGCAATTTTGTCGCCAACCTGATCTTCGCCTACGCCAACGGGCTGTACACGATGGAGGATGGCGCGGAAAAGACGGCTTATCTGGCCTGGGTCCTCGAGACGATCGAGGAATTCTGCGACCTCTTCCGCGAGAACGCCAAGCAACTGATGCGTGAGCGATCCATCGACCGCCAGATGCATTCGGAGACGTTCTATGACCTGTATCTGGACGACATCTTCAAGGATCAGGCGGGCTTTGCGGGCACGGAGCTCATCCGCCGCGTCGTCGGCACGTCCAAGGTGCGCGACATCAAGGGCATCGAGGATGAATCGACTCGCGCCAAAGCCGAACTGCTCTGCATGACGGCCGGCATGAAGTTCGTGATGGACCCCGAGTCCATGGCCTGCGGCAAGGACTACACGGACTATCTGAAGACGTTCGCATAATCGAAGGCAAATCAGAAAAACCGGGACTTGGCAAGCGATTCGCTGCCTTGTCCCGGTCTTTGTTTTTGAAGTATTGCGCCTACAGGATCGTCTGCTTTGCGGCCGAAGCGGCGTAGTCGCTGACGAACTTGTCCGTATTCTTCTTGTTCACGAGCGTGCCGTTGCCCTTGATGCAGCCGCCCGGGCAGCACATGCCTTCGATGATGTTGCCATCGAGCTTGCCGGCTTTTGCCTTCATCAGGGCGGTCTTGCACTCGTCTATGCCGTTGCAGATGACGGCCTTCACCTCGAAGTCTTCGCGGCCCATCTCCTTGATGGCCTGCACGACGGAAGCCGCCACGCCGCCGCTGCGGCAGTAGGCCCTTCCGTATTTGCTGCCGTCCTGCAGATCCGTGGGTTCAAGCTCGGACAGCACGATGTCCTTGGAATCCAGCAGCGCCTGCAGTTCGAAGAACGTCAGCACGTAGTCGATGTAGTCCTTCGCGCAGTCCTTCTTGCGCTCGTATTTCTTGGCCATGCACGGCCCGATGAACACGACGACGGCATCCGGATCCTTCTCCTTGATGGCCTTGCCCGTGTAAGCCATGGGCGACAGCGTGTGCGAAACGTACTTCTCCATTTCCGGGAACTTGATGTGGATGTACTCCACGAAGGCCGGACAGCAGGACGTGGTCAGGAAGCCCTTTTCCAGCAGTTCCGCCGCCTCCGTCCTGGCGGTCTCATCCGCGCCCATCGCGACTTCGACGACCTCGTCGAACCCGATGCGCTTGATACCCGTATATACCTGTTCGGTTGTGCCGTCCGGGAACTGGGCGGCGACGGAAGGCGCCACGATGGCGTAGACCTTCCGGCCGGTATTTTCCTTGGATTTGATCGCGTTGATGACCTTCGATACGCCCGAAATGTCGTTCGGCGCCCCGAACGGACATTCGTAGACGCACAGGCCGCAGACGATGCACTTGTCCTGATCGACGACGGCTGCCCCGTCCTCGCCCATGTGGATGGCGCCGGTCGGGCAGACCTTTTCGCAGGGGCGCTGCAGGTTGAAGATCGCCCCGTATTTGCAGCTCTGCGCGCAGCGTCCGCATTCGACGCAGCGGGTCTTGTCGATGTGGCTGTGACCCCTCTCATCGATGGCGATGGCATCGCGCGGGCAGGCTTCCCGGCAGCTGTGCGCCAGGCAGCCGCGGCACAGGTCCGTGACCATGTAACCGGCTTTGGGGCATTCGTCGCAGGCGATGTCCACGACCTGGATGGTGTCCTTGGAACCGTGATACTCGCCTATGCCCATGCGCATGCGGTCCGCGACGATGGCGCGGTCCTTGTAGATGCAGCAGCTCATGGGCGGTTCACCCTTCTTGATGACCTTCCCCGCGATGTCATTGAACACCGTAAACGGATCGTGATCCTCCCAGAGAGCCCTCGCCAGCTCGCGCAGGACTCTGTATTTTACGACTTCTACTTTATTCTCAAATTTCTTCTGCATGTTCCTTATAACCTTTCAGCGATCGCCTTGTCCACCTGCATCATGAGCTTGGCCATGCCCTCGTCGTTCTCGATGATGACATCGGAGCGCTCCATCTTCTCCTCTTCGCTCATCTGCAGCCGGATGCGCTTGCGGATCTCCGCTTCCGTCAGGCCGTCGCGCACTTCCACGCGCTCGATGCGCACGTCTTCGGGCGCCGTCACGAGCCAGACTTCCTTCACGTATCTGTCCCAGCCCGCCTCGAACAGCAGCGGCACGTCGAAGAAGATGACCTTCTTCGTATCCGTCAGCTGCAGCTTGTGCGCCCTTTCGATGGCCTTGACGAGGATGGCCGTCTGGACCATTTCGTTCAGCCGGCGCGTCTTGGCGCGGTCTCCGAACACCATGTCCGCCAGAAGCCGCCTGTTCAGCGTGCCGTCCTCCTGGATGATCTCGATGCCGAACTCGTTTACGAGCATGCGCAGCAGAGGCTGACCCTTCGCCGTTACCTCGCGGCCGATCTCGTCCGCATCCAGGACCGTAAAGCCCTTGTCCCTCAGGATGTTCGACACCGTGCTTTTGCCGGAGCCGATGCCGCCCGTTAATCCGTATATCATTGCAAAGTCCTTTCCGCCGGCTCGCCGGCAAGATGAAACGATAATTTACTTCAGTTCGTACCAGTTGCGTCCCGTATGGACGTCCACCGCCAGCTTTACTGCCATCTGCGCGGCGTCCTCCATGGCCCTGCGCAGCGTCTCTTCCGCGGTTTTCGCGTCCTTTTCGCTGACCCGCAGGATGAGCTCGTCGTGGATCTGCAGGATGAGCTCCGCCCCCGGACACTCCTTCTTCAACGCTTCGGCCGTGCGTATCATCGCCAGCTTGATGATGTCCGCCGCCGTGCCCTGGATGGGCGTGTTCATGGCCAGTCTTTCCCCGAGCTGCCGTACGACGAACTGGGACGAGCGGATCTCCGGCACGCTGCGGCGCCTGCCGTAGAGCGTGCGGATCTCGCCGGATGCCTTGCAGTCCGCGATGCAGCCGTCCATGAAGCGCTTGACCCCCGGAAACCGGTCGAAGTAGTCTCTGATGTACTGCTCGGCCTGCTTTCTCGTGATGGACAGCTCCTCGGACAGGCCGAAGCCGCTCATGCCGTAGATGACGCCGAAATTGACCGCTTTCGCGTTGGAACGCATGAGCGGGGTCACCTGATCCTGCGGGACGCCGAAGACCTTCGAGGCCGTCTCGCGGTGGATGTCCAGCCCCTTTTCGAACGCTTCGATGAGCGTGGGATCGCCGGACATGTGCGCGAGGACGCGCAGTTCGATCTGCGAATAGTCCGCGCCTATGAGGACCATGTCGCCCGCGCCGGCCGTAAAGACCTTGCGCAGCTGCCTTCCGAGCTCCTGCCGTACCGGGATGTTCTGCAGGTTCGGCTCTGTGCAGCTGATGCGGCCCGTGGCCGTAACGGTCTGCTGGAAGTGGGCCCGGATGCGCCCGTCCTCCCCGATGAGGGGAAGCAGCCCTTCCACGTAGGTGGAGTTCAGCTTGGAAAGCGTGCGGTACTCCAGCACTCTGTCGACAATCGGGTAATCCTGCGCGAGCTTTTCGAGGATCTCGGCGTTGGTCGAATAGCCTTTCTTCGTCTTCTTGCCCGCCGGAAGACCCATCTTATCGAACAGGATCGCGCCCAGCTGCATGGGGGAATTGATGTTGAACCGCTCGCCCGCCAGTTCGTAGATCTCGTCCACAAGCGCGTCGATGCGGATCTTCAGTTCCTTGCCGAAAGCCGCGAGCGCCTGACTGTCCACGTCGATGCCCGCGATCTCCATGTCCGCGAGCACCTTGCACAGCGGGAGCTCTATTTCATAATATACTTTCTGTAAACCGAACTCTTCTATCCGTTGCTCCTGCAGGGTTCTCAGCGCCTTGAGCGCCGCGAACTTCAGCCCGGCGCTGCGGCGCATCTTATCTGCGAGCGGTTCTTCCGTCATGGCCGAGAACAGATCCATCTGGCTTTCCGCAGGCGCAGCATCCTGCCCGCTTTCGATGTCGCGATGAAACTCCGTGAACGCCAGCTCCTGCAGCGACTGCGCCTTCGCCGCGGGATCGAGCACGTACTGCGCGAGCGCCCCGTCGTATCCGGTGCGCATGGCGGACGTATCCACGCCGCGGTAAGCCAGCACGTACCAGACCTTTTCCAGTCCGAACCCGCAGAGCGTCAGCGCCTTTCCGGAGAGCAGCTCCATATCGGCGAGGCCGGTCCACACCGTTTTCCCGTCGCTGACCTGCACGAGATCCAGGCTCGGCTCCTTTTTATGATCCTCATCGGAGACGATGTCGATCCAGAGCTCGCTGCCATCCGAAAACCCTTTCAGGACTTCGTCCGTCAGCGCGTCCGAGCGCAGCTCTTCCAATGCGGCGATCTGCGTGGCAGAGCTGTCCGCGGCCTGGTTTTCGCTGCCCGCCGGCGCACTTTCCAGCAGTTTTTTCAGGTAAGTCTTAAACTCCAGCTTCTTATACAGTTCGATGAGCCTGTCCCTGTCCGGCTCCCCGATGCGGCAGTCCTCCATCGTGAAGTCGACGGGAACGTTCGTGACGATCGTGGCCAGCCGCTTGCTCATCGCGGCGGACATGGCGCCCTCTTCGATCTTCTCCCGCAGCTTGGCGCTTTCGATCTCATCCGTATGCGCCAGAAGCTTTTCGAGGCTGCCGAACTGGCGGATGAGCTTGACCGCGGTCTTTTCGCCCACGCCGGGGATGCCGGGAATGTTGTCCGACGTATCGCCGCGAAGGGCTTTGTAATCGATGAACTGTTCGTGGTCAAACCCGTACTCTTCCATCATCGCGGCATCGTCGTACAGCTTGAACTCCGTGATGCCCTTCTTCGTGATGATGACCCGCGTCTTATCCGTTGCCAGCTGCAGCGCGTCGCGGTCTCCGGTGATGATGGTGGCGGGCAGGTCTTCGGCTTCGGCCATCTTCGCCGCCGTTCCGATGATGTCGTCCGCCTCGAAGCCGTCGATCTCGTACATGCGGATGCCCATGGCCGAAAGCACGTCCTTTAAGACGGGGATCTCCATGGCGAGCTCCAGGGGCATCTTGCGGCGCCCGGCCTTGTATTCGCCGTATTCGAGGTGACGGAACGTGGGCGCCTTGCGGTCGAACGCCACGAGCATGTGCGTCGGGTCGTAGTCCGTCCGTATCTTCTGCAGCATAGAAAGAAAGCCGTACACGCCTTGCGTGTACAGCCCGTCTTTGGTCATCATCGGCCGCTGGATCGCATAGAAAGCCCTGTTTACGAGGCTGTTTCCGTCGATGATGACGATATTCTCTTTGCGGTCTAATGTTTCCATAAGATGTACCTTAATTTGTCGTTGTCCACGGTATACGAGGATCTCTCCTCTTCGCTCTCATAAAAGTATACCATAAACTCCGTACCTTCCGGTACATCTTTGTGACCCGTCACGATATATCCGTAGCCTCTGTCTCCATCCGTAAGCTCTTTGACGAACGCCTCGTCGGCATAGGCGGACAGGAACAGCTGCGCCAGCACCTGGGGATCTTCCTCTTCGGGCTCCTGCGTCTGCGGTTCGCCGGGGTTTTCCGGCTGCGCGGGTGTCGCAGGATCGTCGGGGCCCGCCAGGGGGATCTGGCCGTCGTCGATCGTCTCGGCGATATGGGTGCCGGGATCCGTCTGGCCCGGAGCGCCTACTCCGAAATACAGGCCTCCCGCAACCACGGCAAAGGCGGCCGCGATGGCGACCCATTTCTTCCAGCTGCGCTTCTTCGCGTTCAGGGGAGCGACGCTGACCCGCTCCAGGTGTTCCGCCTCTTCTCTCCTTTTCGCTTCGCGCATGATCGCGCCGGCATCAAAAGATAGGTCCGTCGGCACCTGTACCGGGGGCATGTCCTCCAGCAGTTCATCTATCAAGTTGTCCAGTCTATCGTTTTCCATTCCGATATTTAGACGCAGAACAGCGTGCTTTGTTCCATTAAAATTGATTTTAATTTTTGTTTGGCCCGGTTCAGCCGGGATTTAACCGTTCCGGGCTCTATGTCGAGCACGTCCGCGAGCTCTTCGTAGGACAATCCCTGCAGTTCCCGGAGGATGATGATGTTCCTCGCGTCCTCCGGCAGCTGTTTGATCGCGTCCCTTACAGCCTTTTGACGTTCTTTCTTGAGCAGAAGTTCCTCAGTTCCTTCCCTTTCGTCCGCAATTTCATAGTGCTCATCGATGTCCTCCTGCTCCGAGGCGTGTTTTCGCTTTCGCAGCTCGTCGAGGCAGGTGTTGATGAGGATGCGGAAGAACCAGGTCTCGAAGCTGCTGCCGCCCTGGAACGTGCCCAGATAGCGGTACATCTTGATGAAGGCTTCCTGCATGGCGTCTCGCGTATCGGCATCGTTGCCCATGTACCGGTACGCCATGGCGTATGCTTTATTCTGAACAGCAGAAATCAGGGATGCGAACGCCTGTTCGTCCCCTGAAACTGCCAGATCAATGGTTTTCTGAAGGTCCTGATCCATTTCAAAAATAAGCCCGGAGTGCCGTCAGACTTTAATTCACGCCCTATCGAATGATAGGTGGGTCTCCTGCGGTCCGTCCTCTGTCTTCCACTGAAAAAATGAGGCCTGACATAACGGCGGACGCGACATCCGGAATCCCGATGTGAAACTGTAGGTTGAATTAAGAGTCTTAACGCACACCCCAGGACAGGTAGTCTCGTTTATTCTTCGTACAGATCGACCGTGCAGTTCGTGTAGACCTTCTGCACGTCGTCGTCGTCCTCGAGGATCTCGATCATCTTCTTCAGGCTCTTGACGGCGGAATCGTCCGGCGTGCTCTCCACGGAGGGCACCATGTCGATGTCCGCTTCGACCGGGGTGATCCCCGCAGCCTTCAGCGCGTCGGATACGTCGTTGAACACGTCCGGTTCGCACATGACTTCGAAGCTGTCCTCGTACTCCACGATGTCGTCGGCGCCCGCTTCGAGCGCGACTTCCATGAGCTGATCCTCCGTAATGCCGTCTTCCTTGTCGAACACGAAGACGCCCTTGCGGGAGAACATGTAGGAAACGCAGCCCGGAACGCCGAAGTTGCCGTTGTATTTATCGAAAGCGTGCTTGACGCTTGCTGTCGTCCTGTTTCTGTTGTCCGTCAGCGTTTCCACGATGACGGCAACGCCGCCGGCGCCGTACCCTTCGAACGTGACGTTCTCGTAGGATTCGCCGCCCAGTTCGCCCGTACCCTTCTTGATGGCGCGGGTGATGTTGTCGTTGGGCATGCCGATGCCCTTGGCCTTATCGATGGCCTGGCGCAGGGAGGGGTTGTAATCCGGATCTCCGCCGCCCTTGGCCGCAACCGTGATCAGTCTTGCATATTTGGTGAATACGGCGGCTCTTTTCGAATCCTGAGCTGCCTTTCTGCCTGCTATCGTACCGTGTCTACCCATTGGTATCACTCCTTCCTATTCTTTCAGTTCCTTATCTTATCACAACGCCGGCGGGCTGTGCAAGGCTGACGGCCATTCTTTTTTCCATTTTTTGTCCCTTCTTGACGCTCTTCAGAGCCTGTGGTATAGTATTAGGGCAATTTTATAGAAGAAAAGACTCAGGTGACGCCGCTTTTAAGCCGCGTAAGAGGGAATCGGGTGCAAATCCCGAGCGATCTCGTCACTGTCATGGAAGAGTCCGATGCACGTTTGGTCACTGGCGCAAGCCGGGAAGGCCGCACCGGACGAAGACGCCTCAGCCAGGAAACCTGCCCGGGTCTTGCTGAAACGAAAGCGGAACGCTTTCAGACCACGAGGTATTGGTCCTGCACACAGCTCTGTCACCCCTGCGTTTTTCATGCGGCCATGCCTTTTCGGTATGGCTTTTTTCATTGTAGAAAGGAAAGAACATGCAAAAGCGAATCATCTCCATCGCGATCGCCCTCCTGCTCGCCTTCGGGCTCTTCGGATGCACGGCCAAACAGGAACAGCCAGCTCAGGCGGAACCCGTCCAGACGGCGGAAGAGCCTTCCGCCGCGGAAGAAACCGTTCCCGAAACGCCCGCAACTCCGGACGTTGAACCGCAAACGGCTGCGGAAGAACCAGCGCCTGCCCCTGCGGCTGAGGAAGCGCAGCAGATCCAGACGGCAGCGGTAGAAGGCCCTGCGGAACAGTCCGCCCCGACAGCAGAGGCCCAGAATGCCCAGGAACAGCCGCCTGTAGAGATCCCTCAGGAAGCTCCGGCGCAGAACCCCGCTAAACCAGCGGCAGATCCCGCGCAGACGGCGGAAGAACCCGCCTCTTCCGACCTTGCGGACGGCACGTATCAGATCGACATCGGCTTCTCCGGGGGCACCGGCAAGGCCTATATCCAAAGCCCCGTCACGCTCTACGTCAGCGGCGGCGCCTACACGGCGAAAGTCGTCTGGAGCAGCATCAACTACGACTACATGCTCGTGAACGGCGCCAAGTATCTGAACGAAAACGCCGGCAGCAACTCCACGTTCACGATCCCCGTCTCAGCGCTCGACACATGGCTGCCCGTCGTGGGCGACACCGTGGCCATGAGCACGCCCCACGAGATCGAATATTCCCTGTATTTCGACTCTGCGACGATCCGATAGGAGGCCCGCATGAAGCGCGTTCTGTTTATCATTCTGATACTTTCTCTCTGCGTTGGTCTCGCCGCCTGCTCAAACCAGAGCCAGGCAGGGACCCAGACCGCGGAGCACACGTTTACGAACAGCATGCCCCTCGACTACGCGAAGGAGTTCACCGTCGATTTCTATACGGACGGCACGGCGCTCATCACGATCCACGGGGAAAACCTCTTCCTGCTCGTGCCGGAAGGCGTTTCGGTATCGGATGAAGTCAAGGGCGACGCCGTCATCCTGCAGCAGCCCCTGACGAACATCTACCAGGCGTCATCGGCCATGGTGGATCCCTTCATCCAGATCGACGCGTTCGACCGCATCCGCATGACGAGCACGACCGCCGCCAACTGGGCCCTCCCCGAAGTGCTCGCCGCGCTCGAGGACGGTTCCCTGCTCTATGTGGGCAAATACAGCGCTCCGGACTTCGAGATGGTCCTCTCCGAAGGCTGCAATTTCGTCATGGAAAACACGATGATCTACCACAGCCCCGAGATCAAGGAGAAACTGGAGCAGCTGGGCCTTCCCGTCATGGTGGAGTATTCCAGCTATGAACCGCATCCGCTCGGAAGGCTGGAGTGGATCAAGCTCTGCGGCCTTCTCGTCGGCAAATACGAGGACGCGCTGTCCTTCTTCGACCGCCAGCTCGCGATCGCAGGCGACCTGCAGGAGGCTTCGACCGACAAGACCGTCGCATACTTCCACATCAGCACGGTAGGATCCGCCGTCGTGCGCAAGCCCGGCGATTACGTTTCCAAGATGATCGAACTGGCCGGCGGCAAATACGTGTTTGACCACATCGACGGCCAGGACGACAACGCCCTGTCCACCATGAACATGCAGATGGAGTCGTTCTACGCCGGCGCTAAGGACGCGGACATCCTGATCTACAACAGCACCATCGTCGAGGGCATGGACACGATCGAGGAACTGCTCGCCACTTCAGGTCTGCTCGCGGATTTCAAAGCCGTGCAGAGCGGCGACGTCTGGTGCACGGAACACGACCTGTTCCAGAGGAGCTCCGCCATCGCCGGCATGATCAAGGATTTCAACGCGGTCATCACGGGCACGGCCGAATCCGACCGGCTCACATTCCTTCACAAACTGCACTGAAGAAAGGCAAATTTCTTGGATAAAAGACGCATCCGCTATTCGAACTGTTTCATATTTCTCGTCGCCTGCCTGCTGGCGCTGCTCGTGCTGAACTGCATGATCGGCAGTTCGCGGCTGTCCGCGGGACAGGTGCTCAGCGCCCTGCTGAACCCCGCTCCCGGCTCCACGACGACGGGCATCATCTGGAACATCCGTCTGCCCCGCCTGATCACGGCGGCTCTTTTGGGCGGCGCTCCAGCCGTCTCCGGCTTCCTGCTGCAGACGTTCTTCGGCAACCCCATCGCCGGCCCCTTCGTGCTGGGCATTTCATCCGGCGCGAAGCTCATGGTCGCGCTCACGATGATCTTCTTCCTCAGCCGCGGCTTTGCCATGGGCTCCATCGCCCTCATCATAGCGGCGTTTCTCGGATCGCTTCTCTGCATGGGCGCCATCCTCGCGGTGTCGAACAAGCTGAAGAGCATGGCCATGCTCGTGCTGTGCGGCGTCATGATCGGCTACATCTGCTCGGCCATCACCGACATCGTCGTGGCGTTCGCGGACGATACGAACATCGTGAACCTCCACAACTGGTCCATGGGCAGCTTTTCCGGCATGGACTGGAAAGGCGTAAAAGTGTGCGCCATTGTCGTAGCCGTCGGATTCGCCTGCGCGTTTCTGATGTCCAAACCCATCAGCGCGTTCCAGCTCGGAGAGGAATACGCGCGCAGCAGCGGCGTGAACATCGGCAGTTTCAAGGTGAAGCTCATCCTGCTTTCGAGCATCCTGTCTGCGACGGTAACGGCCTACGCGGGACCCATTTCTTTCGTAGGCATCGCAGTGCCCCACCTCATCAAGAACCTGTTCGGCACGACGAAGCCCATCGTCGTCATCCCCGGGTGCTTCCTGGGCGGCGGCGCGTTCTGCCTGCTGTGCGACCTCATCGCGCGTACCCTGTTCGCTCCCGCTGAACTTTCCATCAGCTCCGTTACGGCCATCTTCGGCGTACCGGTCGTCATCTGGATGCTGCTGACCCGGCAGAAGAACCAGCAGTAAGGAGGCGGCCATGAACGACATCATCCTGAAAACGGAAGATCTTTCGGTCGGCTACGGCCAGACCGTCATCGTAAAAGACGTGGACATCGAGGCGCGCGCCGGACAGATCCAGACGCTCATCGGCCCGAACGGCGCCGGCAAATCCACGATCCTCAAGACGCTCATCCGCCAGCTGCCGCCTCTTGCCGGCCGCGTAGTCCTGCAGGGCAAGGACGTGCGGACCCTGACGGAAAACCAGATCGCGCAGTCCGTATCCGTCGTGCTGACGACGCGCCCCCGCGTGGAGCTCATGACATGCCGCGACATCGTTTCGTCCGGCCGCTACCCTTTCACGGGCCGCATGGGCATCCTGAGCGCGAAGGACAAGCAGATCGTGGAGGAATCCATGGAGCTGGTGCGGGTCACAGGTCTTGCGGAAAAGGACTACAACGCGATCAGCGACGGCCAGCGGCAGCGGGTCATGCTCGCGCGGGCCATCTGCCAGCAGCCGCGTCTGCTCATCATGGATGAGCCGACGTCGTACCTGGACATCAAGCACAAGCTCGACTTCCTGTTCCTGCTGCAGACCCTCGTGAAGCAGCGGCAGATCGCCGTCATCCTGTCCCTGCACGAACTTGAATTCGCGCAGCGATTCTCGGACCGCGTGTACTGCGTTACCGGCGGCGCCATCGACAGAGCAGGCCCGCCCGAGGAGATCTTCAGCGGCGATTACATCGACCGCCTCTACGGCGTCGAACACGGCAGCTATAACGTGCTGTTCGGCGGCATCGAGACCGGCGCGGCGCTGGGAGAGCCGAAGGTGCTCGTCCTCGGCGGAGGAGGCAGCGGCATTCCGATGTACCGCCGCCTGACCCGCATGGGCATCCCCTTCGCGGCCGGCCCCATGGCGCGATCCGACATGGACTTCGCTGTGGCAAAGGCGCTGGCGAGCACGGTGATCGCGACCAGGCCGTTCGAGGCGATCGGCGAGGACGCCGTAAACAAAGCCCTGGAGGTGCTCGAGGACTGCGGACAGCTCCTATGCTGTTGCGAGGACTTTACGGGCCAGAATGAGGCGAATAAGCACCTTCTCACGCATGCGAAAGAGCGCGGCATGCTCCTTGATCCGGAAGACCTGGAACAGCTCGCGAAATAGGCAAACCCCTCGCTTTCGCGAGGATGCATATATTCCCTATCACCCTTTTACAGGAGGAAATTTATGAAGAAAACACTTTCCATCCTACTGTCGATCGCCCTGCTGATCGGCTGCCTGCCCATGGCGGTCTTCGCGGACGATGAGCCGGCTCCGAAAGCCGAAGCCTTCGATTACGAGGGCGACGTGGTCACCTTCATCAAGGAAGACGGCTCCGCGTTCGGCATGCTCGCGCCCCAGGACAGCTCCACGTTCTACGTGAACGGCGACGTCGTCGAGATGCACGTCATTCCCAAGAACACGACCGTCTACAGAGGTTTCTACTACGGCGACATCGATGATTTCGATACGCTGAAGGAAAAGGACGTTGACGTTGTTCTCGCGGACGGCGCCATGGACTTCACCGTCAGCGTCGAGAACTGCGGCAAAGCCCTGCCCATCGTTCCCAGAAAGACCGAGGAAAAAGGCGACGGCACCACCGCGGATCAGTACTACCTGGCCATCCCTGCAGTTGAAAAGCTGGCGACCAAGCCCGAACCCGCCGCCGAAGCTTTTGATTATGAAGGCGACGTTGTCTCTTTCATCAAGGAAGACGGCTCCGCTTTCGGCATGCTCGCGCCCCAGGACGGCTCCACGTTCTACGTGAACGGCGACGTCGTCGAGATGCACATTCTGCCCAAGAACACGACCGTCTACAGAGGCTTCTACTACGGCGACATCGATGATTTCGACACGCTGAAGGAAAACGAGGTGGATGTCGCTTTAGCAGAGGGCGCCATGGACTTTACCGTCAGCGTCGAGAACTGCGGCAAAGCGCTGCCCATCGTTCCCAGAAAGACCGAGGAAAAAGGTGACGGCACTTCCGTGGATCAGTACTACCTGGCCATCCCCGCTGCCGATAAACTGGCTCAGAAGCCGACCGATCTGCCGGACGAACCCGGCCAGGGCGGCCATGACGATGACGACGATCAGCCGGCCGACAAGACCATAGAGCTTGCGGTCGATAACCAGGTCAAGATGTTCAAGGTCATCGACGCTAAACTCGTCACAAAGAGCGGCAAGACCACTCTGGACGTCGTGCTCAACGGCGCCGGATATCACAACCTGTTCAAGGGCACCTACGACGAAGCCGCCGCTGTCGGCTATAAGCCTGAAAAATGGGTCGAAGGCGAACTGAACAAGGATGAAAAGTGGGCATTCAGCATTCCCGTGGATGCGGACGTCTCCTACCTGCCCATCGTCTCCATCTCCGAAAGTTACGTCGAAAAGTATCTGGCCGGCGAAGCGAAGATCGAAAGAGCCTTCTTCCCCCGCCAGTTCACCGTCGACGCGAAGGCGAAGACTCTGCTCGTCGAAGACTTCAGACTCACGACGGATCTGAAGGTCAAGGACAATACCGACCTCGGCGTAAAGGCCGCAAGCCTCACGACCGTCGGAGGGCCGAATTCCAACGAATACGCCACGACGCTCAGACTGGAGGCGGACAAGGCCTACACGAGAGTCTTCGTGGGCACTGCCGCAGAGGCCGCCAAAGCCGAAGAGACCCAGGACATCGCGTCCATCAAGCTGCGCTGGGTCGGCACCTACGGCGATCCGGATTCCGTCGAAAGCCTGCTGGACAAGGACATCACCCTGTCTGTCTACAATTCCAAGGACAACACCTGGGACGAGGTCAAGGCGAACGTTTCCGAAAAGAACGCAGCCATCACCCTTTCCAGGAGCGGCAGCGGCAAGATCGCGGCCGAAACGTCCGTGGCAGGTCCCAAGACCTCCGATGCCTTTACGGACGTCAAGTCCAACGACTGGTACGAAGAATACGCTGAAAAGGCGGCAGAACTGGGGCTCATGACCGGATACGCCGCCGGCAAGGACGAAAACGGCAAGGATACCTACGAATTCCGCGGCGCCGTGAAGACGACCCGCGCGCAGTTCTGCCAGATCCTGTACGCCATGGAGCAGAAGCTGAACAAGAAGGTCAAGGACGCTCCCTCTGCCGGTTTCGCCGACGTGGCCGAAGGCGCCTGGTATGAGAAGGCCATCAACTGGGCTGTCGCAAACGACATCGCCGCCGGCAGAGCCACCGGTTTCGGCGTCGACGCCAGCGTGACCCGCCAGGATATGGCGGTCATGGTCTTCAACTACGCGAAAGCCAACAAGAAAGTCCTCGGCGACCCGGATCTCTCCGTGCTCGACAAGTATGCCGACGCTTCGGACATCGCCGAATACGCAAAACCTGCCATGGCCTGGCTCGTCAAGCTCGGCCTCATGACCGGCCGCAGCGAAAAAGCCCTTGCGCCGACAGCTGACAGCAGCCGCGCAGAGATCGCTGCCTTCATGGTAAGCGTTTTCGAATACCTGAACAAATAGAACGGCAAACAGTTGCAAAGGCGCCGGATTGCGGATCCGGCGCCCTTGTTTTTTTGACGGTTCAAATGGTATAATACGGGGTCACCATGCAATCGAGAGGAATGTTATGTCAGAACCGAAAGTCAACCAGAATACCCTGCGCATGGGCACGAAGCCCATGCTGCCGCTCATCATAGAGATGTCCCTGCCCTCGATGTTCTCCATGCTCATCCAGGCGCTGTACAACATCGTGGACAGCATCTTCGTATCGCGGCTCGGCGAATACGCCCTGTCCGCGGTTTCGCTCGTCTACCCCATCCAGCTCATCAACATCTCCGTTGGCGTAGGCACGAGCGTAGGCCTTTCGTCGCTCATCTCCAGACGCCTCGGCGCCAAAGACTACGAAGCTGCCCAGAGCGCCGCAGAGCACGGCCTGTTCCTGGCCCTTTGCCACTGGCTGCTGTTCGTGGCGTTCGGCCTGTTCGGGTCACGCCCCTTTGCGTCGGCTTTCTCCGAGAACGCGACGCTCATCGAACCCGCCGTGCAATACTGCACCATCGTGTGCGTCGGTTCCCTGTTCGCGCTGTGTTCCTCCTCCATGGAGAAGATCATGCAGGCGGGCGGCAATATGATCGCGCCCATGTGGTGCATGCTGTCTGGCGCCGTTACGAACATCATCCTGGACCCCATCATGATCTTCGGCCTCCTGGGTTTTCCTGCCATGGGCGTGGCCGGCGCCGCCATCGCGACCGTCATCGGCCAGTGCGTCTGCTTCCTGGTAGTCAACGTATTCATGCATAAACTCGATCTTCCCGTGAAGGTCAAATATGGCCGGTTCGCCATGAGCGGCCGCACGATCAAGGACATCTATCAGGTCGGATTGCCCTCCATGGTAATGCAGTCCATCGGCTCCGTCATGACCATCGCGCTGAACGCCATCCTCATCGGCTTCTCCGAGGCGGCCGTGGCCGTTCTCGGCGTGTATTTCAAGCTGCAGAGCTTCGTGTTCATGCCCGTCTTCGGCATGAACCACGGCCTCATGCCCATCATGGGCTACAACTACGGCGCGAAGAACCGCAAGCGCCTGATGAAAGCTTATAAGTTGGGCATCGTCATCGCCATGTGCATCATGGTCGTCGGCCTGCTGCTGTTCCAGCTGATCCCGGACAAGCTCATGAGCCTGTTCAAAGAGGAGGGCGACCTGCTGACCGTCGGCGTCAAGGCCCTGCGCACCATCTCGCTGTGCTTCCCGTTCGCCGCCATCGGCATCATCACGGGCACGCTGTTCCAGGCGACGGGCCGCGGCATCTATTCGCTGTTCACGTCCCTGCTGCGCCAGCTCATCGTGATCGTCCCGGCGGCGTATGTCCTCAGCAAGATGATCGGCGTGATGGGCGTCTGGTACGCGTTCCCCCTCGCGGAAGGTTTCTCGCTCTGCTTCTCCCTGCTGATGCTGCGAAGGCTCTGGCGCACGGACATCTCGCACATTCCTCTGAAGCAGGCCATGTGAACCGAATGGAAAGTACGAAAACGCTCTCCTTTGTAAACAAAAACCCGGCGGTTGCCGGGTTTTTATGATCGCTTCACGAAGGAAATGACGGCCTAATTCTGCAGCGTAAAGATATACACCGGATTCTGAGCGGTCATCAGCTGATAGCGGCCGAGCTTTTTGCCGCGTGAGACGTTCAAGCAGCAGATCTCGCTGAAGCTGAACAGGCTGCTGAGCGCGGTCAGTTCCGCGGTCGTCTCCATCGTCACGGCCGTCGCCACGATGCGCGCGTGGGGATTCTTTTCGAGGATGACCCGCAGGATATCTTCCATACTGCCACTGCTTCCCCCGATGAAAACATGCGTCGGAGCGGGCAGGTCCGCAAGGCCTTCCGGCGCCGAAGCGTGGATGACATCCACATTGCGCGCGCCCAGCTTTTGGGCGTTATGCCGCGTAAGCGCACAGGCGTCCTCCTCTTTTTCGACGGCGAACACCATTCCTTCCGCCGCCTGCAGGGCGCATTCCACCGAAACGGAACCGCTGCCGGCGCCCACGTCCCACACGACGCTTCCCTTTCCGAGACGCAGTTTGGACAGGCAGACGCTGCGCACTTCCTGCTTCGTCATGGGTACGGCGGAGCGGTCGAACATGTCGTCGGACAGGCCGTGCGTAACGGTACACGAGCGCCAGAACGGGTTCTCCACCAGCAGCACGCACAGCGAGTCGAACGACTGCTTCAGCAGTTCACTTACCGTACCCGAACTGATCTTCTCTTCCGGATAGCCCAGATTTTCACCGGTCCAGGCAAATAAGCCGCCAAGCCCTGCGTCTTCAAGGCACTGAAGCGCGTCCTGCGCGCCGGTCTTCCCGCCCAGGAGCGCAAAGACCGCCGGATTCTCCCGCACGCTGCGCGCGAGGTCCATGTCCCGCCCGTGCAGAGAAACGGCTTTCACGTCCTGCCAAGTGCGGCCGATCTTCGCGCAGAAATACGACAGGCTTCCGATACCCGGCAGGATGTCGGCCTGCACGTTCGGCTGCTGCTTCAGCAGTTCGGTCAATGCTTTCGCACCGCTGTAAAAGCCCGTATCGCCCGAGAAAAGCACCGCAAAGGTATCTTTATCCGACGAGGCTATGAAATCGGCGATATCGGCCGATTTGATGGCTTTAAAGGGCTGTTTGCGCAGAGAGTCGTAAGGTGCGAGCATGCGCGGCGCCCCGATGAGCACGTCGCTGGCGCGGATCGCTCTTTGAGCCTGCGCAGTCAGCGTGTTTTCGCCGTCCATGCCGATGCCGATGAGATGGACTCTTTTAAGCCGCGGAGATAAGCCAAGCTTCTGTTCCAGCATGGCTGAGGCCTCTGCGAACGGGACGCCTTCCGTCTGCGGCGGACGCCCGATGATGACGACTTTCGCGCCGCATTTGGCGGCTGCCGCGATCTTCTCCTCATAGCCGCCCGCCAGCCCCGTGTCCTTTGTCACGACGTACGACGCGCCGCACTGACGGATCATGGCCGCATTCATCTCCTCCGAAAACGGTCCCTGGATCGCATAGATGCGGGATGCGGGAAGGCCGCAGTCGGAACAGATCTTCAGCGAAGCTTCCAGAGGCAGCACGCGCGCGTACAGCCGTTCGCGCAGCGCTTCGTCCGCGCAGAACACCGGCAGCGTCTTGCTTCCCGTCGTCAGCAGGATGTATCCCTCCGTCCCTTTCAGGAACGCGGCGCAGCTTTCGGCATCCTCGACGAAGATGCCGTCCTCCTCGCCCGCCGTGCTCTCGCGCTGCAGCCTCAGGTAAGACGTGACGCTCTTCTCACAGGCGCCCCGGATGCTCTCCGTAATGTGAGCCGCATAAGGATGCGTGGCATCGACGCAGACGTCGAAGCGCTCTTCCTGAAGCATGTTCAGGATGTCGTCCGCCGGCATCTTTCCGGCCAGCACCCGCACGTCCTTAAGCGAACCCACAAGTTCTGCCCCGTATTCCGTGGCCGTGCATACCGTGAGCGAAGCGCCCCTTCCGGCCAGCACCTGCGCCAGTTTTCTTCCCTCAGCCGTTCCGGCAAAAATGCAGATCTTACTCATGTCTGTAACCTCGCGGGGTCACCATGCGGCCGTCGATCTCCTGCGTCCGGCTGTTGCCGATGAAGACGGTCGTGAACATGTCGACCGCCGTATCGCGCAGCTGCCGCAGGGTCAGAATGGAGTACGATTCCCCTTCCCGCCCGATGTTGCGCACCGTACCGCAGATCGTTTCGGGGCTGCGGCTCTCCAGCAGGATGTCGCAGGCCTTGCGCAGATAGTCCGCGCGTTTGTGACTGGACGGGTTGTACAGCGCGATGCAGAAATCCCCTTCGCCGGCAGCTTTCAGGCGCTTTTCGATCGTTTCCCAGGGCGTCAGCAGGTCCGACAGGGAGATGACGGCGAAATCGTGGGTCAGCGGCGCGCCCAGCACCGCTCCGCCGCTCAGGGCCGCGGTGACCCCGGCTACGACTTTAACGTCCACATCCCGCCCTTCCGTCAGTTCCAGCACGGGGCCGGCCATGCCGTACACGCCCGCGTCGCCGCTGGAGATCATGGCGACCGTGCGCCCCTCGCTGGC
>JAEEGL014692733.1_pt1 | contig 19554 bp, 14 predicted proteins | sample 9134231 | NCBI WGS metagenome assembly JAEEGL01 (sample SAMN16246548, study PRJNA631951) | gut metagenome | biome: gut microbiome; feature: rumen; material: fiber-attached | host: Bos | place: Iran: Karaj | collected 2018-10 | reverse complement strand
ATAGCCGCCTGTAGGGACGCGCCATGGCGCGTCGTGCGTGATGAAAATGATGAAAAAAGGACCGTCCCCTTTTCATCAGTCAACTGCTACACTTTTCTCGAGGAACCCGAAAAAGATTGGGCAAAGGTGCTGCAAGACGCCGAGCCACCACCCCGAGAACCATCGCTTTTCGACTGAGGGCGCTCACTTTTTCAAAAAAACATCCGCAACGCCTGTTTGTCGGCATTGCGGATGCCTAATTCACGCAATTTCAACTTTTAGCGGACAGCAATAATCCCAAATCGGTCATTAGAAATTATGTTCTGACATAATTAGGAAAAAATAATAACATAACTCCGTTCTAATGACCGATTTGGGTTTGTGCTTGCTGGCGCGGTGTGTGGGTCGCGACGGCTTACTTGGGGATGTTGTATGTGACCTTGGCGGGGTCCCACTTGTCCTTCGGTGTGGGACTTTCGGCGGGATGCCCGATAATCACGGTGCACAGCGGGATGAGGTTGCTGGGCAAGTGCAGCGCCTGCGAGGTGGCTGCCACGCGCTCCTCGATGGGGTAAACGCCGGTCCATACGGCACCCAGCCCCAGGGCGTTAGCCGCCAGAAGCAGGTTCTCGGTCGCAGCACTGGCATCCTGCACCCAGTATTCGCGTGCTTTGCCGTCGAGCGCCAGGTTCATGTCGCCGCACACCACGATGGCCAGCGGTGCCTTGCGCAGCATGCCTCCGACGCGCCCGGTGTTCTCGGCCAGGGCGTCGAGCGCCTCGCGCTCGTTGAGCACCACGAAGTGCCACGGCTGCTTGTTGACCGCCGTAGGCGCCGCCATGGCGGCACGCAGCAATTGTTCGGTCATCTCGGGCGACACCGGCTCGTCGGTCCACGAGCGGATGCTGGTGCGCGTCATTATATTTTGCAGGGCGACGTTCTCGCTGCCGCCGTTGTCGGCCACGGCGCATTGCACGTTAAGCATCGCGATGGCCACCAGTAAGAGTCGAAGGATATGTTTCATCGTAATTAATTGATATGGTTGTCTTTCGCCCGCAAAATTACGAAAAAAATCGCACATTTCCATTTTTGCCGCCCCGAAAAAGCACCCGCACCCACTTGCACGTCCCAGTCAGCCCCAATCGTCGGCAAAGCGCGCCACGGGCGGTGTGCGCGAGCAACATGGGCGGCTGTCATGTGTGTCGCGATGCCATCGTATCATCCTGAATGGCAAGTGTAGCCCCAAGGCCGAGCGGCTGCTGCATCCTCGATCGGTGCGTAGCATGGTCATGCACAAAAAACAAGCAGACCGACAATCATTTGATTATCAGCCTGCTATGCTGGTGCCCAGGAAAGGACTCGAACCTTCACACCTTGCGGCACACGCACCTGAAACGTGCGCGTCTACCAATTCCGCCACCTGGGCATTTCTGAATTGCGACTGCAAAGGTACGTCGACTTTTTGGACTGTGCAAATTTTTTGCGATTTTTTTTGAAAAAACTCCAAAAACCATACAAAAAAATCCCCAGCGATGGGGATTCTTTGCTGCCTCAGGGCAGATGATTTTTAAGTTGCGGTTGACCGCACATGATTTCGTGAATTGCGGTGAACACCGCTGGCGTTACTTTAGGCGTGGCGATAATTGCTTAGCCTTTTGCGGCGGGGTAGAACGTCATTCTCTCGCCTTCGCCGTCGCCAAGTATCAGGCGCTCTTTGTTGACCGAGATCACCTTCATGTCGTCCATGAATGCGGGCACAAGGTCGAGCATCTCCTGCTTAATTTCCGGCTCCATCTTCTTGAGTTCGGGAGTCAACATTAACTTCAGCAGGTTCTTGGTCTGCTCGTCAGCGCCGTAGATGTCGTAACTGAGGTTGAACTCGGCTTTCCTCTTGTTGAAACTGACGGTGATGTTGCGGCCGCTCTTGTTGAAAATGCCGGGGACCGACAGCGATTGGCGAATGGTTATTGACGCGCCATCATCAAGGTCCTGATATTCTTCACTTGTGAGGATGATATAGCATTCGCCGTCATCGTCAAAGTTTAAAACCATTTCCATTTCCTCGTCACCCGGGAGCATTGTTGACCACGCTGTTCTGGTGAGTTTCTCGCTCTGAGCCTGACCGGCAATTGCTGTCGCGAGCATCAGCAATAAAGTGAAAACTGTCTTTTTCATTTCGATTAAAGTGCTTTATTGTTTATAGAATGTGTTTGTTCGGATTAACGGTCGACAGTGAATTTTGAGCCGTTCCAAATCAGGGTGCACACGCGCTGCAATGCTTTGGGGATGGCGTCGGGGTCGGCCATGCGGAAAGTGATGTCTTGGCCCTCGCGAGGGAGCATGAAGATGGGCTGATACTTATTGGCATCCTCATTCTTGGCGCTCTTCACTTCGTGCACAAGTTCGTCGCTTGCCACGCTCAGGTCAACCATGTCGATGGGGCGCGGAGCGTCGACAAACGGTGCCTTGGTGCGCTTCATCATACCAGTCTTGGCGTTGTAGCGATAGAATTCAAGGAAACTCTCGTCGAGGCCGTCACCGCCCTCGCTGACGCGGTTCACGGCAATCAATTTCTCGTTCTTCTTCTTGAGGTTCCAGCAGCACACCTCCAGAGTGTTGAGCACGCTGTATTCTCTTGAACGGAACCTGGCATAGCCATTTTCGATGTCAAGGTCGCAATGATTGGAGTTGCCGTTTTTGAATCCTTGGAGAGCCTGACGCTCGAAGGTACCCGCGTCGAATTGCGAGCAATAAGCCAAGGCAAAGTCTTGAATAGTGGCTTTGCCACCCGATGTTGTCACTTCGAAAGACTCTGGTTGAGCCATAGCAAAGGCTGGCATCGCGCAAATGGCGATAAGCAGCAGTGACTTGATTAACTGTTTCATAACAATTGTTGTAATTGAATTAATGTATCCTAAAAGTGAACGCTTAAGATTACACGCTACAAAAGTAATGAATCTTTTTGTAATGCAATCATTTTTTTCGCTGTTTTGACGTTTTGGCGGATATTTAGTTTAACAATTGTGCCGATTATAGTACATCTTGCTATCCAATGGTGACAAACTCGTGCCGAAATTGTAAATCTTGATGCGGTGCGGTTTAATGCTTCGCTGTGTAACGCTCGCTGTCGCTCCGCTGTGTAATGCTCCGCTGTCGCCTCGCTGTGTAAAGCCTTGCTGCATAAATTTGGTTTGGTGTTGGTGGCTGAAGTTGAAAAAATGCCGATTTTTTTGGTTGTTTCAACAAAAATGCATAATTTCGGCGCCGAAATGCTTTCGCAGTACAATAAGGGATGTGAAAATTGCGTTTTCGGAGAAATTGCTTATCACATATTTATAAATAAGAAAACTCACTTAAATATAACAACTTATGGCAAATCTTTTCAATAAAATCATCAACGCCGCTCAGGCGGCCAGCCAGCAGCAGCCTGGCTATGGCTATCAGCAAGGCTATCCTCAGCAGGGCTACGGCGCTCCGCAGCAGCAGGGTGGCTTTGGCGGCATGATTGGCAACGTGCTCAACCAACTTGGCACCACGCCGGCCGGCCAGCAGCCTTACGGCCCGCAGCAGGGTTATCCCCAGCAGGCTTATGGCGCTCAGCAGGCCTACGGCGCCCAGCAGGGCTATCCTCAACAGGGCTATCAGCAGGGCTATCCACAGCAGCAAGGTTATCCTCAGCAGCAGGCCTACGGCGCCCAGCAGGGTTATCAGCAGCAGGGCTACCCCCAGCAGCAGGGTTATCCCCAGCAGCAAGGCTATCCCCAGCAGCAGGGTTATCCCCAGCAAGGTTATCAGCAGCAGGGCTACCCCCAGCGGCAAGGCTATCCCCAGCAGGGCTACCAGCAGCAGAGTTATCCCCAACAGCAAGGTTATCCCCAGCAGGGTTACCAACAGGGCTATCCTCAGCAGCAGGGCTTCAATGCTCCGCGTCCGGCCAGCGAGCGCTTCGGCGTGAAAAAAGGCACGCTGCCCCAGGCAGGCGATCAGCAACAGCAGCAACAGCAGGGCTACGCCCAGCAGCGTCCGGCCCAGCAGGGCTATCAGCAGCAAGGCGCCCAGTCGGCAACATCGCGCTTTGGCCAAAAAACCGACGCCACAGCACAGCAGACTTCTGCCGCTGCGGGCACTCAGAGTCAGCAAATCAGCCCCGAGGCTCAAGGCGTAATCTCGGTCATCAACATGGCCAGCGAGTCAATGACACCGGGCGGAACAAAATCGTTTAAGAAAGACTAATAATGCATCGCTATGGAACAGAATACGTTACCTATTGAAATAATCGTGAAATTGGCCGCCAAGACTGGGCTTTACTTTGCCTGCGTCGACGGCGATTACGACAAGAGTGAACAAGAGTTTATCGCCAGATATCTTGACCGTCTGGCCGAGGTGGGCGATGTGAGCGATGTGCGCTACATGATCGAGCACGCCACCGACGTGTCCGTGAGCATGGATGAGTTGGTGGGCGAGACGCGGCTGCTGCTCAACTCGCTGCCCACGCCGGCCGACCGCCAGGCCGTCACATGGGCCCTCTACCGCTTTATCGACAAGGTGATCCACGTCGACGGCGTGGTTCGCGAGCCCGAGCGCGAGGCCTTTGAGACCTGGATTAACTCGCTTCTCACATAACAATACCTTAAACCCAAATCGGTCATTAGTAATTATGTTATGGTATAATTAGGAATCAGGAATAACATAACTCCGTTCTAATGACCGATTTGCGTTTAATAACGCTGCACGAGGCTGGCCATAATCGGGCCAGCCTCGTGCTGTATTAAAGGAGTATTATGTGGGGTGGGAGAGTTACAGGTAGCCGTCGCTCTTGGCGCGCTTACGCATGTGCTCGATGCGCTCATCGAAGTCGGGATGGTCGGCAAAGAGTTGCAGCAACTTCTCCAGGCGCTTGTCGCCGGTGCGCTTCGAGAGCGACTTGAGTTTCTTGAACGCCTCGCCCATGGCCCACGGATTTTTGCCGTGCGCCTTCAGGAAGTCGTAGCCGTAGTCGTCGGCCTGCGTCTCGTGGTAGCGCGAGTGCTTGGCGGTGAGCGCCACGCTGGTGATGTCGCCCAGCATCGAGTCGGACAGGGCGGCCCACGTGTCGCTGGCCGAGCCTATCAGGTCGCTCGCCGCGCTGCGCAGCAGGGCACTGCGCCATGCTTTCTTCGAGTGGCGCAACGCCACGTGGCCAATCTCATGGCCGATCACGCCCAGCAACTCATTGTCGGTGAGCATGTCCATCAGCCCAGAGTACACGCGCACACTGCCGTCGGGGCACGCAAAGGCGTTGGCCTCGCTGGTGAGATACACTTTGAAGTTCAGCGCTATGCCGTCGGCGTCGGTCATGCCGTCGGTGAGGCGCTTGAGGCGCTTGGTGTAGGCGTTGCTCTTGCCGGCCACCTTGTTTTCCTCGTCCATCTGTTCCACGGCCTGGCCCACAATCTCCGCCAGGTCTTCGTCGGTGAGGGTGGCTGCCTCGCCGGCCTTGACCAGGCCCGAGAGCAGGCGCAGCCAGTCGGGGCTCGCCGTGGCGGTGGAGCAACCCAACAGCATGACGCAGAGCAACAGCGCGCGTAAGGTTTTTGAAGCACTCATGGTTAATAAAGGTATTGTGACCGCAAATTTAGCAATTTCTTGCCAATGGCGCAATTGCGCGGTCTCCTTTTGCGGGCCGAATGGCAGAAAAAGGCTCTTCTTTTGGTTTTTTCTTGCTCGGTTGCACTTTTTTTTATAATTTTACGGCCAAATATCATTAACACGAAAATCAACAACTAATTTATGCCACATTTATCGCAACGAGCAATTGAGATGCCGGCTTCCCCCATTCGCAAGTTGGCACCGTTTGCCGCGCAGGCTAAGCAGCGCGGAATCAAAGTGTATCACCTGAACATCGGTCAGCCCGACCTGCCCACGCCGCAAGAAGGCCTGGACGCACTCAAGCACATCGACCGCACCGTGCTCGAGTACTCGCCGTCGCAGGGCTACCAGAGTTATCTCGACAAACTGGTGGGATACTATGCCAAGTACGACATCCCCCTGTCGCCCGACAACATCATCGTCACCACCGGTGGCAGCGAGGCACTCCAATTTGCCTTCCTGGGCTGCTTCAACCCGGGCGACGAACTCATCGTCCCCGAGCCGGTGTATGCCAACTATATGGGCTTCGCCAAGGAGATGGGCGTGATTGTGCGCACCATCACCACCAAAATCGACGACGGATTCGCTCTGCCTCCAGTCGAGGAGTTTGAAAAACTGATCAACGCCCGCACGCGCGCCATCATGATTTGCAACCCCAACAACCCCACCGGCACACTCTACAGCCGCCACGAGTTGGAGCAAATCCGCGACCTGGTGAAGACCTACGACCTCTATCTTATTGCCGACGAGGTCTATCGCGAGTATGTCTACAGCGACGAGCCTTACGTGAGTGCGCTGCACCTCGAGGGCATCGAGCAAAACGTGGTGCTTATCGACTCGGTGTCGAAGCGTTACAGCGAGTGCGGTATCCGCATCGGCGCCTTCATCACCCGCAACATGGAGTTGCGCAACGCCGTGCTGAAGTTCGGCCAGGCGCGCCTCAGCCCGCCACTCATTGGCCAGGTGGTCGCCGAAGCATCGCTCGACGCTCCCCAGCAGTATCACCAGGACGTGTACAACGAGTACATCGAGCGCCGCAATTGCCTCGTTGAGGGCCTGAACCGCATCCCCGGCGTGTTCTCGCCCATGCCCATGGGCGCCTTCTACACCGTGGTGCGCCTGCCGGTTGAGGACTGCGACGACTTCTGCCGCTGGTGCCTCGAGGAGTTCAACTACGAGGGCGAGACGGTGATGATGGCTCCCGCCACCGGCTTCTACGCTACGCCGGGCCAGGGCAAGAACATGGTGCGCATGGCTTATGTACTGAAGAAGGCCGACCTGGAGCGCGCTCTCATCGTGCTCGAGAAGGCTCTCGAGGCTTATAACGCACGTTGACGCACACCACACCGCATATTATCAAAATGTCATCACGGGGGGGGCTTGCTCCCCTGGTGGCATTTTTGAGCAATATTGGGCGGTGAATTTGCCGCTGAGCAGTCACTGGATGCGAATGAAAATGTGTAAGGTTTTTTCGCGCATTTTGGCCTAAGAATAACGCGCGTTGGCTGAAAAGTGTCGATTTTGACAGGCCACAAAGGTGCGAGAAGTGCCGAAAAAGAGAAAATGCCACCAAAAATGTTAAAAGTTATTATGTTAATTATGCCAAGAATTTTAACAAATGCGGTGCGCAATTCGCTTTTCGACCTAACAAAAATTAAATTTCAAAATGTTGAAAACTAAAGGACAATAGGCCGAGTGCCCCTTTTTTCGGTGGCCAAACAAAGTGGCGGCGCACTTTCCGCGAGAATGCACAAAAAGCGGCAAAAACGTTAAAGTGAATATTTTTTTGTTCACAATTGTAGCAAAATGCTTAATTTTGCACCGACAAGAATTGGTACGGCCACCGAATGACTGGAGCCGCCTATTTTTGATGTGAAATGAGGAAATAGCAAGTTAAATGAGTTTGTTGTCGCATACGCCGGCTGGAGGCACACAATGCTGGCGTAGCGGCATATCCTCTTGAGTTTAATTAAATAATGTGCTTATGAAAAAGTTTGTTTTACTAATGATGTTAGTTTGCTCCTTCGCTGTCGCGGCTTGGGCCGACGTTACTGTTACGGGGCGAATTACAGAGGCTGGCAGTGGCGAGCCGCTGATTGGTGCAACCATTCAGCCTATTGGTGCCACCACTGGCGTAGCGACCGACTTCAATGGTGAGTTCACGCTGCGCATTCCCAACGATGTGAAAACGCTGAGAATCTCTTACATCGGCTATCAGACTCAAGAAGTCGCCGTCGCACCCCGCGTGGATGTGGCCCTGAATGTCGAAGGAAGTATTCTCGACGATGTGGTTGTGACCGCAATGGGTATCAAACGTGAGGCTAAGTCGCTTGGTGTCTCGGCAACCCAGGTTAGGGGTGACGTGATTGCTCAAGCACGCACTAACGACATCATGTCGAGCCTTGCTGGTAAGGTCGCTGGTGTGCAAATCGGCGAATCCTCGTCCGACCCCGGTTCTTCAAAGTCGGTTATTATCCGTGGCGTCAGTTCGCTCTCGGGTAGCAACCAACCGTTGTATATTGTTGATGGTGTGCCCCTGAACAATACTGCTACTTTCAGTAGCGACGGTCTGAACAGTGGTTTCGACTTTGGTAACGGTGCTAACGCAGTCAACCCCAATGATGTCGAGTCGATGACAGTGCTGAAAGGCGCTGCCGCTACCGCTCTGTATGGTAGCCGTGCTGGTGCAGGTGTCATCCTGATCACCACCAAGAAGGGCTCGCAGCAGAAGGGCGTCGGTGTTGAGTACAACGGTGGTCTGCAGTGGGAGTCGGTTCTCCGCCTGCCGCAAATGCAGAACCAGTTCGGTATGGGTTGGTATGGCGACAAGACCGAGATTGAGAACGGTTCTTGGGGTCCCGCCTTCGACGGTTCGGAGCAACTCTACGGTTGGGTTTACAACAACTCGCAGAACCTGAAGTCGTATGTTCCCATCGAGAACAACATCCGCGACTTCTTCGAGACCGGTTTCCGCTACAACAACAGCCTTTCGTTCAACGGTGCTACCGACAAGAGCACCTACTTCGTGTCGCTGTCGCACATCAAGGATAATGGTATTATCCCCACCAACGCCGACACCTACACCAAGTACACTGTGTCGGGACGTGGCAGCCACCGCGCTGGCAACCTCACGTTCAGCACTTCGTTGAACTACGCTTACCAGAAGAATAACTTCGTGACCACTGGTCAGAAGACGGGTTCGATGTACAACAGCATCATGCAGACTCCGCGCGACATCTCGATCGTTGAGATGAAGGATCTGTCGAATCCGTTCAACACTCCGGGTTACTACTACACTCCTTACGGTGTGACCAACCCGTACTACATTCTCGAGAACTATCAGAACCAGTATGAGCAGGAGCGCTTCTATGGCAATCTGCAACTGGATTATGACTTCTTGAACTACTTCAAGTTGACTTACCGCATCGGTCTCGATACCAACACTGGCCACCGTCACTTCGGCCAGCCCAATATGTCGGCCCTGTTTGCTGGTACTCCCAACTGGGACGACGCTTTGAAGGATCTTACTGGTGAGGTTTCGCAGAGCGTACAGCGCCGTCGCGAGATCGACCAGAACCTTATGCTTACTTACGACCAGCAGGTTCTCGACGACTTGCACATCAACGCTCAACTCGGTTTCAACGGCAACGAGCGTCGCGCTAAGTCGCTGGCAACTTCGGTTACCAACCTTACCATCCCCATGTGGTTCGACCTGTCGAACAGCGCCGAGATTCCTACGGTGACGACAAACCAGTGGAAGCGCCGCTCACTGGCCGTTTACGGCAGTGTTGAGGCTGGATGGCGCAACATGCTGTATCTGACCCTGCAAGGCCGTAACGACTGGTCGTCGACCCTGCCTAAGGACAACCGTTCGTACTTCTATCCCGGCGCAAGTTTGAGTTTCTTGTTTAGCGAACTCCTCAGCCAGGATATGCGCCGCATCATCAACTTCGGTAAACTGCGCTTCGCTTGGGGCCGCACCGGTAACGATGCCGACGTCTACATGACCAACTCAGTATTTGCTCAGGCTGCCGCCGCAACCAGTGGTTTCGGTAACGGTAGTTCGTTCCCCTTCACCAAGACCGGTACCAACGCTTACTCGCTGGGCAACGTGCTTGGTAGCCAGAACCTGAGTCCTGAGATGACCACCGAGGCCGAGGTTGGTTTGAACATGGCCTTCTTCGACAATCGTCTGTCGTTCGACGCTGCTTACTACAACCGTAACACCGACAAGCAAATCTTCTCGCTGAACATGGATCCTGCCACCGGTTACACCGCACAGAACATGAACCTCGGTAAGATTCGCAACCGTGGTATTGAGTTGTTGGTTAACGTAACTCCCGTGCTCGTTGGTGACTTCCGTTGGGATTTGACCTGGAACTACACCAAGAACAAGAGTAAGGTGATCAGCCTGCCCGAGGAACTCGGCGGCATCGCTACTATCTACGGTCTGAGCGGCGGCACAAGCCTCTACGCTATCGAGGGCTATCCTCTGGGCGTGTTCAAGGCTTATGTTCCCCAAACGACCACCGATGGCAAGATCGTCTGCGACAACAAGGGTCTCCCCATTTCTAACAGCGAGCAGCAAATCGTTGGCAGCATGAACTACAAGTACCTGATGGGCTTTGGTACTACCTTTAGTTACAAGGGCGTCAGCCTGACTGCTAACCTCGACATCCGTCATGGTGGCATGCTCTACTCGCGCACCAAGGACATCTCGTTCTTCACCGGTAACTCGATTGAGACGGCTTTCAACAGCCGTAACCCGTTCATCGTTCCTAACTCGGTAGTCGCTACTACCGACGACGATGGCGCTACAGTGTATGTTGAGAACACCACTCCGCTCGATGAGACTGCAATCTACAATTACTGGGATAAAGGTGGTGCTATGCTCGACCGCGCTTTCTTGGTCGACAAGAGTTATGTGAAACTGCGTTCGGTTGTACTCAGTTGGCAACTCCCCAGCCAGTGGTTGGCTAAGACCTTCCTCACTGGTGTCACTCTCTCGGCCTTCGGTAACAACCTGTTCTTGTGGACTCCGAAGAGCAATACCTTCATCGATCCTGAGGTTACCACCTTCGGTAACGACCTCGAGGGTAACTACGGTGAGTTCTCGGCTAACCCGAGTTCACGCAAGTTTGGTTTCAACGTGCAGGTTAAATTCTAATCAAAAGCGAAGATAGATATGAAAAAGATATATTTATTATTGACCGTTGCAGCAGTGTTGTGCTTGTCGTCGTGCAATCTTGACATCAACGACAACCCCAACTTCCCCAGTAACAACGACGTCACCCCTGACCTCGTGTTCCCTGCTGCTGAGAATGCTATTGCCACTGCCGTGGGCGACCAGATGTTTAACTATGGTGGCTTCTTTGCTCAGTACTTTGAGCAGCGCCCCGAGGCAAATCAGTATAACGACGAGGCTGAACTCAACATCGATGAGTCGAAAGACCTGTTCAACCGTTGCTACCGCACGCTCTACGCCGGCGCACTGGCCGACCTGAAGAACGTGATGGACCGCACCGAGAACAAGAGCGACCTCTTTGCTTGCACCGTGATGCGTGCTTATGCTTTCCAAATCCTCGTTGACAACCTGGATCAGGTGCCTTACACCGAGGCTCTCCAAGGTAGTGCCAACTCGCAACCGAAGTGGGACGCTGGTCAAGAGGTTTACGAAGGCGTGCTCGCTGAGATTGATGCTGCTGAGGCTGCACTTGATGGCGAACTGATGACTCTTACCGATCCCATGCTCAACAAGAGTGTTGATGCTTGGAAGGGCTTCGCTAACGCACTGCGTCTGCGCATGTACCTCCGCCTGATCGACGGTGGTGTCAACGCAAGCACCTATCAGGCTAAGGCTGTGGCTCTCGTTCAGGCCAACAACTTCTTCACTGGCAATGTCGCTTGGGACGTTTACAGCCCGTCGGAGGGTCAGTTCAACCCCTGGTACGATGTTGCTCGTGCACTCGGTACCAAGAACCACGTGGCTGCTTACCCCATCGTAAGTTACTACACCGCTACCAACGACCCGCGTATGGCTTACGTCATCATGAAGGCTGAGGCTACCAGCGACTACGTTGGTCAGATTCCTGGCGCAAAGACAATCTATAAGGATTGGGGCGTTGACTGGAAGAACAAAGACGTGAGCGCTATCGACTATACTCCGGTAATGGCCGCTCCCATCTATCTGTTTACCCAGAGTGAACTCCAGTTCCTCATCGCTGAGACTCAGATGCGCTGGGGCAACAAGGCTGCTGCTAAGGCTGCTTACGAGGCTGGTGTCGCTGCCGACTTCGCTTCGCGTGGCATCGCTGTGGGTGGCTTCCTGGCTCAACCTCAGGTTAATTGGGATGCTCAGGCAAGCGACGCTGCTCGCCTGAAACTGATCTACATGCAGAAGTGGGCTGCTCTCTTCATGCGCGACCATATGGAGGCATGGAGTGAGGTGCGCCGTACCGACGTTCCTACCACTTGCGCGGCTACTGCAAAGCAAATCTATCAGGATGGCACAGTCTATGAGCCTGGTCAGATGATTGTTCCCGCTCGTAACTTCATCGTTGCTGGCGGCCTTTGCAAGCGCGTTCCTTATCCAAGTACTGCTCGTCAACTCAACAAGAACACTCCCGCCGAGAAACTGCTCAGCGACCGCGTGTTCTGGGATGCCAAGTAATTGTGATTCGCAAGAATGTAGTAACAATTAAAATTTGAATAGTTATGAAGAAAGTATATTTATTTGGTCTGATTATGGGCTTGGCTTTGGTGGGACTCACTTCGTGTAACGACGATGAAGACCAACTGACCGACTCTCGCTTGACCAACTATGCAGTGCTTGAGTTGCAGGGCGACGAGTTCATGCCCGTAGCATTAGGCTCAAGTTTCGTTGACCCAGGTTGCAAGGCAACTCTCGGTGGCGAAGACTTCACCGCTAACGTGCAGGCTATTGGCGCAAGCGATGTCGACCCCAACACTGTGGGTTTCTACGACATTACTTACGTGGCTACCAACCCCGATGGCTACCAGGCTACGGCAAGCCGCACCGTGTGTGTCTATGACCCCAGCGTGACCCTTGACATGTCGGGTACTTACGACGTCGATATGGAAGCCACTCTCTATGGCAATCCCGCTGGTACTCGCAAGAATTTTGCTGACCGTGCTGCTTACTATGGCAACACCACTCAGTGCACCGACATTGAGTTCACCAAGATTCTCCCTGGCGTGTACGCTTGCAACGACTTGTTCGGACACTGGTACAACCAGATTCGTGGTTATGGCGCAAGTTATGGCTCGCGCTATGACATGACAGGTTATGTAAGCCTTGACAACGAAGGCAACATCGAACTGCTCGACAGTTATGTGCAGGGTTGGGGCGACGGCCTTGACTACATCAAGAATGGTAAGTATGACGAGGCTGCTGGTACAGTGTCTTACTTCATGTCGTATGCTTCGGCTATCTATATTGACCTGGTGATGAACAAACAGTAATTTAAATCGACACATGATTATGAAAAAATATATTTCATTATTCGTAGTTGCGCTGGTGATTAGTTTAGGCTTCGCTTCGTGCAACGTTGAGACTGATGAGCCCGCTGGCGGCACTGCCGTCGAGAAAATGGCTGGACACTGGGTTGTGCAAGTTGACGTTATCGATAACGGCCAGGTGATTGAGGATCCTTATGGCCTTGGCCTCTGGGACATGTATACCTACAACACCGCTGCCGACGAGAGCGACAAGATGTGGCTCAGCGACGGTAACAACTTCTGGGGTTACCAGGTGAAGGTTCCCATCAACCTGAACGCTCAGACTTTTGCTTGTGAACATGTCTTCATGTACAATGATGGCGAAGAGGACCAGTTCCTCACCATCACCGACGGTAAGGTTGTGCCCAATGGCGGCGTGAACGTCAACGGCAAGCCCACCGACTCGATTGAGTACAAGATTGAGTTTACCGACGATCCCGGAACCATCTATTACATCCACGGTGTACGCTACGCCGGATTCTAAGACGGTTCACTGTTAGGCAACAATGGTGCGCGGGCCTGCACCCGCAGGCCCTGCACATTGCAATACCACAGTTTTTTGAGTGAGAATGCGCTTCCTGCTTTCAGGGAGCGCATTTTCAGTTAATGATGGGGAGAAACCTTGTGGCATGATTTTTGCTCCACGTACACTTTGTAACTCAATAATTGATAAGGAAATGAATAGAATTATTGCTCTTGCCGCTGCAGGCGTGACAACCTTGGCTATGGCGGCACATTGCCAGCCTGACGCCGCGCCGGCCGACACGACGATTCGCGTCAATGACAACATCGAGGTGGCTGTCGCCGGAAGCGACTCCACGATAACCATCTACGAAAACTGGGACACCGACGGCCGCCGACCCATCCTCACGGTGAAGCGCGACGTCGACCTGGACGCCGAGGCCAGCGACGGCCGCTTTGTGATTAGCGGCGACCTGAACGCGCTGGGCGACGCCCTGAAGCGATGGCTGGAGCGCGGAGCGGCAGGACTGGAGAAGTTGGGGCGCAGCCTGGAGGAGATTTTCGACCCCGAAGCCCTCGAAGAACTCGGCGAGGAACTGGGCAACGTAGTCACCATTGGCGATGTGGAGATTGATGTCGACGATACCGACATCACCACCAACACCGAGTGGCTCAACGCTTTTCAGCGCCATCGCACAGCCTATGAGCGCGCTGCGGCAGCAAAACTGAGTTCGTCGATGACGCGTCAGGCCACAGCAATCGTCGAGTTGTGCAAGGCCGACAAGGCAAAGCACCTGCTCACCGCGCATGAGCGCAAACTGTGTGTCGACGTAATCAAGCAACTGAAAAAGAAAGGCTCCGACAAGTTGGCAAACGGCCTGCTCGATGAAGCGATGAATTACCTAAAGTGACGCTGATTTGAAACGAAAAGTGCTTTATGGCGTCGTGATCGCTACGGTGCTTGCCGTAGCGGTCGCGACGTGTTGTGATTTTATGGTGAGCGGAGCAGCCCGCGGTCGCACCTACGACAGCATCGACAATGTGCCGCACCGCACCACGGCGCTGCTGCTTGGCACAGGCCCAGTGAGCCGGTGGGGTGGGCCAAATCGTTATTACTACACGCGCATCGAGGCTGCAGCCGAGTTGTATAAGGCAGGGAAAATCGACTCGATAATCGTGAGTGGGGCCCGTAGGGGCGACTATGATGAGCCGAGCATGATGATTGCCGACCTGGTGGCCCGTGGCGTGCCTGACACACGCTGCGTGCCCGACTATGAGGGACACACCACACGGCACTCGGTGGAGCACGCCACCCGAGTGTTTCATGCCGACTCGGTGCTGCTGATTTCGCAACGGTTTCACAACGAGCGCGCCCTGTACATGGCGCGTGACTGCGGCGTCGATGCAATAGCCTATAACGCCGGCAACTATTACGGCTCCATGCCCCGGATTGTCTACCAATGGTCGCGCGAGCGCATCTCGCGCATCAAGGCCGTGGCCCAAACCCTTCTTTAGCCTCTCAAAAAACTATAGAAAACCTAGGAACTCTATAGCAGCAAGCCCACCTGGTGCACCGCAGCGGTGACGAGCCAGGCGAGCACGGTGGTGTAGATGGCCGCCGTTAGTGCCCATTTCCATGACCCAGTCTCGTTTTTGATGGCTACAATGGTGGCCAGGCACGGGAAATACAGCAGGATAAAAAGCAGATAGCAGTAGGCGCTGAGCGGCGTGATGCCGTCGGCGAGCATCTGTCGGCGCAGGCGGGTGTATTTCTCGCCGTCGTCGGAATAACTGTCGTCGTCGGCAAAACTGTCGTCATCGCTGTAAATCACGCCCACGCTCGACGCCACAATCTCCTTGGCGCCCACGCCGGCCAGCAGGCTCACGTCGAGTTTCCAGTTGAAGCCTTGAGGCTCAAATACCGGCTCGATGGTCTTGCCCATGCGGCCAATATAACTGTGCTCCTGCTGCTGTTGCGTGGTCAGGCTGTCGTCGTGCGGGAAGTAGCCCAGCGCCCACACAATGATGCTTGCCACCAGAATGATGCCTCCCATCTTTTTCAGGTATTCCTTGCCTTTTTCCCACGTGTGACGGCCCAGGGCCTTGCCGGTGGGCATGCGGTAGGGCGGCAACTCCATCACGAAGGGCGTGTCCTCGCCCTTGATGATGTGGCGCGAGATGATTTTGCTCACAATCACAGCCACGATGATGCCCACCACGTAGAGCGACATCATCACCCATGCGCGCCAGCGCAGTGCGAAGAAGGTGCCCGTAATCATGATGTAGATGGGCAGGCGCGCCGAGCAACTCATAAAGGGCAATATCATCATCGTAATCAGGCGGCTGCGGCGACTCTCGATGGTGCGCGTGGCCATCACGGCAGGCACGTTACAGCCGAAGCCCATAACCAGCGGAATGAACGACTTGCCATGCAAGCCCATGCGGTGCATGAGTTTGTCCATTATAAATGCCGCTCGGGCCATGTAGCCGCTGTCCTCCATCAGCGAGATGAAGAAGTAGAGGATAAGGATTTGCGGTAGGAACACAATTACCGAGCCCACACCGCCTATCACGCCGTCGACAATCATCGCCTTCAGCGCGCCCTCGGGCATGGTGGCGCCCACCCAGTCGCCCAGCCATTCCACGCCGGCCTCAATCCAGTCCATGGGATATTGTCCCAGGGCGAAGGTGACGTAGAACATGGTGAACAGGATGAGGAAAAAAATCGGGAATCCGGCCCAGCGGTTGCTCATCACGCGGTCGAGGCGGTGAGTGAACCGGTAGGTGTCCTTTTTCGTGCCCGTCTCGTGGCCCGCCTCACGCAGCGCGCCGTTGATAAAGCCATATTTGGCGTTCATTATCGCCGTTTCGCTGTCCTCGTGTGTGTCGCTGAGGATTTGCTCCTTGGCTTGTGTGAGCGCGGCTTGCACCTGCTCGCTGTTGGGCAGCGAGCGCATCACCTCCAGCGCTTCCTTGTCGTTCTCCAGCAGTTTGATGGCCAGGTAGCGGGTGCTGTAGCGCTGGCGCAGGTCGCTGTCGCGAAGCAGTTCGGCACGCACCAGGTCGATTCCCGCCTCCACATATTTCCCGTGGTTCACGTGGATGTGGCGGAAGTAGTTCTTCACCGGGCGGTCACCGCTGGCGAAGTCCTCCTGGTGTTCCTCCGGCATGTCGTGCGTGTAACTGTCGTGCCACTGCTTGATGTCGCTGGCCACCTCGGGATTCATGCGCCCTTGCGCGTCGAGGAAGTCAACGCCCTCATACATGTTGATGATGATGTGAAACAGCAGGTCCACGCCCTCGCCGCTGCGGAATGAGGTGGGCACCATCGGCACGCCGAACAGTGTGCTCAGGCAGTCGATGTCGAGTTGGTCGCCGCGTTTCTCAAACTCGTCGTGCATGTTCAGGGCGCACACCATGCGCAGGTTCATGTCGATGAGTTGCGTGGTAAGGTAGAGGTTTCGCTCGAGGTTGCTCACGTCAATCACGTTGATGATCACGTCGGGGGTTTTGTCGATGATTTGTCGGCGCACGTACAGTTCCTCGGGACTGTAGGCCGAGAGCGAGTAGGTGCCCGGCAGATCCACCAGGCGGAACTCGTAGCCCTGGAAATGCGCCGTGGCCTCGGTGGCGTCGACGGTGACACCGCTGTAGTTGCCCACGCGGGCATGCGCTCCGCTGGCGTGGTTGAAGAGCGACGTCTTGCCGCAGTTGGGGTTGCCTACCAGGGCCACGTTAATCACGTGGCGGCGCTCGCGAGCGGCTTTCACCAGGCGGTCGTCGATGGGAACGTCTTCCACGGCATACTGCTGCTCGTAGTCGTCGGTGTCGCGCAGACTCTCGCCGTGCGCCTGTACTTCCGAGGCCGCGATGATTTCAATCAGTTGCGCCTCGCTGCGACGCAGCGACACCTCGTAGCCCATGAGGCGGTATTTCACCGGGTCGTGAAGGGGCGCGTTGAGCAGCGACTCAACCGTCTTGCCGCGTATGAATCCCATCTCCACAATGCGTTTGCGGAAGCCGCCGTGGCCCAGCACCTTCACAATCACGCCTTTCTCGCCTGTCTTCAGTTCCGATAGTCTCATGGTATTTATCCTTTTTATCCAATTTGCAAAATTACACCTACTCACCCCCCGCCACAATCCCTAATAATAGGGATTTTTCAAACCCCACCGCCCCACCGACCCGCACCCGCCCCCCACCGCCCAGCCCCCGCCCCGCCCACCCCGTCGGACAGGTCCGACCAGTCCGACCCGTCCGACCCGTCCGACGGGTCCGACGCTAACACACGCCCCTCACCCCCTTTAGTAGGGCGAAGGTACTCATAAGTTACTCACACTCGAACTCACGCTCGGGAGAGCAAAATAAAAAAACGAGTTTTTTCTTTGCACTCCGCTCGCTTATTCGTAACGTTGACCTGCGGTCGAAGTTACTCACGCTCGGAAATGCTCAAATAAATTTGGCATTTCGCTCGCTTATTCGTAACTTTGTCGGTTAATTCAATGGCAACAATATGGCGCACGACTCGACATTGACACCGATGATGAAGCAATTCATGGAGATGAAGGCAAAGCATCCCGATGCTGTGCTGCTGTTCCGCGTGGGTGACTTCTATGAGACATATCTCGAGGACGCCGTGACGGCTTCAGAAATCCTGGGCATCACGCTCACTCGCCGCAGCAACGGCGCCGCGGCGGCTACCGAGATGGCCGGCTTCCCGCATCACGCTCTCGACACCTACCTGCCCAAACTGGTGCGGGCCGGAAAGCGTGTGGCCATCTGCGACCAACTCGAGGACCCCAAACTCACCAAGAAATTGGTCAAGCGCGGCATCACCGAACTCGTCACGCCCGGCGTGGTGGTGGGAAGCAACATCCTCGACCGTAAGGAGAACAACTTCCTGGCCGCCGTGCACTTCGACAAGAAGCAGGTGGGCGTGAGTTTCCTCGACATCAGTACGGGTGAATTCCTCGTTGCGCAGGGCACCAGCGACTACGTCGACAAACTGCTGGGCAACTTTTCGCCCAAGGAGGTGCTGCTCGAGCGCAGTCAGCGCAAGCATTTCGAGGAGGCCTTCACCAGCCACTATCTCACCTTTGAGATGGACGACTGGATGTTTACCTACGAGACGGCTCACGAGCGCCTGGTGACACACTTCGAGACGCAGTCGCTCAAGGGCTTCGGCGTGGCGGCTATGCCCTGTGGCATCGTGGCCGCCGGCGTGATTCTGCAATACCTCGACCTCACGCAGCACACACAAATCAAGCACATCACCACACTGTCGCGCATCGAGGCCGAGCGCTATGTGCGCCTCGACAAGTTCACGGTGCGCAACCTGGAGTTGGTGGAGCCTATGAGCGCCGACGGCAAGTCGTTGCTGGGCGTGCTCGACCGCACGCTCTCGCCCATGGGCGGCCGCATGCTGTCGCGCTGGCTGCTCTTCCCGCTCAAGGATGTGAAGGCCATCAACCGCCGCCTCGACGTGGTGGAGCAATTCATGCGCGACCGCGAAGGGCGCGAACTGCTCAAGCAGCAGTTGGAACTGGTGGGCGACATCGAGCGTCTGACGGCCCGCGTGGCATTGGGACGCATCACGCCGCGCGAACTGGTGCAACTGAAGAACGCGCTGCGCGCCATGGAGCCCATCAAGCGGCTGTGCCAGGCCAGCGACAACGAGGTGCTGCGAGCCATGGGCGACCAACTGAATCCCTGCCCGCTGGTCAGCGAGCGCATCGAGCGCGAGGTGAACCCCGACGCCCCGGCACAGGTCAACCGCGGCAACGTGATTTTGCGCGGAGTCGATCCGCAACTCGACGAGTTGCGCGACATAGCGCACTCCAGCAAGGACTACCTCATGCAGTTGCAGCGACGCGAGAGCGAACTTACCGGAATACCAAGCCTGAAAATCGGCTACAACAACGTCTTCGGCTACTACATCGAGGTGCGAAACACGCATCGCGACAAGGT
>JAEEGL011006826.1_pt1 | contig 19554 bp, 13 predicted proteins | sample 9134231 | NCBI WGS metagenome assembly JAEEGL01 (sample SAMN16246548, study PRJNA631951) | gut metagenome | biome: gut microbiome; feature: rumen; material: fiber-attached | host: Bos | place: Iran: Karaj | collected 2018-10 | reverse complement strand
CGATGGGTCTGGGGTCTGAAGTCTGGGGTCCCCGATGGGTCTGGGGTCTGAAGTCTGGGGTCCCCGATGGGTCTGAAGTCTGGGGTCTCTTCCGTACTATAGCGTCAGTTTCCCCCCGATTCCCCCGCGCCCTGCAAAAATCTGTATGAATGTATGATGCATCCTCCGTTCGTGATCTCCCCATATTCCCCCCTTGCCGCCGCTGGCAAACCTGTTTGATTGTATTATAATATGGCCATGTTCACCAAGACGGCGGCCATTGAGCAATATCTGCTGGAGCGCATTGGTTCGGGTGCGTGTCCGCCGCAGACGCGGCTGCCCTCGCAGCAGCAGTTGATGCGGCAGTTCGACTGTTCGCGCGTGACCGTGCTGCGCGCGCTGCGGCGGCTGGAGCGCACGGGCGTCCTCTACGCGCAGAAGGGTCGCGGCACCTTCGTGCGCCAGTCGGCCCCGTCGCCTGGCGGCATCACCGAGATCGTGGTCATCGGCGACTATCTGGAGAACTCGCCCTTCTACCCGTTTGCGGAGATGCTTGCGCAGGTGAACACTGGCGGCCTTCCGCTGCGCCTGCTCTACACGCGCGACCTCCCGCGCAGCCTGGAGACGCGCTTCCACCCTGGCCAGGCCATCCTCTGGATGCTCCCCCGTGAATCCCAGCGCATCTACATGGAATACCTGCGGGACAAGGGGCTGCCGCAACTGCTCATCAACCGCCGCTATGACGGATACGACCACATCGCCACCGACATCCGCCCAGGCATGGAGGAGGGCGTCCGCTGGCTGAAGGCGGCGGCGGGCGGCAACCTGGCGCTCATCTGCCACTCCCCTGGCAGCGGACGCCCCTACCAGGCCGAACGCATCATCGCCTTCTACGAGGCCTGCTTCGCCAACGACCTCCGCCTGCTCCCAGAAAACAACTTCCGCTATGCGGACGACGCGCCCCAGGCCACCTTCGACCGCCTCGCCCGCCGTCTCTTCACGCCCGCCACCGCCCCCGTCGGCATCCTGGACCTGGACCACGAACTGGCCGTGCCGCTCATTCTCCGCGCCACCAAGGAGGGGCGCGTCCTCGGCAAGGACTATTTCCTCCTGACCATGGACCACGGCATCCCCGACCTCTCGCGGCAGAACGGCGTCGCCGTGCTGGAGCAGCCCATGGAGGCCTTCCGAACGGGCATCGAGGAGTGGCTGCGCCATATCGCCACCTCGCGCGAACCCTTTTCCAGGACGCCGCCCCTCGCGCTCCAGCCGCCCCCGTGAAGCCGATCCCTACTTCATCCAGACCAGCGTATATGCCTTGAGCAGTTTTCGGGGCAGGGTCACGGTGATCTTCGCGCCGTCGCGCGTGAAGGGGAGCGGCTTGCGGCCCGCGAAGTCGGGCGAGACCGCGTAGACCTCGCGCGCCTGCGGCGCCTCCAGCGTGAACCGGATGTCCTCGGCGAGGGCGGGCCACGCGACCCCGTGCGGCGGCTCTGGCTGGACGATCTCGCCCTTCTTCAAGGTCGCGCCAGTGGCGTTGAGGAAGTGCGCGACCAGCGCGCCGTCATGGCGGTAGAGTTCCGCGAAGACCTGCGTCGGCGCCTCGACGCGCCACGGCGAGGCGCCGTCCAGCGCCTCCAGGAGGTATCGGCGGTACATTCGCGCCAGCGGCTCGTCCAGTTCGAAGTCCCACGGCTTGCGCATCGCCACCTCGTCCGCGAAAAGCGAGAGTGCGATGGGCGCCGCCTGGTAGACGAGGCGGCCCTTGCCGCACTTCGCCTCGAAGACCAGCGGCCATGCCTTGCCCGTCTCGTCGAAGCCGTAGAGCGGCGACCGCGACGGATTCGCGCCCTTGCCAGTCGGGCGGAACCACGCGCGGCCCGCGGCGGGCGCGAAGGCGTCCGCGCCGTCCGCGCGCGTCCCCAGCCTCGCCAGTTTCGCGTTCTTGACCTGCCGCGGCGTGAACTGGAAATAGCGGGCGAAGGGCCAGGTCTTGCGTTGATTCCCCATTTCGTCCGCGAGCCCCGCGACGCCAGTCATCAGCACCGTGCCGCCCTTTTCGGCGAAGCGGAGGATCGCCTGGATGTCGGCGTCGGCGAGACACCCCGCCGCGCCGATCGAGAGCACCTGGATGTCCTTGAGTTTCTCCGCCGTCAGCGAGAGTTCCGCGAAGAAGCGGTACGGGATGTGGAGTTCCTCCAGCGTCTGCGCCTGCCCGAGGATCTCGCCGTGCATCGACATCGCGAAGTTCCAGTCGCGGCTGTGCTGCGAGAAGAGCAGCGCCACCTTCGCCGTCGGCCGCGCCTCGGCCATGACCATGTTCTCCGCCCCGCCGCCGAAGGTCAGGAAGTCCACCTCCTTGGCGTCCGCGCCGTCGTCGACGAAGCCGCACTGCGCGGCGAGGTTGCAGGCGGCCCAGCCGAAGTAGCGCGTCTCGTGGTTGGCGCCGTACATCACCGCCCACAGCGGGATGCCGCTCGCCTCGCGCAGCAGGTTGTACATCTTGCGGTAGGGCACCAGCGGGCGCGCGCACGCCAGCGGGTTGCGCGGCATGACCTCGGTGCCGAAGTAGTTGAAGGCGCGCGTGCCCTCGATCAGGTCGTTCCCCTTGCAGAGCGACGCATAGGTGTCCGCGAAGCCGTAGTGCGTCGTGTAGGTCGACTGCACGAAGTCGGGATTGACCGCGTTCGCCTCCTTGCGGAACTCCACGAACCAGTCCACCAGCGCCTTCTTGCGCCACTCCAGATAGGCCTTCCACAGCGGCGCCTTGCGGTTCATCAGGCTCGGATCCAGCTCGTTCAGCGGCAGCCACCAGCCCGTCGCCTCGTGGAACTTCGCGCGGCAGTGCGCGCAGCCGCAGAAATACTGGAAGAAGTAGACCTCGTCGCACTGCAGCCCGTCCACGCCGCGCCGCAGCAGGTCGAGCAGGTAGTCGCGGTAGGTTCTCGTGAAGACGGGGTTCATGATGCACAGCGACGCGCTCGGCACCATGTCCGGCAGCGCCCGAACCGATTCGCCCAGGCGCTCCGCGATGGTGCGGAAGCCCGCGTTCGACTGCCAGCACAGCGTCGCGTCATGGTGGTCGATCACCTTCATCCCGCGCGCATGCGCCGCCTGCGCAATCTGCTCCAGCATCGCCTTGCCGCGCTCCAGGCTCCGTGGATAGGTGTGCCGCGAATGCATCCCAGACACCCACACCGCCGTCGCCCCTTGCTTCTGCAATTCGTCCAGCGCGCGCGACAGCACCGCGGGATCGCGGTATTCGTTCATCGTCGAGGTGTTGTAGCCCAGATGGCGCACCACCGCCTGCTTCGCCCACGCCAGCCCTGGCGACGCGGGATCCATCGGCGCCTTCTCGCGCGTCATCGCCTTCAGCGGCCCCGCCGCCGCCTCCCCTGGGACTGGCATCGGAATGCGCTCGGACGACACCGCGAACACCGCCTGCGGCTTCGCGTCCGCATTCTGGTAGAGGTCCGAGGGCTCGTAGCCGTCGCTCACCCAGTAGCCGCGTTGGTAGGTGAAGTCCTCCGCCTGCGCCATCAGGAAGGCGTCCCCGATCGCCGAGACCAGGAACTCCCCGCCGAAGCGCACGTCGATCGTCCCGTCCAGCGTCCACACAGGCACCGCGAGATTCAGCAGTTCGCACCTGGCGACGTTCTGCGGCGCCGCGATCTCGCGCCCGTTCACCGCGACCGAGAAGCGGTTCGGCGCGCCGCCGAAGTTGCCGCAGCTCACCTGGACGATGTGCAGCCCTGGATAGAGTCCGTCCATGCGGAAGGTCGCGTCCTTCCCAGAGACTGCCGCATAGAGCGCGCCCTCGGGCGCCGCCTGGGACGCCTTGAGGCGCGGCTTCCCCAGCCAGCCAAAGCCCTTCTTCGCGTCATACGCGGCCGTGTCCGCCGACTGGTACATCTTGCCGTGCTTCTTCGCGCCGAAGGAGTAGAGCCGCGTCAACGGCAGCCGTTCGGGGTAGTGGTAGGTCCTGAGGGCGTGGTGCGCGGGATAGTCGGTCGCGAACTCGCCCTCGCGCAGCACCAGTTTCGCGCCGACCATGCCGCCGCGCTCCTTCTGCGTTCCGCCGCCCGCGACGCGCACCCGCCCGTCCTTCTCCCACGCGACCAGGAAAATCCCTCGGAACACCCCCGTCACATACGACAGCCCGTCCTCGCCCGGGCCGATGGGGTTGAAGTCGAAAACGACCCCAGAGGCCGCCGCGTCCCCGCCCCTGAAGCCCAGGTAGCGCCACTGGCCCCTGCCGATGCGCCCGCGGCGCGCCTTCCCCGACGCCATCGTCCCCTGGTCGGTCTGCCACTCCCGCCCCGTCTGGATCAGCCCTTCGTACGAACAGCCCGCGACCGCCTCACCTGGCATCCGCAGTTCCAGCCCGCGCGAACGGTATTTTGCGTAGGCCTCGCACTCGCCGACCATCGTGATCTCGACCGACGAGCCGTCGCCTTTCAGCGCGACCTCCAGGCGGATGCGCGTGTCGCGGTGTTCGCTCCAGCGGTTCCAGACGCGCGTGCCGTCGGGCAGCACCGCCTTCGACGCCTTTGGCTCCAGCCCCAGCCCGCCGTCTGGCAGGCTGCTGGCCACGACCGATTCCATCAATACCTTGCCGCGATGGAGCACCTGGAAGTCGCCTCCCTTCTCCTCGACCGAGAAGGCTCCAGATGCACCCCATGCGGGCATCGCCAGCGCCAGGCATCCACACACCATCCCCCAGAAACGCCTGGCGCCAGTCATGACATCATGTCTCCCTGCTTTCAATCCTGATTGTTCCTTGCGTCTGCCGTAAATTTCCCCGACTTGCTGGCCGAAGGCAGGCCGACCTGCAGTTGTTCAAGCGTCTGGAACATGAAAATGCAAGATGCGTCATAGGTCGGCTTCAGCCGTTTATGCAGTTCTGTTTCAGCCTGCGGGGGCAATCGCTGAAAACCATACCGAGCATATGTTTTAATCAATCTATCGTATGGTAGAGCAAACAGATATAGCATGAAAATTCCAAGCCGTTCACCCAATTGCAAGACAAAGGGCGCGATCAGTTTTCGGAAAATGACCCCGCCCAGCCCAGTTTGGCCAAGTTGCTCCTGGAAACGTTGGTTTATGGCAAAGTTAGCCAGTTCCACCCCTGGCAGTGTATCAAAAGCAACGGCCTCTTCTGCCATCCGCTGCTCATGGATGGAAATCAATCCCGCTTTTAAGGAGAAATTACCCGACACATTCATTGGTGATTCGGTGCCGAACAAGATAGGTTCGCATCAAGTGCGAAACCTCATCCTGCCAAGCATATTGCTTCAAGTAGTTTTCCAGTCCTTGCCCAGTTTCCGGATGAGAAACCGCAAACTCACGGATTGCGGTTTCATCCTCCGGAGATTCCCCCAAATGGGAACAAACCAACAAGTCACTTTGCGGCAACGGCATGACGTCTCACCTTTTTCCGCCCCAACCCAGCAAGTGCCTTCTCGACACGTGCGCATTCCTGGTCAAGGGCGGAATAGTCAAAGGGAGGAGAATTGCGAATCGCATCGAAAATCAAATGCCCCAACTTCGACGGAAGGTTGGTCATGCAAGGTTTGCCGAATCGGATTGGCTTTGACTTTTCCACGAGAATCTTCCAGTTCTTCCTATTTCTTGAGGCGGTTCCACTTGTTGCCGGCGCCGCCAGTGGTGCCGAAGATGCCTGGCTCGTAGGGCGACTTGTGCCACTCGAGCGGCGACGGGATCTTCACCGTCTCGGCGTGCCCGTCGCAGAAGAGGGTGTTGATGCAGCCGTCATGGCGCGGCCCTGGGAAGTAGTCGGTCGCGCTGCCGTTGTTGGTCGGGTTCGCACAGTTGTTGTTGTCGATGACCAGGCAGTGCGAGCGCCCGTGCACCAGGTCGGGATAGTAGTTGCCGCGGATCGTGTCCATGCACAGGATCGTCGTCGACGGATGCTGCAGATCCACCTCGTTCGCGGGCTGCCACGCCATCGGGCCCTTGCGTTTCAGCACCCCTCCCACTTTCGGCTCGTCCGTGCGCGTCGAGGAGCCGATGTTGGAGTGGTTGTAGCCGTAGCTGATGAACATCCCGCCGATGCTGTCCGACTTGTTCATCGGGCAGACCCAGGTCCTGTTCATCTGGTAGGCGTGGCTGTAGCGCCCCGAGCCATACAGGCTGTTCAGCACTGCGTGCCAGTAGTCGCCGCACTTGGTCTCGTTCGGGCTGTCCGGCAGCCACGCATTGTGGTTGCTGCCGTCCGATTTGCCCGTGCCATAGTGCGGATAGTAGTCGGCGTTGTCGCCCGTGTAGAGTTTGAACCAGAGCCCGATGGTCTTCTGGTTGTTCACGCAGTTGATTGTACGCGCCTTGTTCTTCGCCTTCGACAGTGCGGGCAGCAGCATGCTCGCCAGGATCGCGATGATCGCGATCACCACCAGCAGTTCAATCAGCGTAAAAGTCCGTTTCATCCTTTCTCCTTGGTTTTGAGGATTCGTTGCGGGGTGTAGCCTTCTTTCATGGCTTTGTGCATATTATAACACCCATTTCAAGTACTGGCGGAAGAATCCCCTCGGGAAATGCCCCGAAGCGCGGGAAAGCGTTTATATTGCGCCGTGATGAAACTCCTCTTCGCGCTATACAAGTACTTCCCCTGGGGCGGCCTCCAGAAGGACACCCTGCGCTTCGCCGCCGAGGCGCTTCGGCGCGGGCACCAGGTCAACCTCCTGACCACCTCGTGGCAGGGGAGCCCGCCCCCCGACGGCCTCCGCGTCCTACCCATGCCGCGCATCCACGCCCTCACCAACACCGGCCGCATGGACGCCTTCGCACGCCACTTCCAGCGCCTGCGCGAAATCGGAAACTATGACGCGACCTTCGCCCTGAACCGCCTTCCTGGCGCCGACTTCTACTTCGCCGCCGATTCCTGCCTGAAGCGCTATCTCTCGCTCCGCCATTCGAGGCTGATGCTCGCGCTCTCGCCGCGCTACCGCGCGATCCTGCGCCAGGAGGCCGCCGTCTTCGGCCCCGATTCGCGCACGCACGTCTTCCTCATCGCCGAGGCGCAGCGGACGGAGTTCACCGAGGAATATGGGATTTCTCCCGACCGCCTGACGCTCCTGCCGCCTGGCCTCGACCCCGTCTGCCTGCCGCCCTCCCCCGACGAGGCCGCCGCCATCCGCGGCCAAACCCGCGCCGCGCTGGGCCTCGCCGACGGAGAACTCATGCTGCTTCTCGTCGGCACCAGTTTCCGCCGCAAGGGCGCCGACCGCGCCCTCGCCGCCATCGCGGCCCTGCCGCCGCCCCTGCGCAACCGTGTGCGCTTCTTCTTCATCGGCAACAACCCGCCCGCCGAGTTCAACTCCGCCGCGCGCCGCCTCGGCCTCCCGCCAGGCCAGGCGACCGCCCTCCCCCCGCGCGAACACGTCGGCGAACTGCTCCTCGCCGCCGACCTCATGATCCACCCCGCCCGCGAGGAAGGCACGGGCACCGTCCTCGTCGAGGCCATCGCCAACGCCCTCCCCGTCCTCTGCACCGCCGCCTGCGGCTTCTCCCCCTACGTCAGCGCCGCAGGCTCCCCCGTCCTCCCCGAACCTTTCGACCAGGACGCCCTCGGCCGCGCCCTCGCCGACACCCTCCCGCGCCTCCCCGACCTCCGACGCGCCGCCGCCCAATACGCCGCCACCGCCGACTTCACCCGACGCGCCGCCGCCGCTCTCGACCAAATCGAACAAAAAACGAAGAGATAAGCGACAAGGGATCCAAGAGATAAAAGGATGCAAATTTCCCAGAAACCCTTGAATCCCCTGGCCCCTTGAACCCCGTGAATTCCCATGGCCCCTGATGTCACCATCGTCATCCCCTGCTACAAGGTCGGGCGGTATCTGCCGCAGACCTTGAAGAGCGCCCTCGCGCAAAGCCACGCCGCGATCCAGATCGTCGCCGTCGATGACTGCTCGCCCGACGACACCGCCGAGGTCATCCGCCGTTTCCAGTCGCTCGACCCCCGCGTGCAGGGCATCTTCCAGCCCGAGAACGCAGGCGTCTCCGTCGCCCGCAACGCAGGCATCGACGCCGCCCAAGCGCCGTGGATCCTCTTCCTCGACGGCGACGACTGGCTCCCCCCCAACGCCGTCGAGCAGCTCCTGACCCTCCAGAACCGCACCCACGCCGACCTCGTCGGCGGCAACGCACGAAAATACGACGACGCCGGCACCCCCGGAGACATCCATTTCCACCGGCTTCAGGGACGTCATGAGTTCGCGGTCGAAGACGGCCTCTCCGGCTTCTGGCCCCACCAGGAAGCCCTCTGCACCTGCACGATGAAACTCTTCCCAACCCGTGCGCTGCGCACCCTTGGCATTCGCTTCAGACCCGCCCTCCGCCACGCCCAAGACACCCTCTTCACCCTGTCATTCGCCCTCCAAAACCGCCCTCGAATCGCCCTCGACTACGATCTCGAAATCTATTGCTATCGCCAAAACCCCGCCTCCTGCGTACACGCGATCCCCCTCGACAAACGTCTGGAAAGCCTGGAAATCCTGGTAACCGCCCTCGATGACCTGGCCCTCTCCACCCGCCAGCCGCGCCGCCTCGCCGCCCCCAAGGCCGCCGAATACCTCTGGGCCATCCGCAAATTCTCCGCAGACGGCCCTGAACGCAACGAACGCCTTCGGGCCCTCTTTGCCTCCACCTTCTTCCGAAACCACTTGCAACCAGTTCTCCGGCAATATGGGAAATGGAAGCACCGCCTCCTGCTCCGCCTCCTCTCCCGATTCCCCCAAACGCTCCGCTGGTGGTAGAAGGCATGTCCGCCCCTCTTCTGCCATTCCGCGACGAAGGCTGGCATGGACTCCACACCGCAGATATGCCCATCCCCGCCAACGGCCTTAATCAGTGGCTCGAAACCCTATATCCGGTGGTTCAGTATCCCGCGCGACGCATCCTTAAAGGCAACATCCCATCCGCCACCGTCTTCGTCAAACTCCTGACCGGAGTCGGCGACACCCCCCATGCGCTCTGGCCAGCCATCAAATGGCGACTGCGCCCTTCGCGCGCTTTGCGGATCCTGCCCATTTCCCGGCGACTGCAAGACGCCGGCATTCATTGTGCCGAAGTCCTCCTCGCCGCACGTTACCGCACGTTCCCCGGCTTCGGATGGCCTACAGACCTCATCATCACTCGGGCTGTCCCAGGAACATCCTTGCGACAGCTTCTCCGCGACAATCCTGACGACACTCCTTCCATCCTCGCGCTCGCCATCCAAGCCCTCGCCCGGCTCCATGCAGCCGGCTTCTCCCATGGAGACTGCAATCCCGGTAACCTCTTCCTGGATCTCCACCAGGGACGCGTGTATTTCATCGACAACGACCGCACCGCCCCCGCCGGATCCGCCGCCTTCCGGAAAAACCTCCAGCAACTCGGGTTCCACTTGCTGCGCCTCCGCCTCATCCACCCCCCGCAATGGGCCCATGCCCTCCGCAAGTACGCCGGCCTTGCCGGCTGGACCGGCCGCGAAACGTGCCGCAACCTTCGCATCATCACCGACGCCATCGACAGCCGTCTTCAACGGGAGCCACCCCGGCCCTCCTGGTGACCGACGGCCGCCCTTCAGAGCCCAGTCCGTGCAGCAACCCGACTTGCAATCCAAACGAAAATGGGCATATTATGCCCCATCCACGCTTTCATGCATCCAGGACTGCATACACATAGCAATCTTCCAGCGAGAAACGACCATGGCAAGACAGTATATCTTGGTGACTGGCGGCTCTTTCCTGAACAAGGGCGCCCAGGCAATGACCTTCATCACCGTCGACCAAATGGCACGGCGTTTCCCCGATTGCCAGGTCGTACTCTTCTCGCACTATGAGGCGCGTCTACCAGAAGCTGAAAAGCGCAAATACAAACTCCTCTTCCTCCGTTTCCCACGCAAAATGCAGCGGATGATGCTGCGTTTCAACCTCCGAAATGAATATACTGAACTTTTCCAGAATGCGGCGGCCATGCTCGACATCAGCGGATATCGCCTCGGCTCAAACTGGGGCATCTCCTCCGTCAAGGGCTATCTGCAGAAAATCGAACTGGCCCGGCATTTCGGCATTCCCGTCTACCTCATGCCCCAGTCCTTCGGCCCCTTCGATTTCCACGGCTTCAAATCCTGGGGTCTCATGACTAGAATCCGTAAGACCCTCTCTTATCCGAAAATCATCATGGCCAGGGAGGAACAGGGTTTTCGGCTATTGAAAGAGCATTTCGGACTGGAAAATCTCCTCCTGACGCCAGACCTGGTACTCCAGGCCCCGGAGATCCGCCCGGAGAATATCTTTGTTTCCCCCAAGCCCCCGTCGCCTATCACGGTGAATGACGGCGCGGTTGCAATCATCCCGAACCGCCGCAACACCGAATATGGAAGACCCGGGGAAATCCTGGAACTCTATCGCCAAGTCATCAGCCGTCTGCGTGGCTACGGCAAGACTGTCTGCCTCCTGGCCCATGCCACGGAAGACCGCGACCTTTGCCGCGACCTCAAGCGCGACCTGGCGCCACGGGATGATATGGTACAGTTCCTCGACCACGACTTCGACTGCATAGAGTTTGGCCGCCTGGTGCAAAAGTTCGACTTCATCGTCGCCTCGCGATATCATTCCATCGTACACGCCTATCGCGAGGCTGTGCCGGCGCTGATTGTCGGCTGGGCAGACAAATATGGGGAACTGGCAAAAACCATGGACCAGGGAGGGGTCTTCTTCGATGTCAGAACCCCATTGGACCATGGCAGGATCTTGCAGGCACTGGATGCCCTCGTGGTGAACCATGCGCAGTCGGCCGCGAAAATCAGAACCCGCCGATCCGGACTACTGACCGATTGCGTATACGACCACATTCAACTGAAGCGGGCAGCACGATGACGCACCAAGACAACATCGCTGCGGTCGCCAAAGACGGGCTCTGCATCGGTTGCGGTGTGTGCAAGGCAGTCTGCCCGGGAAAGTGCATCGACTATGCGCTGACGGACGGCATGTACCAGCCCCGCGTCGACGAAAATCATTGTCTGCATTGCGGGCAGTGTCTCGCTGTATGCCCTGGACGAGGATGCGACTATGCCTCCCTCTACCGTGAACTCGGAATGGACATGCCGTCGAACATGTATGTGGGACACTGCCTGGACGCCTTTACCGCCGTTGCCCGAGACCCCGGGCTACTGCAGGAAGCCACCAGCGGCGGTGTGGTGACGGCGTTGACCAGGCACCTGCTAAGACAGGGAATCTACGACTGCGCCTTTCTTGTGGATGGACATCAATGCAACGGTCCCTTGAGCACCACGCGCAAAACGTCAGGCGACGACCTGCTCACCACTTGCAAGTCCAGGTACGTGCCTGTCCAGCAGACCGAAGCCATCGCACATCTGCTCAGCCACCCTGAAGACCGCATCATCTTCGTCGGAGTGCCCTGCTTCGTGCAGAGCCTGCTGCGCACCATGCGACAACGGCAAGTCGACCGCAGCCGACACCTGATCATCGGTCTTTTCTGTGCCTCGGCCATGAACTACAATATCTGGAACTATCTTGCCGACCGCGCATCGCTTCCCGTGGATTGCGTCGATGCTCTCCATTTCCGAAGCAAGCATGCGGGAAAAGACAAAAAACTGTGTCGGCGCTGGCCCGGCGACGTGCACATCATAGACAAAAACGGCGCATCCCATCTGCTGTCACGGAATGTCCGCACCGATGCAAAGGCCTACTTCACCCCGTTGCGATGCCTCTACTGCCTGGACAAGTTGAACCAGTTCGCGGATGTTTCGACGGGGGACAACTACACTGGTAAACACGCCCATGAAATGGGCAGCAGTTCCGTCATCGTCCGTACCAGGCGTGGCATGGTGGTCAGAAACGAGCAACTGTTCCAGATTTTCCCGGAAAGCATCCAGTCGATCTGCGAAGGGCAAAAGTTGACGGGAAAGGAAAGGAATCTGTGCTATCAACGCTTTGCCTCCTCAAGCCTGTTGCATCGTAACGATGAGATGCCGCTGCCGCAGGACTGGGAAAAAAGACGCCCCCAATATGAGCGGGCAAAGGCCGCGCTGGCACTCGGCGCCGGCGGCGACATGACTGCCGTCAACGAAGCCATTCGCCAGGAAAAGTTGGAGAAGAAGAAACACAAATCCTTCTGGCAAAGGCTGCTTCGCCTCGTCTTCAGGGGAGGAGGGCGGGAGCGTTAAGGAAACGCGGTCTTCGGCGCACCAGAATTGCATCTACGATTCTGCATTATTTCCGCATGTCTCCACGCCGGAATGCGGCATCCCGTCATGCCGCCTCCCCAAGTTCCGGCAAATCGCAAGACGAAAAAAGCCCGAAACCAAAAACCGGCTCCGGGCTTTTGAAAATGGCGCCGACAGCAGGGCTCGAACCTGCGACCCGCTGGTTAACAGCCAGCTGCTCTACCGCTGAGCTATGTCGGCATCGTTTTTGACAGTGCGTTAAGATAATCCGTTTTCCAGATTCGTCAAGTCGCGCCAGCGATTTTCGGACGCTTTTTCCCGTTCCGCCCCCCCGTTCGCGCCAGCCTGCGTCATCCGTGCCTGCTCCGCAGGCGGGTTGCGGTCTGGGCCGAAGGCGCCCCCCCCCAGCGAAATCCGCGCTATTCAAAGCGGAGGGAGAAGAGCTGCGCGTTCTGGAGTTCGGCGTGGATGCGGAAGGACCCTGCCGGCAGACGGTCGAAGAGCGGCAGCGCGACATCGTCGCAGGAGGCCAGGGTGCGCTCGGCGATTGTCCGCCCATCCGGGGCGAGCAGGGCGAAGGTCGCCTTGCCGCCAGGGAGCACGCGCAGATTCGCGGCGAGCTTTCCAGTGGCGGAAAGCGGCCTGGTGGTGAAGGCGCCTGGGGCGTTTCCGGCGGAGACCATGAAGTATCCGTCCTTGCGGTAGACCGCGACGCCGCAGGTGGTGGTCAGCCGATTCCATGCCTCGGCTAGCTTCTCCCAGGAGCCATAGTGCTTCCAGAAGGGCCAGTCGGTGCTGACGCCGCGGCGTTCGTTGAGTTTCCGAACATCCTCGCCTGTGAGACGGCCGCCTTTCCCCTCGACGTAGAGATTGTCGCCCGCGAAGTGGGGGACATTGGTGATCCAGCCGATCTCATGGTAGATGACGCCGTCCTTCTCCACGATGTTGTTGTGCATGTTGATGATGCCGAAGCCTGGCGTGTCAGGGGTCGTGCTGTTGGCGATCCACCGCCCGTGGCCGGGGAAGCGCTTCCACTCCTCGCCGTTCCAGCTCCAGACCAGTTCGATGTCGTACAATTGCCGATGGGCGTCGTATGGCATCATCAGCCCCAGCATCAGGCCGTTGCCCCGAGGCATCCAGTAGATGGAGGCGCCATAGTGCTGCAGGTTCGGCGGGTCGGTCTCGTCGGGCAGCGAGAAGTAGTGGCGGTCCCAGTGGAGCCCGTCCCGGGTCGAGAAGATGGTGAGGATGCGCGAGACCATCCAGAGATTGTCGTAGCGGTCGATGAAGGGCGCGTAGCGCCGCAGAAGATGCCCGCGCGCGAAATAGAGGGTCTTCCCATCGGGGGAGAGCCACTGCCCCGCATGGTTGTCGTTGGTGTCGGTCGGGTTCTCGAATTCGCCGCCGCTGACGGCGTCCTGCAGGAAACTGTGGTCCTGCAGCAGGACATTCTCGCCGCCCTTCTTCCAGATGAGCCAAGTGGACTGCGGCCTGGGCTTCACGACGCCCCAGTCGAGCGGCTTGTATCCCACATACTGGACGACGACGTCGCGCAGATTGACCGCCCCGTCCTTCTGCGGGTCATAGAGGCGGAAGCGGCCTGCGGCGCCGACGCTGGCCCCAGGTAGGGAGACCGCCGCCGCCTGGCACTGGTGCCGCCCGATTTCGGCGTTGTTCTGCAGGACGATCCCCGACGGCTTGCCGGGAAGCAGCGTCCACTTCCATTCCCCCGGGGTGCAGGCGGCGTAGTAGGTGCCGAGATGCTTCCAGGTGTAGCTGTATTCGTGGTAGGAGAGCACGAGCTTCCCGTCCGCCGTGAAATACATCGTGGAGCCGAGGCGGACAAAGGCGTCGGGCGCGTTGCGCGGCAGATCCAGGCAGTGCACTTCGGGCTTGCCAGGGCCGAAAGCCAGCCCTGAATGCCGTTCGAAATACCACCCGTCGGGGAAAAACAGCGACTTTCCCGAGAGGTCGCCGAATGCGGCGGGCGGGACCGCGGGCGGGATGCGGTCGATCCGCAGCAGCCGCGCCATCTCGCCTTTCGCGGAGGCCGCCGCGCCCGCGGCGCGGATGAGCGTGCGGTATTCGCCATTCTCCCAGCCGCCAATGTCGATGGGGATGACATTCCGCCCAGGCTTCAGCCGCGTCCGAAACGGCGCCGTGGGCACCTTCTTCGTCCAGCGCTCGCGGAAACTGAGTTCGACGTCCAGCGGAGGCGTCCCGTCCGCGAGGATGGCGTGCAACTGCGCCTGCCGCTGCCCACGATAGACCTGTAGGCGGAACTCCGCCTGCAGGACGCTGCCCAGCCCCGCCGCCGCGTTGCCGTACTCGTCGGCGTACGCCTCGATCTCGCGCAGGAGCAGCTGCTTTCTTTGAATTGCCCCCGCGACGCGGCGCTTCGTGTCGTTGCTGTCGAGGAGGGTGATGCGCAGCGCGCGCACCTCGATGGGGGCGAAGTCGAATTGCCAGAATCGCGCGGCGTCCTCTTCGTCGGCGGAGGCGGCGGCAGGGGCGCTGTCCGTGGCGTGCACGAGTTCGCGCCACCCACCCGAGGCGGTGGAGAGCCCTTCGACGCGGCACGCGGTCAGCGAGAGGTCGCCGCTGGGATAGGCCTTGTAGGCGGCGATTCCAGAATGGATGCGCAGGGAGCGGACAGTGCGGGGGGCGGCGAACTCCAGATGGATGGCGGCCGGGAGGCCATCCACCACCTGGCTGCTGTCGGCGGTGAGTTCGCCGTCGATGACGCGCGGGATCTCGCGCTTTCCCTGCGCGTCCGTCAGCACGGCCTTGGAGTCGGAGACGGCAAGCGCGACATTCTCGCGCCCAGTCACGGAGGCGGCGTCGCCCTGCCCGATCTCGATTCGGTCGATCAGCGCAGGCGCGGTCGCGCCAGGGACATTGTAGAAGACGATCTGGTTGAAGGGGAGGTTGTTCTGCATCGGCGCCGCCACGCAGGCGATGCGCGTGCCATCCGCCTTCAGGAGATGCGCGTCAAGCTTGTCGCGGCCAGGATGGACGGTCAGCACCAGCGTCAACCAGGTCTCGGGGACGGAACGGAAAAAGAAATGGCCGTGCCCGTTGACGACGGAGATGGCGACCCCGTCGTTTTGGAGTTGCACCTGCGCGACGGTCTTGTTCTGGAATGAATTGCGCAACTGGAAGCCGAACATGCACTTGCCCGTGGCGCCGACGCGGAAGGTGAGGCGCAGGGTGGTGTCGCGGTCGGAATGGAGCTGCGCGGTGCGGAATCCCGAGAGGTTCACGGCGGGCGTGACGCGGGAGATCTGCAGCACCTGCCTGCCGCCTCGGGGCGAACTCCCCTCGACGATCTGGAAGTCCTTGCCGTTGAAGCCAAGCCAGTTGCCATAGAGTTCCTTCGACAGGCCGACCTGCCGCGGCTGGGTTGGCCCGCAGCGGAAGAGCGAGGTGTCCTCGAAGTCCTGCACAAGAATCGGCGCGGCCGATAGCAGGGAGGCCGCAAGCGCCAGCAGCGATGGGAGTAGATGTTTCATGGGACGGTGGTTCGTGGATGGGGGACAGGAAAACGGGCCGGGCTCAGTACGCCATGCCGTCGATGACGACGGCAACGCCCCTGGGCAGATCCATCGGGATCTTGGTGCCGCCGTAGTCGAAGGGGCCGTAGTTGGGCTCGCGCCCGACCAACTGGTTCTTGCTCAGCGCCTCGGCGTGACCATCGACCATCAGGCAGTTGGCGTGGCGGTTGTGGCGCAGATGCACCGCCTGGTAGTTGCCGTCCGCGCCATATCCCATGCTGTATTGCCAGCCAGGCATCAGGCTGCCGTTGCTCGGGCGGATGGAATCGATGCCGATGATGAAGGTGGAGGGCTTTTCCTTCCAGTAGAGGGCCATGTTGCTCGGCACCTTGCCCAGTTTGGTGACCTTGTAGCCGTTCGTGCCGCCACGGGGATAGCTGCCGTAGCTGAACTTGCCAGAGTTGTCGGCGTAGGAGGGGTTCGCAGGCGTGATGCGGCTGAACGGACAGTGGAAGGCGTGCCCGCCCAGCCGCGCCTTCTGCGGGCCGCTCATCGTCGTCAAGGCGCACGGCTCCAGGAGCGGAATATAGCCGTTGACGGCAAGCACGGCAGGCCACGGCCCGCCGCCGACCTCGTCCGTGGAATTATAGGTGATGTAGTCGGCGTTGTCGTTGGCATACATCGTATACCAGAGGCCGACGCCCTTGAGGTTGCTGATGCAACTGGTGGCGATCGCTTTTTCACGGGCCTTCGAGAGCGCAGGCAGAAGCATCGAGGCGAGGATGGCGATGATCGCGATGACGACAAGCAGTTCGATCAAGGTGAACTGGTTGCGCATGCCTGCGGCGCACGTGGTCGATTGCAGTTTCATGTCTTCTCCTTTTTGAACTATTACTATCACGGAATCAACGGAAAGAGTCGTTCAGCCCCTGGCGGGCGGCAGCCACCGCCCCTGGCGCGTCTCGGAGGCCACCCGCCGCCAGCCCAGCCGCTCCAGGAGTTTGTAGAGGTAGTTGGGGCGGACGGGACGGGACAGGCGCGCCTCCAGCGCCCGCAGCAATTCCGAAAAGGCCGCGCCCTGCTCATCCGACGCCACGGGCAGCAGCACGGCGGAGGCCTCCGCCTCTGAAATGAGAACCCGCCCGCGCCCGCGGCCCCCAGGCGCGTCGACAGGTTTGCCGCCCTCCTGCGGGAAGCGGAATTTGTGGACAATGCGGTCGATGGTGCTGGGGGAGACGCTGAAGAGCGAACTCACCTCCTCGCCGCTCAATCCATGGACGCCCTGCAGCTGCACGACGAGCGCCTCCATCTGCGGCGTCGACAGATCCCAGCCCGCGCAGCGCAGATGCGTCTCCTCCAACTGCTGGCGCGTCCAGACGGGGGGACGCCCTCTGCCCCGCGTCGGCCGCTTCCCGTCCAGCGGGACGCGCCAGAAGCGCCGTTCCATCCATAGCCGCGACAGCGTGGGGCCGATATGGGCGTTGAGTGCGATATGGAGTTCCTCCTGAGTGCCGTCGCAGAAGAGCCGATAGAGCGTCTGGTGGGCGTCCTGCGTCATCATGTAGTATTCGTGGTGCTGCGCGAATCGCTCGTGCATCTCGCGGTCGTTGGGAAAGGCGACCATCACGACAAAGGAGAAGAGATGCGTCAGCAGAGGATCCCTGGCCAGGGCGACCAGCGCGGCATGGAACTTCGCGTCCAGTGTCACATAGCGGTCGACATCGCGGGCCTGCCCCGCCTCGCGCAACTCCGCCAGGATGCGCTCCAGTTCCGCCCGCGATTCCGCCTCCACATGCCCCTGCACCAACATGGCCGCCTCGTGCTCCACCAGATAGCGCAGGTAGCGAAGGAACGCCACGTCCGCGCCACTGTAGTCCACATAGAAATAACCACGCTTCGGACGACGGCGCAGCACCCCCACCCCCTCCAGCACGAGGAGGATGTCCCGCACCTGGCTGCGCGAGACCTGGAGCCGCTCCGCAAGTTCACGCTCGCTCAGAAGCGCCTTGTCGCGGTGCAGCAGCACAAAGTCCCGAATCTTTTCTTGGATCGTCGGGGATTCCATCGCATCACAGTAAAAACTGGTAAGCCAGTTGGTTGAGTTTTCCATTAAAATAATGCCGTTTCCACTCTTTTCAAATGATCAAATGGAAAATGGAAGTTTCTGGAATAATTTATTTATACAAAAATAGATATGTGTAACATTCAAGGCCTTTTCCGAATTCCGGATCAATTTTTCTTTTTATGATGCTAATTTACCATGAATGGGACGGAACTTGCCATGGAATCTGGAACGCCCCGATATTTTCCGCAGGCGCGGTTTTCCCAATCGCCGCCATGTTCATGCCCCGAAGTTGTTGCCACGGCGGCCCCGCTAATACTCCTAACTTTGTCCCAGACGTCCCAGTTGTCCCAGATGTCCCAGACGTCCCAGTTGTCCCAGACGTCCCAGATGTCCCAGTTGTCCCAGACGTCCCAGACGTCCCAGTTGTCCCAGACGTCCCAGTTGTCCCAGTAAAGCCAGGAGTATCTGCAACCTCGCCGTGGCAACCATTTTCGGGGCGACCAGGGTTCGGCCCACGGGCTCGCTCAGAACCCCAGGGTCGGCTGGCGTTCGTTGGAGTCGCGGGGGGCGCGTCCGAAGCGCCGCAGGGCGCGTTCGGTGACGATGCGCCCTCCTGGCGTCCGCAGGATGTATCCCTCCTGGATGAGATAGGGTTCGTAGACGTCCTCGATGGTCTCCTCCTCCTCGCCGACCGCGACCGCCAGCGACTTCAGGCCCACGGGGCGCTCCTTGAACTTGACGATCAGGGTCTCCAGGATGCGGTTGTCCATTTCGTCGAGACCGTCGTCGTCGATGCCCTGCATCTTCAGGGCGTCGGCGGCGATCGGCGCGGTGATCGCGGAGGAGTGGCGCACGGTCGCATAGTCGCGCACCCAGCGCAGCAGGTTGTTCGCGATGCGCGGGGTCCCGCGCGCGCGCCGCGCGATTTCCAGGAGACCCTCTGGCTCGGCCGAAATCTGAAGCACCTGCGCGCTGCGGGTGAGGATCGTCTGCAGTTCCTGCGGCGTGTAGTAGGCCATGCGGCACTTCATCGTGAAGCGGTCCCTGAGCGGCGCCGAGAGCTTGCCCTGGCGCGTCGTCGCGCCGATCAGGCAGAACTTCGAGAGGTTCACCCGCACCGAGCGCGCGGCGACCCCCGAATCGACCATGATGTCGATCACGAAATCCTCCATCGCGGAATAGAGATATTCCTCGACCTGACGCGGCAGCCGATGGATTTCGTCGATGAAGAGGATGTCACCCTCCTCCAGGCTCGACAGCAGACCCGCCAGGTCCCCCGGCTTCTCGATCACGGGACCGCTCGTCGCCTTCAACTTCCGCCCGCACGCGTTCGCGATGATGTTCGCCAGCGTCGTCTTCCCCAGCCCAGGCGGCCCAGACAGCAGAATGTGGTTCAGGGGCTCGTTGCGCGCCGCCGCCCCCGCCACCATGATCTGCAGCCGCTCCTTGACGTTGCCCTGCCCCGGAAAATCCGCGAACTGCTGCGGACGCAGGGTGCTGTCCACCTCCTCCTCGCGGGCGTTCATTTCAGATGTGATGTAGCGTTCTGTAGGCATTCAAGGGACAGAAGGGACCAAAGGGACAGAAGGGACCAAAGGGACAGAAGGGACCAAAGGGACCAAAGGGACAAGGTTACACCGCGTGGCCGCTCATGCGGGCGAGGGCCTGGCGGATCAGGGATTCGCTGGAGAGATCGGGCTTCTCGGCGAGGAGGGCCTGGATGGCGCTCTGGGCGTCGTCGCGCTTGAAGCCCAGCGTCTCCAGCGCGGCGACGGCGTCCTTGGCGGCGGGCGTCAACTGGGCGGCGGCCGCGCCTGGCTGGG
>JAEEGL015362875.1_pt1 | contig 19555 bp, 11 predicted proteins | sample 9134231 | NCBI WGS metagenome assembly JAEEGL01 (sample SAMN16246548, study PRJNA631951) | gut metagenome | biome: gut microbiome; feature: rumen; material: fiber-attached | host: Bos | place: Iran: Karaj | collected 2018-10 | reverse complement strand
TGGGTAACCTCGCTAAGGCAGGTATCGAGATCAACCGTAAGGTTCTCGCTGACCTCGCTATGAACAATCCCGAGGCTTTCAAGGCTATCGTGGAGAAGGTTAAGTAAATCCAGACTTTACCAGTCTTAAGAATAGAATCCCCGCCAGCAATGGTGGGGATTTTATATTTTTCCAGCTTTTTGCTTGCAGGTTTCGCATATTATTCTTATTTTTGCAAGCAAAATATTACTTACAACTAAATACTGGACTATATGAAGTATTTGAAATCAGCTATAGTTGCGCTGTTTCTGCAGCTCTGCGGTTCACTTTCCGCTACGGCTGCCGATGCAGATAAGCATTCGTCTAATTATCTTAGTCAGCGTATCGACACCATTTATAGCTATTTTAATAAGATGGATCTCGACAGTGCGTTTTGTTCTGTCGGATATCGTGATCTTATGCGTCAGGCGATGGATCAGATGGACGAGGACGATATTCTGCTCGACTATGACCATTGGATTAATGCTCAGGATTATAGCAAGGATCTCTCTGCGCGTGCTGCATCGATCGAGGCTTTTACTGATAGCACAGCTATAGTAAAGGTGGCTATACGCAATTTTGGTAAGGAGGGCGAGGTGGTACTCAGAATGCATTTCGAGCGCGACGATTGGTATGTAGATGATTTCCTGCCGTCAGACGGAGTGGGAGAGGGCGAGAAGGAATACTTTATCCGTATGGTATGCACCGTTATTTCTAAACGTCTTATCATGAATGATTATGCATTCAATGATAATCCTATGACAAAATACGCCTATGTCGACATCGACGGGGATGGCTACAATGAACTATGGCTTCGTTCGGCCAATGATAAACTGGGTGCCATTATAAGTGTTGTGGCCAGTGCAAAGCTGCTCATTACTGAGCGTCGTCCGCAGAAGGTGTCGTTCTATCCAGGTGCGGTAGTTGTTGACGGTCCGTGTGGTTTTGGTTGCAACACCATCAATGCTGTCATAGTAGAGAACAGCCGTAGGGCCCACAATGTACTATACATCAAGACCAACCCGCTGGAAATGGAAGGTGCCGTACACGAGTACTTCTACGATGGCACCCGTATATCCTCAACCAATGGCAAAAAGCGCCTCCAGCTAGTCATGCACGACAAACGCCAGATAAATCCCCCCTGGCACAATTTCAGACCGGAAGAGTAAATAGTCTTGACATAATTGATTCTTGTTGCCAGACTGTTTCGTAGTGACTTTTGCAAAAATTAATGCTATCAATTGCTACTATTAATCCTACCAATTGTTAGTATTAATAGTGTAGAATTCAGCTGTTTTGAAGGATTTTTACAAGGTTGTCACAATCTGTTAGATAGTGCCGTACTATCTGCTAGATTGCCGTAACCTATCTACCAGATACATTACGGGTATCTTTTTACTGCCCCGTGAGAGAAATTTTTCTCCCTCACGAGGGAAATATTTTTTCTGCGTGAGGCGTGCCTTGCGATTGGCGGCACTGATGTTAGCTACTACGTGTAGACGTTTTAATGAGCGGTTGTGGTGTGCTGAAAAAGTATTACATTTGCAATACGTAAACAATGCATTTACGTGCGCTTAACATAGCATTCGTGCAGTCGATGCGTTGCAAGCGTTGCCGTTGCAACGTTGCAACGCAACATATGCAACGTTTCTGAAAAGCACCAATCATGACAATCGTAACCGCTCGGCTTGCCGCAACTGAACGGATGCAAGAAATGACAGGTAGATTTTTTGCAAATAGTTTGGTTGATTTTAAAAAATACGCTATATTTGCAGCCGAAATATAAATGTATGGTGTATGGGAAATGTTTCTCGATTCATAACTCGGCTTCTTACAAATATACCTGAGGGGCATGAGTTTTATAGTGGCGAGTTCGGTCGTGGTGAGGCTGATTATGTTTATGTTCAGACGCCTGAAGGACACGTGCTCGATGGTGATTTCCAGTATCAGTGCTACATAGATGATGATAGCTATGAGCGCGCTGAGGGCGAGTTTGAACAGAATGCTAAAAGTGGATATTGGTCGCTGTATAGCAAGACCATCGATGGCCATAGTCAAGTGCGTGCATTCTTTGTGGGTGGCGTACTAAGCGGTGATCTGCTGTTCTCGATGCTCGACACCACACGCAATGTGGCTGCTGATTTGACACTGTCGGTATTTGATGGCGAAATCTGTGGTCGTATCACTGGTCATATGGCTGGGGGGGGCATCTTTTCAGGTCTGTGTGATGACAATGGATACCCTGACGGTGTTTGGAAGTTGGAGATGAAAGAAGGCCGAAAAACAGTGCTCACACAGAGGGAAGTGTGGAGTCACGGTCGGCTGATAGAGGCCTACGAAGAGGATGCTGACAAGCATCGTAAGCCATTGGAGCCCTGTCTGCGTGAGAGTATCAACACTCTGCTGATGAACGATGTGACGCGCCTGCTGCACATCATCCCACAAGGCATCAAGGACGATATACTGCACGTACACGCAAAGAAATAGAAACGACAGATAGTCAAATTCTTGCTTGATTTTACATCGATATCAATGCATTTTGGCGACAAATTGCGATTTTTTTTAAAATTTTCTTCATTTTATTCACAAGTATTAATTATTATTAGTACTTTTGCATTGTCATTACTGACCTATGTGGTTGGTGTGGCAGGGCGTTCAAGCGGTTCCCAACGCCTTTTTTATGTATTACGACTAACCGCCAATCAAGGGGACTGTATGGCATTAGAGTTGCGCACGACACAGATTAGTGTGGATTATTATGGAATCAAAAAGCTTCTTACAGACGGATGGTGCAGGAATGAAAAACAGATGTTTTTTATTGTTGTGTTGTCTTGTAACGAGTTTGATGATAAATGCTCAGGTTTTTGATAAACTAAAACCGATTAAGGAAAAAAATCGAGGAGCTTTAACGGTTGTTGAAAAAAAGGGTTTATATGGTTATCAGAACGAAAAGGGAAAGGTCGTAATAAAGTGTGTTTTTGAAGATGCTCGTGACTTCAATCAGGGTTATGCAATAGTGAAATCTGGCGGTAGATTCGGAATGATTTCAGATGCTGGGGTGTATAGTATTTATCCCCAATATGATTCAATGTCAGAAATACACGACAATAGAGTGATAACCAAATTGGGTAATCTATATGGATTTAGCAGTCCCGATGAAAAGACAAAAGTAGTTCCCAAATACAAAAGTATTGACGGATTCAAAAACGGCACAACATGGGTGACGAAAAAGAATGGACTATGTAATGTGGTTGATACGCTTAATCAAGCATTACTTGAGAACGACATAGAACTACTTAAGTTTATAGATAAGAATAACCTTAAAACCTTTCGTGATGACGAAAAAATAGGATTGGTGAGCATAAAGGATAAGCGTGTGATTTTTGAAGCAAAGTATTCCAAAATTAAAGCGATTGATGACGACAAAACCATCTTCTGCCTTATTGACCACGGTAAGGGTGAAATACGTGATGTTTCTCAGAAGGTGTATTTACCCATGGATAAGAATGCAGAATTTGCGGAGTTAACTTTCAATGTCTTTGGACAATTTAATAAAAAGGAGTCGAAGACCACATTGTTCTTTTTAGACAAGCAAGAGATAAAAGAGTATAATTGCATTATAAGCAAAAACGAGAAGCAGATAGTAAAAAACAGTCTTAATAAGTATGGTGTTATAGATAAAAAATACAAGGAAATTCTTCAATGCAAATACGACACAATCGGCGCCTTTAAAGATAATATGTGTGTGATATGTGAAAACGGTCTGATCGGATATATGGACGATCAATATAATGTTGTGATTGAGCCAAAATACAAGACGGGAACAGACTTCTATAACGGGAAAGCAATTGTAAAATCAACAGATGAAGAATATCTTTTGATTGACAAGCAGGGTAACATTATGCCAGAACCTATGCAGGAACCCCGTTATTTGGCATCATTGATAAAGGGTAATTATCATAAATCTGGAATAGCAGATGTGTCTAACAACGAAATACGTCTTATTGTTGATAATGACATACATCTATATGATGACAACTCGTTTAAATTCAGCCTAAACTATTATTTCGCAGGAACAGCGATAACGGGAAACAATCTGAATTTCATTGGAGCTTATTCTGCTATTACATCATTCTTTACTGGTGTTTATCAGGCAGTGAATGGAAAACTATATTTGTATGCTACAGATAAAGAAAAAGTTGTTTGGAAGGATAAAGGAAATAATGCTGTTTTCAGCAATATACTAAATTCGGATTTTGTGGATGAGATAGAGTCGATCGCTCACATATATTATCTGAATTTTGAGCCAAATCCTCAGGATTCTGCTTTTATAAAGTTTAAGTCCACTCATCCTCTCGAAGCGAGTGCATATAGACAAGCGAATATGTCTTCAAAAGAAGATGCTGGTATTGCAGTAAAGGACGGAAGAATCAATCTTGGTTCCGATTCTAATTCGTATTTTGATCAAATAAAAGCATTAAAGGCCAAAGCTTACAAATCATTAAAGGACTATGCTCCCAATATTATTAATGCAGTTAGTTGTATAAATGAATCTGCTAATTTGAAAGCATCTGTTGAGCAGATTTTGTCAAATAAATCTATCAAGACTCAAACTAACGAATATCTCCTTTCTGATGCAAAGGTAGAAGATACTAAAACCAAAATAATGGCAATTGCAAATGAAGCAGTGGAGAAATCTACTAACCCTCAGGCGGAATCCAAGAAGGTAACTACTCGTAAAGGATCATCTTCAGGTAAAGGCAAAAAGAAAAGATAAAGATTTTTTATGGATAGATTCTGATCATATGGTGCGATGGCTACTGGCGAGATCCGTCAGCATGGCAATTATCGCGACATACACTGCTCGTACTCGTTTACCAATACCGACGAGATGCATAAGCTGAAGGTGTACGACTTCGGACTGAAGTTCCATAAGATTTCGGCCGAATACAAGCAGGCCAAGCGTGAACGCAAAGAACAGAAGAAAAAAGAAAAGCGCGAGCTTAGAGAGCAGAAACGGCAGGCTAAGCTCGAGCGTAAGAATCAGGCCAAGAAGGAAGGTAAAAGCGCGTCAAACTCCCTTCATTGAAAGGGATATTCGGTGGCGACGGTGGTCAACCTCAATGACTCGCACCTGCACGTGCTGATGCAGTTTTACCACATCTAGCGGATGGGAAATGCGTCGATTGGCCATCTGCGAGATATGTACCAGTCCGTCCTGATGCACTCCGATATCGACAAAAGCACCAAAGTTGGTGATGTTTGTCACGATACCAGGCAGTATCATTCCCTCAACCAGATCATCGATAGTCGACACATTCTTGTCGAACTCGAATGCCTCGAGTTGTTCGCGTGGGTCGCGACCAGGCTTCTCGAGCTCCGACAGGATATCTGTAAGTGTGGGCATTCCTACATCGGCTGTTACGTAGCGTGGCAGTTGGATGGCATCGCGCTTGTCCTTATTATTAATAAGGTCGGCCACTGAGCAGCCCTGATCCTTGGCCATCTTCTCTACGATAGGATAACTCTCGGGGTGAACGGCCGAATTATCCAGCGGATTCTTTCCATCGCGAATACGAAGGAATCCTGCGCACTGCTGATAGGCAGAAGGACCCAGACGGGGAACCTTAAGCAGTTGTGCGCGCGACGTGAAAGCACCGTTCTCACGACGATAGTCCACGATATTCTTGGCCAGTGTGGCGCCCAGTCCGCTTACGTACATCAGCAGATGTTGCGAGGCGGTATTCAGGTCGACACCAACTGAGTTTACGCAACTCTCTACAGTCTGGTCGAGCGAATGCTTGAGTTTGGTCTGGTCTACATCGTGCTGATACTGGCCCACGCCAATACTCTTTGGATCAATCTTTACAAGTTCGGCCAACGGGTCCATCAGTCGGCGACCAATCGACACGGCGCCACGAACGGTTACATCCTCATCAGGAAACTCGTCGCGGGCAATCTTTGATGCAGAATATACGCTGGCACCCGACTCGCTGACAACGAATACCTGTGGTGTGGCCCCTGATTTGTCGGCTGTCTTTGTGTCGTAATTATATCGGCCTGCAAGCACGTCTTTGATGAATGCATCAGTCTCGCGGCTGGCTGTCCCGTTTCCGATAGAGATGGCCTCTATCTGATATTTTGCAATCATACGCTGAAGGGCGAGAGCGGCCTCGGTGCGCTTGTTTACAGGCGGGTGGGGGAATATGGCGTCGTGATGCAGCAGGTTGCCCTGAGCATCGAGACAAACCACCTTGCAACCCGTGCGGAATCCTGGGTCGACACCCATCACGCGCTTCTGGCCAAGTGGTGCTCCAAGCAACAGTTGGCGCAGATTCTCGGCAAACACGCGGATAGCTTCCTCGTCGGCCTTCTCCTTGCTTAGTGCGGCAAACTCAGTCTCGATCGACGGTTTGAGCAATCGCTTATATCCATCGTCGATAGCTTCGGCAACTAGTCGTCCGCAAGGTGTGTTGCCATATACGTAGTGGCGCTTTATTCGCTCGCAGGTTTCTTCGTCATCGGGCGAGATGCTGATTCGCAGAATTCCCTCAGTCTCACCTCTGCGCATAGCCAGAAGTCGGTGTGATGAGCATCGCTTAAGCGGCTCGCTCCAATCGAAGTAGTCGCTGTATTTCGCAGCCTCATCGCTGTCGGCTTTAGCCTTCACCACCTTAGATGTGATGGTGGCCTGGCGTGTGAATGCGTTTCGTACCTGTTGGCGAGTGCGCTCATCTTCGCTTATCATCTCGGCGATAATGTCCTGTGCACCCTTCAGAGCGTCATCGGCAGTTGCCACATCGCCTTTGGCATACTTGGCAGCTGCGGCTTCAGGATCGCGTTCGCGCTGTAGCATCAGCAGTTTGGCCAGTGGTTCCAGACCTAGCTCGCGAGCCACTTGGGCACGTGTGCGACGCTTGGGTTTGTAGGGTAGGTAGATATCTTCGAGTTCGGTGGCGTCCCAGCATTTGTCGATACGCTCCTGTAGCTGTGGCGTCATCTTATCTTGTTCGGTGATGGTCTTGACCACCGTCTCTTTGCGTTTCTGGATTTCGAGCACTTTCTCGTATCGGTCGCTGATGGCAGCTATCTGCACCTCGTCGAGTCCGCCAGTTCGCTCCTTGCGATAGCGGGCTATGAATGGTATGGTGCAACCCTCTTCGAGTAGAGCCAGTGTGCCGGCCACAAACTTCTCGCTAATGCCCAATGAAGTGGCAATAAGACTGGAAAAAATGTTCTTTTGCATAAATATGTGCACTGATTACGTTAATTTGTGTGCAAAAATAGTAATAAATCGCGAGAAATGTGTAATTTTGCACTCCGAAAATGAAAAAGTTAATGAGAAATAGGATAATATTAGCAATTTTGTTGCTGTTTAGTGCCATATGTCTTAGCCCGATGCACGCTCAGGATACTCCGAATGCGCGTCAGGCTCGCCGTATATTCAATTCGGCCTACCAGCAGGTGTTTGGCGAACAGGGCGCATCGTTGCGTTACGATGTGAACATCACGGGTATATACAAGACTCATGGCACCATCTGGTATAAGGGCAAGAAGAGCAAGTTTGAGGATGCGAAGATGAACTCGTGGAACGACGGGCAGACTGTGTACACCATCAAGAAAAAGAAGCAGGAGGTAGAGATACACAGCGCCAAGAACAACAAGAGCGACAAGTATTCGCAGAAGTTCAAGTTCGAGCCCGATAACTACACATACAGCATTGCTCAGGCCCAGGAAGGGCTTGTGGTGACGCTTAAGCTGATAAAGGGGCGCAAGGGTATGAAGGAGATACACGCCCTGATAGAGCGTAACACCTATCGCCCAATAAGCGTACGTATAAAGATAGCTTTCATTTGGACCACCATAAAGATCTCCAATTTCCAGTCGGGTGGCATCACCGACGAGATGCTGCGTTTCCCCAAGGAGCGTTATAAGGATTATAAATACGTAGATAAACGATGATTTCGGTAGAAGGACTTAAAGTAGAATTTGGCATAAAGCCCCTGTTTGATGGCGCAAGTTTCGTCATCAACGACAGAGACCGCATAGCCCTGGTGGGTAAAAACGGAGCTGGTAAGAGTACCATGCTTAAGATACTGTGTGGACAGCAGAAACCCACAGCAGGAACGGTGAGTGTGCCCAACGACACCAAGATAGGCTATCTGCCCCAGGTGATGATTCTGCAGGACAACACTACTGTGAAGGAGGAAGCCCAGAAAGCCTTTGCCGATAATACCCGCATGAAGGAGCGACTGGACAAGATGAACCAGGAGCTGGCCGAGCGTACCGACTATGAGAGCGAGAGCTATCTGGCTCTGATCGAGAAGTACACCACTGAGCACGAGCGATATATGATGATGGGTGCCGAGAACTACGAGGCCGAGATAGAGCGAACGCTCGTCGGACTGGGATTTGAGCGTAGCGACTTCGATCGCCCAACGTCAGAGTTCTCTGGTGGTTGGCGTATGCGTATCGAGTTGGCCAAGATTCTGTTGCAGAAACCTGATGTGTTGCTGCTTGACGAGCCTACCAACCATCTCGACATCGAATCTATCCAGTGGCTTGAGCAATTCCTTGCTCAGAGTTCGAGTGCTGTGGTACTGGTGAGTCACGACCGTGCATTTATTAATAATGTGTCGAACCGTACACTCGAGATTTCGTGTGGCAAGGTTATCGACTATAAAGTGAAGTACGACGAGTACGTGGTTCTACGTAAGGAACGTCGCGAACAGCAGTTGAGGGCTTACGAGAATCAACAGAAGGAAGTGGCTGATATGAAGGCATTTATCGAGCGATTCCGCTATCAGGCTACTAAGGCTGTTCAGGTTCAGCAGAAGGTGAAGCAGCTTGAGAAGATCGTGCCTATCGAGATAGACGATGTGGATAATTCGGCTATGCACCTGAAGTTCCCGCCCTGCCTGAGAAGTGGTGATTACCCCATTATCTGCGACGAGGTGCGTAAGGACTATGGCGCTCACACTGTGTTCGACCATGTTACGCTTACCATCAAGCGAGGCGAGAAGGTAGCCTTTGTAGGTAAGAACGGTGAGGGTAAGTCGACACTCGTGAAGTGTATAATGGGCGAGATACCATTTACAGGCGAGCTGAAAGTAGGTCATAACATACAGATAGGTTACTTTGCACAGAATCAGGCACAGTTGCTAGATGAGAATCTTACTGTGTTCCAGACTATCGACTATGTGGCCAAGGGCGAGATCCGCCTGAAGATAAACGATATACTTGGAGCCTTTATGTTCGGAGGCGAAGAGAGCGATAAAAAGGTTAAGGTGCTAAGTGGTGGAGAGCGAAGCCGACTGGCTATGATCCGACTGCTGTTGGAACCAGTAAACCTGTTGATACTCGACGAGCCAACAAACCATCTGGATATGCCTTCGAAAGATGTACTTAAGGAGGCTATCAATGCATTTGATGGCACAGCTATCATCGTGAGTCACGACCGTGAGTTCCTGGATGGACTTGTAACTAAGGTATACGAGTTTGGCGGTGGAAAGGTACGTGAGCATCTTGGTGGCATCTACGACTTCCTTCGTTCGAAAAAGATTAGCGATCTGAATCAGCTGGGTAAGGAGACGAATAATTCCCAACGTGGGAATAATTCATTCCCAACGAGGGAACAAAACGTTCCCAACGTGGGAATATCTAGCGAGCAACTTGCAGCTAATCAGGATACGCTTAACAAAGCGCTGAGTTATGCTGAGCGTAAAGAGCAGCAGAAGCGTAAGAATCGTGTGGAGAAAGCCGTAAAGCAGTCGGAGACTAAAATCGAGCAGATGGAGCAGCGACTAAAGGAACTCGACGAGTTGCTTATGGTGCCTGAAAACGCTGCTGATATGACTCTGGTTACAGAGTACACGTCGATAAAGCGCGCACTCGACGAAGAAGTGGAGCGCTGGGAGAAGCTTAGCGAAGAATTAGATACTTTTACACTATAACACATAAACAACAACAAAATTTGAAATGAAAAGATTTTTAACAATGATGACTATGGCGTCTGTCTCAATGATGATGATGGCACAGAGTGATCTGGGATCAGGTCTGAATCAGGCCGATTTCAACAAGAATGTTCGTCCTGGCGACGATTTCTACGAGTATGCGTGTGGTGGTTGGATGAAGAACAATCCACTTCCTGGTGCTTATTCTCGTTATGGCAGTTTTGACCGTTTGCAGGAAGAAAACGACAAGCGTATCAATGGTATCCTTAAGGAGTTGCAGAGCAATACCTATAAGAAAGGAACTATTGAGCAGAAGTTGAGCGACCTGTACAAGTTGGCTATGGACTCAACCCGCAGAAACAAGGAGGGTGTGGCTCCACTTATGCCGCTGATTAAGAAACTTGAGGCTGCAAAGACCAACAAGCAGCTGCTGGATATCCAGCTCTCTCAGGCTCCTTATGGCGAGCAGGAGTTCTTCTTCGGTTATTTTGGTGCCGACGAGAAGAATGCAGGTCAGAATATCCTGAGTCTCTATCAGGGTGGTTTGACTCTGGGCCAGAAGGAGTATTATCTTGAGAACGATAAGGCTACAGCCGAGATCCGTGAGGCATTCAAGAAGCACGTGGTAAAAATGTTCCAGCTGTTTGGTTTCAGCAAGAGCGCTGCTACCAAGAAGATGCAGAACATCATGAAGGTAGAGACTGCGCTGGCCAAGGTCAGCAAGAGTCAGACCGAGCTTCGCGATGTTGAGGCTAACTACAATAAGATGACTCTTAAGGAGTTTGAGAGCCGTTATCCAAACCTGCCTCTGGTAAAGGTGATGAATGCTAAGGGCATCGACACTAAGTATTTGCAGGAAATGGTAGTAGGACAGCCTGAGTTCCTGGATGGCGCCAACAAGCTGGTTGGCAGCATCAAGCCAGCTGAGTATCGCGACGTGATGGAGTGGAGCTTCATTGAGGGTTCGGCCAATTTCCTAGACGATAAGACCGTAGCCGAGAACTTTGACTTCTATGGCAAGAAGAAGGCTGGTCGTAAGGAGAACCATCCATTGTGGAAGCGTAGCACAAGTCAGGTTGAGCGTGTGATGGGCGAGGCTCTTGGTAAGATCTATGCCGAGAAGTACTTCCCTGAGGCTGCCAAGCAGCGTATGCTTACCCTGATTAAGAATCTGCAGATAGCACTTGGCGAGCGTATCGCCGCACAGAGTTGGATGGATGATTCTACCAAGGTAAATGCCCTGCTTAAGCTTAATACATTCTATGTAAAAGTGGGCTATCCCGACAAGTGGACAGATCTGAGTGGACTGGAGATAGATCCTGCGAAATCTTATTACGAAAATATGGAAGAGTGCTCTAAGTTCTGGAACGCTTGGCGCATCAATCATACAGTAGGTAAGCCTGTGGATCGTGACGACTGGCACATGAATCCACAGACAGTAAATGCCTACTATAATCCTACAACCAATGAAATCTGCTTCCCTGCAGGTATTCTGCAGTATCCGTTCTTCGACATGAACGCTGATGACGCATTCAACTATGGTGCCATCGGTGTGGTTATCGGCCACGAGATGACTCACGGATTTGATGACCAGGGACGTAACTATGATAAGGATGGAAATATGCACGACTGGTGGAAAGAAGCTGATGGAAAAAACTTTATAGAGCGTACGGGAAAATATGCTGATTTCTTTAGCGCTATCGAAGTACTTCCCGGTTTGAATGCCAATGGGCGTCTGACCCTGGGCGAGAACCTTGCCGACCACGGTGGTCTGCAGGTAGCTTGGGCTGCCTACAAGAACGCTACCAAGCGCGAGAAACTTGCCGATAAGGATGGACTCACAGCCGACCAGCGTTTCTTCCACGCTTATGCAGGCGTTTGGGCAGGTAACATTACTGAGGCCGAGATTCGCAATCGCACTAAGAGCGATCCTCACTCACTGGGTCGCTGGCGTGTTAACGGAGCACTTCCTCACATCGATGCCTGGTATGAGGCATTTGGTGTGAAAGAGGGCGACAAGATGTTCATTCCTAAGAGTGAGCGCCTCGATTTGTGGTAATCTAAATCAAAAAAATAACTATTTTAGCGTCGTAAATGTAAATTTACGGCGTTTTTTTTTGTTGTATTGAAAAAAATATTTATTTTTGCACCTAACATTAGTTAAAATCCAACAACGATGAACGATATTACGCAAAACCCAGATCGAACAAGCCGAGGTGCGGAGCCGCTCTATCGCGAGCGTTCAGCACAGCAGCCTCAGTATCAATATCAGCAGGCCGTGCAGATGAATGCTGCTAACGGCGTGCCCTGTCCTCATTGCGGAGCTATCAATGAGCCCGATGCAATGTTCTGTGGCACGTGTGGTAATGCCATAGGAAGTGCAACATGTCCTAATTGCGGAGCCGAGATTGATGCCGAAGCTGATTTCTGTGAAACCTGCCGTCATTACATACGAAAAGATATCTGCTCATTCTGCGGAGCCTATCTTAATGGTTCAGAAGCATATTGCCCAGAATGCGGTAGCCCGCGTGGCGGAATCGTATGTCCTGTATGTCATACGCTGAATGATTTCTCATTCTGTAAGCAGTGCGGAACTGCACTTACAGAAGAGGCTCGCCAGATGCGTGAGAAGGTTTTGGCTATGCCTGAATACCAGCAGATGCAGAAGTTGGCTGATGAGCTTCAGAAGCTGGAAATGCAGATCCCTTACACTACCGAAGCTGATAAGGAGCGCGACCGTAAGAGTCAGGAGTTGCGTCAGCGAGTGCTGATGCTGTTGGCTCAGGATCGCGGTCTTGATCGTGTAGATGCTAACCTTGCCGACCATAAGGTGATGAGCAGAGAGGAATACGACAAGAAGAAGCAGGAGCGTATGGATATGCTTTCGCGTCTGCTCGACCAGATGGCTCAGGCCCCACAGCCCAAACCTGCCCAGGTGCGCAACTATGCGATGGCCTGCAAACCTCAGGGGGTGCGTCTGGCTTGGGAGTGCAACTTTAAGCATGCGCTCCATTCAAGTCCCTGCGGATGTGCTAAGCCGCAGATGGGCGGAAAATGGATTATTCTTGGCAAAGGAACGAAAAAGGAAATTAAAGACGATATCTAATGAGTACGGTTCGAACTCCACAAAATAGGGTAAACGATAACGAAGACGTGAATCTGGATAAGACCAGAAGAGCGACAAGTTTCGAAATGATGCCGGAAACTCCTCTAGGTGATATAGAGGATCAGCCGCTTGATGGCACAATCCGAGCACCAAAGATGCCTAATATGCCTAAGATCGACGTGATCCCATCGGCTAAGCCAAAGGATGTAGCATCTTCAGCAAAACCAAGGATTGATGTTCTGCCGAAGATACAGGTTGTCTCAAAGATCGAGGTGGTTAAGAAACCAACGGCACCAGCTGCCGAACCGAAGACTCCTGCCGAGCCAAAGGTTGATGCTGCTCCGAAGATCGACGTTGTCCCAAAGGCAGAACCTGCTCCCAAGGTAGAGCCTACAATCGATGTGGTTCCAACAGCAGCACCTAAGGTTGAAGTGAAGCCGACAATCGACGTTGTTCCTTCGGCAGAACCTAAGATGGATGAAAAACCTCTGGATGGAACTGTTAGAGCTCCTGGTCTTGATCAGCCGATAATGGCTGAGCCGATAGAACCTTCAGAGCCCATTGCTACCACGGTTCCTGCGGCACCAAAGGCTCCATCGCTCGATGGAACCATTCGTGGTGTACAGATGCCAATGGATATGCCTGCTCCAGAGCCTATTCCATCAGCATCGCCATCAGCAGGCGGAACCACTCGTGGCGTTCAGCCTCAGGTTCAGCCACAGATTCGTCCTAATGTCAATATCTCGATTGTTTCGTCGGCCAGCAGCACTCAGCGTGCCAATAAGCTCAAGCAGCAGCGTGCTGAGATAGACGATAGCATATTTGTACTGCGTGGTCAGAACTATAAGCGCAAGCAGGTTCTTAGCGAGAATACTGGTGAGGCGCAGGTATTCCTGGTTGAAAAAGACAAGCAGGAATACGTGCTTAAGATTTACTATCCCAACTTCGACGTAAATCGTAAGATACTGCAGACAGTGCTTAACTTCGACTTCGAGATGGTAGTGAAGGTTTACGATTTTGGTAAGACCTACGTAGACGGAAAGCATCGCTACTACGAGCTGATGGAGTATCTGCACGGAGGCTCAATGGCCGAATATAAGCTTGATGGCGATATGGACAAGTTCCGTCGTATAGCCCTTCAGGCAGCTGCGGCTTTGGCTTACTGTCATCAGTGCCGCATACTTCACAAGGATATCAAGCCAGGCAACTTCTTCTTCCGCGATAAGGAGCACACCGAGTTGGTACTTGGCGACTTTGGTATCTCAAGTATGATCGAGGACGATGGTAAGGCCCACAAGACCACACAGGCGCGTACTCCAATTTATGCTGCTCCTGAAATGTACTCCGACGTAATCGATGGAGTAGTGGAGATTTCGCCTAAGGCCGACTTCTATTCTCTGGGTATTAGTCTGATGACGCTCTGGTTGGGCGAGTCACCAATGAGTACCAACGAGCGTGTGATGATGCGACAGAAGAACGAAGGTCGTATTCCACACATGAACGAACTGCCAGAGCGTATCAAGCTGCTGGTAATGGGTCTTACGGTAGTAAACCCGATAAACCGTTGGGGATACGAGCAGGTAGAGCAATGGTTCCTGGGCGAGAGTCCTAAGGTCGACCTTTCGTCGCCGTTCCTTAAGTACAAGAGCTTTATCGTTGACCCAGAGCGTAACCTTGTGGCAGATAATATCCACGAGCTCGTCCCAATGCTGTTGGCCAACGAGAGATTGTCTATCGGTTATCTTTATAACGGCCGCATAACCCAGTGGCTCGAGGCTTGCGGAAACAGCAAGCTAAGCACCATCGTTAAGGACATCATCACAAAGAAATATCCTATCGACCAGAAAGCCGGACTCATGGCATCGGTCTATGCGATGGAGCCAACTTATCCATATAAGGATCTGAGAGGTGGTCTTTGCGACGATATCCACAGCGTATGTATCTCGTTGTTGAGCAATCAGGACGAGTATGCAATGACGCTTAATAATCCTAACGACAATTTCTATCTATATATCGAGACCCATACCAGTTGCGATGTTGAGCGTCTGCGTTCTTACTTCCATGGAATCGACCGAACCAGCAAAGATCAGGTTAGGGTAGCGATAATGAAGATAGTGCTCGAGGTGGATCCTGAGATTCCGTTTATGACCAGACATCCATCGTCGACAATCAATGAGATAGTAAGTGCATTTAGCAATGCCGACATTACCGAAGACGAATGGCACAGTCTGACCGATGGTCGCCTGCTGGCCTGGATGTATAGCCACGAAGACCCGATGGCTTGCGAGAGTCTGCGCATTATGCTTCATGGTCATGAGTACTCGTCGAATCTGGCGTATAAGGTCCTCTATAACCTTAATCGCGAATCGGCTTACGATCTGGCCAATGCCTTTACTCCTATGCAGGTTGGCGAGTTGCTTAACGAGCGACTTCACAAGGCACAGAACATGAGCGACAAGGAGTTTGAGGAAGAGATGAAGGACTTCCTCGAGCTGGATGGCAGATTTGCTTACTATGCCCAGTTGCACGGCTGGAACGAGATGTACAATGAGCATAATCGCTGCTTCGACTTCAAGAGCGATGAAAATAAGGAGCGACTTGGTGCTTACGATGCCAAGACTGCAGTTTATAGATTCTGCCGAATCCTTGGCGTAACACCTACTTATATTATGCCCGATGGCATTGAGTATGCCGACGGTCGCAATCTGCAGATAGGTAAGAAGATTCAGCAGTTCCGCAACGAGATACGTAGCGGTTCGCTGGCCCAGTGGATGTCGGCATTCTATCACGAGGATCCCAATGTCGACTTCAGTCAGGAGTACTCTTACGAGCATGCTATCGAAGACTGGTTGATGGCGATGGGTAAGATAGATCCGGCCCAGCGTTACTACAAGCGCTTTATCGATGCCCGCGACGAAACGATGAAGCGTGTAAAACACGTTAAGGACAGTTGGCAGCGAGCTAAGAATAAGGAGAAAATTTGGCGTATGGTGTTCTATGCCTTGAGTGGTGTATGGATATTATTTGTGTTAATATTCGGAGTGACCAATCCAGAGTATATCCTAAGTCATACATTTATTAGTATAGGCTTGCCTCTCGGAGGTATGACTGGAGTTATCGTAGCCACACGTTCGTTCTTCAAGGGCTACGACTTCCTGTTCTCATTCTTCTGGGGACTGGTAGGAGCGTTCACGTGCTTTATACCTATTATTATATTAAAGTATATAGGAGCATCTCATCCCACGCTGTTTAATATAGCCGTCATCGTGATTACCCTGATCTATATGCTGGTATGTCACCTTACCGACTTCCGTGGAGATGAGAAAGCAGATAGCAGACTTATTTCAGAGGTTCTTGAGAACGACGTCAAGTCTAACCTGATAGAGCCGCTGTTCTATACCTTCAAGGCCAGGTCGTATAAGTTCAAAGGATCTAAGTTCGGCCTGCTCAACGATGTTACCGATCAGGTTCGCTCCATCAGTGGTGAGAGTGTGTTGCACTATGTGCTGTGGAGCCTGCTGATGCTGGTATTCGTTATCTCGTTTGTGGTGTTCAGTCCTAAGATGCTGAATATCGCCAACCCCAACAGCCACATGAAGGAAGCCCCTGCTAACATTATTAAGAAAATAGATAGAGACGCATAATATAAAATGGTTTGTCAGAATTGTCATAAAGAAAACAGAAGCATTGCAAAGTTCTGCAAGTGGTGCGGTCAGCCACTTGCAAGTACCGACTTGCTTGATAAGCTGATAGGACTGGATGATGTGAAGAGTCAGCTTAAAAACATTGTCGATACATATACGTTTCTGCGCTCTCGTAAGGATATCTCCAACGCCCGCATTTCGCTCAACACCATAGTGATAGGTGAGACTGGAACAGGTAAGACCGCTCTTGCCGAGATACTGCGCGACTACTTCTATCAGCATAAGATCATCGAGAAACCCAAACTGACGATGGTAGACGCGGTAGATTACCAGCGATTTGTTGACAAGTGGGATGAAAACATCAAGAAGGCTCAGAATGGTATATTGTTCTTCGACAATGTGCAGAAGCTTTTGCCAGATAAGTATTCTAACCAGGTGAATCCGCTCGACAAACTGTTTGTCGAAATGGATAAATGGGAGGATAACCCGATAGTAATCATCTCGGGACTGAACAAGGGACTTGAAGACTTCCTTGAGAGTAATCCTGCTGTGGCCAACCGATTCAAGTATACATTCCGAATGACCACTCCTGGATATAAGGAACTCACAGAGATATGTAAACTCAACTTGCGTCTGAAGTATGGCATCACCGAGTACTCGCCTGAGGCTGACAACCAGCTCACACGATTCTTCAAGTATCGGGTTAAGATTAAGGACGAAACCTTTGGTAACGGACACTTGGCCAACAAGACAGCAGAGGATATCTTCACCCAGTATATCAGTCGTGGTGCGAGTGCCACCAGGGTAGAGATTGGCGACATCAAGGGCTATGTGCCTGAGGAGCGTTCTATGGAGGATATCCTTAAGGATCTCGATACATACATCGGAATGGATGAGGTTAAGGCTGCCGTTAGGGAGATGGCTTACTCTGTGCAGAATGCTATGCAGCGTGCGGAGCGTGGACTTGGTGAGCAAGAGAAGATGTCGATGCACATCATCCTTACAGGTAATCCTGGTACAGGTAAGACCACTATCGCACGTAAACTCGGTGAGATTCTTGCAGCAATCGGATATCTCGACAGCGGACATGTGGTCGAGGTAGACCGCGCTAAGATGGTTAGTCAGTATCAGGGCGAAACACCTAAGGTGGTAGATGCCCTATGCGATAAGGCCAAGGGCGGAATTCTGTTTGTGGACGAGGCTTATACCTTGGCTCCAGTCAGTGCTTCGGGCGATCGTGACGCTCAGGGAGCACAGGCTCTCGAGAAGTTGATGAAGCGCATGGAGGACGATCGCGGACAGTTCATCGTGATAGCCGCAGGTTATCGTACCGAGATGGAGAACCTGTTCCGTGTGAACCCGGGATTCCGCAGCCGATTCAACTACTTCCTCGATATCAAGGACTACTCGCCTGCCGAGCTCTATCAGATTATGCAGGTATTCGCCAAGCAGAAGAAGTATATCTTCTCGCCCGATGCGGAGGCTCTTACACAGAAGATGATCAAGGAGATGTACGACTCGCGCGACAAGGACTTTGCCAACGGTCGCACCATGCGTACACTCTTCGACCAGATTTGCAAGAAGCAGGCTCAGCGTCTGCAGGGCTTGAACATCTCGGCGATGAGCAACGAAGAACTGATGACTATCCATCAGGAGGATATACCATACGATGCTCCACAGACCGTAAGTGCCGACGATTGTCTGAAGAAACTCGATGGACTTGTTGGTCTTTCTGGTGTCAAGAGAGAGATTGCAAACCTCACCGCATTCCTCAATCTGCAGATTGCACGTGGCGAAACCAACACGTTCCAAGGCAAGCACTATGTGTTTACAGGTAACCCAGGAACAGGTAAGACCACTGTTGCCCGCATCATGGCCGACATCTTCAAGACTCTTGGCGTAGTAGCAAGAGGCCAGTTGGTAGAAGCCGATCGCTCTAAACTTGTTGCCGGATTCTCAGGTCAGACAGCCATCAAGACCAACCAGCTGGTCGATCAGGCTATGGGCGGCGTGCTGTTCATCGACGAGGCTTATACTCTAAAGTCGAGCGACGGCGATACCTTCGGTGCTGAAGCTATCGACACACTGCTGAAACGTCTGGAAGACGATCGCGGAAAGTTCATCTGTATTGTGGCTGGTTATACCGACCAGATGCACGACTTTATCGATACCAACCCAGGATTGAAGAGCCGATTTACACAGACTATCCACTTCGACGATTATACACCAGACGAGTTGACCGAGATATTCCTGAAGCTTGCTGCAGGCAAGAACTTTACTGTCGACGAGGATACCAAGGCTGCTATTCACAGATTGTTCGAGCAGCTCTATCTGCGTCGCGACAAGAACTTCGGTAATGCCCGCGAGGCGCGTCGCATATTCAACGAATCAGTAGAGCGTCAGAGCCAGCGACTCATCAAGCAGATGACAACTCCTGGATTCCAGGAGAGCGATATGTTCGCACTCACCAAGGAAGACCTGCCCATGTCGCAGAGCGAGGCAGCACGTCCACTCGATGTGGTACTCAACGAGCTCGAAGAGTTCATCGGTATGCGCAGCGTCAAGGATTCTATCCGTCGACTTGCTGTACAGAGCATGTTCATGAAGCAGCGTGCAGCTATGGGCGCTGGTAATGTTCAGCAGATGGCTATGAACTTCATCCTTACTGGTAATCCTGGTACAGGTAAGACCTCTATTGCCCGCAAGATGGGTGAGATACTCCAGGCTATGGACATCCTCCCGACATCGCGTGTCATCGAGGCCAGCCGAGCCACACTTGTAGGTAAGTACATGGGCGAGACGCCTAAGATCGTCAACAATATGTGTGATAAGGC
>JAEEGL013822627.1_pt1 | contig 19555 bp, 19 predicted proteins | sample 9134231 | NCBI WGS metagenome assembly JAEEGL01 (sample SAMN16246548, study PRJNA631951) | gut metagenome | biome: gut microbiome; feature: rumen; material: fiber-attached | host: Bos | place: Iran: Karaj | collected 2018-10 | reverse complement strand
CTGGCAAGCCTTACTTCTCAGTAGCTTCTGGTGGTGGTACAGGTCGTACACTCCACCCAGACAACATGGCTGCAGGTCCTGCCTCTTACGGTATGACCGACACTCTTGGCCGTATGCACTCTGACGCTCAGTTCGCAGGTTCTTCTTCAGTTCCTGCTCACGTTGAGATGATGGGCTTCCTCGGTATTGGTAACAACCCAATGGTAGGTTGCACCGTTGCTTGTGCCGTGAATGTGGCACTCGCCCTGAACAAGTAAATCTTCATTTTAATTTTCGTTTTATATTGGAGAGGCTCGCGTCGTGATGGACGCGGGCCTCTTGTTTATATATCCGTCGCCATCCACATCGACAATAACAGCACCCCCGACCACTCGGAGGGAGAGGTCGGGGGTGGAAATGAGGGGTGGATGACTTTTTACCAAGCATTTCGCCAGGGGGCGGCACCCGTGGACTCGCCACCATATCTCAGTGCTTCGCCAGCGTCAAGACCTGTGGCATTGACGCTTCTGCCTGATGGCGAACCGGCAACTGAACCTGCCAGCATCTCTACTGGAGCCTGTAACTCAACCACGCGTGTCGTGGGCTTCACAAATTCTTTCTTTTCCATAATTCGTGTAATTCGTATAATTCGTTGTTTTACTTGATGATTAACTTCTTTCCGTTCTGGATATAGATACCCTTCGTCGGCTGGCTGACGCGGCGACCGTCCAGCGTGTAGATGGCATCGTCGGCAACCTTGCCGTTGGACTCAATCGAGCGGATGCCCGTGCTCTCGCCGTCGCCGAAGTCCAGGCAGAATGCGCGAACCTGTTGAACGACCTCACCCTTCAGCTGGAAGTAAGCACGGAAGCCCTTGATGTTGGCGGGCAGTACCGAGGGGTTCAGCAGCGTGTTGTCGGCTGCGAAGAAGAGCACAGCCTTCGTGTCGCCAGCGGGAATGGCCGTTGCGCCCAGTGTGGGGATGAAATCGACGGTGGCCGACGTATAGGGCACGGCATCCTTGCTTACGGTGACTTCCGCGAAGGCGGCTGCGGAGAGGTCTGCGTTGGCAGCAACCTTCACCAGATATGGCTTGCCGGCCTCGATGCTCGTGGCGGTGGCGAAGTTGAGGGTCAGCACATCGTTAGCGAACGAGGCACTGGTGAGTTCCTTCACCGTCCAACCTTCAGGGATGTCGAGGTCGAAGGGAACAGAGAAGGTGTTGTAGCCACCAGCGTTAAGCGTGCGTGTCAGCGTCACGTTGGCCTCGTAGCCGTCCCACTCGTCCAGCTTCGTGGCGGTGTTTTCCTCCTCGTTCAAGGCCAGTTCGGTGTCGTATTCCACCTGTAGCTCCACGTCGTAAGCAGGTGTCTGGGCGAGTGTCCATGTTTTGTAGTCAGCACTCGGAGTCAGGTTGATTGGATCCTGTGCCCACGCGCCCGTCACTGCTGCTACGAGCAGCACGAGCATTGATAAAATTCTTTTTTTCATCTTTTTATTTGTTTGTTTGTTTTTTAATTTGTTTTACTTTTATTGTTGTCGCTTGGCGATGCGATGACGATACGTGAGACCAAACGGATATAAACATTTCGCCGAAACATCTTGCGGATGTCTCGGCGGATATTCTTCTTCTTTATAATGGGGAATGTTTAGTTCTCTATCAGTTCCAGCCCCTGCCCCCGATAGAACGGGAACTTGTCGTCATCGCTGATGAGGGGGATGCCGTTGCATAGGGCGTGAGAGATGATGATATGGTCGCTCGGGTCGTAGTGCTTCTTAGCCTCGTTGATTTCGAGGCGGGCAAATTGCTCGTAATGCTCCTTGTGGAGATAGAGGATATTGAACTGCGTGTCTTCTTCTACCGAGCGAATCATGTCCTGCGGCGTCTTCCACCATCGTCGGATGTGCGGCTTGTTGTTCCACAGCAATACGAACTCTCTGAGCGACTCGGCACTCAGATAAATCTGGTTCTCGTAGTCCTCAAGGATGGCTATCACGTCACGCGAGAGATTCTCACGCTCTTTAAGGTACCAAATGAAGATGTGCGTGTCAATAAGATACCGCATACCGTGGCTTTGAGTCAAGGTTAGTCACCAGTCTTACGGCATCGTCGAGGATGGCCTTCTCTTCTTCGGTCAGCGGTCCCCAACCTCTTTGGGCATCGAGCCATTCCAACCGTTCTGTCCTGTTTTTGAACTTCCTTTCTTCCATAATTGTATCTTTTTACGTTCGACGGTGCAAAGATACAACTATTTCCCCAATCCTCCAAAGATATGGAGGAAAATAAATATCCGTTTGTCTCAGTATGTCAAAGAACGCTTTAGCGAGTGGAGAGTCGAGCTTGCTTGGGCCTTTGAACTCCCTGTCGCCAGCCTTACTCGGCAGCCTTCACCAGGCGCACGGAGTACCCCTTTACGCGCATAGCCGAGCTGCTCGATGGATTAAGGTTAGATCTGAAATACACCAAGTAGGCATTGTTTTTTGCTTTACTAGACGCAGACCAGTAGCAGCCCTCATGAAAAGAAGAGTAATCCGCCCCAGCCCTGCTGTCGGCACAAGGCAGGAATACACAGCCCTTGGCCTCAAGAGCAGCCCACTCGGCAGAGGTACACTTGGTACGCCAGTTGTCGGTAGCTTCGCCGACAGTAGTTACCTCGGAGGATGCTACGTCAACGCCGTCGGGGAACAGAATCAAGCCGTCCACGCCAGTGCCATCGGTATTGATGGTGGCCAGGGTGTAGTTGGTATCCGTGGTTCCAAACACGGTGCCTCCAGTGGTGCGGGTGAGCAGGAAAACCCACTCATCATTCGTCAACGTACGCCATGTGGTGCCATCGCCGATATTCTCGCCCCAGTCGCTCTTCAGGGCTTCGCCAGCGGTGTTGCCATATTGGTTGGCAGATTTCGAATTGCTGATGCCATACTGGGCAGCGCCCTCAAAAGCACTGTGTTCACCTACCCAGCAGAAGAGGTCCACAGTGCCGTTCTCGCTCACCGTGCCGTTGCCGTTGATGGCGGTGTTAGCCACAGCATTGCCGACGTAGTCCCACTGGTGCTCGGCGAAGCCCCACGTCCAAGTGACACCAAGGTCGGTGGTCGTAGCCTGCAGGTTGCCCGGAGCGAACGAAACCTTATCGCCGTTGGCATTGATGGTGAAATTGCCCTCAACTGGCCCTGGAGCCGCAGCCTTCTTCACGGCCTTGACGCTATTCACCTTCTTCTTGCCGGTGTAGGTGGCAGTCACCTGCGTGCCTTCTGCGGCCTCGGTCGGATTGATCGTCCACTTGTCAGCGTCGGCGGTGTTCTGCTTCAAGGAAATGGTATAGGTGGTGGAGGGGGCGGTCTTGACGCTCAGGTAGCCGCCTGTGCCCGTGTGGGCTTTGGACTTATTGGTAGTTCCGTCCCAGTTGAGCAGACTCGTGCAGCCCTCGAACATGGTATTGCTACGCCAGTCGTCTGGCACATTCTCAGTGCTCCATCCGTCGCCCACGTAGATGGTCGTCAGGCTCGAGCATCTTTTGAACATGGATTGCATGTCCGTGACATTGGACGTGTCCCAGCTGCTGAGGTCGAGCGTGGTCAGGTTCGCGCAGTCGATAAACACTAACTCCATCTCCTGGACGCTGGAGGTGTTCAAACCGCTGAGGTCGAGCGTGGTCAAAGCAGGGTTGCCTCTGAACATGCCACTAATGCTAGTGACGCCAGACATGTTGAGGTTTTCGAGGTTGTTGATGGTGGTAAGAGACGTCCAGAAAGCGAAAAGAGTACTGAGGGATCCTCTCGTAGATTCTCCAGTAAAGTTCTGGCAGGAAGCATCCACGGTGATGGTTGTACAAGCGCTCTTGAAGGTGTCAAACTGACGAAACGAATTTGTACTCCAGCTGCCATCGAAAGAGGGCTTGTCGAAATCCCTTGCGTCAGGATCACATTCTCCGTACACCAGCGTTGCCGACGTACCGCTAATGTTGTCGAGGTAGAGATAGCTGTCGGCCCACGCGCCCGTCACTGCCGTCATGAGCAGCACGAGCAATGAAAAAAGTTTTCTTTTTCTCATAATTAAATAAATTTAAGTTGTTAATAAAAAAAAGTTTGAAAGATGTTATTCGGTTTCTATTTGTCGTTGCCGTCAGGACACACAGAGTACACAACGTTCCTCCATGTACGTGTTCTATCTGGGGTACAAAATTACATAATAATAGCTGCCCCTGCAATAGCTCGGACAAGATTGAAAGGGTTTTCAGACAAGATTGAAAGCCCGGCGGACAAGATTGAAAGACTTTCCCGACAAGATTGAAAAACCCGGCGGACAAGGCCGAAAGCCTATGAGAAAAAAACGAAAGCCCGAAAGAGAAAAACCTGAAGCTATTACCCCAACGCTCCAAGTCTTTATAGAAAAATAATATCCATTGGTCTCACTATGCCTGCTCGGCATCCTGAGAGGGGTGACTTTTTGCGGCTTCGGCGCGGTAGTCGGAGGGAGCCATGCCGTAGTGCTGGCGGAAGCGGTCGCTGAAGTAGGCGCTGCTGCTGAAACCGCAGTCGGCGGCAATCTGTGCGATGGTGCGCTCTGGCTCGTTGGTCAGCAGGTGGACAGCATAATCGAGCCGCAACTGCAGTATATAACTATTGAGCTTGACATGCCCGCTGCCCTTGGAGAATACGGCACCTACGCGTTCCTTCGACAACTGGAAGCGGTCCATGATGGTCTGGCGGTTGAAATTGGGGTCGAGGAAAAGGCACTCGTGCATGATAACCTCGTTGATATGCTGGAAGAGCTGTTCGTCGGTGAGTGTCTTCAGGTCGTCGGAGTCGGCGGCAGGTGTCGGGGGCTGTGTCTTTGCAGTTGCCAGTTTCTCCTCCCAGTACATCTTCTTGTAATTGATGGCTTCGGTGATTTGGGCGGCCAGCGACTTGTTCTTGCTGGTGATGATGCGGTTCTTGCGGATAATGACGACGGCCAGGACCGTGACGCCGATGAGGACGGCGAGGACGCTGAACAGCAGGTAGCGCTGGCGGGTGTTCTCGGCCTCCTGCTCCATGATGGTCTGCTCCTGCTTCTTCTCGTGATAGACGGCGGCCAGCTCCTGAGCCGTATTTATGGCCTTGCGGCTCTTCAGCGTGTCCTGTATCTCGAGCACCTGCTCGTAGAGTTCGGCAGCCTGCTGGTAGCGGCCCATCTGCTGACAGACATCGGCCAGCCCCCACTTGGCGGTGTTCATCATCTCGCCCAGGGTGTCGCCCTGCTGTCGCACACGCTGTATCAGGTCGTTATAGATGGTGATGGCCTCCTGATAGCGACCGCGCCTCTTCATGTAGTCCACGATGAAATAGTCGCGGGTGTGGTTGCCCTCGTATTGCACGGCCTGCCACGCGGCATACGCGGAGTCGGCCCGCTGGAAGTACTGGCTTTGCAAGCTGCCGGAGGCCGAGCGTCCCATCCTGGCCAGCACGGAAGCCTTCTTCGCCAATGCCACACGGCGGTCAATCAGCTGCTGGTTCTGAGCGGCACCCCAGCGCGTGCCCTCCATGGTGAGCTGCAGGTTGCGCTCGTTGGTCTTCAGCGCATGGTCGTAGTCCTTCATCTCACCATACAGGCTGGCCAGCAGATTCAGGTAGCTATGCATCAGGTGGTCGGTATTCTCACGGTCGGTCATCGCCATCAGGTCGATGGCCTTGTTCACGCTGTAGATGCCCTTCTCGCGGTCGCCCTCGAAGAAGAGGTTCTGACCCATCGTGACGTGCGCCAGCGACTGATAGTAGTCGTTGCCCGTCTGCTCGGCCAGGTCGTGCAACTGCTGCAACCATTTATACTGCTCGACCTTGTGGCCGGAAAGCTCGCTGGTGTTGCTGAGGGCATTCAGCACGCTTATCCTCTTCTCGCTGTCGGTCTTGGCCTCCTTGCTGTCTAACAGTTGCTTGTACAGCTTGTAGGCATCGCGGAACTGCATACAGTTGTAGAGCGAGTCGGCTATGCCCATAGTCTGGTAGAACCTGGCATCGCTCGAACGGCCAGTAGCATCCTTGGGGTCGCCACTGCCTGAGCAACCTGTCATCAGGACTGCTATCATCAGAAATAATAGGTGTAAAGTCTGTCTCATTGTGATATGTCCGTCTCGGTGATGCATAAAAGTATCTCTCGCGGTTATTCTGTGGTTATGTCGTGAGGTAAGTCAAATACGTATTTAAGTTGAATATTCGAGTGCAAAGTTAATACTTTTTTTGTAAAATAAGTTGCAATTGCGTGGAAAAAGTTACAAAGTTTTTCATAACCTGTTGGCTCCTTAGAGAAACAGGAGGAAGCCCGTCACTTCCTTGGAGGATTGCTCGTCACCGCTTTTACCGTTAGCCCGTCACGACTTACAAATATAAGAAGGATTTACACAAATAAAAGTAGGATTTGTACAAATTTAAGAAGTATTTGTACAAATCCTACTTGTGTTTGAAAGCCTTCAAAAATGCCCTCACGGAAAAAACTGGTGGGAACCGCGAAGGCGTGATGGCTTCCCAATTTCACTGCAAAGTTACGAAATTATTTCGACTTTGTCAAGAGTACCGGTGATTTATTGTCAACAAAAAAGGCAAAGCGATGTGACTCGCCTTGCCCTTGTGCTACGGTAGAAAAATAGAATATGTTTAGAAGATGAGTTGGGCGTAGTTGTAGAGTCCGTACTTCCAAACAACGAAGTCATGCTGACCCTCGGGGTACTGGATGAGGGTGCAGGGCACGTCGTTCTTGTCGCAGAAAGCTTTGAGACGTGAACTGTTGAACATCAGGAAGTCCTTGCTGCCACACACCATCCAGAGTAGTTTGTTGGCTTTTTTCATGGCTGCCACATCGGGAATGAGCTGTTCGGGCTGCTTGGTGTTGGGCGCAGAAGAGAAACCGCCTACGTAGGCAAACTTGTCGAGGTTGCCAAGACCGAAGTTGAGGGACTGACCGCCACCCATCGAGAGTCCTGCAATGGCACGGTGCTCTTGGTCGGTGTAGGTGCTGTACTTGCCCTGGATGAAGGGGATGAGGTCGTCGATGAGGTCACGCTCGAAAATCTCGAAGCCTTTCACCTTTTCGGCACCATAGATGTCGCCTTCCGCCTTGTCGTTGGGGAGTGCACGTCCGTTAGGCATGACGATAATCATGGGTTTTGCCTTGCCTTTGGCGTAGAGGTTGTCCATGATGATGTTGGGCACACCCTGCATCCACTCTTTGTGGTCGCCACCAATGCCGTGAAGCAGGTAGAGGACGGGGTACTTCTTGGATTTGTCGTATTTGGGCGGCAGGTAAACCGTCACCTTGCGAGTGGTGCCGACGGTCTTCGACTGATACTCTGTCTCTTCGATGGTGCCACGTTCGATGCCAGCCGTTTCCTGGTCGAAGCCTTCTGGAGCGGCAACATACTCGTTAAACGTCACTTCGATTTGTGGCATTTGGCCAAACATTCCGCCACCTGGCTGTGCGTTGGCAGAAGCGGTGGCAAGCACTAAGAGTGCTCCAAGAAAAATCTTTTTCATTGCTGTTGTTAGATAAGATAAGTAGATGAATATAAAATAAATGTGGTTGTTTATTCGTAGTGTCTGATTCTCACGTCAATCTTGTCTGCCTTCAGTTGGTCGGGTAGGGCGGTCACGTCGGTTTGTCCGTAGTGGTAGGGGAACAGCACTTTGGGCTTGACGATGCGAGCGGCACGTGCCAACTGGTCGGGTGTCATTGTAAAGGGCTGATTGCAGGGGAAGAACGCGATGTCGATGTTGTGGATGTTGGCCATTTCAGGAATGTCCTCCGTATCGCCAGCGATGTAGATGCGTAGGCCATCGAGTGTGAGGATGTAGCCGTTGTCTCGTCCCTTGGGATGGAACTGTGTGCGCCCTTCTGTGATGTTGTAGGCAGGAACAGCCTCGACGGTGATGCCCTGTCCCAAATCCTTTTGGTCGCCATTGGCCATCACCTCTCCATTTCCCGCCATGTCGGCACAGCGACGGTTGGTGATGAAGCGTGTGTTGGCATGCGTCAGTTGCTTGATGGCTTCCTTGTCGAAGTGGTCTTGGTGCTCGTGAGTCACAAAGATGAAATCGGCTTGCGGTAGTTTCGTGTAGTCAACAGTACGGTTGCCAAGTTGACGAACGGGGTCAATCTCTATCTCCACTCCGTCGTAGTTGATGCGGATGCAAGCGTGCATCAGGGCATAAAACTTGACCGTCTTGCCGTTTGGAGTCTTGAAACTATCCATTTCAGCCGTGTTGTCAGTGGTCACGACATTTGTTGAGGCTTCTGCCGCTTGGGGTTTGGGTTGCGATTGGCTGCAAGCTGAGGTGCCTATCCCCAGCATGGCCATTATCAATGCTATTACCTTGTTCATCGTTCTGTAATTATAAAAAATAATAAATGAACGCTTTTTTCATGCTGTTCATACGTTTTGGTGTTTAGGTTTGCAAAGATAAGCTTTATCTTTGGAATGGACAAAAAAAGAGGGAAGGAAGTGCTTGTTAAGGCATCTCCATCCCTCTTTTCCTATCCATGGGGTTGTTTCATCTTTACATGTTGGTGCCTTGTGGACGATTACCGCCTGGACGGCCACCACCTCGGCCATTGCCTTGGCCAAAACGCTGACGACGTTCTTGCTGAGCTTTCTCGTAAGCCTCATACTGCTCGGCCGAAAGGATTTCCTTCAGCGCAGCCTCGGTGGCCTCGCGCTGCTTCTGCATCTCTTCGCGATTGAACTGTGGACGTTCGCCTTTCTCCTGGGCCTCCTTCATCTTTGCCTGACTCTCCTGTGCCTGTTTCAAGAAAAGGTCATACACTTTCTTGTACTGCTCGTCGGTAGTCTTGGCAGCTTCTTTCACTTGGTCAGCACGGCGTGTAGCCATGTCTTCCGGGTTAAACTCGCGGCGTTGTCCGCCACCGAACTGTGCAAATGATGTGAGCGAAATCATTGCCACCATCATCGTAAGAAAAATTTTTTTCATACTGCTTGTGTTTGTTAATTTGTTAAACTGTTTGGGTTAATGTAATGTTGTTCTTTTGTTGGGTAAGACGCAGCTAACGTGCAAAAAGTTTAAAAAGAAACATAAAGAAACATCGTATTTTTCCAAAAACGTACAATTTTTCAGGCAAAATGTTTGTGAATTTATGAAGGAATGTTTATCTTTGCCATCTAAACCAAAAGATTCAATACAATGAAAGATTTTTCGTTTTATGCTCCCACGGAAGTGGTGTTTGGCAAGGAGTCGGAGGAGATGGTGGCCGACTTGGTGAAAAAGTATGGCGGTTCGAAAGTGCTGGTACATTATGGTGGCATGAGTGCAAAGCGTTCAGGTTTGCTGGACAAGGTGTGCGGTTTGTTGACGGAAGGTGGCATTGAGTTTGTGCTGTTGGGCGGTGTGGTGCCGAATCCGAGGCTGTCGAAGGTGAAGGAGGGCATTGCGCTGTGCCGAGAGAAGGGGCTTGACTTTATCTTGGCTATCGGTGGAGGTAGTGTGATTGACTCGTCGAAAGCCATTGCCTACGGAGTGCCTTACGAAGGTGACGTGTGGGATTTCTATTTGGGCAAGGCCGAACCACAAACGTGTCTGCCTGTGGCGAGTGTGCTCACCATTCCTGCCGCAGGTAGCGAGATGAGCGAGGCGAGTGTCATCACCAACGAGGATGGCGACATCAAGCTGGGGTATTCAAACAATATCTCTCGCCCGAAGTTCGCCATCATGAATCCCGTAAGGACGTTCACGCTGCCTCCGTACCAGACAGCAGCGGGTGTGACTGACATCATGATGCACACGATGGAACGCTATTTCAATCCTGACGGTGACATGACGGTGACGGATGTCATTGCCGAGGCATTGATGAGGACGATGAAGGAATGTGTGTTTGAAGTGTTGAAGAATCCAGAGGATTATCGCAATCGGGCACAAATCATGTGGGCGGGCAGCTTGGCGCATAACGACGTGACTGGTAACCGCATGAACGGTGACTGGGCAACGCATCAGATTGAGCATGAGCTGAGTGCCATGTTCGACGTAACTCATGGAGCAGGCTTGGCTGTGGTGTGGCCAAGTTGGGCACGTTTTGTGATGAAGGAAAACTTGAGCCGTTTTGTACGCTTTGCGGTGAACGTGATGGGAGTGGAAAACGACTACACCGACCCTGAAGGAACTGCCTTGAGAGGTATTGCAGCTATGGAGCGTTTCTATCATGCCATCGGTATGCCCAACAGCATCCACGAACTGATAGGTCGGGATATCACTGACGAGGAAATCAAGGAGATGGCGCGTAAATGTACCCGCAACAACACCATTACTCAAGGGAAATTTAAGGTGCTTTGTACGGAAGATATAGAGACCATCTACAGAATGGCAAGGTAACGCTAAGTGGGTTGGATGCTGAGACAGAGGACACGAGATGTTTTCGTGCCGACTCGATACAGCTCTGAACTCCTCAATCCAACGACCCAGGCAATCTCTTCACCGTCAACCAGAAGAGGTTGCCTTTCTTTTTCGAAACAGTTGAGTTTCTGGTCGGTTAGAAAGTCGCTGAGAAGCTTGCGCTTGCCCTTCATGCCAAAGGGGGCAAAGGTGTCGCCCACTTTGGGACAACGAAGCATGAGCTTTCCTTTGATTTTGTCGGCATCGAGGTATGCGTGGTTGGAATCTTTGAGGATGGTCAACTGCTCGATGGGCACAATTTCTTGGCGAATCGTGGGGAAGGGGGAGGGAGGAGCTTCCACGATGATGTTCTGACGGTCTATCAAGACTCTTCTATCTCTGCCCACAAAAAATCTACCGCTTTCCGTGCGTGTGGAAAGCATTTCCTTCAACTGGGTCTTGTTGAAGCCTAAAGGTGACAGTATCTCATGGAGCACCGAGATAGGGGATGGCTGTTGCTGAAGCAATTCGATGTTGATGGCCAATTCTCCGTTAGGACGCTGTGTGCAGCAGTCAGCGATGGCTTGTTGTGTTGCCTGCTGATAGACTTTCAACACTTCGTTCAGATTCTCAATGGTTGACAAGATGTTCTTCGATGCCCCTTTGTTCACCTCTCGCAATGTCGGCAAGACGTTGAGCCGTATTTTGTTACGGGCATATTCATCTTCCAGGTTGGTGTGGTCGGTCACATAATCCTGCTGTTCTTCGTGCAAATAGTCGAGAATCTCTTGGTGGGAGAGGCAAAGCAACGGACGTACAATATCTCCATGCTTGAACTGCATGGCGCATAAACCTCGGATGCCTGTTCCTCTCACTAAATTGAGCAACAGGGTTTCCGCATTATCGTCTTGGTGATGTCCCACAGCAATGACTTCTGCATTCACCTCTTTCTTGATGTGTCGGAAATATTCATAACGCAAATCACGTGCAGCCATTTCGATGCTCATGGCATGTGCTTGAGCATATTCTTGGGTATTAAAGTCCGCTTTATAATAGGTCCAATTATATTGGTGGCACAAGTTCTCCACAAACTTTTCGTCTCTCATGCTCTCGTCACCTCGAAGGTGAAAATTGCAATGGACAGCCACAATCTCGTAGTTTAAGTGATATAATAATAGTGCCAGACACACCGAATCGGGACCGCCACTTAAACCGACGACGATGCGTGCTCCTTCACTCAACAGGCTATTTTCGCTGATGAATGTTGCCACTTTTTTGAGCGTTTTTCTTGTTTTCATGCTGCAAAATTACTCTTTTTCCTCGAAATGGGAGGGAAAATCGTCTTTTTCATCGAAAAAAGCACTAAAAAATTTGTCATTTACCGAAAAAGCACTACCTTTGCACTCGCTAAAGCCAAATAACAGGCAACTGGTGCGTTGGATGAGAGGCTTAGTCAACGGTCTGCAAAACCGTCTACACCCGTTCGAATCGGGTACGCACCTCTAAAGAAAACAAAAAAGCTCAACTGGTGGTGACCAGCTGAGCTTATATTTATCTCTTCGCCTTCTGTGTTCAAGAAGACACAGACATGGGCAAAGAAAGTCGGGGATGACTGGATTTGACAGCGAGGTGAAGTGGTACGTAAGCATGCAGAGAGTCGATGCCCCTCTCTTGAATCTCAGACATCAAAGAATTAATTGGCGAAACTCGTTACGCTCTCGCTGCCTAATCGAAGCATAGTAGATATGGCCTAATTCCCCTGCTAGGCGGGGGAACGAGACATCGCCCAGAAAGCTAACGTCCTGAAGCGTTCTGACCAGCGGTGCTATAAAATCGGGAATAGTCAGCGGATGCCTCGCTCCGTTGATGAAGCTTTAGAGGATAAGGGTGCAGTTGGTGGTCTTGGTCTTGCTGCATCACGAAAACCCAAGGCAAGAATAAGCATGTAGAAAGCGTATGGCTTCCTTGTTTGGACGAGGGTTCAATCCCCTCCATCTCCACAACGATTGTTTACTTATTTTTCACTATTTCTTTCATCGGTTTGCGTGTCTTTTCCTTCAAGGTGTCAGCAGGATAACCTATCGGAATCAGCACAGCCGCTTCTTCATTGTCTGTAAGGGCAAAAAGGCGTTTGCACAATGCAGCATCGAAGTTGCACACCCAACATGTTCCCAATCCTTGCTCTGTGGCAGCGAGACAGAGGTGTTCGACGGCAATGGCTATATCTATATTTCCATGATGCTTTCCGTCTGCTCTCACCCATTCTTCATCGTGCAGAATCGAGGCTATGACGTAAACGGGCGCAGTGGAAAACCATTCTCGATTATAGCACTGACAGAGTTTTTGTTTGTCGCTTTCACTGGTGACAAGCTGAAATCTCCAAGGTTGTTTGTTGACAGCCGAAGGGGCAAGACGTACACACTCCATGATGTAGTCGAGCTTTTCCTTTTCCACGCTTTTTGACAGATAGCTTCTACAGCTGTATCTGTTTCTTGCAAGTTCTAAGAAGTTCATGTTGTCTCTTTTATTTCTAAGGTTTTGTGTATCTGTTAGTTATTGATTCATAAGGTTCATTCCTGCTTAGCCAAAAAAGTCATTGATTTTCTGTTTCTCTCCTGCCACGATGATGATGTCCCCCTCTTGCAGGACAATGTTGGGGTCAGGATTGATGTAGAGGTCATCGTCGGGACGCACAATGCCGATGGCAATACAACCGCCCTGTTCACGGATGCCCGATTTTAGAATGCTTTTGCCACAGACAGGAGAGTCTGCCGTTACGGTGTAGTTATCCAAAATGATGCTGGTGTTCTGGTCTGTTGGGTTGTCCTTCGTTGAAACGCTGGTTTCCAGCAGTTTTTGGAAGGTTGCCACATCCGAGTCAGACCCTGCGATGATGATTCTGTCGCCTGGATAGAGGCGGTGATTGCCTCCTGGAATGTTGATGTTGATGCCGCCACGAATGATTCTCACGATGTTAGCCCCTGTGATGTTGCGGATGTCAAGGTCTTTCAATGCCTTTCCTGCAAAAGCTGAGTTGCTGGGCATATCTACTTCGGCGATGTTCATTTCAAGTGTCAGAAGGGTGTCCTCCACCTCTTTCTCCAAACCTCGTTGCGATTCAGCCAAACGTTCGCGGGCATAAAGATTCTCGTTGAAAAGGCGGAGAAACTGGTTGATACCTGGAGCCATCGCCAATTTCAGCAATAGGAATTTGAGGATTCGGAGTGGGGGGAACCTATGTGATGACTTCTTGTCGTGAGAAGCATCCGCTTGTCTCTTTTCCGTATAGCTGTCCAGAATCTTCTTCGTCTCGTCGCTCATGTGGTTTTCGAGGAAGGAGAGAGTGGGGTAGGCGAGGCGCATGATGTAGGGTGTAAGGAATGTTGTTATCACGCTGACTGCCACGACGATAGGGTATAAGCTTGAATCTGTCACTTTCAGTGTTTGTCCCAGGTTGGCGATGATGAAAGCGAACTCACCAATCTGCACCAGCGAAAAACCCGTCTGCAATGCCACTCGCAGCGGCTGTCCCGAAAGCAAGGTGCCAAAACTGCCAAAGAGGATTTGTCCCACGATGACCACCAGCGTGATGATGGTGATGGGCAACCAGTGTTGCAGCAACAAGGATGGGTTAATCATCATGCCCACCGACACGAAGAAAATGGCACCAAAGATGTTTTTGATGGGTTGCACCAGATACTCAATCCGTTCTGCTTCGATGGTCTCTGCCAGTACGGAACCCATCACGAAAGCTCCCAGTGCACTACTGAATCCTGCTTGAACAGCCAATAGCACCATGCCCAGACACAAACCTGTGGAAAAGATGGTCAGCGTCTCGTTGTTCAAGTGTTGCTTGAAACGCTTCAGGAACGTTGGGATGAGCGTGATGCCCAACACAAACCAAAGGGCGATGTACATGGCCAGTTTGCTCACCTGCCACAGCAGTTCAGAACCTTCAAACTCGTTTTTCACAGCGATGGACGTAAGCAGCACCATCAGCACCACAGCGAAGAGGTCTTCGACAATGAGGATGCCGAAACACACACCTGCAAAGCGATGGCTCCGTAGTCCTGCCTCCTCGATGGCCTTGAAGACAATGGTCGTGGAAGACATGCAGAGCATACCTCCCAAGAACAATGCGTTCATGCTGTCAAGCCCCAACAAGTGGGCTGTCAACATGCCCGTCACCATCATGCCCACCACGATGACTCCCGCACCAATCAGTGCCGTGTTACCCACCTTCAGGAGTTTCTTGAAAGAAAATTCCAGTCCGAGGCTAAATAGTAGGAACAGCACGCCAATTTCGCCCCACGTATTCACGTTCTCTTCGTTGGTTACCCAAGATTCGCCCAGCACGTGAGGTCCCACCAGTATTCCTGCCACGATGTAACCCAACACCACAGGCTGTTTCAGCAATTTGAAAAGCAGACTCGTGATGCCTGCTGTCAGCATGATAATACAAAGGTCTTGTACCATATAAAATTTCAGATTTTTAGTTTCTTACTATTTTTCTTCTCGCGTGGTCTTTAAACCTTAAACTTTAACCTTTTAAATTTACATCCTCAGTCTCTTCTTCCAGATTCTTTTCCCACAGATAGTGCTGTGTCTCCCGAGCCATCACCCCCGACAATAGCAGCAACGACACCAGATTGGGCACTGCCATCAGCGCATTCATAATGTCAGCCAAGTTCCACACCAGTGCCAGGCTCATCGTCGCTCCAGCGTATGCCAACAAAATGTAGATAATGCGGTAGAAAACGATGCTCCGTCGTCCAGCCAGATACTCCATGGCACGTTCGCCGTAGTAGCTCCATCCTAAAATGGTGGAAAAAGCAAACGTAATGATGCCGAAAGTCAGAATTGGTGTACCCACGTATGGAATCATCCCAAACGCCTTTTTCGTTAGCATACCTCCGTCCTCTTGGCTGATTTCTGGCGAAGCGATGAGGCTCGTCACGATGACCAACCCCGTGATGGCACAGATGACCACTGTGTCCCAAAACGTACCAGTTGACGACACCAGTGCCTGCCGCACAGGATTCCTCGTCTGAGCTGCTGCTGCCACGATAGGAGCAGAACCCATGCCCGACTCGTTGGAGAACAGACCTCTGGCAATACCATACCTCGCCGCCACCATCAGCACCGTGCCAGCTGTTCCTCCGCCCACGGCCTTGAGCGAAAATGCTTCCCGAAATATCAATGCCACAGCTTCACCAAGATAACTGTGGTTGACACATATTATATATATACAGCCCACCACATACAGCAGTGCCATCATAGGCACCAAGGCCGTACACCAGCGGGCAATGCTCTTCACACCGCCAATCACCACAAAGCCCACCAACGCCGCCAGCATGAAACCCACCACCATCTTCGTGCGTTCTGGTGCCATCCATCCGTCCAGCACCAACGACAGATTTTCGCTGATGGCATTAGCCTGAACGGTGTTGCCTATGCCGAACGAGGCCACTGCCGCAAACACGCAGAACAGCACTCCCAACCACTTCATGCCCAGTCCACGCTCCAGTGCATACATCGGACCGCCCAACATTCGACCGTCCTCTGTCTTCACCCTGTACTTAATGGCCAGCAATCCTTCGCCATACTTCGTGGCGATGCCAAACACGCCCGTCAACCAGCACCACAGCACCGCTCCGGGACCGCCCAAACTCACCGCCGTTGCCACACCGATGATGTTGCCCGTCCCGATGGTCGCAGCCAACGAAGTGGTCAATGCCGCAAACTGGCTTACGTCGCCCATCGCACCCTTGTCTTTCCGTACCGACAGGCGTAGTGCCGTAAAAATTTTGCGTTGTGGCACTTTCAAGCGAATGGTCAAAAAAATATGCGTGCCCAGCAGCAAAATAATCATGGGCCATCCCCACACGACACTGCCCACTTGTTCTGTCACTTCAAGTAGTTTCTCCATTGTTTTCTTCGATAATGGGTGCAAAGTTACAATTTTTTTTCTTTGTTTTTAGGGAAAAAACATATAGAAATTTGTACGTGTTCTTCTTTTTCCCTATATTTGCACACAAATGATGTACGATGAATGATGTACGATGTACGATTTACCATGCAGCTTGCGTGTATCGAGTCAGACTTAAAATAAATGATAAATGATAAATGATAAAAAACACTACGATTATGAAGAAATTTAAGTTTTCCGCGCTTGTCATGGCGGCTCTCATGATTTTTTCAGGTTGCGGCATGAACAACACAACCAAAGGCGGACTTATCGGTGGCGGTTCAGGTGCAGCCATCGGAGCAGTTGTTGGTAACCTCATCGGCAAAAATGCTGGTGGCACACTGATTGGTGCAGGTATTGGTGCCGCAGTGGGTACGGGTGCAGGTGTACTCATCGGCAAAAAGATGGATAAGGCGAAAGCCGCAGCAGCAGCTGTGGAGAATGCACAGGTGGAAACCATCACCGACAAGAATGGTTTGGAAGCCGTAAAAATCACCTTCGATTCTGGTATTCTTTTCACTACAGGCAAATCCACACTCAGCAGCACAGCCATGTCTAATCTGACTGACTTTGCCAACAATGTGTTGAAAGTCTATCCAGATTGCGATGTTGAAATCCAAGGTTATACAGACAATCAAGGTTGGAAGAACTCCACCGCCGAAGAAAGCATCCAGAAGAACATCACACTCAGCCAGCAACGCGCCGATGCTGTCAAGTCATTCCTCTTGGCACAAGGAGCAGGAACCACCCAGATTAAAAGCAGCACAGGATTTGGTCAAAACAATCCTGTGGCTGACAATTCGACGAAAGCAGGACAGGCACAGAACCGCCGCGTGGAAATCTACCTCTATGCTTCTGAGGCCATGATCAATGCGGCTAACGCAGGAACGCTCCAATAAGGGAAACGTGAAAAATGAAAAGTGAAAAATTTGCTACCGCATTAAAGGAAAAAAGTGAAAAGTAAAAAGTTTTTTTCCAGTATAGGTAACATCATCAAGTGGATGCTCATCGTCTTTCTGACGGGGAGCATCCTGCTTGTATTCATTTACCGATACATACCCGTATATGCCTCGCCACTCATGTTCATCCGAGCCTACGAGCAAGTGAGTCGTGGCGAACAAATCAGGTGGCATCACGAATGGGTTCCCCTCGAAGAGATGCCGTCAGACATGCCCGTGGCAGCGATAGCGTGCGAAGACACCATGTTCTTGCGCCATCATGGATTCAACTGGGAAGTTATCAGGGAGGTGATACGAGAATACAGGGCAGGGAACTGCACCCGTGGAGGCTCCACCATCAGTCAGCAAGTGGCTAAAAACGTCTTTCTATTCCCCACGGGAAAAAACGGAAAGATGGCATTGATTCGCAAAGGAGTGGAAGCTTATTTCACGGTGCTCATAGAAATGATGTGGGACAAACAGCGCATTATGGAAGTCTATCTGAATACCATCGAGATGGGCGATGGCATCTATGGATTACAAGCCGTGGCACACGACCACTTTGACCGTGATGCCAAAGACCTCACTCGCAACCAATGCGCCATGATAGCCATCACCTTTCCCAATCCCTTGGTGATGAACTCTGCTGCACCCACTGCCTATATGTACAAACGGCAGTCGTGGTGTCTTTGGTTTATGAAAGGAGTAGGACACTTCCCCATGCGACAGGAAAACGATTAGAACAAATAGAACCCTCCAAGTTCACCTCTTCATCTACCTATTCCCCCATCGTTCCCCCTCCGAGAGCCTTATATAATAAGACTAAACTTTCGCATGTATCTTTTCACCACAAAGAAAACAGAGAGCACGGAGATACACGGAGAATTATTTTTGGTTCCTCTGTGTTCCTCGGTCCTCTTGTGAAAACTCTGTGTTGAAAAGAATTCAGCAACTTGCGAAACTTGAATAATAAGATATGCGCCTCCACCAATTCGTATTGATTTTCAAGCAACGAAAGACTGGCATCGAGTAGTGACTGCCGAGCCATGAGGACTTGCAGATAGTTAAAATCCTCATCATAGCGCATACGGGTTTCAGCCACCCTTGCAATCTGCGAAAGTTTCTCCACCTGACGTTCGTTCAAGGCGATGCCGCTACCGAATCCGTACCCTGTGACAGTGGGCAAAGGAAACACGAACATGCTTGCAGTGGCTGGCATGTACATATTTTTACTTTTTAACCTTTTAACTTTTTAACCTTTTAACCAACAAAAATGCTCACGAAAAATATTTCGTGAGCACTTTCTTCATTCACTATTCATGTTGGCAATGATGGTGTGTTCCGTTGCAAAGGGAAATACGATGATGGCCACCAACCAAATGGCTTTGGCGTAGGCTCGAAGCACTAACTATCGACCTACAGAATTCAACTCAAAATAGCCCCCAATTGCATCAAAAATAGCCTCAGTTACATCAAAAATAGCCCCCAGTTGCATCAAAAATAGCCTCAGTTACATCAAAAATAGCCCCCTGTTACATCAAAAACACCCTCAGTTTACATTTTACATTTCACATTTCACATTTAAATATATACCCCAAAACACCTTCAAAGTACTTAAATAATATTCCTTGAAAGTGCAAGAAATGTTTGATTTTTAATTACATACCACAAAATGAACACATTTTCCGACGGATAGAACAAAATGTTTGTTTATTTAGAGTGAAAAAGTGAAAAAGTGAATTAGTGAATTTACAGATTGTTTTTCTTCTGGCCAACTCTTAGGCCTAATATATAAATATATAATATATAATATAATATAATATATAATATATAAGGCCTAAACGGGCGCACGCACGAGTTTCACTATTTCACTATTTCACTTTTTCACCCGTCAATCGCCCGCCCTATAAGTGTACCAGTCGCTCGCCCTATAGCACTGCGTTCGCTTGCCCTATTCGACTGCGTCCGCTCGCCCTATAAGACTGCACAGGAAGAAAACTGGAGAGAAAAAAGGTATAAAAATAGTTAAATCATCGGTGTTTTCTTGCAAATGTTAGATAAAATGACTATATTTGCACCGTGTTTTAGAAAAAGTTTTTGTTTCGCTGTGTTTTAGTGTTAGTTTTTACTATTGTTTTACCTAAATTTGTTAGATTATGGCAGGTGCTCTTATGTTCCGTAGAGGCATGATGCAGCTGAACTTCCTCGAAGAGAAGCCAGTTGTATACAAGCTTCGCCAGCTGACCTACCCAGTCATAACGAGTGAAAACTTGATTAAGTACATTTCCCAGTCGGCCAATGTACCCGAGTCTTCCAT
>JAEEGL015316602.1_pt1 | contig 19556 bp, 12 predicted proteins | sample 9134231 | NCBI WGS metagenome assembly JAEEGL01 (sample SAMN16246548, study PRJNA631951) | gut metagenome | biome: gut microbiome; feature: rumen; material: fiber-attached | host: Bos | place: Iran: Karaj | collected 2018-10 | reverse complement strand
CTTTTGTTCTTCTTTAGTGGCATACCGCCATGTTGTTCTGGGGTTTGTTTTAATTTGCTTCGCGGTCTCTTCTTTTCCGCTCATGGCATACCGCCATCTTATTCGGCGCATTTATTTTTTTTTGCTTCGCGAATTTATTTTAACTCATGCACTCCACCGGCGGCTGCTTTTTGTTCTTGCACATTAAATGTTTCCTGCTTTCGCAAGTCTCTTTTGTTCATGCACTTCGGGCGCGCCCCCGATTGCCGAGTTGCAAGAGATTGCGAAGCAAAGAATGTCCAAGGCGCAGAATGAAAATGGCGATATGCCACTGCCGAGCAACAAAAGTCGATATGCCACCTACCGAACAAACAGCAGTTTTAATCCCCCATTGACCGCACGACACGGAAACCGTATCTTGCCTCATTAAAGCACTGTACGTATGAACTACGGGCAAATACACGGCAGTCTGAAAGTTTATAGTCAGAAGAAGTTTCACTACACCCATAGAATCCGCCGCGGCAAATTCTGTATGTACCAGAAACAGGACCTGTAGGATTTGTCTGTGGAGAAGAGGGGTAATCTCCCTTCCAGTCCCAGCACCACTCATACAGGTTTCCGCTCATGTCATATAGACCGAGTTCGTTTGGAATTTTAGACATGACATTTGAAGTATTGCCTTCAGTACAAACTGCCACAGCCGCAACATTATCACTTCCACTATATAAATAACCATGACTTTGGTTTCCACCTCTTGCGGCGTACTCCCATTCAGCCTCTGTGGGAAGCCTGTATCCGTCGGCGGTAAAATCACATGTGACAGTCCACTTGTACGTATCGCTAGTAAGCATGTTGTTTGGATCCGGGGTATTTTTGTCAATAGTGTAACATGGAGTAAGGCCTTCTTGCTGGCTTTTCCAATTGCAATAATCCACCGCATCGTACCAGCGTACTTGATGAGCTGGCCTATTCCCGGTAAAGAAAATAGTATCACCTATATAGTTCAAATATTCATTATACTCATCCCATGTCACCTCGTGCTCGCACATCAGGAACGAGTTTAGGGTAACGCTGTGCACGGGACCGTTGTCCTCTCCTCCCATCTGGAATGTACCGCCCTCAACAAAAACAAAATTCTCTGGAACCTTCTTAAGCGCCACAGTCGCAGCGGTAGTTTCATTTGCGACAACTTTTACATCCACGCTGCCCATGTATTCGATGGAGCCATCCGATTTATATGCCCGGCATGTAATCTTCCATGGCCCCACAGGAATGTTGTCCATTACGACTATGGTTCCGCCGCCAACGGTTTTTGTGTAAATCTGCTTTCCCCTGCTCAGGCTTATTTTATAGGTATAAGCTTCATTGCCAGAATCACTGGGGGATCTGAAAATGCTTCGTCCCATGCCGGGGTATCTGTTTCCGCCGTCAGTCCATGAGTCTGCATCATAGGCTCTGATTATAATTTCGTCCGAAGAACCAAAAAGGCCTCCGTCACATGAGAAAAAGGAAAAAGTGAATGCGCTTAGAATCAAAAAGAAAATTGTCTTGAAAGATTTATTCAGAGATGTGGGGGGGAGTACAAGCGTACAGTCTTTTTTAAAATTCATAAAATACCTCACAATATTTTAGACTTGTTTATCCAGAAAAAATCTGTACTGAAATTGTAAATGTAATAGTAAAAAAAATCCAGTGAGTTAACTCACTGGATCGAAATCTTCCTTGAAATTTTATTTTATGCGGAGTTTTTCTAGCGTTTCTTCCAGCGGAACTTTTGCTCCGTCGAATGATGGCACTCTTTTTATTCCGTCACCGGATTTCCGCGGAATTATGTGGATGTGGAAATGAAACACCGATTGTCCGGCACATTCTTTCGTGCAGTTAAAAAGATTTACACCTTCATATCCGCAGTTTTCAATATAATGCCTGCTTATCTTTTGTACGGTTTCCATCACGTGCGTCATCGTTTCGGAATCACATTCAAGAAGGCTTTCCACATGCTTTTTTGGAATGACCAGAGTGTGTCCGTCAACATCCTTCGCAATATCCAAAAAAGCATAGGTATAATCATCCTCGTAGATTTTCATGCCGGGAATCTCTCCCTTGATTATCTTGCAAAAAATACAGTCGTCCATTTTTCCTCCATAAAATTACCTTTCTATTTTAATGAACTCGAACAGGTCTGGGAAGGTCTCTATTTTAAAAACCGTTTCTTTTTTCGTGTGCTGCCATTTGTTTTCCGGGATGACTGAACACGGTTCAATCTCTCGCTTAAATCTACCGCCAAAGAACACAAGTTTTTTTGCTTCTCCCTTCACATGGATAAAACACGGCTGAGGTCCCTCGTTCAGATATTCATACGGATAGACAATCATCGTGTCGTTGTCGTAAAGGAAGAGTCCCACATTTTTTCCGCACTCAACATGCACGGGCAGGGTATCGCAGAATTCGCGGCGGATTGAATTCAAAACTTCTTTCGGAAGATATTGCAAATCGGTAAAATTGTCGGGAACGACGAACGTTATCATCTGGCCTTTTCCGTAGCAGTCTCGAATCAGTATCGGAAGATTTTTTTCTTCGGTCTGTCCTTTGAGCGTCATCCATGATGAATTGTTGCGGTGCTCCATGAGCGGGAACAGAATCGGTTTTGCGGCGGAAACTTTATATTCCTCCCACGAGTCGCGCGAATGGTATTGATAGTGGGTCGGTGTCAAATGCCTGTCCCTGTACCGAATTGACGTAAGATTTTCAATACCCTTACCCAGCATGAGTTTAACAAATCCGCTTGTGACGATTGCATGTCCGCCGCCACGAACATAGTCTTCCAATTTTTTCATCACGTCAGAATCAGCACAGGATGCGGCAGTAAAAAATATTGCATCCGCTTTTTCCGGAAAATACGGTGTCGGTTCAAAAGGGATTCCTAAAAGACCAAGGTAATCAGCAAGATGATCTTCACCCTGCGCGTTCACCGGATGATATTCGCAAAGCCCCACGCAATCGCCTACCTTCGTCATAAGCTCATCGATTTTTTTCATCTGGAATCCAAGTGTCGGAACAAAATAATGGTCGTAAACCAAGGGCCAACAGAAAATCATCAGCTCGCGGGCCTTCGCAAAAGCTGTGAGATAAGCCTGCTCCAGATACGCTTCCATCGGATAACACTGATATGCGTCAAACCATCCGCCGCCGTTTCTTCCGGGCGCAAGATTTTCCATCCACCGGACAAGCGAATACGAAAGATAGCGCGGAAGATTTTGGTCCTGATCCATCATGTTGCGCGTCTCTGTTCCTGTGTACACTCCGTCAAAAATATCTTTCTGCTCGCCGGGATTGTAGCCTGTTTCACAATAGCTTTCCATCCAGTTCGGAAATTTGATTACGACCTTGCATTTTGGATTCACTTTTTTTGCGGGTCCCACAATCACATTTTGGCTCACGTCCTTCATCAGCTCAAGACGGTATTCCATCCACGAGCGGTTTCCTTTTGCTTTGATACAGTCGTCGCAGGTGCAGTTCGTAAAATAATAGTCGTCCAAAATGATTTCGTCAAAAATCGATGCGGTATACTCGATGTTTTTTTTCAGCTCTTCCCGGAAATCTTTGTCGGTGTAGCAATATGTGTCAAAAATCCTCTGGCTCTTGTATTCTTTTCCGGGAATGTTTTTCCATGTTGTCGTCGTCGTAAATCCACCGGCAACTTCCACGCCCTTTGATTCAAAAAAAGATTTCAACATCAGAAGCTTATCTTTTGGTGCAAGTTCACCGGAGCGGTACGGCTCGATATAAACTTTGTCCACGCCGATGTATTTTTCAAAAAACTGAAATTCCTTTTCCAGATTTTCTTCCGAAACTTTCAAAACCCACGCCACCGGGCAATAGATTACCGATTTAAAATTTCTGTAGTTTTTCATTTTCACCTCCGATTTCAGAAAAACCGTTTAAAACAAATCCGTCCAGATTTTATTTTTTTGATTCGGATTCACACCGCAAACCTTGAACAAATCCCTGACCGTATAAAATTCTGCGCCCCTGTCTTTGAGTGCGGGAATTATTTTTTTTAATGCCTCAACCGTTTTTTGATTTCCCGACATGTCATGCAGCAAAATGATTTGACCGTCGTGCGCATTTTTGACCACGCCTTCGACCCTGGTTTCCACGCTGACAGAATCATTCCAGTCGTCAACACCGCGGCCTTCGATAAAGGGCATTCTGATTGTGTCGAACATGAGCTGATTCACCGCAATGTATGGCGGTCTGAAGAAGATTGGTTTTTCGCCGGAATATTTTTCAATCGCCGCGTTTGTTTTTTCAATTTCATCAAGCATTTCTACGGAAGTAAGTTTTGGAAAAGCCGGGTGCGACCAGGAGTGACATTCAACCGAACACCCGTCATCAATTTCCCGCCGAATGGATTCAGCACTTTTTTCGTTGATGTTGTTTCCAATCAAAAAAAAGCTTGCCGGAATTTTATGAAGCTCCAGCAAATCCAAAATCTGTGAGGTAACGTCAAGGTTCGGACCGTCATCAAAAGTTAGGGAAATCCGCATAATGCCAGTATAAATCAAAATCCGAATCTGTATACTTTAATTTCTAGTAATAAAATATGAAGAATTTTAGAATTGCCAACCAATTCCCACGGATGGATGGACGACACCCATAACCATGTCCTTGTTCAATGTGAGGCTATAATCCGCAGACACTTCCGCATACAGTCGCTTGTTCATGTAAAACTGCATGGAAGCTCCAACCAAAAATGACAAATCAAAAGTGTTTAGCGGCGCGGAAACTATGTTGTGCGGAAAATGAAATTTTATGTCGCTGAAATATGTCAGACCCACGCCGCCATGGAATTCAAGCATTATGCGCCGCTTGTTCAATGGCATCTGATACAAAAAAAGCAGATGAGACATGAACATGTTTCCGTCAATCGTATACTGGGCTTCCTCTTTTTTCATTCTGGAATAACTTAGTCTTGCGCCAACACCCAGATAGCCCCAGATATGTTTGAACGGCAAAAACGAAACCCTCGCCTGCGCACTTATTGGAGAAAGACGTGTGACATATTCCGGCAAAGTTCTGTCGTGAATTACAATCGGAAAAGTGTAGCCCGCCTCAACATCCAAATCCATCCATTTTTTGAATTTGACTGTAAACGTTGCGGAAGAATTTTCGTCCGAGTGCAAACCGCTGTCGTCCTGGGCAAGCATTGTGTAAACACCGACATCAAGTTTTTTCATGTCGAACTGCAATTCAATCTTTCTATTTTTGTCGTCGTGCGAAATTGTTTTTTCTGGCTTCAACGCTCTTGCGCCACTGCTGAGTGTGTAATCCGTGTGGTAATCGTCCTCATCAACACGCTCGTATAGAAAAAGATTTTGACCTGTCACCTCGATGATTCCATTGTTGTCAAAATCATCAAGATACATTGTGCTTCCCATGTAAAGCGGATAGCTAAGACTTTTGATTTCCGGTTTGTACGCCTGTCTTACAGTAAACTCATCATAAGTCGTCATGTCGTACTCAAGCATACCAAGCACATTATAGACCCTGATTTCCGAAATATAGTCCCCGACAGGAAGCAGCGGCTCTATGTAGATTATGCACTTTTCGGTTTCTTCATCATTTGTTTCGTGGGTAAAATATGGAAGATAATTTCCAGTCGCCTCATCCTTTTTTTTGATTATGATTTCATATTTCAGAACATCGCCGGCGCTTGTCCACGTAAAAGGCTGCTTTATTTTATTCGCCTTGGAGATTTCATCCTGAATGTTTACAGTATCCGAATCCGTCTGCCCATCAGTGTTATCAAAATTTTCAGTCTCGGAATCATTTGGCAGCTGGACATCCTCCGCAAAAACATTTCCGCCATCAAAAACAAATATGAAAAACAAAGCTGCAATAAAAACTTTTCTCTTTTTACTGCGCATAAAATTCTCCATTACGTTTTCTATTTCCACCATCCGAATTCATTGTATAATCAATGATGAAAGAATTTTCGGCAGAATCTCCATCAATCAACACCGTTTTTCCGTCGTTGCCAATTCTAACAGCCTTGACCGTCCACCTGAAATTGCCCTTAGCCAGAATCGCCAGATTTTTTAGCTCAAATCTTGTGTTGTCATTTCCATCCAGAACTTCCCTGACAAGCAAATCATTTTGTTCGTTAAAGACTTCAAAAATATACGAATATGCCCTTGGGACACTATTCCATGAGAAAATAATATACGGAGTGCGCCTCAGATATTCAGCGTTGAACAGATTTCCACCCTCGGTCTTTGCGTCGCCCGGTTTTTCAAATGGCGGAATCGGTTTCACATTGAAACTGAATGTGCGTTCGGCGGAAATATCCAGACTGTCCATGGTGAATGCCTTTACAGTCCACTCGTAAGTTCCCGATGACAGCTGCGGAAGTTGGTAACGATATCCACTTTGCTTCATATTCCACTGGGCCGATGGGTCGCCAACTTTTTTCAAAACAATTTCCGCACTTGAAAATGGCTCCGAAGAATTCCATTCAAAGTACGGAGGATTTTCTATCGCATCCCATCCATCAATTTCAGTTTCACCATTTGGAGAAATCAATGTTACCGGCTTAATCTTTCTCAAAGCAAATGTTCCGGTCCTAAGTTTTGAATTACGACGGGAGCTTGTCTCGTTTTCATAGGAATATGCCTGCAACTCAAGACGGTAGATGCCCTCCTCATAAGCGTCCATGACTATTGGGTAGCTTGTTCCGGCAATAAAGTTTTCGTCAAAAATCATTTCGCCATTTGACTTAAACAGCTTCAGCCTATAATAATCCGCACCTTCCTCGCTTCTCCAGTTGATTGTATATCTCTGCGCTGGACGAACAATCGCCCTGTTTGTTTCCGTTGGATTCAGAATATCTGGAGCATCAAGTTCCGGCACAACAAAAAACTGTTTTCCGTCAGTGGCAGTCTGGAAATTTCCTTCCCGCGTGATGATTCTCCACCAGTATGTTCCTTCCGCAAGATTCAGCCCCGAAAATGACGAGCCAAAAGTTTCCGCATCAAAAACAATATTCGTAAATCCACTGTCCCTCGCAATCTGGATGTGCTGTCCGACTGTGACATTCGTTTTCCATGTAAAGCGGGTGTCGTTCAAAAGCGGCTTCCACAGTCTGTAATTGTTCGGCGGGAAAATAGTCCTCTGCTCGATTTTTCCATTGAGGGCATAGAACTGTCTCTGCTTGGATTTTGGAGACTCATTTCCCTCGCTGTCAACCTGCGATACAGTCCAATAATATTGACCGTCCTTTAGATTTTCCAAATCCTTTCCGCTTACGGTAATATAGTTGTTGTTTGTCTCACGGCTGATTATCGGAGAAGACATGTTTTGATTTGCCGACACAGCGATTTTGAACGAGCGAGCCTCATCCTCCATGCCCCACGAAAATGTGATTGAGTTTCTGGATTTGTCAACAAACTCACCGTTACCCGGAATGTACAGTGTTGGAGCAACCAAATCCCCGCGCTGGTTGATTTTGAACGATGAAACATCCGATGGATTTGCAAAACCAATTCTGTTCACGACATAATATGGTGTCACCTGCCAATAATATGTTCCCTCGCCCAAAGTCGAAATGATTATTGAAGAAGTCGCGCTCCTCTGCTCGACAACAGGATTTGTCATGCTTGGACTTTTTGATATTACAAAATTATATGCCGTTGCCGTTGACGATTCTGTCCAAATAAAACGGACCGACGGAGACTTTTTTCGGTACTGGTACGAATAGTCCTTCGCGGGCGCAACAAGCGATGGCTTCAAAGCCTGTATGATTTGCAGACGACCGGATTTAGACTCACCTTTTCCATCACCGGACGAAAGCTGCCAATAGTATGTTCCCTTCTGCAAATTTAAACTTGTTCCATTCTGGCCGCTTACATCAATGGTCTCATTTACAATAGAAAAGTTTTTGTCGGAGGCAATTTTCAGCGTAAGATTTTCACTGCCCGGTCCATTCCATGCAAAATCAACCGCACACAAATCTTCCGTGTATGTCAAAATTTTTTCATTGGGAAGAGGACTTGTTACGGAAAGAGTCTGTACCGTCTCACCATTCTGGTTGATTGAAAAACTTTTTCCCGCGTCAAACTCTGTTCCATCGGCAAGCAGAATTTTTCCCTTCTGGACTACAAAACTCGCCTTTCCATTTTCGCTCTGGGCAGAAATCTTGGTTCCATTTTTTATAGAAAAAATTTTACCGCCAAACGTGAATGTAAATGCCTTTCCGTTTTCGTTTGAATCAATTGTGGCGGTTCCATCCTCCAGATCAACATCAACACTTCCGTCTTTGTGCCGGAAAACCTGCACCATTGTGTTTTCAGCCAGGTCCAGAGCACCGTCATCAAACCAGATTGTCGCTTCCGAAAGATTTGCCGTGTGGATTGTGTCTCCATTGTACACCGGGGAATTCTGTTTCAGTCGGTCCCAGACAACACGTTCCAAAAATCTTCTCTGGGCGGTCTTGTATTTAAAAGTTATTGTGGCAATTGGCTCCTCGTTCAGCTTTTCCAATGCGCGGAAAAAACTTGCGTGAAAAAATCCATAGCTTATGCCGGCACCTATGAGACAAATTGAGACTACAATCCAAAACGGAACGGCTAAATCATTTTTTAACCTGAATTTTGTTTTCTTCTTCATTCAAGTTCACCGATTCAAATTCTGGGATTGGAATTCCAAGCAGATTTCTGACTTCATTTAAAGTTTTTGGACCTGTTGGACCCACCGAGCGTGCGCAGTCCGAATCAAGCACAAAATCCTTGTTCGATGTCTTGAAAAATGCCTCTATATCAAAACTCGGCATGTTCACCACACCGTAGAAATGTTGCGCGCCTTTTCCTTTTACCTCAAACTCAACCGGAATCATCTCCACGACAATTTCATTTTTCTCGTTCTCCTGTTTGAGCGTAAAATTGTTTTCCTCGCACTTGATAAAATCCTTTTTCAAAAGATTGTAAGTGTCCTGGGTGATAAGGATGTCCGTTCCGCATGGCTTGTTGGAACTTTCGGTTCGGCTGGCAAAGTTTACGCTATCACCAATGGCCGTGTATTCCATCTTATCCTCGCTGCCCATGATTCCGCAGGTCGCACGTCCAGTGTTGATTCCGCATCCAATCCTGATGTGCGGCTTGTATTTTGCCTTTGCCTCATGCTCGTGTGCTTTTGTAAATGCCTCGGCATCCTTGTTGTACTGCATCAAAGCGTAGCGCATGGCGATTGTTCCACGGATTGCATTCACCGCGTCCGATTTTACATGCGAAAGATGGATTTCCTCTTTTTCCTTTTTTGATGGATCCGAATCTGGCAGAAGCTCAAAACTCAAATCCTCATCACGAAGAATTCCCCAGACCGCCATGATTGCGTCGCCCTCAAATTTGTCAATCGTTCCACCGCTGATTGTGACGCAGTTGACCATGCGGCTCATATAGTCGTTCAAAAATCCAATTATCTCGCGCGGACTTTCTTCGCCAAAACGGTTTTTGAATCCATCGGAAATGGCTGTAAATCCACGGATGTCGCTAAAGAAAATGCTCACGTCCTTAAGGTGCGGCTCAAAATCAATTTCCTTTCTTGCAATCGCCTTTGCAACGCCACGGTTGGTGAATCGCGCAAATGTGTTAAGGAATTCCTGCTCGTCCTGTGTACTTCGGTTCAGCACACCAATTTCGTCACGCCGCTTTGTGTTGAGCATGGAGATAATAGGGGTGTTGAAATTTCCGCTCTGGATTTCCTCCGCAGCACCGGTGAGCCTACGCAGATGCCTTGAAATCGCAAGTCTGGAGAATGTGAGAATAAATATAATGGAAACAAAAAGCACAATCGCCATCAGGTACAGATTGTTCCGTCTGGTTGTCTTTACGCCCTCAAGGATTACGTCCATCGGAACAGTCGTCAGAACAGAAATATCCGCAATGGAAATCTTCTGGTACGCCCCGATGTATTTTGATACAACACCGTTCTCTTCTTCGGTCTCAAAAGTAATCTGGCGGCTCTCCTCGTTGTTCTGATTTTTTGAACGCATCTCCTGCACCAGCGGATGATTTTTCATACTCTGCCCGCTAAGCACACGGTCGTTTTCCGGATGGCACAAAAGGTCGTCACTATCATTTATCATAAAGGTCGTATTGGTTGAACCTGTTCCAATGACCTCCGAAATCGACTCAAGGCTGAATATAATCAGACAGCACTGGTCAAGACCAAGCTCCGTATATGGAAGAGCCAGTCCAATCATACCGGCTTTGAAGTATGGAGAAATATTGATTGCAATCGTCTCCCCGGATGAAGCACGTGCAAGGGTCTTTTGGTTTTCCAAAAGAAAATTGTCCGTAACGTCCAAATCAATTTCGTTCGATGTAAAAAATCTTACATTCTTGAGACGGGTATGGACAATGGAATCGCTGGACGTATCCACAAAAGTCAAAAGCAGGATTTCCGCAATGTCGGTGTTGCGCTCAAAAAAGAAAGCCTCCGCCTGTCTTGCAAGGGCAGAATCTTTTCCGCCGCTGGTAACATTGATTAAATCAAGAAGCTGAAGAACATTTGAGCGTATGGAAGAAAATTCGTTCTGGACCGTACTTGCCGAGCGGGTGTTGATTGTAAGATTGTTCTCCTCCGCCGTAATCTGAACATCCTGCGAAACAAAATAGCTGTTCAAAAATGTCACTGTACCAAGGGACAGAAGAACTATCACCCCGATGATGAGGGCCAGCTTGACCCCAAGGGGAAAATATTTATGTTTTTTTACAACTTTTTTAGACATCTAGACACTTTCTCCAGTATAATAGAATATTACTCTACGCTCACCAAGATGGTCAATAGGCTAGAATATTTTATAGTTGACCGCAAACGCCAGCTGGAGTCCCTGTTGAAAATTGTTCAAGACATTGTTGTTGTTGAAAACAAAAGTGTATCCAATCTGTCCATCAAAGCTCCAGTTCTTGTTCAGAACGAAGTTTCCGTCCAATGTCAGCTGATTTTTATACTCAACGGTCCCGGAAAGTCCCATGTTTCTCGCCACATCGGAGTCTTTTACATATTCACCGTTGATAAAGGTACTTGGATAGTAGACCCAATATGTTTTGCCATCGTAATCAACAACCTGGGAGAACAGATTGAAAGAATTTTCTCCATGCGCCATGAACTGATACGATAAATCCGCAGACCACTTTTGCCCCTGCCTGTATCCACCCTTGATTTCAAATCCTGCACTGTCAGGGCCAAATGGAGACCCTATCCAAGAACAAAGTGGATTTGTCCAGCACAGGTAATTGTCGTAGCGTGCACGATAAAGAGACCAGTCCGCACCTGTTTTATAATACATAAAGGGTGACGAATACATTCCTTCAAACTGGATTGACCACCATCCACCGAAATGCGGGCTTGGAAATTTATATTCCGCACCAAGCTGAAACGCCAGACTGTTTGGAAGACGCTTGCCATATTCAGACTCAAGTTCACTGGGAAGCTGCATTTCAACTTGCGAATAGATTCCATAAATCCGGAGATTTTTAATCGGAACCAAATCAAAAGTAAAACCAAAATACGCGCTTACATGACATTCATTATATACGCTGGATTCCGCTTCCGTTCTGTATTCCGTCCACGAATGGTACGAATGCATTATCATCAGAGGATTCAGATAGCGTAATTCAAAAGAATCGTTTATCAATGTACCTTCCGTAAAACCTAGTTTCAGCCACTTGAACGGAACAAATTCAATATTGTGAAGGTAAAGATATTTTGTGTGGTCGATTTCCGCAACATTCAAATCATACTTAAACTTTGGCGAATAAAAATCAAACTTGAAATATGCGTCTGTCTGAAAGGTGTTGTTGTAGAGAACGCTGCCCAAAAGTGAACGGCCAATCTGCAATCCTTCTTTTCCAATCTGAAAATCAATTCCCAAATTGTTTTTAAAAAGATAGCCTATGCTGAAATAGGCTGTGGTCGGCTGCATAAAATCCATTGCCTCAAACGCAAGCGGAATATTTGTAAAATTGTCAGGCCTGGACATGTACAAAAAATTGGAAGTGACAAAAGGAACCGTCTCAATAAAAGCGATGTCCCCAAATTTTAAATAAAATGGAAGAGACAAAAGTGGCGTCGTCAATTTGTGGCCGCCCCACGCAGAAACATCGCCATAACTAGCAGAAACTGTCTCCGTATGGTTGATTGTTCCATCTGCATTGTAATAAATTTTGTCCCAAGTCAGGTCATGCTGGGAACCAAAAGTCCAATCTATGTCCTTGTTTGACTTGTACAAAAGTTCCGGGTGGACATTCACATTGAAGCCCAAACTGAAAGGTCCAAAATCCAGAGTAAAGTTTTTTTGGGCAAAAAATTCCTGCACATCGTAATAAAGTTTTTTACCGGCATCAGAAAGGGAGTCATAATCAATCAAAGAAAAATAAAGTTGAAGTTCCTGCACTGAACATGGACCAATATCCGCAATGCTGGCAGCTTTTGTTTCAGCATTCAAAGTATATAGAGCGTCATAAATCCAACTGTCCACCGGAATCAACTGCTGGGGGCTGTAAGATGCCGAAAAACCAATACCACAACAAAAAAAAGAGACCACCCCTATCAAAACAAGTTCACGAAATTTCATAACAAACCCTGATGACAATAAATTATTTTACTAATATAATGTGTCATATCTTTTAAAACTTCAAGAGGTTGGATAATGAAAAAAATTTTTTTGGCAGCAATCATTGCACTGTTGTCAGTATGTTGTTTTGCCCAAACATACAAGGCAGTAGATCTTAGCGACGAGGTTTATTCTATTTTGAATTCTGCGGAGGCAAGAGGTCTTTGCTCCCATCTCCCAACTGAAAAACCATATACCGAGCACTTTGTTTTACAGGCTCTTAACGAAATCAATAAAAATCTGGATGCAAAAAAAGAAACACTGAGCAACTTTGTTTATGAAAACGAAAAAAAGACCGTCGAATACTTTATAGAAAGATTTACCCATGAAAATGGTTTGGATCTCACAAAATTGAAATTTCGTGTAGAAAACAACTCCGAAAAATTCAAATTTTCTTTTGAAGTCTCTGACTATCTGGAGGGAACCCTTTCTTCTGGACTCTATGCCAATAAGGGACAAAACTCACTTAGCTATGAAATAAGTGACATCCTAAAATTCAGTGGCGACATTGGAACAAATCTTTCCTATGGATTCACAGCTTATTTCAATTTCATCAAGGACCCTCTGACACAGGTTGGCGATGACTATTATATTGGAAACTGGTGGATTGCAACCGACAACAGTGAAAGCAAAACATATCCAACACAGCCAGGCAGCGGAGCCACAGCGAATGAATGGGTTGAATATTGGCAGAAAAAACCAAGAACAATAAAAACATTCAGAAACTACGCATACCTCCCATACAGTTTTAAGAAAAATTGGGATGGCTCTGTTTATTATGTTGGAAACATGAATGCCAATGGTCTGGAGGGATGGCCATTTATCATAAGTGGATGCTTTGGCATGGAAGGAGATTTAAGAGGCTCCTGGTTCGATGACCGTCTGACAATTGGATTTAGCAGATTCAGGCGCGAGTGGTCGGGAATGGACACAAATTCCAGTCTCGTGTTGAATTCAAATGCCCAGCCCTTCCTTGGTGTGGATTTTGAGTTCAGACCGCTGAGCTGGCTTTCAATTTCTGGTTTAACCGGTGCACTGGAATTCCCAAATCAGGAATACATAAACAGTGACGCATGGTATCTTATTGATTCAACAGGCCGCGTTGGAGTTCAATCAGATGCGTCTCCATCAGTCAAAGACTCTCTTTTCTTCCAGAATCTATTCTCACTTGCAAAAATCAGTGCGAATTTCAAATATGTCTATGCCGACTTTGGTACATCTGTAATCTATCCAAAACGCATTGAGCCTGGTTATTCATATCCTCTGGTCGGCAATCTACTTTACCAGAACAACCTTGGTGATTACGACAATATAGGTTTGTTTGGAGATTTGAAACTTAGCTATCCTGGAATCGGTTCACTCTGGTTCTCGGCCTATCTTGACGAGCTTAACCAGTTCAACACAAAATTCTGGGAGCACGCAAGATGTATGTACGCATGGCAGGCAGGTATGAAGTTTACTCCAAATTGGCTTCCGTTCATGGACATCTCTTTCAGGTACACAAAAATTGAGCCTTTCTGCTACACCCATCCGGCAACTTTGTATGAACCGTACAGTTCTTATTATATTGGAACATCCTACACAAATAACGGCAAATCCCTTGGATATTATCTTGAACCAAACTCAGACGAATTCTTCCTTAGGGCAGAATCAAAAGTTTTACCGGAACTCACAGTTGGATTCCAGTACCAGTTGATTCGCCACGGAGCAACATGGGGAAGCGGACAGGTCGAGGGAAGTTCAATATACTCTGAGCTGGTTCCAAAAAGCGCGGACCGCCAGGCAAAAATGAAATACTTCCTTTATGATGGAACGTATGAATGGAGCAGCATTGTTGGATTGGACTGCTCATACAGGATTCCAAAAATTCCTGTCCCATTGCAGCTTAATCTCGGAATTGGCTATATCTATGATTGGTTCACGGGCGTGGACAACAATGGTGTAAAAAACAATAGCTTCCATTTTATTGATACAGCGGAATATCCTTCAATGAATGGAGTTGTTGTTACACTCGGCCTTAGGGCGTTTGGATTCTAGCATCCCCTCTCCCGCAGCCCACTAACCAGCTGCACATAAAATTCCCGGACATCAAAGCCTTTGATGTTTTTTCGGTTCAAATCTATCATGTCGCCATGGGTTATTCCACGGCGGCATTTTTTTTCGATGAACTGGAATCTTTCTCCCCAGGGGAATGAATCTTTTCCGACAAGTCCGTCGTTGATTCCGTCGTATTTTTTTACCATTGGATACGTAATGTTCAGCGGGAACTGTCCGCCTCTTCTTCGGTTCAGCTTGGAGCCGACGCTCTGATAAAAGACCAACGGAGAATCCTTTACTTTTTCGTTGAATCTTTCGCAGGCCTCAACGGTCAAATCTTTTACGGACGCAAGAAAATCCGGGGCAGGGTCGCCAATCTCCTTGAAAATCCTGTTGTAAATCCGCGCGATATGGAACTGCCGTTTTTCGGGAATCTTTGAAAGAAGATGGGCCGCATAATGGACTCCACGGTGCGGTGTGTTGATTGTGGTCAGACTTGCAACATATGGTGCCATCCCTTCCATGCTGATTGCCCACCTTGATTCAAGACCGCCTTTTGAGTGTGCGATGATGTTCACTTTGTCGCATCCTTCCGATGCACAGATTTCGCGAATCTTTTCCGCAATCTTTTTTCCGCTGTCCACAACAGATTCCGCCGACTGCTGGTTTCCGTAAAAAACTTTTGCGCCGTTTTTTTCAAGCTCATCCGGAATTCTGCCCCAGTAATTGAAATGCTTGAAGTCCCTGAAAAAAACGCCGTGAATCATCAGAATCGGATATTTTGTTTTGCAGATTTGTTCGCCCGCACGTTCTTCGTTCAATTTGATTTTTTTCATCTCAAAACGGTATTCCGCACGCACAATATGAATCATATAAATCAGCAGGATTATGTTGATTGGAATGATCAGCCCGAAGATTGCGCCCAGGATTCTGAGTTTCAGACCAAGCTGCACCGATGTCAAATAGATTCTAAGGATGCCGTCCCAAAAAACAATCAGCTCGAACAAAAAAATCACGATGCCCAGCGGAATCCACAGACCCTTTGCATTTGCGAACGACGGAAGCCCCAGCAATCCGAAGCAGCCCAGAAAAAAAAGCGTTCCCAAAATCAGCGTGCTGATTAAAAAACCAATCAGAATGTTCGCGCCCCTGTACGAAATTTCAATTCTTTTTTTCAATGAAAAAATCATATTTTCCCCTTAAACAAAATATACAAGACTTTTCCGATACCCTCAATATACCCATGTAGTTGAATCAGGGCCTCAGCATGAAAACCAAAGTATCTATGCGGAACGGATTCTTGTGGGTTAAAAATGTCGAGTCCAACAAAATTAGTTAAGAACAGGCTCCCAGCGTGTGTCCGTCCCGAAAAAAGGCTTCCGCGCTTGCGCTTGTGCAGATTTTTTTCGTTCCGGCCCCCCACTTCCGCCTGTTGAACCAAAGTCGTCTGACTCGACGCATCCACAAAGGATGCCGTTCCGCACATCTGTTTAAAATGATGCTGAGGCCCTGAAAACTTTTGTTTGGAGGGGGACCGATTTGCATGAATGACCAACACATTTTCTTAAAAATCATTGGTCTGCATGAGCGACTGCCATTTCCCCTTAAAAATGACAGGGCTTCGGCATGACAATAACAATGGACTTAGGCAACACAGGAGTGGGACGTAGGCAAAAAATAGGAAGGGGCCCCACTGGGGAAGAATTCCTGTTTTTTGCCGTCAACTGGGACCCGCTCATGTGTTGCATTTATCTATAGTTTTCATGCCGAAGTTCTGGTATTTGAATTTGTTTTTTTGATATACTGGAGACATGGAAACAACTAACAAAATACCCCGCTGGAATCTGGATTCGATTTTTTCTTCGCTGGATTCCGTTGAATACAAAAAGGCTTTGGAAGATTACAAATCCAAAATCAAATGTCTGGACGCTCTTTTAAAAACGGCGGACAATTTTTCTTGCGGCAAAGATTTTGCGCAATGGCTTCGAGACTATCTTGAAAATCAAAACGAAATGCTCGCCCTGTCGCGCACAATCAACGCATATTCATACATTGTCTATTCGACCGACACAACCAACACAAATGCTCTCAACAATATTTCCGAGGTGGAAAAAATTTCGCTGGACACAAAGCATGTTGATTTAAAATTTTCTTCGGTGCTTGCAAAAAACAAAGACAGGCTTGAAGAATTTTTTGCGCTGTATCCAAACTTCGCCGACTACAAATTTCTTTTGAATGAGACAATCGAAAGCACAAAACACCAGATGTCGGAAGCGGAAGAAAATCTTGCGGCAGATTTGAACAGAACAGGTGGCTCCGCGTGGGGAATGCTCCAGGAACAAATCATTTCAAATCTAAAAGATGCTGACGGAAAAACTTTTAATGAACTTAGAAACGATGCTTTTTCGCCGGACCCTGCCGTTAGAAAAGAGTCATGGCAAAAAGAAAAAAATCTCCTGCGCCAAAATCAGATTGCAATTGCCGCTGCCCTCAACAATCTGAAAGGACAGACCGTTACCCTGAACAAAAGACGCAGCTATAAAACAGCACTGGAGCGGGCATTGGTTTTTAGCCGGATGAGCCAAAAATCATTGGACGCTCTTGTTGGTGCGATTGAAGATTCATTTCCAATCTGGAGAGAGTATTTTCAGGCAAAGGCAAAATTTTTGCGCAAAACAGATTCCACCGCAAGCAAAACCGCAGGAACAAAAAATCATCCGGGACTTGCGTTTTATGATTTGTTTGCACCGATTTCAAATCCAGAAAAATCAGAAAGCACCGAATCCATTCTTGAAAAAAATTGGTCTTTTGATGAAGCGAAAAATTATGTTTTAAAAGAATATGCGTCTTTCAGCCGAGACATGCACGACTTTGCAAAATCGGCGTTTGAAAATCAATGGATTGATGCGGAGGTTCGTTCTGGAAAAGTTGGCGGCGCGTATGACGAAGATTTTCCGCTTGGACATCAAAGCAGAATCCTCTCAAATTTTACTGGAACGTTCAGTGACATAATCACCCTTGCACACGAGCTTGGACACGCATACCATTTTTTCTGCATGAAAGGTCAGCCCGCGGCATTTTTTGATTATCCGATGACGCTGGCAGAAACAGCAAGCACATTTGCAGAAACAATTGTCAAGCAGGACATGATCAGGCAGTGCGATGGTTTTGACAAAATCAAGATTATCGATTTGGATTTGCAGGACGCAAGCCAGGTTCTGGTTGATATTTTGTGCCGCTTTTATTTTGAGCGGTCGGTTTTTGAAAACAGGGAAAACTCTGAACTTAACGCAGAAGATTTTTGCCGTCTGATGAAAGAGGCCCAGAAAAAAACTTACGGTGACGGCTTGAATGACGAAACTGATTCGGACGGAAATTTTTGTGAGCGGCACGAATACATGTGGGCGGTGAAATCACATTACTACAGCACGGATTTGGATTTTTACAATTTTCCGTATGCGTTTGGACAGCTGTTTGCGGCGGGACTTTATCAGCAGTCAAAAAAAGTTGGTGCGGATTTTGCGGCTGCCTACAAAAAACTGTTGTCCCAGACAGGCTCCCTTTCGTGCGAAGAACTCTGCCAGAAAGCCGGATTCGACATCACTCAAAAAGATTTCTGGAAATCTGGAATTGAAATGTATGCTGCGGAAGTAAAAATCTTTACGGATGCGGTCAACTCATTTTGCGAAAAATAGCCCATGGATTCGGAATCAACAGACGGCGGACGTTTTTGGGAAACAAAGTCTCTCAAAGAAATGTCGGAAGAAGAATGGGAATCCCTGTGTGACGGTTGCGGGCTGTGCTGCTATGAAAAAATAATTGAGGGGCATGGAAAACGCTCCAGAATTTTTTTTACACGTGTGGCCTGCAATCTGCTTGACCTAAAAACCGGAAGATGCGGAAACTATTGTCATAGATTTGAACTTGTGCCGGACTGCACAAAACTCACGTTCAAAAATCTGCACAAATTCGACTGGCTTCCACCGACCTGCGCATACAGACTTTTGTACGAGGGAAAAAATCTTCCGCCATGGCATCCGCTTATCTCAAAAAATCCTGACTCGGTAAAATCTGCCGGGGTACAAATCAAAAACGGAGTCCACCAGAAAGACGTAAAAAACTGGGACGACTATATCATTGAATAAATCTTCATCATCGCCAGCAAAAACAAATAAAAAGGGCCACCCATTTCTGGATGACCCTTTTGTTAATAATCTACCTTAGATTTTTGCAAAAACAATTTTCACAAAATCCTGATTATTTTCCGGCAGCCTTGTCCTCAGCAGCCTTTTTCTTTGCAGCCTCAGCCTTGAAGAAATCATCAACCTTGTCGATTCCGTAGCTCTTGGCTTCCTTGACCATTGAATCAAAGAGTGTCGCAAACTCAGCATCGCTCTTTGCATACATTGCGCGCCATGTTCCCGGCTTGATTGCGTTTGCAACCTGATTTGAGATTGCAGAAAGCTCGTCAGTCTGCGCTCCCTGTGCATAGGCTGATGAAGGAGCAAGAACATAAGCTCCGTTTCCAAGATATTCTTCAACAGAATCCGCTCCAGCCCACTTTCTCCAAGCGGCCTCAATGTCTGACTGTGCAGGAAGTGTCTCAGATGCCCAGCTTGCCTTGTTGTATGTTTCGCCATCTGTCTCCGGGTTTGTTGCGTCCTTTGCCCAAGTTGTGTTGTTCATCTGGAAAAGTCCGTCCTTGTAAAGTCCAGAGTAAGGAGCTGGCATTGGTGTTGACTGGTCTGTCTGTGTCTTCTTTCCAAGATCCGTCAGGTATGTCTTTTTGTTTGCATCATAGTCCCAGGTTACGCCCTTTGGTCCATAGAGAGTTGTCATGAATCCCTCAGGAGTGCAGAGCCAGTTG
>JAEEGL017330834.1_pt1 | contig 19557 bp, 17 predicted proteins | sample 9134231 | NCBI WGS metagenome assembly JAEEGL01 (sample SAMN16246548, study PRJNA631951) | gut metagenome | biome: gut microbiome; feature: rumen; material: fiber-attached | host: Bos | place: Iran: Karaj | collected 2018-10 | reverse complement strand
GCTTTGGATTTCTATGAGAAACAAGGCCGCCACTATGATGTGGTTTTGTTGCTCCAGAACACATCTCCTTTCCGTAATGCAGAACATGTCAAGGAAGCATTGAAACTCTATTGTTCTGATATTGATATGGTAGTTTCAGTGAATCAAACAAAGACAAACCCTTATTATAATTGCTTTGAGGAGGATTCTGAGGGCTTCTTGAAGAAGACCTTGGATAGCACAGGTTTTGTTCGTCGTCAGGATGCTCCTGTCACATACGAGTATAATGGAGCCATCTACGTCATTAATGCGGCACAAATGAAGAAAATGTCATTGGGCAAGTTCACAAGACGTGTAAAGTATGTGATGGACGATATCCATTCTGTTGACTTAGACAATATGATTGACTGGAAATTTGCCGAGTTTGTATTAAAGGAGGGATTAGTATGATAAATCACTTAATTGGCCAGGAGCTTACTCTCCTTGAAGCATTATCTAGAATCAATTCTTTGGCACCAGAACCACTGGTTCTTTTTGTATTGGACGAAGAGAACAGAATGGTTGGTACTTTAACTGATGGTGATTCCCGTAGGGCTTTGATATCCGGAGCGTCAGTCAATGATAAGGTATCTAAAATTATGCATCGTAACTTCAACTATATGAAGGCAGAGGATATTGACGATGTGAAGGAAATCAAGCGGCAGCGGGAATTGAAGATGCGGCTGGTGCCAGTATTGGACGTAGAGAAACGCATTGTTGAGATTATCAATCTGGAAAAGTATAACTCTTGTTTGCCTTTCGATGCGGTACTAATGGCAGGAGGGAAAGGTGAACGTCTTCGTCCGCTGACCTTGGAAACACCTAAGCCACTATTGAAGGTAGGAGACAAATGTATCATTGACCACAACATAGACCGTCTGATTTCTTACGGAGTGAAGCATATCTCTGTGACAGTGAATTATCTTAAGGAGCAGATTGAAGAGCATTTCAGTGTGCCTCGTGGAGAGGTAAAGGTGCAGACGGTACGAGAGCCCAAGTTCTTGGGTACTATAGGGAGTATTAAGTTCGTTGAGACCTTCTATAACGACACAGTACTGGTGATGAATAGCGACCTGTTTACAAACATCAACTATGAGGACTTCTTTTTGCATTTTAAAGAACATGATGCAGATATGAGTGTGGCAGCAGTTCCATATACTGTCTCAGTACCCTTCGGTATCTTTGATTTGGAAGGGAGGGACATTCGTGGTTTGATAGAGAAACCAACATATAACTACTATGCCAATGCCGGAATCTACTTGATAAAGAAGTCTGCTTTGGAGTTAATACCCGAGGACACATTTTTCAATGCTACAGACCTGATAGAAAAACTTATCGCTGAAGGAAAGAAGGTAATACGTTTTCCTCTGAATGGAACTTGGATTGATATTGGAAATCCGCAGGAGTACCAGAAAGCAGAGGAATTGGTGAAGCATTTGCATTAATCAGATGAGAGTTAAACAGACAATATCACAATATAGAGGAGAAACAATCTTTACAGTATCAAATATTGTCACTTCGATAGTTTCTCTATTATCGGCAGTAATTGCCGCCGCATTTGTTGAACCGGAGGATTTGGGAGCAATTCAGGCGGTGTTCCTTGTCAGCACTTATGTTTCGTTTTTACATTTGGGCGTGTTCAATGGACTTAATAGAAATCTCGCCTTTTACAAAGCAAAAGGCGAGTTGGAAAAAGCTCAAAAAGAAGTTGATACATCCCACACGGTTTCGCTGATAGTAGCTGCCATCGGTTTTATTGTTGGAAGTGTCGTTTTAGGGATAAATACTGCCAAAGGAATGAGTGGAGCATATATCTGGGGTAGTGTCTTTCTTATATTCTCCTTGGTTTTACAACCTTTGACGAATCATATTGAATGTACATATAGAAGTGGTCAGGAATTTGAGCGATTAGGAAAACAAAAGATCTGGCAGGCAGTTGTTTTCTTTGTGGTTTCTTTTTTGCCGGCGATATTGGGTTATGTCGGTAGAGTAATTGCTCAGATTGTCAACCTAATAGTTGGCTATGTCCAAAAAATATTCAAACAGCCATACAAAAGCAGAAGTTGGGGCGATAAAGAGTCGTTGAAAGATCTTATTTCTACAGGTGCACCATTGCTGATAAGTGGTTGCATATGGAGCATCTTTGTGGTCGCTGATAAAACATATATAGCGACTTCTCTATCATCAAGGGATTTGGGCTTATATACCATCTCAGGCTATTGTATAACCCTAATGATGGTTATACCGGGCGCACTGAACACACTTTTGTATCCCAAAGCAGCAACACGTTATGGCCAGACAGGAGACAAGACGTCCTTACAGGGCTTTTGGAAAAAGAGTTTACTTGTCTTTAGCTTTGTATTATTCCCGTTATGTTTCATCGCTTATTTTGCTTTGCCCTATGTTGTAGAGTGGTTAATGCCCAAATACATCGAAGGAATACCGGCTGCAAGGATTTCGCTTTTGACCTGTGCGACCTTTATTTCTATGGGGCCTTCTGTTATTTTTGGAACATTGAAAAAGAATATTGGAAATATAATTGCTATTACATGCTGCTTGGGATTGTTCTGGCTCATTGTATCAATTTGGGGTGAGTCCTTCTGTACTATAGAACGTGTCGCTTTATTAAGGTTTGGATTATCATTTATTTTGATGATATTTCACATTGTATATTCATATTTATTGATTCGAAAATGAAAAGAGTATTGTTTTTAGACAGAGAGTATGCAACACTCTTTGTGAAAAGTGATAAGTTTGAAAGTATTTATGCCTGTCTCGGGCGAGATAACAAGAGAAACCTTTCACAAAGAGGATTGACCATTGTTGGATGTTTCGATGAGATGTTCGATAGTCTGCCCGTTGCAGATATTCCTGATAACTATCTTCGTTATTCATTTTCAAGTGACCGTTTCCTTAAAGGACGATTTAATTATGAAAAGCGACGTGAGATACTAGGAAAGGAAATTTCTTTTTGGACTAAAATCTTAGATGAGCAAAAGCCAGATCTCATTGTAAACGAAGTGTGTACAACAGAATGGGTGGAAGTCCTGTTCATAGAAGCTAATAAACGAGGAATAGAGTATAAGTCATTTTTGTACGGCTTCCGAGATAACTATGCCTATTGGCTTGACTCTCCCTTCAATTCAGAGATATCTGAGACACGTTGGAATCGTCTGGACATAACGGAATCTGTTAAAGAAGAGGCGGAAAAGTTTTGCGATGCTCTCATAGAGAAAAATTATCGACCCTATTATGTTCGAAACCTGAATAATAATGCAGTGAGGTCTCTATTTGCCGGGCTTCATGGATATATCAAGGTGTACCTAAACGAGTTGAAACATATCGGCAGTTTTCATTATGAGGATTACCGTAATATATGGAATCTATGGATGAAGGCAAGATTGGCTCGTTTTTTCCGGAGGTATGATAGAATTGAAGACATTCAGAAAAAGGAGTATGTATTCTTCCCTTTGCATTTCGTTCCAGAGGCTACCATTTCATATTTTTCGGAATTCTATAGTAATCAAGCGGCATTCATTGAGGGAGTTGCCAAGTCGTTAAAATCTAACCAAGTCTTAGTTGTCAAGGAGCATCCGCAGCAACTGGGAATGTTATTGACCCGAGAGTATCAAAGCGTCAAAAAAGAATGTGCAAATGTGCTATATCTTCCGGGAAATATTCCGAGCAGTGATGTGACTGTCGGATGCAAACTGATAGTAACAATAACTGGAACAGCCGGTTTTGAAGGCATGATATTGGGGAAGCCTGTGATTACGTTTGGCGATGTATTCTACAATCATTGTTCGGAATGTAATAAGCTTTCCTCGTACAAAGAATTAAAGCAAATAATAAGGAATGAGAGTTATGTTGTTCCTAACAAAGAGCGTGTTCGTAAATTTGTCGCAGAGTTTTTTGCCATTCAAGAGCCGGGGCGTCCTACTTATGAGACTACACAAGAGAACTTGAATGATCTTACTTTCCGCATAGAACAATTCCTTTCAAATGAATAGTACAAGTACTGCGTTATCTATTAAGCATACTAATAATCAGAGTCGGGACCATGTCTTGGTGTGGCTGCTGCTTTTCGGTTGTGGTAACCCTTTTGTCAGTTTTTATCTCGACAAGTATGTCTATATAGTGTCCTTGGTTTTGATTTTTTTCTTATTTAATCCTAAATTCTCTGCGGACAATAAACAAACAGCATATCGTTGGCTTGCGCTTCTGACAATTATATTCGTGGGGCAACTCTTTGTTTTAAAGTCCATCAGTTTTCTGGCATGTGCAAATTATATGGCCAAATTCATGACAGGTTTTTGTATAGCGGTTCTGTTAGGAAGGAGATTTAAGGATGCTTATCTGTCTGTGATGACGGTTTTATGTGTTATCAGCTTGTTTTTCTTCTCCTTGCAATTGTTGGGTTTTTCCATCCCAAGCCTTTTGCCATCAACCAGTACAGGCTCGATAGGTATATACACATTCCAGCCGCCAGGTGAATATTCAAATTACCGGCTGAGGAATTGTGGTATGTTTTGGGAACCAGGTGCTTTCGCTGGGTATATCAATGTGGCATTCATGCTGTTTATCAATAACTTGGCTGAACTGTTCCGTAAACATAGAGCAAAGGTAGTTCTTTTGCTATTAGCTTTATTATCTACATTAAGTACGACAGGATATGTATGTTTTGGAGTTATAATACTTTTCTATGTCATAGAAAGCAATGTGAGCAAACCGATCAAATTGTTCCTTTTTGCTATTACAGTGGCCATGGCAGTTTTTGCTTTCATGCGTCTTGATTTCTTAGGCGAGAAGGTGACTGAGCAATTCCAACGTGCATCTGAACTTACATCTGACTCCAATGAACATTCCCGTTTTGGCTCTGTTATTATAGACTGGTTTTATATCCAATTGCATCCCTTGTTTGGAAATGGTTTCTCTCTTTCTACACGATATGCGTATCATCTTCAGTTTTATGATGTTGAAAGCCTGATGGGTTTTGGTAACGGTTTTACCGGCATTATCGGAACCTTGGGTATCCCATTTATGTTGTATTATTTGTATTCTTATTACAGAAATAAAACACTAACAAGATGGCTGTTCATGTTGGGGTTTGTGATATTAGCTCTTCAGGGTGAGCAGTATATGAATTTTCCCTTGTTTCTTATGCTCCCATTTATAAATTATGGTGCTAATAAGGAGGGGACGATATAATGAATATGGTAGATATTTTTTCTGTATAAAGCGGTGCATGAAATTCTGAGTCGCATAGGCTCAATCTGACATATAATAAGGGCACGGATGATTTTCGCAGGGAGTGTTGCAAGAAAAAAATACCGGTCAGTCAGATATGGGCGGGTAATCCGGCAAAGTTTATTAGAGAAATATGAAAAGAATAGCTTGTTTACTGACGGTACATAACAGAAAAGAAAAGACGCTTGTTTGTCTAAGGAATCTTCGCCAGCAGAAGAAGCCGGAGGATATATCGCTTGATATATATCTTACAGATGATGGGTGTACAGATGGCACTCGTGAGTCGGTAGTGACTGAGTTTCCTCAGGTACATATTGTTGAAGGAGATGGAAGCCTTTTTTGGAATCGGGGAATGATTGCAGCTTGGCATGAAGCTGCAAAGAGCGACTATGACTATTATCTGTGGCTTAATGATGACACATATATTTACATGGATGTTATAGATCGACTGTTGCAGTGCTCTTTAAGTTTTGGAGATGTTGCTATCATTGTGGGAACAACGTGTGCAGTCGGAAAATCGAATGTTATCACATATGGTGGTTGGATTGACAATAAGTTGGTGAAAGATGTGTCGAAGGAATACAAGTGTGATACGTTCAATGGAAACATAGTTTTAATCCCAAGGGCTGTATATGAATTATTGGGGACCAACGATCCTTACTATCGTCATGCAGTCGGAGATATGGATTATGGTCTTAGAGCAAATGAACAAGGTTTAGAGGTGTGGACGGCAAAAGGACTTATGGGAGAGTGTGACACTCACGATCGTCCTACTGTATGGATGGACCCGTCGCAGCCGTTTAAGAAACGGTGGAAGAGTTTTTTCGCTCCAACGGGAAATAATCCTTTTGAGTACTTCTATTTTCGTAAAATACACTATGGCCTATTGCCGGCTTGTATGACCTTTGTTTCTAATTTTGTTCACTTCCTCTTCCCTTGGTTCTGGAAGAATAGTTATCAGATGCACAAATAGATAGTTCGTGTTATGAAATTAGTATTACAGCTACTCATATTTCTTTGTGTTTCAGCACAGTGTGGAGTCTATGCCCAAAATATGGATGAACATATCCGTACATTTGTGGATTCGCTTGACAGAGTTCAGGTATTACCACTTTCTAAAGGTAAGTGCAAAGGGCGCGCTTATGTTATCAGCGTGAATAATCAGACTGATTTTGATGCGATAAACGATCGTATGACCCGCGCCATAGAAGAAGGACGGAAAAATATAATAATTAAAATAGGTAAAGGAGTTTATCATTTCCATGATAATCATATCTTGAGAAAAAACGAACATACGGATGTTAAGATACTGATTCAGGGTAATCGTGCCGTATTGACATCAGATGACAATTATGTATCTCATCTTGATGCTGCGCGTCCTTGGCGGGAGACGGAACGTGCGGACAATCTAATTGAAGTCATTGATAAAAATAATAAATTGTGTTTCATCCCTTTTTCAAATACTTTCACTAATACGGAGAAGGTTTGTATGACCAAAGTGAAAATTACTAGCTGGTTTTATGCTAATACCTATGATGTGAAGTCAATAGATAGTAGAGGGATCTATTTCATTGCCCCGAATCTTGAGTATATTGAAAAGTATGGCAAAAAGACATACAATGTAAACTATGATTATATATATGCTAATGCAATACCAAGATTCAGGTTGTATGACAAAGCGAAGGAAAGAAATTGTGGAGCGTCAAGGTTTATTGATTTACAAGGTTCGTCGTATAGTCAGTTTATAGTAAAAGGTATATGTTTTGATGGCAATAAAGGGGATGCCTCTCTAATTTATATAGGGAAAGTCAATGCCGATAAAATACTGATAGAAGATTGTTTATTCAGTAACATCCGGAATTTGGTAGCGGAAATCTCCAATTCTGATAATGTCGTTATAAATCGAAATCAAATCAAAGGAACAGAGCTAAGCGCCATAAATTATTCAAAGGGCTGCAAGAATGCTAGAATTACAGATAACGTGTTTGAACAGTGTGGACAGGAATTCCGACAGACCTTCTGTGTGAATTGCAATGAGGCAGAGTATTATATTGCTCATAATATTTTTCGAGATTTTGGATATGCAGCCATAGGTGTCGGTGTTTGGCATGGAAGAGACAAAACGTTAGCATCTAAAGGAATCATCGAGCATAATGAGATATATTTCACGCCAGAGTATTTTGCAAATGCATGGAAGCATATGTTGATGGACAGTGGAGCAATTTATGTCTGGACGCAGAATGACAATGTTGTTATTCGCTATAACTACATACATGACTATACAGGTGCAGGAGATAACCGTGGGATTTTCTGCGACGATGGTGCGAATAACCTGAAGATATATCGGAACGTGGTGACAAATATTCCAAATAGCTACTGCATAGATTCCCGTGCCAGCAAGGACCAGAAAGAGGGCTTTTCTAACAATGCCAACAACTTTATGGCCCAGAATGTGATGGATGGTCGTGTGCGGTTTCAGGGCTATGATGGTGAGAATCGCCATGTGGTGAAGGGGGCGAATTATGTAATAAAGGGGGAGAAAGCTATTGAGAACAAAACAGAGAATCTGGAGGTGAATGTAGAAGATGTTGAGGTTCAGGGGGGGCAAGAGGTTCAAAAGTTAAAGGAGTTTAAGAAATTTAAGATAAAAATCAAGAATTAGAAGAATGAACAAAAAAATTCCAGTATTGCTTTTGGCCTTCAATAGGGCTGATCATGTTGCTGAGGCTATGAAAGCTATCCGCGAGTATAAGCCAGATCGGCTCTATCTGGAGTGCGATGGAGCACGTGAGCATAAGCAAGGAGAGCGTGAGGCTGTGGAGGCCACGCGAAAAACCATGCAGGATGCTGTAGATTGGCCATGTGAAGTAAAGACGCTGTTTAGGGAAAATAACCTTGGCTGTGCCAAAGCAGTTTATGGAGCGATATCTTGGTTTTTCGAATATGAAGAATATGGTATTATCTGCGAAGATGATATTGTAATAAGCCAGGATTTCTTTCGTTTGTGTGAGGATTTATTACCAAGGTACGCAAATGAAGATAAAATAATGCAAATTGCTGCACAGAATCATAGCTTTAGAACAGATATTTCTAATACTTACGTCTATTCAAACAGGGAAGATTGTTGGGGGTGGGCTACCTGGCGTAGGGCGTGGGGGAAAATGGATTTTTCCATGTCATCCGTACCAGAGCTTTCCTTGCAGTTTTATATTAAAAACCTTGGCCTATTTGAGGGCATTATGCTCAGGCGGACTCTTAATAGTGCCTATCATCACATTGATTCCTTCTCATCTTGGGCTTATAGATGGTATCTTAGCATACTAGTAAATGATGGTTTGGTTATTAAACCAGGGGTAAATCTCGCCATTAATATTGGAATTGACGGAGGCGCTCATTATGAGCCCGGTGATATTAATCCTTATGCTGATTTAAAGATCGGTAAGTTGAATTGGCCCTTAGTACATAATGATAAGTATGTGCTTGATAAAAAACAACTAAAATATGAAGAGAGAGATTTCTTCCGAATTAGAATGATTGGGCTGCGGAAAAAGATCAAGAAATTATTTAAGAGACAATAAATGCACATATACATAAGTTGACTTATGAAAGGAATCGTTCTTGCCGGAGGCTCCGGCACAAGACTTTATCCCATTACCAAGGGAGTAAGTAAACAGTTATTGCCCATTTATGACAAACCGATGGTATATTACCCCATCAGCGTCTTGATGCTAGCGGGGATAAGGGACATTCTTATCATCTCAACACCTTACGACCTTCCTGGGTTCAAGCGATTGCTGGGTGATGGATCAGATTATGGCGTACACTTCGAGTATGCCGAGCAGCCTTCACCGGATGGTCTAGCTCAGGCATTCATCATTGGTGAGAAGTTCATAGGTGATGACTCCGCGTGCTTGGTGCTTGGAGACAATATCTTCTATGGGAGTGGCTTTACTCCTATGCTTAAAAATGCGGTCAAGGATGCTGAACTGAACCAGAAGGCAACGGTATTTGGTTATTGGGTTGCTGATCCTGAGCGCTATGGTGTTGCAGAGTTTGACAAGCAGGGTAATTGCCTTTCTATCATAGAGAAGCCTAAAGAGCCAAAGAGCAATTATGCCGTAGTTGGTTTGTATTTCTATCCTAACAAGGTGGTGGAAGTCGCAAAACACATTAAACCTTCTGCACGTGGAGAACTTGAAATCACCACTGTTAATCAGAGTTTTCTGAAGGACGGCGAACTGAAAGTCCAAGTCTTTGGTCGTGGTTTCGCGTGGCTTGATACCGGCACTCACGACAGTCTTGCAGAGGCATCGACTTTTGTGGAGGTGATAGAAAAGCGTCAGGGATTGAAAGTCGCTTGTCTGGAAGCTATAGCTTACCGTAATGGATGGATTAGTGAGGAAAGAATGCGTGAGATTGCGCAACCAATGTTGAAGAACCAATATGGGCAATATCTCTTGAAAGTAATTGACGAGATGAGGGAGGAGATTAATTCCATTTCATTTAGGGACATCAAGTAAAATAAACTATACCCTATGAAAATACTGATTGTTGATGTTTATGGAATGACCCATAGTACCGGAAAGATAACTACGCTCCAGTACCGATACATGAAAGAGCATGGTCATGATGTGCGTGTATGCTATCGTGGCATCAGGGAAGCCAAGACAGATAACCCTGATTATATACCTGTAGCTGGTAAGATAGAACCGGGAGTGGGGCGGTTGGCGGCGTGGATAACGGGTTATGAAGGATATACGCATCCGTTGGCGACCAGAAAACTGATAAATATCACGAAGGAGTTTCATCCGGATATTGTCCAGGTGAATATCTTGCATGGCTATTACATCAATGGCAATCAGTATCTCACCTTCTTGAAAGAGAATAACTACAGGGTATGCTATTCGCTGTTCGATGAGTATGCCTACATGGGGAAATGTGCTTTCTCCTTTAAATGCAATCAGTTCAAGACAGGATGCAAGGGTAATTGCCCGGAGAAGAAACGTTATCCCAAAAGCTTGTTTTTCGACAGGTCGAAGTTTATGTTCGAAGCCAAAAAGAGTGTATATGAAGGCTTTAAGCATATAGTGTTTGCAGGAACGGGCTGGGTCATAGACAGGGCAAAGGAGTCTGCACTTTTGAAAAACAAATATCTGGAGGTGGTTGATGAACCTATTAATTACGAGGAAATTTTCTATCCGCGAGATACAACGGCTCTTCTGCAAAAGCTTGGAATCCCCAAACGGAATAGAATCGTGGTAACAGTTGCGGTATTGAGTGATAGCAGAAAAGGTGGGATCTATTTTTATCAGGCAGCAGAGAAATTTGTCAAAGAAAAAGATATTTCCTTTGTATATGTAGGAGCCAACGTTCCTGAACCGATGCATTTGCCAAATGTTATTTCCATTCCTTTTGTCTCATCACAAGACGAGCTAGCAGAGTATTATTCTTTGGGTGATTTGTTCGTATGCACAAGCCTTGCAGATACAACAGCCTGTACGTGTCTTGAGGCATTGGGATGTGGAACACCTATAGCAGGATTTGCTGAAGCTGGAACGCCATATGTGGCCCCTGAAAAGTATGCGAGGCTAACTCCAACTTATGATATAGAGGCGTTGGCAAAAGTTATTGACGAAACTCCAAAGAAGACGATGGAACGTTCAAAAGAGTGCATAGAATATGCAAGGAATCGCTATTCCAGAGAAGTTATTTTTGGACAACTAGAAGATATTTATAAAAGATTGCAAAGTAATCTAATATGATAATAAGATCATTATTAACACAGGAAAATCCATTTAATAGCACTGCTGATATAAAGGAATGGATCGTTCAGCGTAATAGAGAGGTCGTTGTTGATGTCAAAAGAATTCCTTTCAGTGAAATGAGATCTTGGCATTCTAATGATGATGGTAGTATAAGCCACGATTCTGGTCGTTTCTTTTCTATTGTCGGAATTGATGTCCAGACAGACTATGGCGATGTGAGCCATTGGAGACAGCCAATTATACTCCAGCCTGAAGTTGGTTATCTTGGAATTCTTACAAAGGAGATTAATGGTGTGTTGTATTGTCTGATGCAGGCAAAGATAGAGCCCGGTAATGTTAATTGCGTCCAAATTTCACCAACTTTACAAGCTACCAAGAGTAATTACTCACGTGTACATGCTGGCAAGAGCCCCAATTATTTAGAGTACTTTGTCAATGCCAAGCCAGAGAATATCATCCTTGATCAACTGCAAAGCGAACAAGGCGCTCGCTTCTTGCGTAAACGTAACCGTAATATTATCATAAAGGTAGATGAGGATGTTCCTGTTTTGGAAGATTTCCGTTGGATGACACTCGGTCAAATTAAGGAATTGATGCGGTATGACAATATGGTCAATATGGACACTCGTACTGTCTTGTCTGGATTAAAAATAAGCGACTACATTACTCCATTTGATGGAATGAAAGGTATGTCTGATCTTGGGAAGGACATGATTCTTTCTTCTAATACCAATCACTCATATATTAGCACTCGCGATCATCTTTCATGGTTGACTGACTTAAAGGCAAAATATGACTTGTTTGTTAGTCGCTGTCCTGTTTTGGATATGCCAGGGTGGAATAAAACAGAAGATGAAATTGTTAGAGATGACGAAAAGTATTTCAAAATAATAGGTGTTAATGTAACCATTTCAAATAGAGAGGTATCCTCTTGGTGTCAGCCTTTAGTACAACCGATGCAACAAGGTCTGTGTGCTTATATTATCAAAAAGATCAATGGCATATATCATTTCTTGGTACAAGCAAAGTTGGAGTGTGGTAACTTTGATGTTCTTGAGCTTGCTCCTACAGTTCAGTGTTTGACAGGTAATATTGATGATTATCCCGAGAGACCGGATTTTGTAGATTATGTTCTTAATGCACCAAAAGAACAAATTATATTCGATACTCTTCAATCTGAAGAGGGTGGAAGATTCTACAAAGAACAAAACCGCAATCTAATTGTTGAGGCAGATGATTCATTCCCGTTAGGCCTTCCGCCTCGTTATACATGGATGACACTTCGTCAACTATATAAGTTCTTGCGTTTCAATAATTATATAAACATTCAAGCTAGAAGTTTACTTTCAGCAATTAATTATAAATAAATATGGCAGAGAAGAATATATACGTAACTATGCCTACTCTTGCTCCTCTTGAGGAGGTAAATGAGTTAATGAAAGGCATTTGGGAAAGCGGTATTATGACACATAATGGTCCGCTAGTTCAACGTTTCGAGAAAGAATGTGCGGAATATCATGATGTTCCTAATCTTGTCACGTGCGTTAACGGTACAATAGCTCTTCAAATGGCGATTAGAGCTCTCCGTTTGAAAGGTGAAATTATAACAACACCTTTTACTTTTATTGCAACTATCAATTCAATACTTTGGGAAGGATGCACGCCTGTGTTTGTGGATATAGATCCTGATACATTGTGCATTGATCCTAAAAAGATTGAAGAAAAGATTACCTACCATACGGTGGGCATTATGCCTGTTCATGTATTTGGTAACTGCTGCGATATTGAGGCAATTGACGCAATAGCCAAGAAGCATAACCTGAAAGTTATATATGATGCTTGCCATTCTGTTGGTGTCAAGTATAAAGGGCAAAGCATTTTTAATTATGGTGATATTTCTGTAACATCTTTCCATGCCACCAAAATGCTGAATACTACAGAAGGTGGTGGTTGCTTTACACTCAACAAAGAATTGGATGAAAAGCTTCGACGTATTCGTTTCTTTGGTTTTGAAAATCATGCAGACATTGTTGAGGATGGCACTAATGGTAAAATGACTGAAGTACATGCTGCTGTAGGATTAGCCAACCTTAAGTATCTAGATGCGGCTTTAGCAGATAGAAAGAGGAAATATGCCATGTACAAGGAAGCCCTATCAAAGGACAAAACATTGAAATTCCAAAGGATAAACGAAGGTTGTAATTATAGTTATTTCCCTGTCATCTTCAAGGATGAAGATACTCTTCTAAAAGTCCAGACCAAACTGAATGCTAACCATATCTTCCCAAGAAGATATTTTTATCCATCAGTAAATACATTCTCGAGATTGGTTCCTTATACACCAATGCCCGTGTCGGAAGATATAGCTAGCCGTATTTTGTGCTTACCGCTCTATTATACGCTCAGTGAACAAGATATTCAGCGAATTATTGACATTATACTTGCATAGTATTTTATGATTAGAATAGGAATTATCTGTCCGTCTGAAATTGCATTCCGCCGTTTCCTGCCTTCATTAAAGTTGGCGGAAGGGTTTAAATATGTGGGTGTGGCGATTGCCAGCAAGGTGGAGTTTGTTGGCGCTACGGATGAAATTCTTGCCAAAGAAAGACAAAAGGCACAGACTTTTGTAGATAATTATGGAGGGAAGATCTTTGATGGATATGGCACATTGATTTCATCAGATGAGATTGATGCCATATATCTCCCTCTTCCTCCGGCATTACACTTCAAGTGGGCTGAAAAGGCACTCTTAAACAACAAGCATGTGTTTGTGGAGAAGCCTTCTACAACTTGTCTGAAAGACACCCAAAGGTTGGTTGAACTGGCTAAGGAACGCAATCTTGCCTTACACGAGGACTATATGTTTGTGTTCCACAATCAATTGGAAGCTCTCAATGATATAGTTCGTAGTGGAGAAATAGGTGATGTTCGTCTATATAGAATCACCTTTGGTTTCCCCAGACGTGATGCACGTGATTTCCGTTACAATAAGGCATTGGGTGGTGGCGCATTGCTTGATGCTGGTGGCTATACCATGAAATATGCCACAACGCTTCTTGGTATGACTGGTAAACTGGTTGCTGCAACAGCTAATTTCCTGCCAGAATTTGAGGTTGACATGTACGGCTCAGCAACTATGGTCAATGACAAAGGTGTTGTAGCACAGTTGGCATTTGGTATGGACAATGACTACAAATGTGACGTGGAGGTTTGGTGCAGTAAAGGCACTTTAACATCCAGCCGTGTATTAACTGCTCCTGCTGGATTCGTTCCCACATGCACTATTAAAAAGAATCAAGAATACGAGACGCGTAGTCTGCCTGCTGATGATGCTTTTTTGAAGTCTATTCTGCGTTTTGGATTGTGTGTTAGGGATGACAGCATTCGCAAGGAGAATTATGTGTTGATAGAGTATCAAGAAGCTTTGGTTGAGAAGTTCCGTGAACTGAGCAAGATGGATTGAGGATGAATACAAGTTTCACTATACACGACTGTACACTGATTGATGTGCCAACGTTCAAGGATGAACGTGGTTCTATCAGTGTGATAGATAAAGAGCTTCCCTTTCAGGTGAAACGGGTATTCTGGTTATATCATATCCAAGAGGGGAAAGACCGTGGAGCACATGCTCTTTTAGAAGGAATGGAGATTATGGTGGCCATTCATGGTTCTTTTGTGGTGGATTTGGATGATGGATTAGAGAAAACAAGCGTTTTGCTGGATGATCCGTCAAAAGGCTTGATAATACGCCCTGGGGTTTGGTTTAGAACGCATAGTTATAAAAAGGATGGGGTGTCTCTGATACTTGCTGATGAAGAGTATAGAAGGGATAGATATACCTATGATTATAATGAATTTACAGCATTGAGGAGAATGAAATAAATGGACCTCAAGAAACTCATATCCCGCTATAAGCAGTTTGGTGGGGCTAAACTTGTTTGGCAGTATGCAAAATTCGGGATTTTGCCTGTTGTTCTTAGGGGTGTTGTGAGATGTGTGGTAAAAAGACAATCGTTTAAGGCTATCTATCCGGAAGTACTGCACATAATTGAGCCGTTCTTGATCCAAAAATATGGATTAAAAGTTCAAGAGTTTAAGAAGTTCAATAGTTCAAGAGAACTGAAGCATGAGCATCCAAAAGTGATATGGTGGTGTTGGCTACAAGGCTATGACGCTGCGCCTCCTATTGTGAAGGCTTGCTACAACTCGCTTATGCGAGAGTTCAAAGGTTCAAGTGTTCAAGAAGTTCAAGGTGCAAGTGATGGATATGATATAAAGGTGATTGATGCAGAGAACTGGAAAGAATATGTTGAGCTACCAGACTATATAGAAAAGAAGTGGGAGAAGAAACAAATACCACCTGCATTGTTCTCTGACTTACTGAGGTTAGAGCTGCTGATTAAATATGGAGGGACGTGGATAGATAGTACTGTGTTGTGTACTGGCTTCAACGATAACCATAACGATAACGAAAACTCAAAATACTCCCAGCTTGCCACTGACTCTAAACTCTCAACACTAAACTCTCAACTAAAGCATAAAATGCTGGAGTATCTGGAGGCGGACTTGTTCTTGTTTCAATATACCAAGCAGGGATGTATTCCTGTAAGTATTTCGAATTGGTTTATATCCGCATATAGCAATAATGAGGTGCTGATGGTGCTACGGGAAATGTTGTATGCTTACTGGAAAGACTATGACTGTGTATTGGATTATTACATATTCCATTTGTTCTTTGCCATGATTAGCAAGGAATATCCAGAACAGATTGCTGCTATGCCCTATGGACAGAGTATGAATAGTTTGGTTCTGTTGCATCATTGGGGTGAGAAGTTTGATCAGAAAAAATGGGATAAGTTGACGAGTCGGGTGTGCTTTCATAAGCTTGCCTTCAGAACAAATGACAGTGTTAAAGCAAATAGAGATAATTACTACAATTATATACTGAACACGTATAATGAGTAAAGACAAATACATTGAAGGACAGGAGTTCTTCAGGATTGGGAGGACACGAATTTCTGTGACCGATGAGGATAAGGCTATTGAGAGTATCAAGGTTTTTATTCATAGCGGACAGAAGGGGTATGTATGTATATCTACACTGAGGACGGTGCCTATTGCCAATAAGGATGACCAGTATTTTCAGGTGATGGAAAACTCGCTGATGAATACTCCTGACGGAACACCGTTGGTGTGGTGTGGTCATTGGTGGGGACTCAAAAATGTGCAGAGAGCCTGTGGGCCGCATATATTTCCACGAATGCTGAAGGATAAAGACCCGCAGTTGAAGCATTTCTTTTTAGGTGATACAGAAGAGACGTTAGCGGCCTTGATAAAAAAAGCAACGGAAGAGTTTGGCGCAAACGTGGTTGGTAGTTATTCACCCCCCTTCAAACCATTAGGGGAATATGATATTGAAGGGCTTGCCAAGATGATAAATAACAGTGGCGCAACTATAGTATGGACTGCATTACGAGCGCCTAAACAGGATATATTGAACTCTATGATAACACCTTATTTGAATAATGGCATCGTGATGGTTGGAGTAGGAGCTGCCTTCCGCAGTGTTCTAGGTGTTTTGAAGCAGCCTGATGGTTTTCTGCAGAAGATAGGCTTGGCGGGCATTCTATTTAAGAGGCCAGAATCGTCGTGGTGGAATGAGTTTAAATGGTATGTACAACATACTTTGTATTTAATAAAATACTTTTTCATTATCAAATGGAGAAGATTGGTTGGAAGGAAATATTATGAATAAAAACAATAATAAACTATTTTCTGGAAAACATATTTTAGTACTGGAGGGGTATTGTAAACAGTGCCTCCCATTCATTCGTGGTTTTAAAGAGTTAGGCTGTGAAGTGTCTGTTCTGTGTGGTTCTAAACTGGACTGCGGCTATGCTTCGCGTCTACCAGATCACAAGATTCTTGGGCATTGTGACTTGCATGATGAGAAAGGGTCAGAGGAATATATTGTTGAGTTGGTAAAGAAGGGCAATTTCGATATGGTGTTTGCACCATTCGATTTTTCTGCCAGGATACTTGCTCATAATAAAGAAGAACTGTCAAAGTACGCCATTATATATGCACTTGACAAAGTAATCTTCGATGTGGTTAATAACAAGGAAGAAGTGATGCGGGTGTGCATGGAGAATGGGATTCCATGTCCGCAGACTTTCTTTGGTGTTGAGAAACTGCAGGATATTGATAAAAAGATTCAGTTCCCAGTTATCATTAAGCCCCATAGCATGTATGGTGCACGTGGTTTCCACTTGTTCCATACAGCTGAAGAGATGAGAGTATACGTTGAGGAAAAGAAGATAAACCTCAAAGATTACGTTATCCAGGAGTATATCCCTGCTGGTAGCCGCTTGATGGGTGGTAACGTGATGATTGACCGCAATGGCGACATCAAGAGTTCTTATCTCTACATCAGTGAGCATATATTCCCTGAAGAGGGTGGCACCAGTACGCTTAACGGCATTATGGTACGCCCTGATATTACCGAGAACTGCAATAAGTTGGTTAAACTGATGAACTTGCAAGGTGAGATGGGTGTTGACTTGATGCTGGATGTTCGTGATAATGTTGCAAAGGTGATAGAAATCAACCCCAGACCAGTTCATGGTATAGCTTTGGGCTTTATAGCAGGTATCAATCATGCACAACAGATTCTGGAAGATGCCTTCGGAATGGAAGTGACACCTATGGAAGTGACCAAACCCAAGGCTGCAAGCCGTATTGGCCAGACAGATGTGTTGTGGTTCCTGTCATCTAAAGACCGTTTCAAGAGGTTGTCATTCCAGTTAGGTTACAAACCAGTAAAGGAACAGATGTTCTATTGGGATGACCCTTTACCTTGGTTTGCCTTTTTGTGGAGCGGTATCAAGGACTTTAATAAGAAAATGAAAGAAAAGAGACAATAGTCTAAGAGTTCAAAAAAGTCTAATTGTTTAATAGTTCAATAACCCCCATTAATTATGCGAGACTTAAGTTATTTGAAAGATTGCCCCATCGCTGTTCTGGGTGCTGGTGCAGTAGGTATGACGCTGGCAGCTGATTGTAAGTTGGGTCAGCCTGAGAGAGAAGTAAGGCTTTACAGCCGCAGCCCTAAATCTATCGCCTACATGGATCGTACAGGTATCCAGATGGACGGTATCCAGCGTAATCTCTATGGTTTTGAGCGTAGCGGTCGTGCCCGTTTGGATATGTATACCACTGATATGGCAGAAGCTGTGAAAGGTGCTAAGTTTGTTTTGATGTCCATCCCTGCGCTTGCTCATGAAGACTATCTGAGAAAGCTTGTTCCGCTGCTGGAGGATGGTATGGTGATCCACACCTATCCTGACAACTATGCCAGCTTCCTGTTGCGCAAGTTCATGCGTGAAGCCGGTTGCACCAAGGATGTAATTATTGGTGGTTGGGGTAGTGCTCCTTACGGAACGCGTGTTGAAAAGATTCAGGGCTTCTGGACCAATCACGTTGGCATTAAGTATCGCGCAATCTCTCTCCGTGGTGCTTGCTTGCCTATGAGTGATATGGATGATTTCATCGAGAGTGGTAAATATCTGCCTTGCATGGACTCTGTTTATACAGGTAATGGTCCTGACCGTGGTGATACCATGATTGATATCGGTTTCTCCAACATCAATCCTGTGATTCACGTTCCTGCATCTCTGCTGGGTGTCTCCAGTATGGAAAACTGGTCGCTGGTTTATGGTAACGAGCCTGAGAGCTATTCTATGTATTCTCATGGTCTTTGCCCCAGCATCTGCCGTGTGCAGTATCAATTCTATCAGGAGCAAGTGGCAATTGCCAAGGAGATAGGCATTGACTATCCTAAGTGGGATTATGAGATGTTCTTCAGCCGCCGTAGCATCCTGACTCAGGAATATATGGGTCTTGATGAGAATGGTAAGGACAATGTGGTATTCCCGCTTGACAAGCCTTGCGATGAAGGTAACACAGGTCCTAACAACATCAACCACCGCTACATCACTGAGGATATTCCTGTTGGCTGTAAGATCTATCATGACCTGGGTGTCAAGTTTGGTGTGCCTACACCTATCATTGATGCCATGATTACCATTGGTGGCGCATTCCACGAGAAGAGCTTCTACAAGGAGACCAAGTACAACCTGGATTATCTGGGTATTGGCCACATGACCAAGGAGCAGCTTCGTGATTATCTGTATACTGGTAAGTATACGCCTAAGGCATAAAGCCTAAATATAGCCCTGCGGTGGGTGATACTGCCGCAGGGTACTAATTAGATTCATTGTTTCCTATGTATTCTTTCATAAAGAGGTTTTTTGATTTTATCTGTGCGTTATTGGCAATAACGGTGCTGTCACCGATATTCATTCTAACGGCTATAGGTATTTTAATCAGTGATTGGGGACCTATATTCTATAAGGCTAACCGTATTGGGAAAGGCAACAAACCGTTCCGTATGTACAAGTTTAGGTCTATGAAGGTGCTGAAGGCTCCAAAAAAGGGTTCGGAAGCATCATTGCGACCTGATGAG
>JAEEGL014103548.1_pt1 | contig 19557 bp, 15 predicted proteins | sample 9134231 | NCBI WGS metagenome assembly JAEEGL01 (sample SAMN16246548, study PRJNA631951) | gut metagenome | biome: gut microbiome; feature: rumen; material: fiber-attached | host: Bos | place: Iran: Karaj | collected 2018-10 | reverse complement strand
CTCATCATACACTTTTTCAAATTTCTTCTTAAACAAATACCCCAACACCATCCAAAACATCGCCACAAAAACATATTCTATATGCCATGGCAATTCTACTTTATTCCATGGAAGTAAACTGGCCACCATATATTTAGAGTATAACTTACTTAACATATAAAGGACCAAACAAACGATCAGCAACTTTCTCGTACTATAACTTATGTGCAATGTTTCTTCTTGCTCATATTTTTTTATAGAAAAATAAAAAGGTATAAAAGCCAAATACAAAGCTGCCAGAAACCACATCTTATCATCCAATCCTCTAATTTGTGCAAAAAAATGTAGCAATTCAGCACCCAATTCTGAATGATTACTAAATGATAGTATATGTGATGTAAATATTTGAAACAATCCAAATAGAAACCATGGAATCAGTATACTAATCGTCTTTTTTTTCAAAAAAACCAAAAATGTATCTTTATTAGTATAGACATATCCAGATGCAAAAAAGAATCCAAAAAGATAAAATGGTGAATATAATCTATACATATTTGCTGTGTTAAAATCAGTATGGCTAAACATAATAAACATGATACATATGTATTTCATTATGTCTACCCACGCTATTCTTTTATTCATAATCATACGCTTCTTGTCTTAATTTTTATGATTTCAGGGTTTAGTTTATAAAATTCCATCATTATGAACTTAACTATAATAACTTCATTTTTTTCAATATTTTTTTTGCTAAATCTTTATAATATCTATCCGGGTAAATTCTTCTTATAAGTTTATTGTATTCAGCACCATTATTCACTCCTTCAAGTAGTTCATCACTCTTTAGAGATCTAGATGCCGGCTCAACCAACTGCGGATTATTGTCTTGTGCTAATTTTAAATCAATATCCAACCTAGTAACATTTGATAATTCAAGTAGTTCTTTCCCTTTTTCAGTTTGACATAATGCCAAAGACACACCTCCTCGCCTCATTTCAGCTGGAAGTTCACTTCCCCAAGCATCTCCAATAGTAATGTCTGATATCCGCTTAGTTGAAGCATATTCACAGTTATAACAATTATCTGTGAATATTGAGCATTGCATAAAAAGGAGACTGTAATAATCTCGAATTCCAGGAACTGAAAAAAAGGATCCATCTGTCGAAACAGAATATCCCCTACCATCTGACCTAAAAGATATATTATTAACATTTCGAAGCTCAACGTTATTTGAATTCAAAAATGCTTCCAAAACTTTGGGAGAAGGTGTTCCATGGCATATAAGGTCAACAGTATAAAGATCCGAATTAACTCCAACGCAATTTATCAAGCTAGCTACTTGACAAGGTAAGCCTAAGAATAGAACCTTTTCCCCATTTTTAAGCTTTTCTTTTATAGCTCTATAAATTCCTTTTGGATTACTCTTAACATACTTTGAACCTGAAAAGAGCTTTATTTCATCTTCTTTTTCGGTAAACGCAAACGTAAAAGCCCCATTGTCAAATCTACAACTGCATACACAGCCACCTATTTTTAAAAATGCTTTCATAATCTCATAGGCAAACCCACCTGAAGATGATCTATTACGAACGCAAGTATCATTAGACCATCCCTGTGCCCAATATATCGGATCTTTTTTTTCAGGAACATTGTTCTTTTGACATATTCTATGACATAGATTGCAATGTATGCATTTATTTTCATCAATCTCAGCATTATAATAATTCACATAATCAACTACAGCAATTGCGTTAACCGGGCATGAATCAACGCATGCCATGCACCCAGCGCATTGTTTTTCTTGACATACAAGCCTCATACTCACCTCATGTTCTTTAATTATTGATTGCCTGAAGAACAAGTTCAATATTATCCTTTGCTATAGATAGTCTTTTCCTAGTAACCTCTGAATAATTAATACTTTCTTCTAAATTGTATGACTTAATGTTTTCGAGTGAAACATATCTATCATCAAGACCTACTACATTTAAGATATTAAGCAATCGATCATCATCCTTGTATGTTCCATCTGGTTTTTTTTCTCTTACACAAATAAATTGTTTCTCAAATATTATTGAAAATGATGTGCCATGAAATGAGTCAGTAACAACCAAATTTGCGTATCTAATTAAACTCAAGTAATCTTTGGGACTAGTTTCAGATTTTATTACATGGATTCCCGTAAATTCAACTTTGCTCAATGCAAGCACGTTATTGTACATAAACAGGGTATAGATAGGGAGCCCAAGTTTTTTTCCTAGCTCAGTCACCATTTTATAACTTTCCTTTCCACTCCATACCTTGTACAGAAAAATGTAATCCTCATTTATAAGCCTGCTATTACATATAGAATTATAGTCTTCTTTTTCATGTAGTAACGTAGGATCTAATAGAGTATGTACATTGTTCTTTCCATTTAGAAAATTGTAAAGCCTTTTAGCCCCCCGTTCTTCTCTACATGATATCAGACTAAAATCTGAAATCCATCTTCTCAAATTTTCATCACATCTGGGCTCAGAAAATGTAGTGTTATTAACACTGACCGCTAACGCTATCTTTTTCTTTCTAATATCCGGCAAAAAATAAATATCATCGCAATCCACGGCATGAACATTCCATATTTGGTCACTTCCGCATATGAAACAATCATATTTCTCTTCAAGTTCTTTATAGTCCATTGTATAGTCTACTTTGAAATCACTCATATTCAAGAATTCTTTACGGAACAATTCAAATTTATTCCGTTGATTCTTTTTATATTTTACAACAGGTATTCTTAATAGATTCTTGACTATAACTCCCAATCCCTTTCCAGAAAGAAATATCTCATTAGCCTTTTTATATACTTTAGGTTCATAATCAATAATTTCAACACTGTATCCAGCCTTTTTTAGCAATTCTTGTGTAGCCCATGCCTGAAGCACTGAACCATAATTTATTGATTTATGAAATGTCAAAACACCTATTTTCATATGGGTATATCCTTCCTTTCATCAAGCGCAATAAAGCATGCCAATATTTAAGTTTCTAATTCTATCGCACTCTATACTGTCAAAAAGGCTTATGTTACGACAACTCCTGTACAATACTTTCAAATTTTCTAAGCCAGGTATTCCAATTTAGTTCTTCCTCATACTTCTGACGAGCACCAATTGAAAATTTCTCAACATCGCCATTCTCTATAGCACTTGTAATAGCTTTAGCAAAATCACGAGCTCCACAAGAAGGATCCAAACACCTACCCGATACACCATCTTTCACATAGTCGGTAGTTCCACCTGTTGCATATGTAAACACCGGAAGTCCAAACATAGATGCTTCTGAAAAAACAATTGCAGAACATTCTGCTTTAGTGGGCAGAATAAATATATCATGAGACGCGTAACAATCAATCAGTTTATTCAATTCATCATCCCTATCCTTACGTAGTTTGCCCACAAAATTAACATAATCAGGGATTTCAATATCGGGCTTATTTAGTCCGACAATAGTCAGCTCATATTTTACTGAAGTAGAAGACTCATTTAAAAACTTTACCGTATTGATTGCTACGTCAACCCCTTTTCTAACGTAATCAACCCCTATAAGAAGAAGTTTATACTTATCCTTTCCGGGCTTTACTACCTTAGAACCAGCATCTTCAATATTCGCGCCAAACTTAAGCAGTTTTATTTTTTCCTTAGGAGTATGATAATAATTCATAGCATCTTCAAAAGACCATTCAGCGGGAAAAATAATAGCTGACGCCAAACTATGAGATGTACTCTCCCACATATTTGCTATTTTCTGATCATGCTGGGAATGCATAAAATAATAGCCAACCATATTATGATATGTGGCATCACTCAAATATATCAGTTTTTTATTCTTCAAGGCCTTTCGTCCAGAATAGATTAACTTACTGCACGCAGGCGCAAAAATCAAATCACACTCAGCTTCATCTATTTTTCGATTAGCAGCTCGAGAATTTAATAGAGCCGATAAAGATGTTAATTCATTTTTCTTAAGAGAAAACACTCTGACAGCCTTATATAAGAATGATGATAACCAATGTGGCTTGACTACAATATCAACCAAATTGACCTTATCAGATTTTGAAATTATTTTATGAAGATTAGATACTGTTCCACTCCAATATTTCGTGTCCGTTGGATTTCCCGAATATAGAAATCCTATTTTTATCTTATCTCTCATAATCGCTGTCTTCCTTCATGTTAAAATTCCTATCTAAAAATACTCCACACATCATCTCGTCCCCCAAAATTTAGAGTAATATATATCCAACATATATCAACCCCATCATTGTAAGTACATATACAATTTTGCGCTTATTTGACAGTTTTTTAAACTTAACCTGCCTAAAAATATGATTGTACGGCTCACTACGCAAAATGCTACACGCTTCTGCATTTTTCATAAAAACATTTTTTCTATTTTGAACATTAAATACCTGAAGTGGAAGAACATGTCCATAATAAAACTTAAAAATGCATTCTATATAAAACTGTCCATCACCTTTTTTCCCATATGGCTCTAATTCCTCAATTGTCCTTGCAAATAACTCACTAGCTTGTGGATTAAATTTGTTACATAAAGAATTATCATTTGATTCATGTACTATACCTTGAATATCAAATCCAATTGAGATCCGATTCTCCTCATTGATCATGCGATTCAACAGTACATCTTCACAGTATTTGATACGCTCATTAAAACGAATAGTATCAAATAAATCTCTATTGTATATTTTTCCCCAAATCACCCAAAAATCAAGCTCATAAGTTTTTGCTTGAGAATTATTGATCAGAGATTTGTAACTGTCACATTTTACTAATTCACAACTATTATTGCACCTGTCTGAATGAGAAAAATAAAGCACATCAAAGTACCCAATAGTTTTTATTTTACTGAGAATCTTATCAAAGTTATCACTAATCAAATAATCATCTGAGTCCACAAATACTATGTAGTTACCAGATGCATTTTCTAATCCAATATTTCTAGCCGCAGATGGTCCCTTGTTCTCCTGTTGAAACAATACAACATTTTTATTTTTCTTGATTTCAACTTCATAACTAAGCGTATCTTGAGCATAGGACCCGTCATCAATAATTATTATTTCTTTTTCACATTCTGTTAATGCTTCAATAGAATTAATACATCTGTTCAACAACGCGCTATTTGTATTATAAACCGGAATAATAAACGAAACTCGCATACAAAATATCACCTAAAATCATTCTTTCCACAAGTTATATAAAAAAGCATCAATTAGTCCACCTTCCAAAATCTTAGTGGGTTTATTTCTGTCAATATGCTCTTCATAAAATAATTTCATTAATTTTCTATTATTTGCTCAAGATACTGTCTACTAGTCTCCCTTTCCATTTCAAGAGCCTTATTAACATAATCATACTCCCTTCCATCATTTAAAGCTGATAATATCTCCTTTTCGTCTTTTCCCCATACATTGTCAATTGATAGCCTGGAGAAAAGATCTTCTAATCTTTGATTCATAGTGCTTCTTTTCAATGCTGAAAAACCTTTATTAAAAATAATGGAAAAAACACTAGCATGAAAAGAGTCTGTAATAACATATTCTGCATGATCAATGAGATACAAAAATTCAGCAGGGCCTGCATCATATACCGATATATTCGTACTTTTAGTATCCCCATAATGCCTTGGAATACAGACTAGATTATATCCACTGTTTCTTATTTTTTTTACTATATTTTTATTCTCTTCTTCAGCGCCTATTAAGTACACAAAAATATAGGGTTTTTCTATCCTTGTAATGGGTTCTCTTTCGACTTTCCTCCACTCATTCGCCAGTAATAATAGTGTTGGATCTAAAACACAAGTTACGTCTTTTCGAATAAATGATTTCAAAAAAGACTCATCTGTCAATTCTCTTACCGAAATGTAGTCAAAAGACTCCAGGGCGTTTTCCATTTCTTCCTTATTTACTCTCGAATAATCACCTATGCTTGCAGCATAAGATGCCTTTTTACCTGTAAAAAATCGTAATAAGTATTCTTTACTTGCGAATAAGGGATTCCATACTTGATCACTCCCAACTATTATTCGGGAATAATCAGAAATGCATTCCTTTATCGTTTCTGAATCATAAACTCTAGAATGTGGTATTTCATCCATAAAAGTTTCAAAATAAGGAATAGCTTTTTCTATTTTGTCACCAAATCCATGATGAATTACTACATCTTTTACCCACTTTTTTATGGAAGCTATCGCCCAAGCTATCATACTTGAATACTGATATTTCTGAGGCTTTTTATTTACCAACATCGAAACCTTTCGATTGAAAGATATCTGTTCACATTCAACGCCCATGGCTTCTATGCATTTTTCTAATGCGTACGCTTGAAGCAATCCTCCATAATTATAATTTTTGTAGTACAGCGTAAGGATTCCTATTTTCATTTACTTATTCCATCCAAAAACAAACTGACAATATCTTAGCGTTTTGAATCACACCTTTCTACAGAATAGTTGCAATATTTTAATTACCATTAATCTTCCCTAATCACTTAACAAACTTTTTAAATATTCTTCCAAAAAGTCCAATACAATAGCTAAATTCATCAGTTTTCATAAATAATAATACAAAAAGGCAACTGATTATAATAAAGCAGACAACTAAATTGATAATCATTCTAACTAAAAGCACTTCTGTTGAAACAAACGAGCATATAGCTATAGCCAAACATGAAGATAATAGTATTACTCCTACATATTTGATCAGTTGAAGTAAAAACTGTTTTATAAGACTTTTCTCAAACACCGTTGAAAATAGATTATGTAATAGCCATGGCATTCCTACAAATAGCGTTGATAAAACTGTGGATAACAAAACACCATAAATTCCCCAATAGTTTACCAAAATAAGATTCATCACCAAATTTGAAAATGCTGTTACTAATGGACGAAATCTATCTGAATGCCAAATACCTGCTGCATCCTTAAACATATTTAACAATGTATTAATTTCATACACAAAAAAATAGATAGCAAAACATATAACAGCACCATAATCTAACATTAGTTCTCTTCCCATCCATAATTCCATAAATGGCTGGTAAAGACATAAGAAACAAACAGTACAGAATCCTGATATCCAACATATAATAAATGTCAATCTCTTTAAATCCCTAAAATTTTTATCTGTAGATTCTGTTATTAAGCTATTGCCGATTCCGGCAAGACACGATGTGTATACTATGGACAATATTCCTATAATAGCAGATATAATGTAATAATAATTTTGGTAAATAGCCAATATCTGAAGTCCCAAAAATGCTGATATAACAATCCCATCGGCAGAATTTACTATTACTGTTCCCAACTTAGAAGTAAACAAATCTCTTATTCGTTTGTTTATTACTTTAGTTTCTTGGCTCTCTAATCTACCTTCCGGCTTATACATTGGAAACATTCTATATGAAATGTAAGCACACAGAATATTATTCATAATTTGTGTAGCCAGTATTACTATAACGTACCAATAATAATTATGAAGAACTACTATAGCAACAATTTGAAAAACATACTTGACCGTATCCGTAACAATTGTCACTTTACTAGTGACGTCACCTCGTTGATAAGCTGTCAAAATACTATTTCTGTAAGCAAAAAGCCAATATGTTAGCGCAGTCGCCAATAAGTTTAAAAAATATAAAACATAAATATTTACATCATTAGGTACATCTCCTTTGATCAAATACTTCAAAAAAGGCAATAAACTAAGTCCTATAGTGAAAACAACGATTCCGATAATCCTGTAGTACGATCTATATAACTTCATTAATGCATCAATTTTCTCAGTATCATCTTTAGAAATAGGTTCGTACATGGAATATACCATAGCACTTCCAACACCTAGTTCTGCCAAGTTTAATACATGTAATATCGAAGTGAATAAACTATTTAAGCCTAAATATTCTGCCCCCAAAACGTAGATCATAACTGTACGCATTAAAAAAGGCATAACCATTTGATATATCTTTAGAATACTACCAGAAAAAATGTTTCTTGATGCATTTTTAGTTCTTTCTAACTTCATTTAACTCACCTATCTTATATTTCGCGGTATTATTCTCTTGACTTTGAATCTTCAATATGTACTCTAAGTACGCCCAACAAATAACTGTTCCCATAACACGGGCAAGTGACAAAAAGGATAATGATGCTTGCGTAACCACAGTATATACTGTCATGCCAATAGAAAATAATGCAACATTGTTTTTTAGCTTGTAAAGTTTATAAGAGATGTAACTCATTCGTAAAATCGGGTAAATATATAAGACTATTCCTACCAGTCCGGTTTCAAATAGTCCCCCAATAATACCAAGATCATCTAAGTAATAGATTCCTAATGGCCCCGCCCAAATGAGCATTAGTTCCTGATTCTTGGGACGAATTATCCCCAAACCTGTTAACGGATTTCCTTTGAATATATCCAAAAAATATGCTGTACCATTCAATCTAGCTATTGTAGAGGCTGCTTGCTCACCAGATGTACTAAACGACTCAAATAATACATTTTTATTTAGCCAAATAATAAGTATTGCTACGCTAACAATAAAAGCGTAAATTAGTTTTTTATTATTACTGCCTCTATAGAAGACTAGTATAGCTATGAAAGCAACAACTAATGCTATATTAGCAATTCTAGTAGCTTGAAAATATATAAAAGCAACTAGCATCAAAGCTAGTAAAACACTAAGATATATCTTTCGTTTCCACTCTCTACTCTGAATGATATATGCGAATAAATAAACTATAGCAATTCTCCCGGCGTTTGTAATTGACACTCTAGTATGTCCATCTCTTACTCCAAAGAATCTCGCACCAGGTAAAGTAACGGGAATGCCATAATCTTTTGCCAACGCCAAAAATAAAATGAGTAAGACAGATACAATTCCAATAACAATGATGCGACTAATAAACTTATTAGCATCGCATTTCTCAAACAAATATACAAACAGCGGCAAAAAAAACAAGCACAAGAAACGAGCACATCCCCAGATCATATCATAAGGATTCTCACCATAAGTGATCATACTGTAGATGGATTGTATACCCACAACCAATGCCGTAATTAATATATATATATATATATACTTATATTCACCTAAGATATTTTTAAAATCATCTTTATCATATAAGTATGCAAGAAAAAACACTCCAAAAATCGCTAATACTGTTCTTGCAGTGTGCAAAGTATTGGTGTCATATTTAAGCAAATACAGATATTGGGTATCAACAAATATTATCATACCTACTAATAATTTAAGCATTGACAAATAATCTGTTTTGATCTTTATATACATAGTTACACCTTAAAGATATTTTCTCCCATTTTTGAATTCGTCAACCAACTCATTTTTATTGGGTTCTTTACGAGCATTGAATCTAATTTCCAAGACACGTATATGCCATAAAATACATCTTTTCAAATAATTCCATTTCCAGTATTTTTTTAAAAAATAAGCCTCACTTCGCCAATTTGCACTTCTTGTAACAACATTTAGTGCTCCGCCCATAGAAAATCCATGATAATGTATAACATTTGCATCTTTACAATATCTAAGTTTCAAATCACTCTGTAATGCTTTTTCGCTTAATATGTACTCTTCAAAATACAAAAAAGTATATGGATCAAATAATCCAATACTTTCAAATTTGTTAATATCAATAATAAAGGTACACCCGGCTACCCAGTATACTTCACATGACGAAGTTGGCATCATTTTATATTTTGCATAACTTCTTTTAAAGAGATTCCTTATGTATGTCTCAAATATCAAATATTCCACAAAATCAGGCCGTTTCAGCTTTACTGTAGTCTGAACTTCGCCTGAAGGCTTTACTACATTTGGACCAACAAGTAAAGCACCTGTTTCAATTATATCTTTGAGTAATCGTTCAATTGCTTTAGGTTTATAAATAATGTCATTATTCGATATGATAGCATACTCACATCCGTCCTCTTTAGCCATTTTTAAACATAGATTATTTCCATTTGCATATCCCAGATTTTCTGATTCAGAAATTAGCTTTACTCTTTTATCATTTCCAAATTGTTCTTGTAAAACATCTTTAGATTCATTAGGCGATGCATTATCTAATAAGTAAATTATATAATCATTATCATATGTTTCTTCTATGCTTCTAATACAATCAATTGTCTTTTCATATGTATTATAATTTATTATAATTATACCTAGCATATTATCTCTCATTTCTAATTAGTTCATCTAAAGAATCAATAAATATACTCATATCAAATGCTTGTGCTTTTTCCCTAGCTCTTAACCTCATATCTCCTATTAAGCCTTTCTCAATCAGTGAAGCTAATTTCTCTATGTTACGCGCCAATGCTTCAGGCGTATCTTCTTGAACTATTATTCCGTTTATATCATTATCTATTATTTCCGGTATAGCACCTTTCATATATGCAATAGGAATAACTCCTGCAGCCATTGCTTCTACAATTGCTATGCCAAAGCCTTCCTCCCAGCGAGCCGGATGAACAAAAATGTCTTCTTTTGACAATAAAATTGGAATATCGCTTCTGACACCATGGAAATAAACCATATCAGATATTTTTAATTCATCTGCAAGCTTTATTAAGAATTCTTTTTCAGATCCTTCTCCAACAATATCACAATAAACTGATTTATCTGATTTAACTAAAGCCAAAGCCTTTAGTAGCCTATCCACGCCCTTTTGTTTGATCAATCTGCCAACATAGATTATATGAATTTCATTGCTATCTCTTTCGAATGGCAATCCATTAAATCTACTACAATCAACACCATTATAAATCACCTTAATATGCTCAGCTGAAACACCCTCATCAATAAAACTATTCTTTACAGAATTAGAGATAGCAATCACACAAGTACTTTTTTTGGATATGTATTTTAGAATTTGCTTTCGCACCAAAGCTCCTTTTAAATCATATCTGTACATGTCTCGAATATTTCCATGCGCATAAACAAACGTTTTTAGATATTTGTATCTATTCTTTAATAGCGCCATTAAAATCCATAAAACTGGAGCTGCATGATGTACTACAATTGATTCAACCTTGTTATTTTCTACTAGTTTTTCTAAATACTTAAGAGAAGAGACAAACCCATTTTCTTTATAGTTTAATTCAATTACGTTCCCCCCCTCTGCTTTAATAGTATCAGCGTTAACTCCTGTTCCCCAAAAAAAGACAAAGTAATTTGTTAATTGAGAATAGCGTGCATAATCTCTCATCAAATTCTCTATGCCGCCTGTCCCTCCAGAAACCAAAAAGTGAAGAGTGCTCATATTATAATTTTGTGATTGAATGCAATCACTTCCCCTTTCATAACCAAATACGCAAAGTGCAATCTCTCTGTCTATGACATCCGTACGTTCACGCCTTGTGAGCAGGCGTTCAACTTCTTTACCCTTTATTATTCACATTTTTTTCACATCTTCAGCTAAGAATCAATGAATTATCCCTATTCTTATCAGGGCGTATTTTATATCCTGCTTTATACAATCCAACTTAAACCGATGAAAGATCAGTTTATTAAAACCTTTTTTTTCTAGCTTTTCATAAAATTCATCTATGGCAGCATCTTTAGCCATAGGCCTTACCAATTGTTCATTATTCAACTTAGCATTATTTTCATCAACCGGTAAAAGAATTACCCCAGAATCATTAATAAGGTCACAACCTTTTTGAGTCATCACAAGAGCTAGCGATATACCATTTTTTGCTTCTTCTGATAAATTAGATCCCCATGAATCTCCAATTGTTATATCAGATACTCTCTCTTCGCAAGCATAGTGACATGAATAACAATTATTCGTATAAGTGAGCCCATTCAAAAAACCAATCGTATATTTATCTGATACTCCAGTACAGACAATACCTTGTCCATCCACTACAACCTGCATTTTTGCTTTTATTCTAAATCTTATATCTTTAACTCCATAAAGCGACTTAGAGTATTGTTTTAAAAAAATATCCAATAATCTAGGTGACGGTGTTCCATGGCAAATTAAATCCACCAAATAGAGTCTTTCAGCATATTTATCACCTATATAATTTTTTAATGCAGCTACCTGGCACGGTAATCCGATAAAAAGAACCTTCTTATCATCTTTTAAAAGTCCCAGAATTCTGTTATAAATTCCTCGAGGATTACTCTTTACATACTTGGATCCAGCAAATTTGAACACATCATCCAAATTATTCACAATGTCGAAAATAAATTCACCATTCTGAAAAGTGCAACTGCTGACATATCCACCATCGCTAATAAACTTCCTCGCAAGTGCCATACCGACTCCACCAGAAGGAGCTTTCTTTCTTATTGTCTCGTCCTTATTCCATCCCTGATACCAGATATATGGTCTCGCTTTAGTGGGGCTGTTATTTTGAGGGCATTTATTATGACAAAGATTGCAAGAAACACACTTACTGTCATCAATAATTGCATTATATGTTTTAATGTTATCTTTAATTGTTATAGCATCTTTTTTACAAAGATCTACGCATAACATGCAACCCGCGCACTGATCTTTTTCGCACACTGTCAGCATATATTTACCCTATGATCATTTCCTTAAGTAGCTTTTTTGATTTCATCCTTTCAGAATCCAAAATTTGATTCGCATATGTGAAATCAATTGGAGTATCTTCTATAGCTATTCCTTCTTCCTTCAAGATTCTATCTGATAGCCCTGTCAACGTAAGAATACTGATATTTCTAGTACCTGTGTTATTGTTTGGAAGTACTTCTACAAATGGCGTATTAAAATTAATTGCAAACGCTGTACCATGAAACGAATCAGTGATTAGCAATTTTGCACATTTAACATATCCTAGAAATTCAGCTATATTGGGGCAAAAAATCATCTTCCCCGGACGAGTTATCTGATGAAGAGAAGCTGATACACGAATCAATTTTAGTTTCTTTTTTTTAGCAACCTTTTCTGCATATTTGTTCAGTCGATTGTTATTATGCAATTGATATACTAATACATAGTCATCAATTTTGGGTCTTTGCACTATATTTTCCCAAAACTTTTTTTCAAATAATAATGTTGGATCAAGCACCTGCTTCGCGCTAAGGCCTAAACTTTCAACAATTTTGACCGCACTATCCTCACGCAAAGTAATATAAGAATAAGATTTTAAAAATTTAGAAAAATAATCACATAATTCATCTGTCATTTCTGTATGCCCAAAGCTCGCAGCATACGCAATCTTTTTTGCATCTCCGACAAATGATAGACAATAATTTGAATCATATGTACCATCTTCAGTAGGTCCCCACACCTGATCACTACCAGTTGCATAAACATCAGCCACTGGAGGATTTTCAGCGATTTCTTCTTTTGATGAATACCGTCTACTAAGATTTAAATATTTTTTTCTTTCTCTTTCAAATTTTTTTCCTGCAATAATACTTTCTGGCTGCCTCACCAATAAATACAGAGCTCTTTTTAAAACATTACTATTCCAGTTATTTTTTCTTCTTAGCAACGTTTTCTCGTGATTTTGATAAGCTTCATCACTTCTTATATAGTCAACAATCTCACACTCGTATCCCAGCTCTTCAATTACCTTTTGTGTTGCATAAGCCTGTAGCAAAGAGCCATAATTAGTTATTGCATGTCTTGTAATAACATCAACTTTCATCTTATTCCTCAGTCCTTTTGCTGCTTCTCATTTATCTGGAAGCTTTGTTTTCTTCAACCCAACGCAACATTTTGTTAGTGCATATCTGCCATGTATATGCAAAGCATATTGCACCAGTGAATATCAATACTGATACAAATAAATAATTAATATAGTCATTTTCAAATAGATTAAGCAAATGTAACTTTTCAACAACTCTGTATATTACCATATGGCATAAATAGATTTCAAAACTTAGAGATCCAATAAATTTATTAACAGCATTATTCAATATCTTAGAATCATTTATGCATACAGCAAAAACCAGGATTGAACTGTTTAATAGCAGTAAAACAAAAGAAGATTCGCCCCCAAAAATACAAACAACACAAGACATTACCATTGTAGCAAGAGAAATCCATTTTATAGCTGTTTTCTCAATCTGTGTTCTATATAAATATATTAGACCACCCGCCACAAAATAAACAAAGCAATAAACTATAGAAGTTCTGCCAACTTTAAAATACACAGAACATAAATAGTTCATAATAAACGATACAATAAAGGTCACCCACGCTCTGGTTTTAGTAGAAATAAGAAAACAATAAAATGGAAATAACAAATAAAACGCAAAAACCACTCCTAAAAACCATCCAACTCCAATAACGGAAATATTTGCATTAGGTATAAGTCCAAAACACAAGGTCAAATTTGCCATTACTTCGTATAGAGATTGCAAACTAGGTGAAAAAATAAAATCAATAAAGCACAGAAATGCAAAGAATGGAAGAATCTTCTTATAACGCTTCTTATAGAAAACAATAAAATCAATCTTTCCGCTCAATATCCTGTTGTAATATCCACAGCACATACCAAATCCACTAATTATCATGAATAAAAAAACAAAATTAGTGAATAATGGAATTAACTTATCAAAAAAGAATCCTTCGACAACATAATTTGCATTTGCACAAATATGCATTAATACAATTCCAATACATGCAAATGTTCGAAGTCCATCCAACGTTTCATACTTTTTCACGACCATCGTTTATCCTTCCAAGTAAATTATGTTCTTTTACACCTCTATTGATGGATGAGACAATATCATCCGTTGAACTTAAGCCAAATGCTAATCCCACATATAACATAAGAAACGAAATCATATTTCCAGTACTTAGTGTAGCTAATATATATGCTAAAAGTAACATCTTATAATAATCAGACCATTTTGATTTTATTGCCATATATATCAAAAGCGAACACATTCCCAATATACCTAGCAAGCCCTCGTCACAAAAGATCTCAACAGCTCCTACATCATATGCAGTAGCTCTTACCCATCCATCATATCCCTCGTCGGTATGCCAGTAAAACTGAACATCTCCCCTAAGAATAGCAGCTGATCCCATGCCAAATAACGGATTCCTTTTTGCCACATAATAAATACCAGTAAATTGGCGAATACGTGAAACAGAGCCGGACCTATTGCTCCCATAGCCTTTCACACCGTTTGGAGCATCTTTATCCAAATCAAAATCAAATCCTATTTCATTAAGAACCGATTTTGCAGAACCAACGTAAAAATACTTCAGATTCGGGCTAAGCGCACTAAAAATGGAAATAAATAGTAATAATATTGCAATGATACTTCCACAGTTTTTAATGCATAATAGCCGTCTACTTTTTTCTTTCAACACAAATATCAGATAGAAAAGAAATATAAAAACAAGAAAAAAATAATCTGACCTAGAACCGGAATGAATTATGGCAAGTACATCGAAACCTGCAATGACTAGATATTTCTTTGCCCTTTCACAATTATACAAAAAAAGGATCAGCGGCATAACTAATATACACATATTTCCATATATTGCCGGAGCATACATCGTTGTCGTAGCTCTTAATAGCCCTAACCGATAGTAATATAAGTTGTACAGTTCTCTAGTGACTGTATATAACGAATCAAAAGGTCTGACCCCTGTTACGCTCTCAATAATTCCTATAGCAAATAGCGCTGCAGCAGTCCACACAATCGCCTTAATTAGAATAATAATTTCATCTTTAGTCGGAGCAATTAAATAAATTGCAAGCAACAGAAACAGTTGTTCAACTACTATCAAAAAGATAGTTTTTGCCGCCTGCAGATATGTAGTTGCATAATATAGATTGGAGGCAATACGTAATACGAAATAGCCTGCTAAAAGCCAATACTCCTTTTGGGTTTTCAAAATTTGTAGAGAACTAAGATTTATGGAACGTTTTCTATTTATATATGAATAAATAAAGAAAACAGCCAGCATCATACGTGAAGCTGTCAAAAGCGGAAGCCTATCAGTTATCTCTATGCCGTAATAATTTGGAAGAAACAACATGCATGGAAAAAACAAATATAAATATTTCTTTTTAATAAAGCAATATACGTTTGCTATTATCAATGCCACTGTAAATGTAATTAAAAAAGCAAGCTCAAACATTCATTATTCCCTTATATAATATCCCGCATTATTCAAAAGTGGTGTAGGTATAATGCCCGCACCACTCCCCCAATGTGCCGTTATATAAATTCACCACTTCAGATAATTATTGCTTCATCTGTGCTGCGATATCAGCATCTACAATCTCTTCGCCTGTCTTATCCTTCAGCTGCTCCATGGAGGCCGCTGAAAGGCCGTTATTTACTGTTGCACACATATCACATGTACTGCACTTATCAAGCTCTTCCTTTGTCACCTTGCCATCACGAAGGTCACGAACAATTTTGCTCTCGTACATGCTGTACTTCTTCTTTGTCCAAAACTTAGCCTTGTGTCGGATTACCCACCAGAGAGGCACCCAGATGTACTTGTGCATTGCAGGTGATACAGAACCGATCATCCAGCAATCTCTGTCGCAACAACGAACCTTTGCTCGTACCGTCTCAGCCTCTTTTGAGTTCCAAAGCTCATCCCAGGACTGATTGTTGAGGTTACCCATAACCTCTTTGTCCTTAGTGCCATTACAAGGCATAACATCTCCGTAAGGATCGATGAAGAATGTATCGAAAGACATATCACAGGGAAGAAGTCTCTTTTGACCATAAATATAATTGATAAGTCCATGATTAAAATATGCTCTGAACCATTTCTTAGGGCTCTTACTTGCAAGAAGCTCATTGACAAGGTTTTCAAAATTCTTAGCAACCATCGGACGGTCCTTGATGATGTTCTTGGCTTCTACAAAATAAAAGCTATTATGGAGAGAAGCTGTTGCAAACTCCATTCCCATCTCATCAGAAAGCTTGTAAAGAGGAACAAGATCAGGAGCATTCTTATCCTGAACAGTCATTCCAAATCCTACATCCTTCATGCCCATCTCACGAAGTGTCTTAAGGGTCTGATAGCCTCTTTGATATCCGTTCTCAAGACCTCTGATTTCGTTATTGGTATTCTCAAGACCCTCGATTGAGATACGAATACCAATCTGAGGAAATTCTTTACAAAGATCTACGATTCTATCAGTAAAGAAACCATTTGTAGAAATTACGATTCTATCAGATTTCTTATAAAGCTCTCTTACGATATCCTTAATATCAGTTCTGATGAAAGGTTCACCACCTGTGATGTTTGTAAAATACATCTTCGGGAGCTTTTTGATTGTTTCAATTGAGATTTCTTCCTCAGGTTTACTGGGGGCTTTGTATCTGTTGCACATAGAGCAACGTGCATTACATCTATAAGTTACAATTACCGTTCCATTTAACTTCTTCTCCGCCATAACAAACTCCTTGCATTAATCGATTAAATTCGCCACTACTTACCATATACAAAAACACTAAGTGGCACTTAACCTATTGTGTTCTTATTATTAATAGTCTCGCAAGATTATAAACCAAATACAGCTTCTTGACAATGGAAAGGTAAAAAAACTGTTTTCATTCCAGCACTAATGATATAATTTATTGTATTATCTAATGCTTTTTACGAAAGGTTTCATTAATGAAAAAAATATCACTTCTGTATTCATTTATAGTTTTTATTCTTCTAGCAATATTCTTCATCATCCTGCATCCAATTGCGATATTTGATACAGATGACTGGGCATTTATTCATCATCTTCGACTTCCAATTCCGGTTATTGGTGCATGGAATCCCATAAAAGTTTTCCCGGAGATAACTATGTCCTTTTTTTCGTATGCCGGTGCTTATATCCTATACCCCATAACCGGTAGATACTGCTATTCTCTGTCTGTTACTAATGGGCTTTTCATTTGTTTCATGATAACAATCTATTTTCTGGAATTCTTTTTACTAATCTGCAATAAATATGACCTAAATGTCGTAAAAGGAGCTCTGATAAGCATCATTTTTATATGCCTGCACTTTACAATAGTGATGCATATCGGCAATAATAATACTTTTTTGTTATACGCATATGACCTAACTTGCATTTATCATTACACACTGTCAACAGTAGTAAATGCCTCTCTTGTCATGCATATGATTCGAATCGGTGGCTATCAGAATTTCTCCAATCAGTCAAAACGACATAAGACTCTGATAGCAATTTGGACATATTTTGCTATTTTTTCTAGCCTTTATACAAATGTCATCATTGCAGTGTACATTGGTGTAGAGTTACTAGTCTCACTTATAGACAAAATCCGCAGTCATCAGTTCAAATCAAATAAATACTGCCTTCAATATAAAAATTCAATAATCATCCTAATATTATGGCTTATTTCACTTGCCATAGAAGTCACTGGAGGCAGATCAACAGGACGAGAGAGCAATTATTTACAAGGCTTTTTTGATGCTTTTACAAACATATGGACTTGGTTTGCTCTTTTCAATCCTATATTTCTGGTACTTTCCGCTATTATTATTGTTTTATGGATTAAAAATGTAAAAAACAAAAATGTCACTTTTGTAAAATACTTTTTATCGTTAGTTTTAACCTCACTTTACTTGATTTTGCTTAGTTCAGTAGTTGACAGTTCATATGTTACAAGAATAGATGTAATCTTCGCTGCCGATTTCTGGCTTTTACTCATACTTATGCTTTTCCTTATAGAGATATTGCCCACATTAAAAAAAGAGAGAATACTAATTGCAGGCTTAACATCCCTCTCTATAATTGGTACAATTTATTCCAGCGTTTCCTGTAAGGAAATAAACTATATTAACATTGAATATAAGCAATGTGAAGCGTTAACAGATGACATTATTAATCAATTTAAAACCGCCGAAGGAAATGGTGAAACAGAAATAGATCTTCTGGTGCCTAAATTTGATAATGAGATTAACTGGCCCTATGGACTTTGGCAAGCTGATGACTTCTCCAAAGCTATGTATAGGCACCGGATTACACATGATAAAATAACAGTAAGGCAGATGATACCATCAATGGATAAAACACGTGAATTCATAACCCCATAGCGATTAACATCTATCTATACAAAAAACTCTGTGTCACCTTTAAGTAACACAGAGTTTTTTCATTATTGCTTTATACGCTTGCCACTATTTCATACTGTACGTAACCGTGAAACTGATTGGAACGTAATTTCCATTTTTCATATTCGCGGTGTATGCTTGGCTGGATGATGAAGGTACAATACTGAACCTACACTCTATCGTAGCACCTCTGTGAACAGTCTCCGAATCAGGGATCTGCTGTCCGGCTTTTCTCGAATATGTCACTTGTCCTCTGGAATTCTTTTCCACCAAATCTTTTGCGTAATAATACTTTGGCTGATCAACATATACGTAATCAGTGTTCAATTTAAGAGTTTTGTCACCATACTTCAAAACAGGAGTGGATTTAAATGAAAAAAGCCATGAGAAAAAGCTATATCTCTTATCAGCAGCACTAGCCACTACTGTGCTCTTACTAAGAACATTCTT
>JAEEGL011628670.1_pt1 | contig 19557 bp, 10 predicted proteins | sample 9134231 | NCBI WGS metagenome assembly JAEEGL01 (sample SAMN16246548, study PRJNA631951) | gut metagenome | biome: gut microbiome; feature: rumen; material: fiber-attached | host: Bos | place: Iran: Karaj | collected 2018-10 | reverse complement strand
CTGAAATCCTTCTGCTATGCTTCGGTGAATAACAGTACGGTACGCACTCAGGCCGAGCGTGTTCACGACATTACTGATTTCTACAAAGACTTCGTAATGCAGGATCCTGATCCGGAAAAGGAACAGTTCAGAAAAGACAATCTGTCCAAAGCAAAGAAGAACTGCGGAAGCACCTTTGAGTATTTTATTGATCCGTCAAGCGGAACCGTACACCTGTCACCAAACAAAATCAATATTGTGAACAAATCCGTTTTCAGAAACAAAAGTATCCCTTATTATGCAACCAACAGCAGCCCCCAGAGTCCTTCGAAAATACTTATTGCTGAAAATGATATTGTTCTCACCAGAGATACCGGCGATCCGTATCACGGAACTGCCTATTTTATGACTTCCGGCAAGGCTACCATTTCAGGAGTAGTGGACTTTACCGGTGGAATCAACTCCCGCGAGCTCGAAATGACCAATCTCTACTGCAGTACTTATTTGGGATTTGGTATCCCATGCAGATCTTCGGATACTTTTGAGGTTACCGGCTCCACTCAGCTGACAGCTTGTGAAGAGGTCGAGCTGGAAGATGACATCCATTTCTCCTACTACCGCGTGTATCTGGAACAGCTTTCAGGCTGCGCACCTACCGTAAGTCTTGTGGTTCAGAACTGTACCCAGGGCGGTTTCTGCGAGGTTCCGACCGAAAATGTCAGCATAAACATCAACGGCAAGGCCTATACAGCCAGCAGTGCAAACGGCTACCGCATCACCTTCGATCACGGTGATCCCGTAACCTATTCCGTAAGACCTTCAGGCGAAAACACCTACCTGTTCTGCGGAACCGACAATACCGCCCTGCTCAGTGAATCATGCAGCTTCACCACCACTGAATGCGTGGAGGGCGCTACCGAGGATCTGGAAAACTACGTCAATTCCATGAACACCTCAGCCATCTACATCGACACCCTTTCAAGTGACGTCAAATCCGTTGACAGCATAACCCTTACCCTGAAAGGCAATACCGAAGTCACCTTAAAGGATTCGGCAAACAATACATATACCCTGTTCTCAGGCAGGGATCATGAAACCTCCTTTACCGAGGCGAAGGTAACCCTGCCGGTTGAATACGTCAAAACTACCGGCAGCATAATACCTAAATTCAAATTCATGACCACGGTGGATCGCAGCACTCTGTATCCTGTCAAGTCAGAACTCAACGTAACAAAGGTAACCATCGTTGCGGGCAAGGAAAAGACATCAAAGGACGTGATTGTCAGAAACTTTAACGAAGGGGAAACACCGGATCAGTATCTGGTAGCCATCCCATACGCCATCTGCTACGATCTGAGAACCTCCCAGGCAACTGAAACCGACAGAGTGAGCACGGTTAAATACAGACCGGTATATGCCAATGCTCCGTACTACCTCAGAGGATATGCCGTCGGCTGTCCTGATTCAGGATGTTCCGGTTCGGTAACCCAGACCAGCCTTAAAAACCTGTGCAGCACTGCCGCCATCGTAAAGATTCCGAAAGCCGGCAATCAGGCAAAAAGCATAGTCTATCCGACAGAGGCCGCCAAATCACTGTCTCCGCAGAAGCTCTCTGTCTGGAGCACATCACTTGCGGGCAATACCACCTCCGCATCCAAAACGGCTGACTTTACCGTTTACAGTGACGGTTCCTCAGAAACCGAGTATCTGAACATCGGCTATACCGGCAATCCTGCTCTGACCACAAGGGTTCAGCTGACGGACTCCGGATGGTACAGCCTGTCTGCCCAGCCTGCAGTGAAGCATCAGGCCACCTCTCCTATATCAACCTATTTCTACAGTCCGGTATTTACCGTAATCCCTCAGAAGCTGGCACTCTCCTCTGACAGATTTGTCATCAACGACTTCTACAGGTTCAGAGCGGCCGACGGTTTCAGCTACCGTTCATCAGATGAGGGCATGGTCAGATTCCTGAAAAACGATGCCCATGCCTACGTAGGTACCGCCACCTGTCCTATGTACTACAACCAGAAGCTGACCATATCAGGATATCTCAACGGCTACGGCTATCAGGGCAAACTGCAGAACAATTTCACCAACGACTTCTTCAGAGTTCCGTCTGAAACCGAGCTCGGATACTCAGGAGCCGTACTCGTAATTCCGCTGGCTCAGTCCGCCACCTCATACGTTGAGGAAAGCAGCCACAATCCATGCGCCAGCACCTCATCATCGGCCTGTTCGGGATATGATGACTTTGTGGCGGGCAAAGGAATTCCTTTCTACACCACCGTTTCAGTTCCCGGAGTGAATACCGAAACCGTAAGACGCAAATCAGCGTCTGAAAAGTTTGCCTACTACAGCCGGCTGAACGCCTGTCTGGCAAACAATGACAGTTATACATTCTCTGAAGGAACTGACTGTGCCGAAACCACATTCACCTGCGGTTCCGGAAATGATTTATGCGTATCAGGAAATACGGTAACCACTGATAATACCGATATTACCGGAGCAAAACTTTCAACCGCTCATCAGGGGTACGCCTCAAAGCTCAGAACCCTTTCAGACTACACGGTTTATCTGGGCAGAATCATGACCGACCACATCGTGGGCCGTGGCACTGTCGAAAGCAGCAACACCGAAAGCAACACGCTGTATTCACCTCTGTTCATCAAGGCCTACACTGATGAAGGGTGGAAGGATGTGAACGACAGCTGTACCGTGCTGTACACTGAGGAGGAGGAACCGTATAAAGCCTCACTGGATTTCAGAGACCTTAAAGGAACCATCACCTATAAGCTCTGCGGAAAACCGCATAACAATACCGCTCCTGACTGCAGTGAAAAACACAGGACATTCAGCAGCGGCTCACTGTGGCTGCAGGCAGTGAAGACCGGCACCGGAGATGCCTACGTAAGCTATATGCTCAAAAACACCTCCGGAGGTGTTTCGGAATCACCTTTCTTCCATCTGGAACATCTTTATGATGCCAATACCTCCAAGGGCTCTTTCAAGTTCAACACCCTTGTAGGCAATAAACGCATCATCGAAAGAAAGATAAACACCGGTTCAAGATAACCCTGCCGAATCAGCATGCCGCTCCATCGTGAGCGGCATTTTTATGAAAGGCACCTGCATGCCCCGATACGTAAAAAACGCCTTTCAATTCTGCTGATCCGTTTTTCACCTAATGAAACGATTTATCAGGCCACGATCATCGGATGTTCGTGCTACAATACGCGGACGGCGGTTTCAGACCGTCGTCTGACACCAGACACCATTCCGTCATCAACAGAGGAGAACCAGCAATGTCAGATTACGGTTATAAGATTCCGGCTCTGAATGACGGAGAAGTCTTTCGTAACGAAATCGTCATCAAAAAAAGCCGTTTCATCACCAGTGCAGGACACACCAGAGGTGTTGCCGAAGCCGAAGCGTTTCTTGCCCGAATCCGTCAGGAATTTGCCGACGCCAGACATAACTGCTACGCATTCAATGCCGGCAAAGGCAACGAAACCGCCTTTATCGGCTGTTCTGACGACGGCGAACCAAAGGGAACCGCAGGCAGACCAATGCTCAACGTTCTCGTTCACTCCGGCATCGGAGAAATCTCCATAGTGGTTACCAGATATTTCGGAGGAATTCTGTTGGGAACCGGAGGGCTCGTGAGAGCATACCAGGACAGCGTAAAGGAAATTCTGACAGCCCTGCCGTTAAAGGATCCTGAAAACCTCGAGGAAATACGCTTTACCGCGGATCTTGCAAGAATGCACATTCTCGAAGAGCTTGTAAGAAAATACGGAGGCAGAGTCATCTCCAGAGATTTTTCCGGCACCTGCTGCACATATACCGTCACGGCTGATGCCGTAAAGGCGGCTTTTCTCAAAAAGGATCTGGAACGCCTTAATCAGACAGCTCATGTCAGCTGATTTTTCAGGTGTTTCTGAATGCCATATCATCCGGAAACCTTGTATACGGGTTTTCCGGGCTTTTTTTTGTTTGAATGCTTAAAATATTAGAGTACTTTTGCCCCTTCTTCAATATTTACATTCCCAACAATTCCGTGAAGGACCATAAAAAAGGCGACACATCCGTGTCGCCTTTTCAAAATATAAGTTAGTTACTTAACCGAAATCAGATTACTTAACTAAACAGGTTTCGAGATTCCAAACCTGATCTACGTAATCCTGGATTGAACGGTCAGAGTTGAACTTACCCATGGTGATTGAGTTAAGAATTGCAGACTTAGCCCAACCCTTTTTGTTGGCATACATCTTTTCGAGACGTGCATGAGCGTCTGAGTAAGATCTGAAGTCAGCAAGAGCGAGGTAAGTATCACCGCCTTCAAGTAAAGCACGCTTGATGCCGGCTAATTCACCAGGGAATCCTGGAGTGAAGTAGTCGCTGTCTAACCAGTCAAGAGCCTTCTTGATTTCGTGATCTCTGTTGTAGTAATCCCATGGATTGTAGCCGTTAGCCTTAACAGACTTAACTTCATCTACTGAGAGACCGAAGATAGCGTTGTTTTCTTCACCAGCTTCTTCAACGATTTCGATGTTAGCGCCGTCCATGGTACCAAGAGTAATAGCACCATTCATGGCGAGCTTCATGTTACCGGTACCGGAAGCTTCGTAACCTGCAGTAGAAATCTGCTGTGAAACATCAGCTGCAGGGATTAACTTTTCAGCTAAAGATACACGGTAGTTAGGCATGAATACAACCTTGATCTTGCCCTTGATGCGAGCATCGTTGTTAATGCGTTCGCCAACCTTGTTGATAGCGTAGATGATGTCCTTAGCCATCTTGTAGCCAGGAGCAGCCTTAGAACCGAAAATGAATACGTGTGGAGTCATTTCGAGATCTGGGTTTTCAAGTACACGACGGTATAAAGCGAGGATGTACAGTAAGTTTAACTGCTGACGCTTGTATTCGTGTAAACGCTTGATCTGAATGTCGAATAAGGCATTAGGATCAACTTCGATGCCGGTTTCAGCCTTGATTACGGCAGCAAGCTTAACCTTGTTGGCGTGCTTGATAGCCATGAACTTCTTCTGGAAGTCAGCGTTATCGGCATACTTCTTGAGATCCTTTAACTTGTCAAGCTTGGTTACCCATTCATCTGAACCTAAGGTTTCAGTGTAGAGCTTAGCAAGTTCAGGGTTACATGAAAGCATCCAGCGACGTGGAGTTACACCGTTGGTTACGTTGCAGAACTTGTCGTTCCAGATCTGAGCGTATTCAGGGAATAAGTCTTCCTTAACGAGCTTAGAGTGGATTGCGGCAACACCGTTAACCTTGTGTGAACCAACTACGCAGAGGTTGCCCATGCGAACCATGCGGGTTGAACCTTCTTCAATGAGAGAAAGCTTAGCTTTGATGAAATCATTGCCTGGGAATACGCGTTCACATTCGCCTTCGAGGAAGCGACGGTTGATTTCATAGATGATTTCGAGGTGACGTGGCAATACTCTTTCGAAGATGTATACAGGCCACTTTTCGAGAGCTTCCGGTAATAAGGTGTGGTTGGTGTATGAGAATACCTTGTAGCAGATATTCCATGCTTCTTCCCAGCCTAAACCTTCTTCATCCACGAAAATTCTCATTAATTCTGGGATTGCGATGGTTGGGTGAGTATCGTTCAGCTGAACGGCAATCTTGTTAGCGAATTCAGAGTAGTCAACCTTACCGCTTGCAAGAGTGTGAGCACGCTTGTAACGTCTTAAGATATCCTTTAATGAACATGCAGAGAAGAAGTACTGCTGAACTAAACGAAGGATCTTACCGGCTTCGGTAGAATCGTTTGGATATAAAACCTTGGAAATGGTTTCTGCTCTTGCCTTTTCAGCCTGAGCGTCAACGTAACCGCCTGCATTGAATACGTCCCAGTCGAATGATTCAGGAGCCTTTGATTCCCACAGACGTAAAATGTTTACTGTAGTACCGTTGTAACCTACTACAGGGATATCCCAAGGCACACCTTTAATCTTCTGAGCAGGGTGCCATACTTTCTTGAGAGAACCATCTTTTTCAGAGTAGATAGTTTCAACATAACCGCCCAAGGCAACTTCCTGAATTGATTCTGGACGGCAGATTTCCCATGGATTGCCGTATTCACGCCATGAATCAGGACGTTCGATCTGACGGCCGTTGTGGATTTCCTGACGGAAAAGACCGTTTTCGTAATGAATACCGTAACCTAAAGCAGGAAGGTTTAAAGTAGCGAGTGAGTCGATAAAGCAAGCAGCTAAACGACCTAAACCACCGTTACCCAGTGCCATATCAGGTTCTTCTTCGCATAAATCGGTAAGATTGATGCCGAGATCCTTTAAAGCATCTGAACATACGTTGAATAAGTGAAGGTTGTGAAGGTTGTTAGCAGTTAAACGGCCCATCAAGAATTCAGCTGAGAGGTAGTGTACAGCTCTGGTATCTTTGTTTGCGTGGGTCTGCTGAGTCTGAGTAAGACGTTCGTAAACCAGTTCGTTAACAGCTGCACAGGTAGCCTTCCACCATGACTGTTTAGTAGCCTTGTTTTCGCTGGTGCCAAGGGTAGAGTGAAGGTGATGAACAATCTTAGCCTTAAAATCTTCCTTGGTATAATTCAAAGATGCTGAATCAAATGATGATGCAGATGCAGCGTTTGCTGCCTTTTTATTTGCCATAAATTACTATTCCTATTCTACTCGAAATTAACCGAGCTCCAATTTACATCTATAAGATATAAGAAATCACGACCATATCGTATAAATATAACCACGATATGTATGTTAGCTAATGAATGACTAGCATTTTTTGATCTAAATCAATTTTAGTATAAATATGTGGATTATGTATCAAAATTTTTAAAAAGAAAATGTTTTCAAACTCATTTTTTCCATTCGCAATTTTCAAACTTTTTTAACAATTAAAATAACGTGATTTACATCACATTTTTAATTTACCCCACCCGATCAACCGAATCAGACCATAATATTTCACTTCTTCCGTCGTGATCCGAACCGTCATAACGGCTCAGAATGAGGTCATTATAGTATCCTCATTAATGAGCGGTATCGTATTGTGCGCAAAAGTGACACTCAGTGTACAATTCCGGGATCGCAAATTCAGAAACGGTTCACTCTTCCTTATTATTGATGATTTCTAAAAAAAAGACGCAGTTCAGACTGATGAACCGCGTCTTATCCTGTTTAACCGGCGGAATGTCCGCCCTTTCTAAAATTATACGCCTGCTTTTGCAAGAGCAGCTGAAACGATTTCCTGAGCTTCCTTCTGGATCTGCTTTAAGTGTTCTTCACTCTTGAAGCTTTCCATGTAGATCTTGTAGATTGATTCAGTACCGCTTGGTCTGGCAGCAAACCAGCCGTTTTCGGTTACAACCTTTAAGCCGCCGATGGCTGCACCGTTGCCTGGAGCTGCAGTCAGCTTGGCAATGATTGGTTCACCTGCGAGAGTTGAAGCTTCAACCAGAGCAGGATCAAGCTTTGAAAGCACTGCCTTCTGCTGAGTATTGGCAGGAGCGTCAACACGGTTGTAGATAGGATCGCCGTACTTGGCCTTGATTTCGTTGTAGAGGGTCTGAGGATCCTTACCGGTTACGGCAAGAATTTCAGCAGCCAGGAGACACATGATGATACCGTCCTTGTCGGTAGTCCATACCTTGCCGTTCTTACGGAGGAATGATGCGCCTGCGGATTCTTCACCGCCGAAACCGTAGGTACCGGTATAAAGACCGTCCACGAACCACTTGAATCCTACCGGAACTTCCTTAAGATCGCGACCAATGCCCTTAACAACTCTGTCGATGATTGAAGAAGAAACCAGAGTCTTGCCTACAGCGGCATCCTTGCTCCAGCCTTCACGGTGAGTGAAGAGGTACTGGATGGCTACGGCGAGGTAGTGGTTAGGATTCATCAGACCGCTCTTGCATACGATACCGTGTCTGTCGTAGTCAGGGTCATTGGCAACGGCAATGTCGAAACGATCCTTGTGGCTGATTAAGCTTGCCATTGCGTACGGGCTTGAGCAGTCCATACGAATCTTGCCGTCACGGTCAAGAGTCATGAAGCTGAAAGTAGGATCAACCTTATAGTTTACGACTTCGATATTGAGACCGTAGGTCTTTGCGATAACGTCCCAGTAATAAACGCCTGAACCGCCTAACGGATCAACACCGATCTTGATACCGGCCTTCTTGATGGCTTCGATATCGATAATGTTGATGAGATCGTCAACATACGGCTGTCTCATGTCAACCTGCTGAACGTTGTCCAGGGTAAGAGCCTTCTGGAAGTCAACTCTCTTTACTTCCTTAAGACCGTTTTCCAGAATTTCGTTGGCGCGGTTTTCAACCCACTTGGTAATGGTGGTGTCGGCAGGACCGCCGTTGGTAGGGTTGTACTTGAAACCGCCGTCGGTTGGAGGATTGTGTGAAGGAGTGATTACAATACCGTCTGCGAGATCAGAGGTTCTGCCTTCATTATAGGTAAGGATGCTGTGAGAAACTACAGGAGTCGGAGTATATCCGAAGTCCTTTTCAAGTCTTACCTGACAGCCGTTTGCTGCCAGAACTTCAACTGCGGTGATAAGAGCAGCTTCAGATAAAGCATGGGTATCCATACCTACGAAAATAGGACCGGTCACGCCTTCCCTGTTACGGTATTCAACAATAGCCTGGCTGATTGCAAGGATATGTGATTCAGTAAAAGCAGAAGTTAAAGAACTGCCACGGTGACCTGAAGTACCGAAAGCTACTCTCTGTTCAGGCTTGCTCATGTCAGGCTTGTTAGCATAGTATGATGCCATTAAACGAGGGATGTTAGTAAGATCTTCCAGTCTGGCTGGTTTACCGGCGTTTGGATTCAGTGCCATATCAAATCCTTAAATAAAAATTTCAGAACTTATATAAACTTATATATAAAATACTATCCGGCAGTTACCTTAAAATGCGAAATATCGGAAACAAACGCAAAATATGTTCTTTATCTGCTCCGGATTACGCCATTATATGATTAAAAAATATCAATATAATTAAACATTTACTGCCGAAACCTTAACTTATGCCGTGAAAATATTTTCACCACGCTAAATTAAAGTCACTCTATAATCGTGCAATATATCACATTTTAGGCGAAATATAAAAATTTTATTTCCCGGGATCGTAAAAAACATCTCTTTTATGCCTCTTATTTTTTCCGGACCCCCCCCGCGGTACGCTTAACCGTCATAATCAGGCATGATTCCTTCAGTGCATGCTCCGTCATTTTACGGAGCATGATTGAAAACATCTCCGCAGCACTCCGGCAGGACAATAAAAAAGAAGATCATGCCTCTGCATGATCTTCTTTTTTAATGTTTTCTCCAAAGCCTTCCGCTGTCAGCTCACCTGAACTGATTCCGGCAGAACCTGATGTCTGTTATTCATCACCTTTGGCTTTGTTTTCCCAATAGTTCTGTTCACGGGCATGCGCTTCTTCACGTTCAGCGGAAAGCTTTACCGGCGCCCCCTCGTCTTCCGTAATGAAGTCTCCGGCCGCCTTCGGATAAAGTCTGGCCGCACATTCCTCAAAACAGATCTGCGCCCCTACTCCCACATGATCGGTAAGAACCAGCATGTCTTCCTCTATGGCATCGTCAGACTCCGCGGCATTGGGTTCAGCCACGTCCATTCTGCTGATGTCAACAAGATCATGGATAAACTCGTTAAGATCCTTGCTCAGATGGTTCAGCTGCTTCTGGGTTACGGAGAGTCCCGGCATGAAAGTGCATGCCAGATCCCTTATGTATGCCATTCTGGTTTCAATCTTTTCGTCATCATCCGGAACCAGAACATGGAAGCCTTCACCGCCAAGAAGCTCTTCAAGAGTCTCGGATGCCAGGGTATTTAAAGAGTTGAACAGACTGCCGTCAATTGACATGTCACTGAACACGAACTGCTCCAGAACCTTTTTGAAATTTCCGCTTTTAGAAGTGTTCTTAAGATTTCCGCCGCCGCAGATGAATCCTAAAATAAAGCCGTAAACCTCTGCAGGGCTGACCGGATGACCTGATTTATCAAGATCATTCTTCAAAGCCACATAATCATACTTGGCTGTCATGCCGTAGCTTCCTCCATATAGACAACAATACCTGTAAAACCGCACCGGAATATCCGCCGAAAAAAACATTCCTGCAGTCCGCAGGCTGCCGGGACTTTCCGATACCGTCTTTAATCAGAAAAACACCGGGTATCTTATCACAATTTGACATTATCCTGAGTTTTTTCGTGACCTGCAGAGGAAAGATTTCCGGAAATCGACACCGTCACGGAGCCTGACAAAGAAAATCAGTAAACCTTCCGCCTCACGGGAAAGTCAGAGCCGGTCCATTCTCCTGACAGTCATTCAAAGGAACACGTCAGATAATTCAGGTTCCTGAAATTTCTTAAAGAAAACCTGCCGTCCTCCACTTAATTAAGCAGAAACTGTTTAAAATGATTTTTCTAAATTATTGCGAATCATCTCACAAAAAAGTATAATGACGGTATCGCGTAAACCGCAGGATCTTTAACCAAACAATAGAGTCAGATACATATGCATCCAATGTTGAACATTGCAGTTCGTGCTGCACGTGCCGCAGGTAACGTTATATCATTAAACTTTGAAGATCATCAGAACGTTTCAGCTGAAGAAAAGAACAAGAACGATCTGGTAACCAATATTGACCGCGAATGCGAAAAGGTTATTAAGGAAGTTTTATTAAAGAGCTACCCAAAACACTGCGTTAAGGGTGAAGAATTCGGCACCGAAGGCAACCCTGAATCAGATCACGTTTGGATCATTGACCCTATTGACGGTACCACCAACTTTGTAAAGGGTATTCCTCATGTTGCAGTATCAATCGGTCTGCGCATCAAGGACGTTACCACAGTTGCCGTGGTTTTTGATCCAATCAGAAATGAATTGTTCACCGCTTCAAAAGGCGACGGCGCACAGCTCAACGGCCGCCGTATCCGTACCGCTCAGGCAAAGACCCTTGACGGTACCATCATTGCAACCTCATTCCCTCACCGCAACCGCAACTATCTGGTTTCATACAAGCAGATGCTGTCAAACGTATTCAACAAGTGTGCCGACATCAGAAGAGCCGGTACCGCCAGCCTTGACCTTGCCTATGTGGCAGCCGGTCGTCTTGACGGTTACTTTGAATTATGTCTGAAGCCTTGGGACTTCTGCGCAGGCGAACTTATCTGCCGTGAAGCGGGTGCCATTGTTACCGATTTCTGCGGTGGCGAAAACATCTACAACTCAGGCAACATTGTCTGCGGTAATCCGCGCATCGTTCAGGCTCTTCTCAAGGAAATCATGCCTGTAGCCGAAAAGCAGAACATCAAGTAACATACAATCAGATTATATAAAATATATACAAAGTCTAATGATTTATTCATACTGTATATAAAACTAATTATTCGATATTTTTTATACAAAAGTTCGGTATCTGTAATGCCGAACTTTTTGTTTGTCTTTTTTGAACTTTGTCAAATTTCTGCTAAAAAATTCCTGCCATTTGTGAACAGTTATCCATATTTCTGTCTTTTTCAAATCCCCCTGCAAACGTTACCACACAATAAACAGACCGATACAGCTGTTAAATTTTATGCGTTTCATTGTAAATCCCGTGTGAAGACGAAAAGTTAAAATGTGATCGCCTTAAAATTCCTGAAAACGTTTTATGTTATCATTCTCCATACAATAATTATAAAAAAACATTAAAAACACTTAATATAAAAAGTGAAGAAATCAACATAAAAACAAAACATAAGGAATGTCAACATTCCATGCATGAAAAATAATTACCCAATTCAGAAGGAAAATGGATAATGAACTTTAAAAATTCTAACAAGCTTAAAATGCTGGCCCTTGCTATTTCAACCATGGTAACCGCCATGTCAGTCTCCAGTGCCAATGCCGAGTCCTACGAACAGGAAATGGTTATCGTTCACCCGTTCCAGTGGACCTACAACAACATTGCCAGGGAATGTACTGAATATCTCGGGCCGGGCGGTTTTGACGGGGTGCAGATTTCCCAGCCTGCAGAACACATAAACCGCAACGACGTGTGGTGGGCAATCTATCAGCCGGTCAACTTTTACAACTACACAACCATGGAAGGTAATGAATCCGAGCTCAGAGCCATGATCAAGGCCTGTAACGATGCCGGAGTAAAGGTTTTTGCCGACGCTGTTCTCAACCAGAGAGGCGGCGGTTCAGGCACCGGTATCGGCGGCAGCTACTACACGGAATACAGCTATGCCGACGGCTTTGATTCAAGCGACTTCCATACCGGATGTGCCATTACCACCTACGCCGACGCCGGACAGGTACGTTACTGTGCTCTCAACGGCCTTCCTGACCACGCTACCGACAGAGATTCAACCCAGACCAAAATCGCCTACTACCTGGCTAATCTGATGAATATGGGAATCAACGGTTTCCGCATCGATGCCGCCAAGCACATGGGATACACCGACATTGAGTCCATACTTGCCAAGACTGCCAATATCACCGGCAAGCGCCCTCCTGCATACCTTGAGGTTATAGGAGCAGACGGCGAAGCAGCGGACATTCAGCCTGAGAAATACACCTATATAAACAATGCCGTGGTAACCGACTTCGATTACGTAAGACAGATTGCCTCCGCTTTCGGTGACGGCAATTACGGCGAAGCGCTCAGTCTGTCCACCTATCTCGGAAGCAATGCCGAAGTATTCGTAAACAATCACGACAATGAAGCCGGTCGATGTTCTGCGGGAACCTGCTCCATGGGCACTCAGAACAACGTGAACTACCATCTGGCACAGTCATGGATGTCCGTATGGCCTGTAGGTACCGTAAGACAGGTTTATTCCGGTTACTCCTTCACCTATCACGACCAGGGCGGTCCTTTAAGCGCCGCACGCTGTGAAGGCGGCTGGCTGTGTCAGCACCGTGTACCGTACGTGCTCAATGCTCCTAGATTTGCCAGAGCCACCAGAGGCGAAGCCGTAACCTCACAGGGGTATGATGACGGCGTACTCTGGTTCAACCGCGGTGCCAAGGGCTTCTACGCCATGAACACCTCATCTTCTTCCGTAACCCGTACCTTCAACGTCTCAATGTCTGACGGTACCTACTGTGATATTCTCGGAACCTACGATCCTAAGAACACACCTTGCGGATCCGACGTTTCCGTAACCTCAGGCACCGTTACCCTGACCATTCCTGCAAAGTCCGCCATGGCCATCTGCAGCGACGAACAGTGGTGCGGCAAGGTTCCTGATCCGTGCGATTCCAACCCTACCGGCACCGAATGCCTCTGCAAGAATGAAACCACTGACGTTAACGGCTACTGTCTATCTTACTGTCAGGCGAATTCATCAGATGAATACTGCTACTGTCAGCTGAATCCTGATGCTTCCGAATGTCTCAGCGGCACTCAGAACACCAGAATAAATCTCTGCTATGCCGGCACCTCTAACTCATGGGTTCTTGAAAAGATGAAGTATGACGTCAGAACCGGTTACTGGAACCTCAACGTAAGCCTTGACGGTTCAGCAAACCAGCGCTTCAAGGTTGCCGAACACTGCTCATGGGGCGGTACCGTATACGGTTCATCAGGCAATCAGGGACAGCTTGCCGTAAATACCTCAACCACCGGTGACGAATATACCTCACTTACCGGAAACTATGCTCTGAGAATCAGGGATTCAGACATGACCTATGTTATGGACAAGCTGGACAATACCGCACCTGTAGCAGCCTTCACCTACGAAGCTGACAAGCTTTCAGTATCCCTGACCGATGCTTCAACCGATGCGGAAAATGATGCTCTGACCTACTACTGGAATTTCGGCAACGGCACCTCATCAACTGAAAAGAATCCTTCAGTAACCTACGATGAAGCCGGTACCTATGTAATCGCTCTTACCGTAACCGACGCCAAGGGCGCTGCAAGTCGCACCGTATCACAGTCAGTTACCGTTAACGACAGAACCGTAATCGACCAGACCAGGGGAAGTCTCTGCTATGCAGGTACCTCAAACAGCTGGACATTTGACCAGATGACCTACAACGAATCAACCGGCTACTGGACAGTCACCGTAAATCTTGACGGTTCAGCCAGCCAGAGATTCAAGGTTGTGGACGGCTGTTCATGGAGCGGAAGCACCATTTACGGTTCATCAGGAGTTGCCGGACAGCTCACCGTAAACACTTCCACCACAGGTGACGAATATACTTCTCTCTCAGGTATCTATACCTTAAAGGTAAAAGATGCTGACATGAGCTACTCATTCGAAAACGCACAGTAACAGGAGGTTATAAAAGTTTTCCGGTCAAACCACCTGACCGGAAAACGTCGGACACTGATTATCTTTTATCGGAAAAATCAGTGTTCTGAACATAAGTATCCGGATATGCCGAATCACCGGCATTTATTCTTCAGTTCAGGTCATTCCGAATAATCTGGAATTCTCATAAAATCCCGTCCGCGACAGTCTTTTCATGCGGTTTTCCGTAATCAGCGTTCACTGATTCTTAAGACTTTAATAACTTTTAACGGAAGTTTTCCGGTTGAATTCCGGCTGTTGTCCGTTTCCGCAGAATCCCGCAGAAACTGAAAGCTCATAATATGGAAAAAGCGGGCAGTCGCCCGCTTTCTCCCTGCATAAACAGCATCACTTACCGGAATTTTCAGCAAAATCCTCAGGATAACGCTTATTGTCTGAAGTCCTGTCACGTTCTTTCAGATAGCTGATTTTTTTCTGAATATACTGCTCATAACCGCGGTCGTTGGGCACGTACCATTCCATGTGTCTTATTTCAGGAGGAAGGAAACACTCCCCGGCGGCATATGCTCCCGGTTCGTCATGCGCATACCGGTATCCCTGATGATATCCGAGATTTTCCATAAGTTTGGTCGGAGCATTTCTCAGATAAATCGGAACATCGTAATCAGGATTTTCCTTCACGAATTTCAGCACGCTGTTCCATGCGGTATACAGAGCATTGCTTTTCGGAGCCACCGCACAGTACACGGCAGCTTCGGCTATGGCCCTTTCACCTTCGGCCCTGCCCACTCTTTCGTAGCAGTCCCAGGCGGAAAGAACTATGCCCATGGCGTGAGGATCCGCACTGCCGATGTCCTCTGAAGCAATTGCCACCAGTCGTCTGGCCACATACAGAGGGTCTCCGCCGCCTGCCACGATTCTGGCAAACCAGTAAAGTGCGGCCTGCGGGCTTGAACCTCTTACCGATTTATGAAAGGCACTGATTAAATCGTAGTAGTCATCACCTTTCTTATCATATCTTGAAATCTTCTCACTGCCGATTGAAGAGAGAATCCTCATGGTTATGACCTTCTGATTCTCCTTGTCAGGAACTGCCGAACCGGCGGCAATTTCAAGAATGTTGAGAGCACGTCTCGCGTCACCGCCGGACATTACGGCAATGGCATCCAGTGCCCCCTGCTCAAAAACCACGTTGTCGTTCTTAAGTCCTGCCGGACTTAAAACCGCCCTCATGATGATCTTTTCGATATCGCCTTTGGAAAGAGACCTGAGCACGTAAACCCTGGCTCTTGAAAGAATGGCGCTGTTAAGCTCAAAGGACGGATTTTCAGTTGTGGCGCCGATAAAGATAATCGTGCCGTTCTCGATGTACGGCAGGAAGGCGTCCTGCTGTGATTTATTGAAACGGTGCACCTCATCCACAAACAGAACGGTTCTGTAGCCGTTGGAAAGATTATGCTCAGCCTTTTCAATGGCGGCACGAATCTCCTTCACGCCGGAGGTTACCGCACTCAGACGTTCCACCCTGGCGTTGACAGCCCCCGCGAATATTTCCGCAAGCGTGGTTTTACCGACACCCGGAGGTCCCCACAGAATCATGGATGAACAGCGGCCGGCGGCCAGATCTCTTCTGAGAATGCTGTCAGCTCCAAGAATATCATCCTGTCCTATGAAATCCTCAATGGTACGGGGACGCATTCTGGCGGCCAGCGGTTCATGTTCTTCCCTGAATCTGCTGCCCTTTGCTCTGGCGTCCTCTTCAAAGAGATCACTTTGACCGTTGATCATCTACGGTTACTCCTTCCGGAATGGCGTATTTGAAATCAGACGGCGTAAGTTCGGAATCCTTAATCGGAGTGAAATTGTAGATACTGTATTTACCGTCGTTTTCCACAAATCTCAGTTCCTTAAGCCCGTTGTCCTGCCCGAAGCTCAGAGACATTGATTTCACGTTTGCATTCTGATTCTTCGGCATCACGGTGAAGCTGTCCATTGATCCGCGGGTCACACTGTATTCATTCCAGAGTGATTCATCGTCTGAAATGACCAGCATCAGAGGAGATCTGTCAAGCTGCTGACGGAAACTGTAGATGGTTACCTGTTCCAGCATTTCGTCATAGCTGTAAACATCGCTTCCGTCCGCCACAATGGTGCTTGCATCCGGTTCCACGGTATCCATTCTGAAATAATTAGGTCTCAGGAGAAAAAGCTGGCCGCTCTGTTCCTGCAGCACCTTGTTGTCGGCAGAAAAAACGGTCTGCGCAAAGTTGACGCTTAATGATTTTTTCTCAAAAATCATCTTATGAAGAACTTCTCTGTCACCTGCGACAGCTTCTGAAGTCAGCCCCAGTACCAGAGCCGCACCCAGAATATATTTTAAGTGTTTAACCATATTCATCAATCCTGATTTACAGATGCCAATATGATAAAAATTTTTTGAGCCCGTTGCAATTGTTTTAACAGCAGGTTCAGACGAAGACGAAACAATCGCACGCAGTGATATAGACCGCTTGTCCATGCCGAAAGTTCACAATATACATGCACTCATGCATGTATATCCGACATCTGTACATATTTAAACCGCACTGCCGTACAGGACGAAGAAGGTTAAGATCCCTGCATTTGCCGCTCCTGCAAAAAAGCCCCGCAACTGCGGGGCTCTGTAGGATATATCGGATAATCGTTTACGGTCCGTTAGAAATCAACAAGAATTTCTCTGATACCGGTCTTGCCTATAGGTGCGGAAATAATGCCGTTTTCCTCCAGTCTGTCGGCGATGCGGCTGGCACGGTTGTAACCTATGGCGAAATGACGCTGAATAACCGATACGCTGAAGTTCTTGTTGGCTCTCTTGAGTTCACCGCAGAATTCAACGACACTGTCATACATGGCATTATCGCTTGCTGATGAAGAAGATGAAGCGGAACCGACGGAACCGGCGGCACCGGACATGTCTTCTTCCTCGCCGTAGTTGCTGATCATGTCGACATACTCAGGCTTGCCGCGCGCACGCCATGCATCGGCAAACGCGTTTACCTCCTCATCGGAGATGAAGGCGCCGTGAGCACGCTTGGTAACGTTGGTACCGTCATTGAACTTAATCAGCATGTCACCGCGGCCGAGAAGTGATTCAGCACCGATTTCATCAATGATGATGCGTGATTCCATTGATGACTTAACCTTGAAGGAAATCTGGCTTGGGAAGTTACTCTTGATGATACCGGTAATAACTTCCTTTCTAGGAGACTGTGTGGCAAGGATAAGATGGATACCGCAGGCTCTCGCCTTCTGAGCCAGACGGGCAACCAGACTTTCAAGCTCACCTCTCTGCTTTGCTTTCTGCATAATCAGGTCGGCGAATTCATCGATAACGATGAGGATGTAAGGCAGAGGCTTAAGTGCCGGAGCTTCCATGTCCATGCTGTCTGAAGGCTTCCAGGTAGGGTCCTTCAGAACCACGCCCCTGGCGATGTTGCTGCGGATGATTTCATTGTAGTTGTCAATGGCGCGCACACCGATTCTTTCAAGAAGCATGTAACGGTGATCCATTTCGTCACAGGCCCACTTCAGCACGCCCATAACCTTGGACATGTCGGTAATGATAGGAGTGAGCAGATGCGGAATGTCACGGTATACGGAAAATTCCAGAATCTTAGGGTCAACCATGATAAGTCTGAGCTTATCCGGGGTAAGCTTCATCAACAGGGAAACCAGCATGGTGTTGATACCTACTGACTTACCTGAACCTGTTGTACCCGCAACCAGAAGATGCGGAGCCTTGGTCAGATCGTAAAGCACAGGATTGCCTTCAACGTCCTTGCCGAGACATACGGTAAGATTACCCTTGGCTTTTCTGAACACTTCTGATTCAAGAAGTTCTCTCATGTTTACGGTGTGACGATCGCTGTTCGGAATTTCAATACCCACATAAGCGGTTCCGGGAATGGTAGGAATCACGCGGGCGGACGGAACCAGCAGACTTCTGGCGAGATCCTGACTCACACGCTGAATCTTGTTAAGCGGGGTAGTGCCCAGGTCAATGAAGAAGCGGGTTACTACCGGACCGGTCTTGTAAAGCTTGACTCTCTTGCTCTGACCGTACTGGTCCACTACTGTTTCTTCAGCCACGTGAGCTTCAATGCGATACTGTTCAAAAGCGTTGTCCAGTCTGGTAATCATAGCCTGAATATCTGCTTCCCTGGTGGCCTTCTGAGCGGTAGGAGCCTTGAAAATCGCCGTGCTTGGGAAAGTTGAAAGCTCTTCGCCGCTGTCATATTCATAATGACCTGACTTATATCTGATGGCATCAGGAAGATCGTCATGGCTTACGAATCTGGCGCCGTCACCGTTTCTTTCGGTGTCCCTGTTCTGCGGAGCGGCTGCAGGTGCTGAAGACGCGCCGTAATTCTCACCGGCGTTCGGCCTGTTCACGATGGTAAAGCCGGCAGGAATCGGTTCAAGACCTTCAGGGCTGTGCTGAATGGTTGCAAAATCAATTACGTTGCCTGAAGCGGCTTCCCTGTCGTTAAAGCTGGTGGCATACGGAGACATGCCGTTTTCACCGACTGCTCTCAGAAATTCTTCAGTTCTGAAATCTGCATCGTCACCGCGGCTGCCGCCGAATGCGGCTCTTTCCTCGTCTGCATAAGGATTGTAGCCTGAGGATGCTTCATGTACCGCTTCTCCGAGTGAGCGGCCGGCATGTTCACCGTCAAAACCGCTGAAATGAGGTTCAACACGTTCAAAACCTGATTTTTCAGGCTGCGGACGGGAGGTGATTTCAGGATGTCTTTCAGCGGCCTCATCATTCTTGATGACAAAGCTGCCGGCACCGTCAGGATTGAGATTGGTTAAAGAGGCATCCCTGTCGGTGGAGGCTTCAAGATTCACGTCAGCGGCACTGAGATTTGCCGGAGCCTCTTCATTAACGATTCCGGCTGTTTTTCCCGGAGCTGTGTCAGCGGCGTTTTCCTGACCGTGAGGAGGAAGAACGTAGGAGCTGGCATATTTTACCGGTTCGCCGAGAGTGGTAGGCTCGCCCTGTGCGGTTCTGAGCACGCCGTCGGCAGGAGGAGTCACCCTTTCCGGAGTCCTGATTGGTGAAGGTCCCGGAGCGGCATAGGCTGAGAACCTGCCGGTACCGGTCTGAACCTGAGGTTCCGGAGCAGGAGCTGAAGGAGGCAGTGATGCTGATTTGAAATCGGCAGGCACGTCACCGGCCATGCTTCTTGCCACTTCGGGAATTACTGAAGCGGAAGCGGCCGCAGCCATGTCAGGAT
>JAEEGL016661955.1_pt1 | contig 19558 bp, 14 predicted proteins | sample 9134231 | NCBI WGS metagenome assembly JAEEGL01 (sample SAMN16246548, study PRJNA631951) | gut metagenome | biome: gut microbiome; feature: rumen; material: fiber-attached | host: Bos | place: Iran: Karaj | collected 2018-10 | reverse complement strand
ACCAAGGATGAAACCATAGAGACGGTTCTCGGGGTTCAATTTCTTAATCTGATCAAAAAGACCGGTAATGACGTTGTGGCCGCCAGGTGCCTGACCACCAGAGAGAATGATGCCAACGTTCATCTTCTTGGTGTTAGCCTCAGTAGCAGGCTCGAACTCTACAATAGGCATACCATAGGTGTTAGGGAAGAGCTTCTTAATCTCTTCCTGGTTGCCCACACTCTGGGTCGGCTGACCCTCTTTCACTTTTACCGCACCTTGGAGCGCCTTCGGCAACTTGGGCTGATAGGCTGCTCTCGCTTTCTGCAATGCACTTTTTTCCATTGTCTTAATTCTTATATAAATGAATAATTGAGCTTTTGAACCGCAAAATTACTCTTTTTTCGCGAGAAAACATGAAGAAATCATGCTTTTTAAGTTTTTTTGTTGAAGCTTGCTTTGTTTTATGGAAAACTTTTCGTATCTTTGACCTTCGAAACACGATATTAGTAATTAAGGAGAACCAAAGATTATGGCAAACAAGAGATCATTAAAGCGCTCCATTACATTCGTCTGCGAGGAATTACTCGTAGAGAGTATTGCTATTTCTCACTATGGGCACAACACCGACAATGCCAAAGCTCTTATCTTTAGTATCATCAAGATGGAAGATGACTTCATTCGTCGAGTTTCCCACCCCGAGCCGGGAATGCTGGCCAGAGTATACTTCAAGGACCTCAGAGAGAAGTTCGTTGCCCAGGCCAGTGAAATCATTGATCAAATCAACAACAACAATTAATCTATGTGGAAATCATTCTGCCGTTGGCTTTTGTACAAGCGCATGGGGTGGACAGCTGACGTCACGGAAGCCCACCCCGACAAGTTAATCATATGTCTTGCCCCACACACCAGCAACTGGGACTTCATCATCGGACTGCTATATAGCAGGGCGGAAGGACTGAAAAGCAACTTTCTCATGAAGAAGGAATGGTTCTTCTGGCCACTGGGACCCATCTTCCGTAGTCTCGGCGGCATTCCCGTGTGGCGCAGCAAGCATACCAGTATGACCGACAACTTGGCTGAGACTGCCCGTCAGGCCAAGACCTTCATGCTCTGCGTCACCCCCGAAGGTACCCGTTCCCTTAACCCCGACTGGAAGAAGGGCTTCTATTATATAGCCCAAAAAGCCGAGATTCCCATCCTGCTCTACGGCGTTGACTACGAGAAGCGGTTCATTCGCTGCACCAAGACTGTTATCCCCACAGGCGACATTGACAGCCAAATGCGGGAGATAAAACTATACTTTAAGGATTTCAAAGGCAAGAAGCCCCAAAACTTTACCATAGGAGAGGTTGGCAATGAATAGACTGTTTTTTTCCGTCCTCTTCTTGGCACTTACTATTGCCAGCGCAGCCCAGACATCCAAAGACGAAGCTAAATTGGCGGAGCGCCTGCATAAGTACTTTGCCAAATACAAGCCCAAGACCACCAAGCTTACCCAGCAGCCCCGCATGTTGAGCTATCAGCTTGACCCTCAAAGCCAGACATTGTCCATAACCGCCGACGAATTCTTTGCTGCTCAGGAATTCACCCCGGAAATCACGGCTCATATCTATAAGAAGATAACCGGCGAACTGCCCAAGGTGTACCGCAACTATCAGGTTACCGTATACACGAACGGAATGGCGATTGACGAGCTCATACCCAACCGTCTCTCGCGCAATGCCGACAAGTCGCGTCTCTGGGGCAACATCAACTACGACGGGGAACCTTGGGTAAGGAACATCTCCTACCCCACCTATATCACACACGGACTACAGGGGCGCCATGTGTCTCTTTGGGCCAGCCACGGCAACTTCTTTGACCAAAAGAAAGGCTGCTGGCGGTGGCAGCGCCCCAAGCTTTTCGGAACGACAGAAGACCTATACACCCAAACCATTGTTATTCCTTACCTCATCCCCATGCTCGAGAATGCAGGAGCCGTGGTTTTCACTCCCCGCGAACGTGACTGGCAAAAGGAAGAAATCATCGTCGACAACGACGGTCCTAGACGCAATTATATAGAAGTGACCGCTCACGGCCAGTGGCAGACCGCGCCCCAACGTGGGTTCATGCAACATTCCGGCACTTATGGCGACGGCGAGAATCCCTTCGAGGCAGGTACAGCCCGAATGGCCAAGACCACCAGTTCCAAGTCTCGTTATTCCCTGGCTACCTATCAGCCTGACTTTTACAAAGCAGGCCGTTATGCCGTATACGTAAGCTATCAGACGCTTCCTAACAGTGTCGATGATGTCCTATACACCGTTTGGCATCGCGGCGAACGCACCCAGTTCCACGTTAACCAGCAGATGGGTGGCTCTACATGGGTATACCTCGGAACGTTTGACTTCGACGCCGGCTACAGCGAGTTCAACCGTGTCACCGTCAGCAACCAAAGTGACCACAGCGGTGTAGTAACCACCGATGCCGTCCGCTTCGGGGGCGGTATGGGCAACATACAGCGCTTCGGTCAGGTCAGTGCACTTCCCAGAGCCCTTGAAGGCGCCCGCTACTACGCCCAGTGGGCCGGCATGCCCTATGACGTCTACAGCAGCAAGAACGGTCAGGACGACTACGGCGACGACATCAACGTTCGCTCTCTTATGACCAACCTTCTGGGCGGCGGCTCCTGCTACATGCCACAAGCTGAAGGTCGCAAGGTGCCTATCGAGCTCTCCTTGGCCATTCATAGCGACGCCGGCTATTCCAAAGACGGCAACGGTCTGATTGGCTCCCTGTCTATCTGCACGACCAACTTCAACGACGGCAAGCTCAATGCAGGCATTTCTCGTATGGCTTCCCGCGACCTGGCCGACGCTCTTCTCAGCAATGAAGTTCTGGACCTGAAGTTCAAGTACGGCCAGTGGAACCGCCGCGAGCTCTTTGACCGCAACTACTCCGAGACCCGCCTGCCTAACGTGCCCAGTGCAATCCTGGAGACCATGTCTCACCAGAACTTCCCCGACATGCGTTACGGGCAGGACCCCAACTTCCGGTTCACGCTGGCCCGCAGCATCTATAAGACCGTGCTCCGTTACATCAACGACCAACATGGCACACCATTCATCGTCACCCCCCTGGCTCCCGACAACTTCCGTATTGAGTTCACAGGGAAGGATGAAATCCGTCTTAGCTGGAATGCCGTAAACGACCCTCAGGAGCCTACGTCACAGCCCACGGGCTATATACTCTATACGGCCATCGGTGATGCCGACTTCGACAACGGCACCTATATCCGCTCCAAGAACAGCTACGACATGCAGCTCGAGCCAGGTCTGCTCTACCACTTCAAGGTGGCCGCCGTCAACCGTGGCGGCAGCAGCTTCCCCACCGAGGTGCTCTCAGCGCTCTATAACCCTGATGCCCGGCAAACCATCATGATTGTCAACGGTTTTCACCGCCTGTCATCCCCTGCTGTACGCAACACGGCCACCGAGCAAGGCTTTGATATCGACGAAGACCCAGGCGTCACCTACGGTCCCACCTATGGCTGGGTAGGCCGCCAAACCAACTTCAACATTGCACAGATGGGCATTGAAGACGGTGGTCTCGGCTACAGCGGCGACGAGCTCGCAGGCTTCAAGCTGGCAGGCAACGACTTCAACTATGTCATGACCCACGCTGAGGCCATTCAGGCTGCCGGTGCCTACAACATCGTCAGCTGTTCCAGCGAGGCCGTCGAAACCGCCAAGGTCCGACTCGCCAAGTACGACGCCGTGGATCTTCTGCTCGGACTCGAGTGCAACGACGGCCATAGTCTCGTATACTACAAGACCTTTGACACACCCATGCAGAGCGCCCTCCGCAGCTATATGTCCGGCGGCGGCCGTCTGCTTGTTAGCGGTGCCTATCTTGGCAGAGACATGCAGACTGACAGCGAACAGCGTTTCCTCTCCGATGTCCTACGCTGCCGCTTTGCAGGCCGCAGTGCCTCCCCCACGAATAAAGTAAATGGCTTAGGTACTGACATCTTCTTCTACAAGAACCTGAACGAGGAGCACTACGCCGCCTCCTCCACCGATATCCTTCAGCCCATCAAGCCGGCCATCACTGCCATGCTCTATTCTGACGGCTATGGCGCTGCCACTGCCTATAAGGGCAGCGACTGCAGTCTGTTCGTCATGGGCTTCCCCTTCGAGTGCATCAAGACCTCCCAGAAGCGGACTTCCATCATGCGCGGCATTCTCAACTATCTTATCAAATAACAAGAACTAATCACTTATGTACAAGATTCAAACCAACTCCAGTGGTACCCGCAGCATCACCATTGCTGAGGAGCACCTTGAAACCATTGAACAGTACCAGCTGTTCCGCGACCTTATCGACTCGAACGGCTACGTCGACGAGCAAGTACTCGACAAACTCAAGCTTAATATCCGTAGCATGCTGGAGTCTGATGCCGGCAAGGACAAGCGCCTTCTCGACCTCTGTCTGGACGTCATCTACCACCCGAACATGAAAGCCTTCGGTCTGCAGCAGCTCGTAATCCTGTTCATCAACTGGAAGAACCGCGGCAATGCCAACCTCGGCATGACCTCCCGTGCTTTCCAGGGCACACCGTTTAACTAAGATTCTGAGGTTTGAAGCTGACCGACTTCCTTCCAACCACGAAGAAAGAACTGGAGCTGCGAGGCTGGGACCAGGTTGACGTCATTCTGTTCTCAGCCGATGCCTACGTTGACCACCCCTCTTTCGGCGCCGCCGTCATAGGGCGCACGCTCGAGGCGGCAGGCTACAAGGTGGCTATCGTACCCCAGCCCGACTGGCATGGCGACTTCCGCGACTTCAAGAAGCTGGGGCGTCCACGCCTCTTCTTCGGCATCGCCCCGGGCTGCATGGACTCCATGGTCAACAAGTACACCGCCAACCGTCGCCTTCGCTCCGAGGACGCCTACAGTCCTGACGGGCGTCACGACCTGCGGCCTGAATACCCGACCATCGTCTACTCACGTATTCTCCGCCAGCTGTTCCCCGACGTGCCCATTGCCCTTGGCGGCATCGAGGCCTCGCTCCGTCGCCTCACCCACTACGACTACTGGCAAGACACCCTTCGTCCGTGCATACTCTGCGACGCTCCCGCCGACCTTATTATATATGGTATGGGCGAGAAACCCATTGTCGAGCTGGCCATGCACCTGGACGACGGCATTCCCGTCAGCGCCATACACGACATTCCCCAGACGGTATACCTCACCGACAGCTACACGCCCGCCGAGGGCGACATCGTGCTGCACAGCCACGACGAGTGTCTTAAGAGCAAGCGTTCCCAGGCCGAGAACTTCCGCCATATCGAGGAACAGTCGAACATGATGCACGCCTCACGGCTCATCCAGCCCATCAACACAGATGGCGACCACCGCTATGTCGTGGTCAACGCCCCCTACCCGCCCATGACCACCGCGGAGCTCGACGCCTCCTACGACCTGCCTTACACGCGCATACCGCACCCGAAGTACAAGGGCAAACGCATTCCCGCCTACGAGATGATACGTCACAGCGTGAACATCCACCGCGGCTGCTTCGGCGGCTGTGCCTTCTGTACCATCTCGGCCCACCAGGGAAAATTCATCACCTGCCGCTCCAAGGAGAGCATTCTCAAGGAAGTCAGGCAGATCGTTCAGATGGAAGACTTCAAGGGTTACCTCTCAGACCTCGGCGGTCCCTCGGCCAACATGTACGGCATGCACGGCCGAAACCTGCAAGCCTGCGAGCGTTGTAAGAGACCAAGCTGCATCCACCCGCAGATATGTCCTAACCTGGACACCAGCCACCAGCGCCTGCTTGAAGTCTACCGCGCCGTCGACGCCCTGCCGGAAGTGAAGAAAAGCTTCATCGGCAGCGGCGTACGCTACGACCTGCTGCTCTACAAGAGTAAGGACGAGGCCGCCAATCGCAGTGCCATGGAGTACACACGCGAACTCATAACCAAGCACGTCAGCGGCCGTCTGAAAGTGGCACCCGAGCACACCAGCGACCGCGTTCTCGACCTGATGCGGAAGCCCTCCTTTTCACAGTTCTACGAGTTCAAGCGTCTCTTCGACCGCATCTGCCGCGAGGAAGGGCTCCGCCAGCAGCTCATTCCCTACTTCATCTCCAGCCACCCCGGATGTACCGAAGCCGACATGGCGGAGCTCGCCGTGAAGACCAAGCATCTCGACTTCCAGCTCGAGCAGGTGCAGGACTTCACGCCCACGCCCATGACCGTAAGTACCGAGACATGGTACACCGGCTACAACCCCTATACCCTCGAACCCGTCAAGAGCGCCAAGACGCCACAGGAGAAGCTGGCCCAGCGTCAATACTTCTTCTGGTACAAGCCTGAAGAGCAGCGTGGCCTGGAACAGAGCCTTCGCCGCATCGGGCGCCCCGACCTTATCAGCGAACTATGTCCCCATGCAAATCATCGAGCAAGCCAGTATCGGCAAGAACCCCCAAGGGAAAAACGAGGACGGCATCGTCGTCACTGACGACTTCATAGCCGTCATCGACGGCAGCACGTCGAAGTCTGACTACCGTCACAGCCTCTTCTCGTCCAACGGCCGCCGAGCCATGCTGCTCGTCAGCAAGTACATCCGCCGCATGCCCAAGAACACCAGTTGGGACGCCTTCCTCCGCGGTGTCACGGCATACATCCGCAAGCACTACAAGAAGTCCATGCTGCCGCGTCTGGCGCAACATCCCGAAGACCGCCTCACCTGCTCGGCCATCATCTACAGCCGGCTCTGCCGCGAGGTCTGGATGGTGGGCGACTGCCAGTGTCTGATTGGCGACACCTACTACGACAACCCCAAGCCCGCCGAGTCGGTGCTGGCCGCCATGCGTGCCGACGAGGTGCGGCGTCTGCTGGCCGAAGGTGCCACCGTCGAGCAACTCCTGGTGAACGACTTGGCACGTCCCGTCATCATCCCCCGCATGATAGAGACCATGCAGGACCAGAACGTGACATACAGCGTCATCGACGGTTTTCCCATCAGCCGCCAGCACGTGCGCATCATCACCCTCGACTTCAAGCCCTGGGAGATCGTCTTCGCCTCCGACGGCTACCCCCTCCTCTGCCCCACGCTGCAGGAAAGCGAGGAGCGCCTCATGCGCCAGCGCGAGGAAGACCCGCTGAACGTCGGTCCGGCATTTCAGGCCACCAAGGGTTTTATCCCTGGCAACCTCTCCTTCGACGACCGTACGTACATACGCTTCAGTGTCTAAATTCTGTTACTCTAAGTCATAAGGACCAGTGGGTGTATTCCGCTTGAGCACTTCCAACTGGAAGTCGACTCCGGGAATGACGCCATAGCTGCGCAGCAGCGTCTCCACCGTCTTGCGCGCCAGCTCGGGATGGTTGTTCTCCTCGCTCAGGTGGCACAGCCACACGTGCTGCAGGAAGTCCGACATATTGTCGACCACGGCCTGGGCACAGTCGCGGTTGCTCAGGTGTCCCGTGTCTGACAGTATGCGTTCTTTCAGGAATTTCGGATAAGGGCCGTCCATCACCATCTCCGTGTCGTGGTTGGCCTCGATGACCAAGTGGCGTGCACGCTGGATGTACACCTTCATCGAGTCAGTCACCCTGCCCGCATCAGTGATGATGCAGAAGTTGGTGCCCGCGGCCTCAATGAAGAACCCCACGTTATCGGAACTGTCGTGAGGAACGCTGAACGGTGTCACCAGAAACTCGCCTATCTGCTCCGGCTGCTCGACCTCCATGACGCGTGCCAGCTCGGCCGGCACCTTCTGCGTGATGCAATAGTTCCGGTTTATGCCAATATGCACCTGGCGCGTGGCATACACCGGCACCTGGTAGTCGTGGCTAAAGGAGCCCACCGACTTGATATGGTCTGCGTGGTCGTGCGTCACCAGCACATGGTGAATCTGCTGTACGCTCAGTCCATACTCGCGCATGGCCTTCTTCAGGCCGCGCAGGCCCACGCCCACGTCAATGAGCAAGGCGTCGTTCTGCGTTGCCAGCATGTAGCAATTGCCGCTACTACCACTTCCGAAGGATATGAATCTGAGCATCCGATTTTAAAATTTCGTGCAAAGGTAGTGCAATTCGCGGGAAATTCAAAGAAAAATCACATTTATTTTTCTTTTATTTTCAGTTTCACTAAAATTTAGTACCTTTGCAGCATGAAACTTGCTAAACATCTCATTGCCCTCATGCTGCCCGTGGCCGTAGCCGGGTGCCAGCTGGGTGCCGACGGTGACGGCGCTGCCCGCGAGGTTGCCCGCGACTGGGCCGACGCCTACTTCAACTGCGACTATCAGGACGCCCTCGACTACGTCACACCCGAAAGCGAAAAATATCTACGTTTCGCCGCGTCCAACACTACTGAGCATGACCTTGAACTCCTGCGCGAAAGGCCCGCCGAGATTGCTGTCCTCGACGACTTCACCGAGGCTAACGACACCCTGCGCGTGGTCACGTTACAGGTACGTAACCTTCTGTCGGCAGACATCACAGCCAAGGAGCCGCAGCTCATCGAGTCGGGCACGTTCCTGGTTACCGTCGTCAGACGCGACGGCAAGTGGCGGGTTAGAATGGAAGGCCTACCGCGAAGTGGAAGGCAAAGTCCCTACTAAGCTTCGGGTGTAGCAGCGGATAGTGCTCACGCGAGTTCTGGTACACGGGGTTCACAGCCTTCATACCCATGTCGAAACGCAGTATGAAGTAGTCAAAGTTCAGTCGGAAACCCAGACCGTAGCCCACAGCCAGCTGCTTCCAGAACTCTGACAGCTGGAACTCGCCGCCCTGCTGGTCGTCGTACTTGCGGATGGTCCAGATGTTGCCCGCATCGACGAACAGCGCCGCACCCAGCTTCCAGAACAGGTGCGTGCGATACTCCACGTTCAGGTCAAGCTTCATGTCGCCCGTATGCAGAATGAAGTTATCCTCGCCATCCTCGGCTTTGAAGCTGCCGGGCCCGAGGCTGCGTACGCTCCATCCCCTGACACTGTTGGCTCCCCCCGAGAAGTAGGTCTTCTCGAACGGCAGCACGTTGCTGTTGCCATAGGGATAGGCTATGCCCAGTCCAATGTGGAACACCAGCTGGTTACGGTAGTCTATCTGTATGTTACGCGTGTAGTCAAAGTCGCCCTTGACATATTGTGCAAAGGCAACATTGAGGAACGTATACTCATCCTCCTCGTTCTTATGGAACCCCAAGGTGTTGGCCAGCAGGCTGAGCAGGTTGCCGCCCGTCTCAATATTCGTCTTGATGGCGTACCGTCCATTGTTATAGCTGTAGCGGAAACCGGTGCGCATAATGAACAGGTTCTGGTAGTTATAGAGCAACAACGCGTTACGGCGCGCGGCGTCAGCAAGGTACTCATTGTAGAACTTCTCGCTGATCCAGGGCATCTGGATGAAGTTCAAGTCCAGAAGGTCCACCTGGTAGCGGTCATTGTGCCGCGGGTCGTTCCACTTGTAGCGCCAGCCTACGGAGAACACACGGCGCAGGAACTCCGGACGGTTCTGCAGGTCGTAGAGCAGCGAAACCTCACTCTGCGCATTGATACGGCGTCGGAACGACCTAGGCAGGAACGGGGCAATGAACCGCGGGAAGGTCAGCTTCGTCTGGGCACTGTACTCCTGGAAGTTATTGCTCGAGTAGCCCTCAAGTCCCCTGATGGCTTCGAAAGCCCCGCGAAGTTCCACCGTCAGTGCCTCGGAGCCCCTGAACAGGTTACGGTTCTGGTAGGTCAGCGACGCCGCAAAGCCCAGGTCGCCCGCAGTATTGGTACCCTCTGGCTGGAAGGAAATGGTGGACGGCTTGTTCGTGCTCACGGCTATACGGCAGTCCAGGAGCGTCGTATCGGGATGCTCGTTCAGCGTAATGTTCGTGTAGCGCACGGCGCCCAGGCGGCCAAAGTGGTTATACGTCGACTGTAAGTCGTTGGCAGAGTACAGCTCACCTTTGTAGATGTAGTTATTGTTGCGCAATACCTTTGGTCGCAGATGGATGACAGAGTCCTCGGCACTGCCGCTGACGTAGTAGACACTGTCTATGTGGTACAGCGGGTGCGGTGCGTCAGTGACCTGGTTATTCCTGAAGCGGTGGAGAATCAGCGTCAGGTCAATGTCGTGCGTACCCGCCACAGAGTCAGCCCTGTAGGTAATGAAGTCCTTGTTGAACCGGTAGTAGCCGTTATTCACCAGCCGCGTCGTGAGGCTCTTGCGCTCGGCGTCGAGATTGTCGACGTTGAACTTCATGCCCTTGTGCAGCCCGCGACGCTTCTCGTCGTCCAGCTGAAGCAGCCGCGCAATGGCCGAGTCCTGGATGTCGTACGTCACGTTACGTATATAATAAGGTTCACCCGGATGCAGCATGTAAATCGTCGTCAGCCGCTTGCCCTTCGTCTTCGTGTACACGTCGACGGTGGCACGCAGGTAGCCCTTGTTCATCAACTGCTGCTGTATGCTCTGCATCGACAGCCGCGTCTGGACAGAGTCGTAGATGACAGGGGCCTCGCCAATAGTCCTGAGCGCGCGGTTTATCCACTTCGTCGTGTCACGTCCCGAGAGCGAATAGGTACGCAAGGGCACCTTCAGCGCCGACAGCCAGCGTGCATTCTCCCGCTGGCGCACAAACTCCTTGAGTGCCGTCGTGTTAATGTCACGGGCCTTCACGTCGCTCTTCACCTTGACACGGTCCAGAAGATACTGTCCCTCGGCGACATATTTCGTCTCCGAACAGGCCGTCAACAGCAGGGCCAGCAGGGCTATTATGGTTTGCTTCGTGCGCATGCAAGTGCAAAAGTACGAAAATTATTCCGATTATCAGCACCAAACGTCCGAAAAATGCATTTTTTGCCACCTCGGACACCCGCCTGACAAGCGTCCAGATCCCGAGCTGCTCCCATTTAGCTCCCATTTACATCCCATTCCATAATTGGGAGCTAAATGGGAGCTAAATGGGAGCAGCTCGGGAGGTAGGCGCTTTTTGCCCCCTTGACGGCAGCGTTACGGGAGCACGAAAAGGAGTGAATGGTAGAGCTGGGCGATGAGGATGTAGAAGAGGGCCAGGGGTGCACACTGGCGCAGGCCGAGGAGCAGGGCGCCATAGGCGTCGGCGAGGGTCTGGAAACGGCCGGCAATGATGCCGTAGACCCACGCTGCCGAGGTGAGGCCGAAGGCGACGATGGGTGCCAGTGCCGAAGAGAACGGCGAGGGCCAGAGCCTGCCGCTGGCAGAGAGCAGTACGGCATGGGGGGTGAGCGTCAGCAGAAGCACGGCGCCGATGTATACGGCCAGGTAGAACGCTGAGAGCCACAGGGCGCGGCGCTCACGGTAGGTACGGCCGACGGTGAGGATGCCGCAGGCGCGCAGCATCCCCCAGGCCATGGCGAGCAGGAGTATGCCGACGAGCAGGGGCGAGGCCATGACGTCGGTGAAACTGCCGAGGAGCCAGCGGATGCCTTCGCCTGAGAGCAGCGAGTGGATGTCGCTGGCGGGGAAAGCAGCACTGCAGAGCCATGAGACGAGCATGAGCAGCAGCTGGGCCAGCAGCAGTGTCAGGGCGAGATGTGGCAGCAGGCGTTTCATGCGTTAGGCGGGGTCGGGCATGAGGTTGTCGATGTCGAGAATGCGTAGCTCGAGGGCACGCACCACAAGACGGGTCGCGTTGACGCTCTCGCCAGAGGGGAAGAGCTTCTTCACCAGGTCGTTCTGGCGCTTCTCGAGGCTCTTCACACCGAAGGGCATGCCTCGGAGTCCGGTAATCTGCTCCTTGGTATAGCCCAGGGCAAGGTGGCGCAGGAAACGCTCGTCATACTCGTCGATCTCGTAGTCTATAAGGGCTTCCTGGCGCGACAGCTGTGCTGACACGGCGTGCTTGAAGCGCTCGACAATCTTCTGCAGGATGGGCTCGTTGAATACGAGTTGCTTGCCTTCCATGACGGCCAGCACGTCGCGGCGGGTGAGCAGCTCGCCACTCTTGAGGATGATGCCGTCGGCACCGGCGTCAAGAACGTCGACCCAGAGCTTTTCGTTGAGTATCTCGCCGGTAAAGATGAGGATTTTCACCTGGGGATACAGCTCGCGGGTCTGCCTGCACAGCTCGACACCCACGGTGGTCGAGCCTCCCAGTCCGAGGTCGAGCAGGACGAGGTCGGGCTGCTGGCGCTTGATGAGATGCCAGTAGGAGGCCTCGTCGGCGGCAGTACCGATGACGTCGGCCTCAGGGATTTCGTGGCGGACAATTCCTTCCGTGCCTTTGAGTTCGAGGGGCACGTCCTCGACGATGATGAGTTTGAACTTATCCATTGTGTCTTGGTAGAATGATTGTTGTTGTCTGGTTGTCAACGCTGATGCCGCAGCCGCGACGGTGAGTGGCCTCGCCATGGTCGCGCACAATCTGCCGGCAGAGCAGGCTGTCGAAGGCCGTGCGCGGCGTGCCGTGCACGACGAACTCGGCATACTGGTCGTCACGGGCCCGGGCATCGACGCTGCCGGGGCTGCCTGCGGGGGCGCCTTCGCGGGCGTTGAGCAGCTCGAAGAGGTAGCGCAGCATGCCCTCGTCGCCGATGACGGGCTGGCCGTACCACTGCAGCTTGCCGACGTGGAGCTTCAGCTGGTCTACCTGACGGTTGGCCTGCTCGCTGAGGATGCCGTACAGCTCGCGGTAGTAACGGGTGACCTCGGCAAGCTGTGTCACGTCGCCGCTGTCGGTGAGCTGGCGGATGCGGCTGGGGTAGTACATGGTTTCGTGCTTCAGTGCCGAGAGGCAGTTGTCGAGCACGGCGTTAGCCACGTGCAGCTTGCCTTGTTCGAGCTCGGTGCGGCGAAGCTCGTCGTCGGCCATCTCGATATTGTCGAGCTGCATGCGCTCGCGGCGGTGGCGGTCGTCAAGGCGGTGACGGTAGTAGAGCATGTAGTAGGCGGGAACGATGAGCAGCAGGATGACGATGAGCAGGATGACGGCGATGCGCTTGTTCTGCTGCGACTGCTGCAGCTGGCGGACATAGTCCGAGAGCGTAGCGTCGGCACTGAGCTCCTTGAACAACTGGGTATAGACCTTGTTGTTGTATTCGTACAGGGCCCACTCGTGGAGGGCGAGGGCCGCGACGGCGCTCTCATTGCGGATGTCGAGGATGACTTGCCAGTTCATGTCGAGGCTGTCGTGGAGCCATTGTATCTCGGGCGGCGTCACCGAGGTGTCGCCGTTGGCGGTCATCAGCAGCTGCCCCTTGGGACGTTGCGCCAGGTAATGCTGGTTGAGGCAGCGGCGGCAGGAGTCGGCAAACTGCAGCGTGCGCTGGTAGTGACCGTTGATGTTTGAGAAGTAGGCCGAGTCGGCAAAGACGTGGGCGGCATCAGCGGCAGTCAGCGTCTGGGCGCATGCCGGCTGCGGGTGGAAACCGGCCAGGAGCCATGTCAGGGCGGCGAGCAGTCCCATCATCTTGCCTCGTGGCAGACGGAAGAAGAGGCGCGTGCCCCTACCCTGCTCGCTCTCGGCTGCTATATGGCAGACGCTGAAGAGCTGGCTCATCTTGCGGTACTTCTCAATGATGCCCTTGCAGTTGGCAAGGCCGAAGCCATGACTCTCCTGGCCTTTGGCACGAGGGACGCGAACATCGCTGAAGGTCTTGTGGTCAAAGACGTGGCCCAGCTGCTCGGGCGACATGCCGCAGCCCGTGTCGGCCACGGAGAGCTCCACGTAGTCGGCCTGCTCCAGGGCGCTGACGGTCACGCTGCCGCCGCGGTCAGTAAACTTGCGGGCATTGTCGGCCAGGGTGTTCAGCATGAAGAGCGTCAGCACGCGGTCGGCCTTGACGGTGGCGTCGGTAGGTACCACGGTGAGCGTCACCCCCTTCATGTCGAAGCTGGCCTTGCCACGGAAGATGAGGTCGAACAGGGGCTGCAGGGGGAAACTCTCGATATGCAGGCTGAGCTCGCCCTGCCGCAGCTGTATCCACTGCGTGAGCAGGTCGTTCTGCTCGTTAATCTTGTCCGTGAGTTCTCGGATGTATTCCACGGTGTCGCGGCTGTCCTGACCGTCAAGATGGTCGACGGCGTAAAGGATGCGGTCGATGAAGGGGGTAATGCTGTTGACCAGCGACACCTTGGCGCGCTGCTCCAGGTGGCGGCGCTCTGACTTCTCAAGCTGCAGCCGGTGCAGGTGCAGCTCTTCGGCCTTCTGCTCCAGGAGGTCGTCGAGCAGGTGACTCTCCTTGTTCTTACGGTTCAGGTGGTTGAACAGCCAGAGCAGGAAGAGCAGTAGCAGGATGGCACCCAGAACGGCGAGAATCATCCAGTTCAGCTGCTTTGCCGACTGGTCGAGGATGCCCGCACGGGCTTCCAGCTCACGGTCTTGTCGGGTCTGCTCCTGCAGGTCGATGTAGATGTTGCGGTTATAGTCGCTCTGGGGTTTGTCGTTGATAGCGGAATAGGCCACGGAGAGCTGCTCACGGATACTGGCCACAAGGTCAGGAGCCTGGTAGATGGCAGTGTCCGACAATGCCTTCTCAAGGTGATCCAGCGCCTGCAGGTCGTCACCCAGGGCATGGTAGCACGAGGCCAGCGTACGGTGCGCACCGGCTATCTGGTAGACATCGCCGTAGTCGGTGAAGAGCCTGAGCGCCTCTTCGGCCAGTTGCAGGTCCTTTGTATGTTCGGCAATGGCCTCCTTGGCGTTGGCCTCAAAATAGGGGTAGCCGAAGCGCGAGGCGATGCTGAGGCAGCGGTGCAGGAAGTCCATCTCCTCGTTATAGATGTCTTCGGGGGTGCCGTCAGTGATGATGCCCCCGGCACCGACGTTATACAGGTAGTTCAGGTACTGGGCCGTGTCGTGCCGCACCTCGTCGGCATTGACGGCCAGGAGGGCTTCCACAGACTGGCGCTCCAAGCCCACGTAGTAGTAATAGGTGGAGTTGACAATGGCCAGCTCCGACTCGGCATAGGTCAGCCGCTGAAGGAGCCTGGGCGACAAGGCGGCGCGCTCCTCGTTGATGCGCTTCAGATGGTCAAAGGCACGCTCGCGGTGTTCATAGAAAGCACGGTTGTTGCTCCGGCGTTGGCAGAGACGCATCTGCTGAACTTCTGCAACTAAAAGTTCTATCTGATTGGAAGTCAGTGCGGTAGCTTCGTTCAGCTGACGATCGGCTTCCTGGTATTCCATGCGAACAAGACTCACGAAAGCCAGGTTGTTCAACGCCTCTGCCCGCCCGTCAGGATAGTCCACGGCCTGGGCAAAAGCCTCACGGGCATAGTGCGCGGTGGAGTCGACGCTCCGGTAGTGACAGGCATAGGCGTGTGCGTTCAGCTTGTCCACCGCTGCCTGGTCTGACGGTTGGCACGCAGAAAAAAGAAGGCCCAATATGGCAAGGCGCCATATTGGGTCTAACAAAAGGGTTTTCTTAAGCGCGGGCCTTAGCAACATAGCCGAGGGCTTCCTTGCACTTGTCGGTAACATACTGCCAGTCGCCTGCCTTCACCTTGTCACTGGGGAAGAGCTTGGAGCCCATGCCAACGCAGAAGACACCAGCCTTGAACCACTTGGTGAGGTTCTCCTCCTCGGGGGCAACGCCGCCTGTCACCATAATCTTGGACCAGGGCATCGGGGCCATCAGGCCCTTGATGAGGTTAGGACCGACTACGTCGCCGGGGAATACCTTGGTGAAGTCGCAGCCTACCTCCTGTGCCTTACCAATCTCAGATGGTGTGAGACAGCCGGGGCAATATGTCACGCAACGGCGGTTGCAGACAACTGCGATGTCGGGGTTGAACAACGGACCAACAACAAAGTTGGCACCCAGCTGGATGTACAGCGATGCTGTGGGGGCATCGACGACGCTGCCGATGCCAAGAGCCAGCTCAGGGCATTCCTTGTTAACCCACTTTGACAGCTCACCGAACACTTCGTGAGCGAAGTCACCTCGGTTGGTAAACTCGAAGGCACGAACACCGCCCTCGTAACAAGCCTTGATGACGTTCTTGCAAACTTCAACGTCCTTGTTGTAGAAAACAGGAACCATAGGTGCCTCGGCAATCTTTGCCATCACCTGAAACTTATCAAACTTTGCCATATTACTCTTTATATTCACGTTTTAAATATAGGCGACAGTCAAAGACAGCAACTAGTTCCCAGCCTTCTGAGCCTAACTTGTTGAGTTTCTTTTCTGTTCCTACGATAGAGGAAAGCACCTTATATTCAAACTGTTTCATAATGATATATTATCTAATCGCTTTTTAACGCTTTGTACCTACAGGTCAATGAATTAGCCTTAGCGCTGTACGCGGCCGCTGGCATTACCTCCTGCGAGAGACTCTACCTCGTCGACACCGACCAGGTTGAAGTCGCCATTGATGGTGTGCTTGAGTGCCGAAGCAGCAACAGCAAACTCAAGAGCCTCGCCCTGGGTCGGCTTGGTCAGCAGACCATGGATCAGACCGCCTGAGAAAGAGTCGCCACCACCGACGCGGTCGATGATAGGATTAATCTCGTAACGCTTTGACTGGTAGAACTCCTTACCGTCGTAGATGAGTGCCTTCCAACCATTGAAGGTGGCACTGTAGGACTCGCGGAGAGTAGAAACGACATACTTGAAGCCGAACTCGGCCTTCATCTGCTTGAAGATGCCCTCGTAGCCTGCTGCATCGGTCTTTCCGCCCTCGACGTCAGCGTCGGGCTTGAAGCCGAGACACAGTTCTGCATCTTCCTCATTGCCTATGCAGACATCGACATACTGCATGAGAGGACGCATGATGCTGATGGCCTTCTCTGAGGTCCACAGCTTCTTGCGGAAGTTCAGGTCGACACTGACCGTTACACCGTGACGCTTTGCAGCCTCGCAAGCCAGCTTGGTGAGCTCGGCAGCCTTGTCGCTGATGGCGGGGGTGATACCGCTCCAGTGGAACCAGGCAGCACCTTCCATGATGGCGTCGAAGTCAAAGTCCTTCGGGTCGGCCTCGGCTATCGAGGAGTGTGCACGGTCGTAGATGACCTTTGAGGGGCGCATGGAGGCACCTGTCTCTGCATAGTACAGGCCTACGCGGTCTCCGCCACGGGCAATGAACTTGGTGTTGACACCATAGCGGCGCAGGGCGTTGACGGCAATCTGGCCGATTTCATGCTTGGGCAGCTTCGATACGAAGTAAGCCTCGTGGCCGTAGTTTGCCACGCTGACTGCTACGTTGGCTTCACCTCCGCCGGGGATAATGCGGAATGACTCACTCTGGATGAAACGGTCGTTGCCGTTCGGGGAAAGGCGGAGCATAATCTCGCCTAAAGTTACAATCTTTGCCATTTGTTTTAGTATTACGTTTTAAATACAAGTTAAATTTTCGAGCACAAAGATAGTACAAAATTTCGGAACGGCCAAATATTCGGGCTAAATAATCCTTAAAACTCACGTAAACGTTTTTCTTGCCTAATTATTTTGGCGTTTTGCCGGGTTCTTTGTACCTTTGCAGGGAATTATGGAGAATCTTTCGTTTACGCAAGAGGAAAAGGAAGCTACGCTTCTGCTGTACCAGAAGGTGCGTGAGCTGACCGCCGACACACTGCTGCCTGGCGATGAGGAGCGCATGCGCCAGCACCTGCTTGACGCCTTGGAGCGCCACCAGATGCACCGCAACGTCTTCGGTCTGAACCCCATCCTGCTGTCGTTCCAGACGGCCCAGCTCGTTGTGGAAGAGATTGGTCTGAAGCGCGATGCCGTCATAGCCATCTTGCTCCGCCCCGGCGTGGAGGAGGGCTACCTGACTCCCGACGACGTGCAGGCTGACTTCGGCGAGTCTGTGGCGCGCATCCTGCGGGGGCTGCAGCGCATCCAGCAGCTTTACAAGAAGAACCCGGTTGTGGGTTCTGAGAACTTCCGCAACCTGCTGCTGTCGTTTGCTGAGGACATGCGCGTCATCCTGATTATGATTGCCGACCGCGTGAACCTGATGCGGCAGATCCGCGATACCGAGGAGAAGGATGCCCAGCGCGAGGTCAGCGAGGAGGCTGCCTACCTCTATGCCCCGCTGGCTCATAAGCTCGGTCTCTACAAGCTGAAGAGCGAGCTCGAGGACCTGTCACTGAAGTACCTGGAGCACGATGCCTACTACCACATCAAGGACAAACTCAGCGAGACGAAGAAGAGCCGCGATGCCTACATTGACCACTTTATCGGCCCCATCGAGCAAAGGCTGAAAGAGGCTGGCCTGACGTTCCACATCAAGGGTCGCACAAAGTCGATTCACTCGATATGGCAGAAGATGCAGAAGCAGAAGTGCCCCTTCGAGGGTGTCTACGACCTCTTTGCCATCCGCGTCATCATTGACAGTCCGGCGGTAAAGGACAGCAACAGCAGTGACGGCGACGAGAAGAAGGAGGACCGCGAGGCACGGCGTCGCGAGGTGATGCAGTGCTGGCAGGCCTTCGCCATCATTACGTCGATGTACCAGCCCAACCCCAAGCGCCTGCGCGACTGGCTCAGCGTCCCGAAGTCCAACGGTTATGAGTCGTTGCACATCACGGTACTCGGTCCTGAGCAGAAGTGGGTGGAAGTGCAGATCCGTACCTCACGCATGGACGAGGTTGCCGAGCGCGGCGTGGCAGCGCACTGGCGCTACAAGGGCGTGAAGGGCGACGCCGGCATGGACGAATGGCTTACCAACATCCGCTCGATGCTCGAGACCAGTGACGGTCTCGAGGCCATGGAGCAGTTTAAAATGGATCTCTACGAGGACGAGGTCTTTGTCTTCACGCCCAAGGGCGACCTGTATAAGTTCCCGAAAGGGGCTACGGTGCTCGACTTTGCCTACCATATCCACTCAAACATCGGTAACCAGTGCACGGGTGCCCGCATCAACGGACGTGTGGTGACCTTCCGCCAACTGCTTCAGAGCGGCGATCAGGTAGAGATCATGACCTCTTCGAACCAGAAGCCTAAGCAGGACTGGCTGAACGTCGTCAAGACGTCGCGTGCCAAGTCGAAGATACGCCTTGCCCTGAAGGAGACGCAGGTCAAGGAGGGCCTCTTTGCCAAGGAGATGCTGGAGCGGAAGTTCAAGAACCGCAAGATTGAGCAGGACGACAGCGTGATGCAGGTGCTCATACGCAAGATGGGGTTCAAGGAGGTCAGCGACTTCTACCGCCATGTGGCCGACGGCGCCCTGGACGTCAACCAGGTCATTGACCGCTATATTGAGCTTCAGCAGGGCGACCAGCCCGTCACCGGCAACAACATTGCCGAGAGTGCGGCCAACTTCGTCCTTGACGAGTCGCGCCTGCCTGCCAATGCCATCCAGGACGATGTCCTTGTCATTGACCGTAACCTCAAGGGCATCGACTACCAGCTGGCACACTGCTGCCAGCCCATCTACGGCGACCGTGTCTTCGGCTTCGTGACGGTGAGCGGCGGCATCAAGATTCACCGCGAGGACTGTCCCAACGCCCCTGAGCTGCGCAAGCGCTTCGGCTACCGCATCGTGCGTGCCAAGTGGAGCGGCAAGGGTGCCTCGCAGTATGCCATCACGCTGCGTGTCATCGGCAACGACGACATCGGCATCGTGAACAATCTCACCAGCATCATCTCAAAGGACGAGAAACTCATT
>JAEEGL016605292.1_pt1 | contig 19558 bp, 14 predicted proteins | sample 9134231 | NCBI WGS metagenome assembly JAEEGL01 (sample SAMN16246548, study PRJNA631951) | gut metagenome | biome: gut microbiome; feature: rumen; material: fiber-attached | host: Bos | place: Iran: Karaj | collected 2018-10 | reverse complement strand
CTCCGTCCGCTGCTCGGCGACGACATTGCGGGCATCATGATGACAAATCCCAACACGCTGGGTCTCTTCGAGAAGGACATCCTCGAAATCGCGCAGTTGGTCCACGGGTGCGGCGGCCTGCTCTATTATGACGGGGCCAACATGAACCCGCTCCTGGGCGTCGTCCGTCCGGGCGACATGGGCTTCGACATCCTGCACCTGAACCTGCACAAGACGTTCTCCACGCCGCACGGCGGCGGCGGGCCGGGCTCCGGTCCCGTGGGCGTCTGCGAGCGGCTGGTGTCCTGCCTGCCCGTTCCCCGCGTCGAGCGCGGCGGTGACGGACTCCTGCAGGTCTGCGGCCGTCCCGGTGCGGATGCTTCCTGCTGTGCGGACAGCGCCGGGCAGGTGTCCGGGTTCACGGGCAACTTCGGCGTGATGCTCCGCGCGTACGCCTATATCCTGATGCTCGGCCGGCAGCACATCCGTTTCGCCGGAAAGTTCGCCACGCTTGCGGCCAACTACATCAAGGAGAGCCTGAAAGACTGCTACAAACTGCCGATCGCCGGTCTGTGCAAGCACGAATTCGTGTATGACGGCCTGGTCGACGACGGGTCGCGCAAGGACGCGGACGGCAACGTCGTCCGCGAAGGGGCGACGACCCTCGATGTGGCCAAGCGCCTGCTGGACTTCGGCTTCCATGCGCCGACGATCTATTTCCCGCTCCTCTTCCACCAGGCGATCATGATCGAACCGACGGAGACGGAGTCGAAGGAAACGCTGGACGCCTTCATCGGAGCGATGCGCGCCATCGCCGCCGAGGCGGCCGAGGATCCCGCGATCCTGAAGGGAGCGCCGCATGCCGCGCCGATCTCCCGTCCGGACGAGACGACGGCCGCGCGCCGTCCGGTCCTCAAATACCAAGACGAATGTTTATTCCAATAACACTGAAACCATGAAAAAGGAAAACAACAAGACCGGACATGAAATGTCCAGAAGAGATTTCATGAGCTATTCGGCTCTCGGGCTCGCCAGCCTGACGATTCTTCCGAGCTGGCGCCTCCCCGACGGGACGAAGGTGGCCCCGAGTGACCGTATCGTCCTCGGTTTCGTCGGCCTCGGCCAGCAGGGCCGGAGCGACTTCCGAAGCTTCTCATCCTGCCCGGGCGTCCAGGTCGCGGCCTGCTGCGACGTGGATTCCATCAAGCGCGAGCGTTTCCGCCTCGACGTGACGAAGTGGCAGAAGGACAACGGCATGAACGAGCGCTGCGACATGTACGAGTTCTATGAGGACCTGCTCGACCGCAAGGACATCGATGCCGTTGAGATCGCGACGCCCGACCACTGGCACGCCCTGGTCGCCATCGGCGCGCTCGATTCCGGCAAGGATGTCTACGTCCAGAAGCCGCTGGCTTACACGATCACCGAGGGTCTCGCCGTACAGACGGCGGTGCGCCACAACGGCCGTATCCTCCAGATGGGCAGCCAGCAGCGTTCCAGCGCCGAGTTCCAGCAGGCCATCAAGGTGGTCCGCGCCGGCGGCATCGGCCACATCAACGAGGTCCATGTCCGCGTGGGTGACCCGCCCAAGCCGTTCGACCTGCCGGAGATGCCGGTCCCTGCCAACCTGAACTTCAACCTCTGGCTGGGCCCGCTCAACGATCCGAAGATCCACTATCATCCCGACATCTGCCCGGAGGTTTCGCTCGAGCCCCGTCAGGACGAGAAACTCTGGGGCGCCTGGCGCTGGTACGAAGAGACCGGCAACGGCTATCCGGCCGACTGGGGCGCGCATATGTACGACATCGCGCAGGCCGCCCTGGGCATGGACGGTTCCGGCCCCGTGGAGTTCATCCCGCAGGGCTACAACGGCCTGAAGTGGGCGACGATGAAGTATGCCAACGGCATCATCATGACCGAGCAGACCATCGAAGGTCACAACGCCGACTGGCGCGGCATCAACTTCATCGGCGACAAGGGCTGGCTGAAGGTCTGCCGCGGCTCCATCGAGTGCTCCGATCCGAAGGTGCTCAAGAAGAGCCAGGAAGAGGTGAAGCCCGGCCAGTACGAGGTCAGTTCTCCGCACATGCAGAACTTCCTCGACGCCATCCGCGGCCACCACGATCCGAACGCTCCGGTCGAGTATGGTGCCAGCACCAACACGCTGTGCTGCCTGTTCAACATCGCCCGCGAACTCGGCCGTCCCGTCAAGTGGAATCCGGCTACGCTCAGCTTCGAGGGTGACAAGGAGGCCGCCGCGCACCGGCTCTACTGGTACGAGTACCGCCGTCCCTACAAGCTGCCTTACTGCGACAAGCGCAACAACATCTAGTTCGCAGGATGTGCCTTTGACCGTCCGGCGGCCCGCTGCAGGGCCGCCGGATTTTTTATCGATATTTTTCTTCCCGATTTTGCATTTTCAAAGAAAAGTACTATATTTGCAGTCCGAAACGGGGTATTAGCTCAGTTGGTAGAGCGTTTGAATGGCATTCAAAAGGTCAGGAGTTCGATTCTCCTATGCTCCACAGAAATCCCTCTCAGATCAGCCTGAGGGGGATTTTTCGTCTATGGAACGATCCCTACCGGTACTTGTACGACAGCACCTTCCAGACCTCCGCCGGGAGATAGACGTTCGGCAGACAGTAAGCCTCCGCGAACAGGGGCGCGATGTCTTCATCTCGCCATCCTGCGATACCGCAGCCGATACGGGTGACGAGGAATGTCATCTCCGGATGATGGTCGGCGAACCGGATGAACTCCTCGACTTCACGGGCGATGGCGTCGAGGGAGCCGCTCATCGTCGGAATCGCATAACTGCTTCCTTGGAGCCCGCGGCCCCGGCCATAGACGGCGCCGAATCTCCGGGCGGCGATGCGGGCCGCTCCTCCGTCGTGGTGTCCCGCCTCATTGCTGCCGAAAACGAAGACCTGCCCTTCTTCCAGCGCGGTGATGTGCGGCGGCGTAACGCGGGTGAGCGCCTGCTTCTCCGCGTAATAGTCCTTCTCGTAGTCGACGGCCTCGCCGGTCCGTTTTTCCCGGCGGACTTTCTTGTAGTATTCCCGGTTGCCGGAGCGCATCTTGTCCCACATCATGGCCGAGCCCAGGGCAGACGCCTGGAAATCCATCGTGCTCCGGATGCCGAGGCCGCCTGCCGTACTGCCGGAATCCTGGTTCGCGCCGATGTAGGTAAAGACCCAGCCCTGGGAAGTAAGGCTTTCAACGAGTTCTTTTATCATTTCCGCTGAATAGATTAGGGAACTGTTTTCAAATCCGTCGGTAATCACGGTAACAAGAACGTGGTCGCCTTCTTTGACAAGTTCCTTCAGCGCAGTGATGGAAACCCCCATCGCATCGTATAGCGGCGTTCTGCCGTAGGGTTGATACTGATCCGGAGCAAGGTCTTTCACCGACTCGATCCTTTCAGCGTCGATCACGGTCCGGACAGAAGGCCTTCCGGCGCCCGAGTCGAAAGTGACGAAGGAGATCATCTGATGGTCATCCGGATTCTCCTGCTGGGCCTCGCGGATGCTCTGGAGCGCTTCGTTCGCTCCGCTCAGGGCCTGTTCACGGATCGTGGTCATCGATCCGCTTTCGTCCAGGATGATCAAGTTGTAGATGCGTGTCTCACCCGCTTCGCGGGGATATTTGTCCGAGAACCGGAAGTCGTGATATTCTTTCTTGCCGAAATCCAAGAAGTTCATTCTGTTCATACGATCTGTTTTTTAATTAATTTCTGTGTAAAACATACGCAAAGTTAGCATCTTTTTTCGAAAAGTGATAAAAATAGTGTAGTTTTTACGCATAATTTCGCTCCGGGACGCACAAATGGAGAACAGGATACGAAAATAATCAAATGTAATATGAAGAAAAAAAGATTTGATGTACCTTTGCAATATGATTCTTACCCTGTTCAAACTCCTGGGCAGCATCGCCTTGCTGATGTACGGCATGAAGGTGATGAGCGAAGCCCTTCAGAAGATGGCCGGCCCCGGGCTGCGGCACATCCTCGGCGCAATGACGACGAACCGTTTCACCGGCGTGCTGACCGGCATGCTCATCTGTGTCGCCGTCCAGTCTTCCGCCGCGACGACGGTCATGACCGTCTCTTTCGTGAACGCTGCCTTGCTGACCCTCTCGCAGGCCATTTCGGTCATCATGGGCGCCAACATCGGAACGACGCTTTCCGCCTGGATCATGTCCGCCGGCTTCTCCTTCAACATCTCCAACCTGGTGTGGCCGGTGTTCCTGGTGGCCGTCATCCTGATCCAGACCCGCAAGCACCGCTACCTGGGCGACTTCCTGTTCGGTCTGTCGTTCATGTTCTTCGCGCTGGGGACGCTCAACGTCACCGGCCGGGAGATGGATCTCGCGCACAACGAGAGCGTGGTCGCCTTCTTCTCGTCGTTCGATTCCGGCAGTTACTGGACCATCCTGCTCTTCATCCTGATCGGCAGCGTGCTGACCTGCATCGCGCAGTCTTCCGCCGCCCTGATGGCCATCACGATGGTGCTCTGCACCACCGGCGTGCTGACCATCTACCAGGGTATCGCGCTGGTCATGGGTGAGAATATCGGCACGACGGTGACGGCGAACATCGCGGCCCTGTCGGCCAACACGCAGGCCCGGCGCGCGGCGCTGGCGCACCTGGTGTTCAATCTGTTCGGCGTATTCTGGATCCTCTTCCTCTTCTATCCGTTCGTGAACACGGCCTGCCGGCTGGTCGGCGTGGATCCGCTGTCCTCTTCACAGAGCCCGGCCCGCCTGTCCTTCGTGCTGGCGACTTTCCATACGATGTTCAACGTGACCAACACCCTGATCCTGATCTGGTTCATCCCGCAGATGGAGAAGCTGGTCAGCCGGATCATCCCCCAGAAGGAGCGCGAGGACGGCTTCAAGCTGCGCTACATCCAGAGCGGTATCATGAAGACGCCGGAAATCGGTGTCCTGCAGGCCCAGAAGGAGACGGAGCTCTTCGCGCAGCGGATGCATCAGATGTTCCTGGAGGTCCGTGACCTGTACAAGACCACGGAAGCGGAAGCCTTCGAGAAGAAACTGGCCCGCGTCCGCGAGATGGAAGAGATGAGCGACCGGCTCGAGAGCGAGATCGGCGGCTTCCTGGCACAGGTCGGAAACGCCCACCTGAGCGACGATACCAAGCGGAAGGTGCGCGGCCTGCTCCGCGGTGTCAGCGAGCTGGAGAGCATCGGCGACAGCCTTTTCAACCTGGCCCGGACCATCGACCGGAAACGCACCCAGAAGGCGGTCCTGCCTGCGCTGCAGGAGGAGGGAATCGACGAGATGTTCTCGCTCCTTGACAATGCGATGGAGAACATGGTGCTTGTCCTGAAGGGGACCGGCGACAACGAAACCTCGCTCGACCTCGAGAACCGCATCGACGCGCTCCGCACGAAGCTGCGGAACCAGAACACCATCGATGTCGACGAAGGCGTCTACAGCTTCGTGGTCGGCACGATCTTCACCGACCTCGTCCGCGAATGCGAGAAGTGCGGCGACTATGTCATCAACGTCGTGGAGTCCAAGATGGGCAAACGCGACAATACGCCCGAATCCGGCACCCTGCAGATCGACGTCACCAAGAAGGAGGCCTATATCGACGGAGACCTGCTCGATCTTTCGAAGACGGAGTTCGAACTGCTCAGCCTCCTGGCGTCGAATCCGGGCCGCATCTTCTCCCGCGCCGAGCTGCTGGAACTGGTCTGGCCGAAGGACGCGACCGCTGGAGAGCGGGATGTCGATGCCGCCATCCGCAAGGTCCGCACCGTGCTGGGCAGCCTGGCGGACCGCATCCGCACCAAGGGCGGATACGACTATTATTATGATTATGACTGATGCCCGATGAAGACAACTGCAAGAATCGGCCTGTTGATGCTCTCCCTGCTGTCATTTTTCTCCTGCAAGGCGTATACGGACCTGACTGCCGACGCCTTCGGGAAGATGCTCTCCGACGACACGTCCGTCCAGCTCGTGGATGTGCGGACACCGGAAGAATATGCGGAAGGCCACCTTTCGCGGGCCATCCTGGTCGACTGGAAGGACGGGGCGTTCCTTGACAACGCCCGCGCCCTCCTGGATCCGGCCCGTCCCGTGCTGGTCTACTGCCGCAGCGGCCGCCGGAGCGCGGAAGCTGCGAAGGCGCTGTCGGAGGCTTCGTTCCGGGTATTCAACCTCCGGGGCGGATACCTTGCCTGGACCGGCGCCGGCTGCCCGGTCACCCGCTATGAGGTGGAGCGTTTCCTGACCCCGGGCGGCAACCCCGTGGACATCACGCTCATCAAGCATGGCAGCCTGGCCCTCTCCTGCCTGGGGCTCACCATCCAGGTCGATCCTGTCGGGGAGTTCGGCAAGCATACCGACTATGCGGCGGAGTTCCCGAAGGCGGATGTCATCCTGGTGACGCACGAGCATCCGGACCACCTGGAGGCGAAGACCATCGACATCCTCACCGGGGAGCATACGCGGCTGCTGCTGAACGGCACGTCCGCGGGCATCCTCGGAAAGGGAGAGGTCCTTGCCAACGGCGACAGCGTCGCGCTCGCCGAGGGAATCGCCCTGAAAGCCGTCCCGGCGTACAACACGACTCCGGGGCGCGAGAAATTCCATCCCAAGGGGAACGGAAACGGCTATGTGCTGACCATCGACGGACTGCGCATCTACATTGCCGGTGACACGGAGGATATTCCGGAAATGGCTGACCTGAAGGCGATTGACGTGGCTTTCCTGCCGGTTAACCAACCCTTCACGATGACGGTCGACCAGTGTGTCGCCGCCGTCGGCCGCTTTGCGCCCAAGGTGCTCATCCCTTACCACTTCAGCCAGACCGACCTGAGCGGCCTGCCCGTGCGGCTTCCGCAGACGGATGTCCGTCTCCGCCAGATGCAGTAATCCTTTCCTGCACCGGCCATGGCCCATCTCGGAGAAATCATTTCGCTCGTCGTCGCTGTCCTCTGGACGGCGACAGCGCTTTTTGCGGATGAGGCGAGCCGCCGGATCGGCTCCCTTTCGGCGAATGTGATCCGCCTCTCCCTGGCCTCGGTCTTTCTCGCGCTCCTGCTCTGGGTGACGCTCGGCCGTCCCTGGCCGGTGTACGCCGACGGAAAAGCCTGGCTGTGGCTTTCCCTCTCCGCCCTGGTCGGATATGTGTTCGGGGACTGGTGCCTGTTCAACTGCTATCTCAGCATCGGGGCGCGGTTCGGGCAGCTGTTCATGACGCTTGCACCGCCCATCGCCGCCATCGCTGGCTGGATGCTGCTCGGCGAGCGGCTCCGTCCGACAATCTGGCTGGCGATGGCCGTCACCCTCGGCGGTATCGCGCTGTCCATCCTCGGGCGGGAGGACGGCGGCCGGCACCGTCTGTCGTTCACCCTCCCGTTGAAGGGCATCCTGCTGGGGCTCGGCGCCGGTCTGGGGCAGGGATTCGGCCTGGTCCTGAGCAAGATCGGCCTCCAGCATTATTCGGCGGCGCTGCCCGCGGAGGCTCCCGCTTCGATGGGGACGATGCTCCCGTTTGCGTCCACCATGGTCCGTGCGCTGGTCGGTGCGGCGGGCTTCCTGCTGTTGATGGCCGTCCGCCGGGAGATGCCCCGCCTGCGTGCGGCCCTGCGCGACCGGAAGGGCATGTCCTACGCCCTCGGCATGACCCTGTTCGGCCCCGTTTTCGGCGTTTCGCTGTCGCTGATGGCCGTCCAGTATACCGATGCCGGCATCGCTTCGACGCTGATGGCCCTGACACCCGTCCTGATCCTGCTTCCTTCCGCCCTGCTCTACCGGCAGCGCATCCGTCCGAAGGAATGGATCGGTGCGGTGGTCAGCATCCTCGGCGTGGCGCTCTTTTTCTTGCTGTGACGGGCGGGATGCATTGCAGGATTGCAGAATAATGCATAAATTTGCCGCTCGTTACCGTTCTTCAACGTAAAGCGTATGCAAGGAATCTGGACCGTGGTCATGCTGGTCTTTTCAAACATTTTCATGACCTTCGCCTGGTATGGGCATCTCAAGCTCAGTGAAATGAAGATTTCGACCGGCTGGCCGTTGATCCTCGTCATCCTTTTTTCCTGGGGCATCGCCTTCTTCGAGTACTGCCTCACCGTGCCGGCCAACCGGATCGGTTTTGCGGGCAACGGCGGCCCTTTCAACCTGCTGCAGCTGAAGGTGATCCAGGAGGTGATCTCGCTGACCGTGTTCACCTGCATCGTCATGTTCGTGTTCCGTGGAGAGTCCATCCACTGGAACCACATCGCAGCCTTCGCCTGCCTGGTGCTGGCCGTTTTCTTCGTTTTCTTGAAATAAATTCAATCAAATAAGATTCTTAAAATGAAAAAGCTACTCTTGCTTGCCGCTGCGCTTCTTGTCGCCGGCCCTGTCTTCGCCCAGCCTTCCAAGGATGGAGACACCGTTATTGCCTCTTCCGAAGATGGAAAGTTCATTTTCAGCGGATTAGAACATGTCGGATACGGCTATCATTACATGAGTGATGCGACGTACGACGTTTCGGCCAGTGAGGAACTCTTCTACAACTTGCTCAATTTCTCTTATTTCCCGGCCCCTTCTTTCGGTTTCACGCTGGGAATCGATTACGAATTCAACATTTTCTCTTCCGAGAAGAGCGCCTTCATCCTCGACGGGGCGAACAAGGTCCAGACCGTTGACTTCTCGACCGTCGTTTCGGAAACCGCAGCCCGCCGGCAGCGCAGTTCACTCCTTTTCCACACCATCAATTTCCCGTTGATGGCCTGCGTCCGCCTCGGATCCTTCGGTATTGCAGCCGGTGCGGAAGCCAGCCTCAATTTCGGGGGTTCCGTCCGTTATAAGTACAAGAATGGCGACATAAAGTACAAGGTCGCTCACCGCAAGGCGGAACTTGAACCGTTCACGTATGGCCTGATTGCGCGGATTTCCTACGACGAAGTCGGTATCTACGGGAAGTTCTATCCGAAGTCGTCGAAGGTGCTTCCGGATGGCAGCGTGGACCTGAACTATTTCACGATCGGCGTCCAGCTCGGCTTCTAGGCATCCCGCTGTGTGGCTGTAGGGGCCTGCAGCACTTTCTTCCGCAGGTCGAAAGGACGCAGGTCGTCCAGCCCCATGCACCGGACTGCTTCTTCCATCCATTGTCCGTCCGTCCGGGCGGGCAATGATTTTTCTGTCCCTTCACCGATGAAGTGCCGCCCGGCATCGATGAGGGCGCGTGCGGGAACGAGTCCGACGATTTCCGTGCCTGTCACGTGTACGCCGCGGGCCTCCGCCGCCCGGCAGACGGTCTCATAGGCGGTGTGCAGCGGGGTGGCGTCCATGTCGGTGATGTTCATCGAGACCTGTGCGATGCCGTATTCTTCGATGTACCATCCGAGCGCCTTGCAGCCTTTCAGCGGACCGCCCGACCAGTGGACCGTTCCGTCGGGGTCCACCGTCTTGCGGCCCCGTTCGCGCACGTCGCAGGCGATTTCGTGCGCCACCGGAACGGATGTCGTATCGAGGTTGAAGTTGACGGCGATCAGGAATTTCCGGGCGCCGATGCAGATGGCACCGCTCCGGGCGACCCGTTCGTCATAACGGTCCGGACCGAAGTCCGGTGCCAGGCGCGGATCGGCCATCTTGCGGGGCAGCGACTCGTATTCGCCCGCCCGGCAGACGGCCAGGTTCCGGCGTTCCGGCTTCAGCGCGGCGGCTTCGTAGCAGTAGGAAGGGATGCCGAGGGTGCGGGCGATCCGTCCGGCGAGTTCGCGCGCCAGCTGTGCGCATTCTTCCAGGGTGATGCCCTGGACAGGAATCAGCGGCAGGACATCGCAGGCGCCCTGCCGCGGGTGCGTGCCGTGGTGCAGGCGCATGTCGATGGCACGGGCGGCATACCGGACGCCCTGGTAGGCGGCTTCCACGACCGCCTCCGGACTGCCGGTGAATGTGTAGACAGTCCGTCCGGCCGCCTCGCCCGGGTCGATGTCCAACAGGGTGACGGCTTTTCCGTCGTGGGTGCGGGCGCCGGCAATCGCGGCGGCGATGCCGTCGATCACGGCGCGGTTCTTCCCTTCACTGAAGTTGGGAACGCATTCGATGATTCTTTCCATGATTTTCAGTCCAGGTATTCGATGTCGAAACGGTACGACCATTGGTTGAAATAGAGGTTGCCGTAGTCCCATTCCACTTCACCGCGCTGGAAGTCGACGTTGTCGCTCCGCGGGAATTTCTTCTTCGGGCTGAGTTCCTCAGCGAATCCGTTGTTGACCACCATCCGGTAGGGCTCGATCCCGCCCAGGAAGAAGGTGCCGCCGTACGGGGTGATGCCGAAGCTCTGGTCTACCGGCATCCAGCCCTTCCCTTCGAAGTAGATTTCCGCCCAGTCGTGCAGGTTCTGCGAGCCGGGGTGCATCATCAGGCCGCTCTGCCAGCGGATCGGAATGCCCTTGCAGCGGCACAGCGCCATCAGCAGCAGGGTTTTCTGGCCACAGTCGCCGTGCCCGGCGTCGAGGACGTATTCCGGAATGTTCGGAATCGTGGAATACTCCCGGGCGGAGGCCCAGGGGAAGTTCCCGTCGATCCAGGTGAAGAAGGCGAGCGCCTGCAGGTAGGGGTCGGTGATGCCGGCCGTCAGGGAGTCGGCCAGGTGACGGATGCGTTCGGAAAAGCGGATGTGCGGCCCCTCTTCCGCCGTGTACCGCCGGTAGTCTCCGTCGTCCGTCCGGTAGGGGAGCGCGTCCCCCGCCGCCATCGGATGCCATTCCCCGGAGGAGGTGTACTCGAAGACTTCGTGGAAGGTCGTCGGCCGGTCGCGGTGTGTCTTTCCTTCCATGTAGAGGCTGCTGTGCGGGCAGGAGGGGTCGGAGAACGTGATCCGGTCGGCGGGAAGGGCCTTCCCGTCCACGCCCGCCTCGATGAAGCGGATGTCCCGCTGGCGGTCGGTGTCGCTGCGCGGATACGGCAGCCAGCAGTGGAGGCGCTTCCCGGGCCGGAGCGTGTAGGCGGGTACGGTCAGCGTGAAGGTGACGCGCATCCGCCGGGGTTCGGCCAGATAGGGATTCCCTGCTGCGGCCGTGCCTCCGCCAAGGGCCAGCTCCACGCCGCGGCGGATCGCCGGGATGGTGACCGCGTCCACGGCCTCGTGCCCGTCCAGGGGCGTTCCGCTCTTGGAAACGTCCCCGGCATCCGTCCGGGAGGCCTTGAGGGCGGCCAGTTCAGGGTCGATGCGGAACAGGTTCGGCGCGGCGGCGTGGAAGTACATCGTACGTCCGCCGATCCGCATCGATTCCAGTTTGCCTTCTTCCGTCCAGGCCTTGACCTGCTCGTCCGTCACGTCCGGAAGGTATTGGCTGATATAGGATTTGACTTCTTCCTGCGTGCGGTTGAAGTCGACGGCGATCCGCTGCGAAAGGTCGCGTTCCCAGGAGTACCCCGGATGCCGCTGCAGGTACAGGGCGCCTGCCATCACCAGCGCTGCGGCGGCGATGATCCACCCTTCTTTGATTTTCTTGGCCATGTTCTTACAGTTCGATGATGCCGATTCCCGGGCGGTCGGGGAGGGTGATCTTCCCGTCCACGACCTTCATGCCGTCGAAGCGGTCGTTGGAGATGAGCAGGTTGCCGTCCAGGTCCGCAAAATCCACGGCGGGGGAGAGCTGCGCCGCCGCCGAGACGGCGCACGAGGTCTCCGTCATGCAGCCGATCATCACTTTCATGCCTTCGGCGCGTGCGTAGTTGACCATTTTCCATGCCTCCCGCATCCCGGTGCATTTCATCAGCTTGATGTTGATGCCGTCATACGCGCCTTCGAGGGCCTTGATGTCGGCGAGCCGCTGCACGGCTTCGTCCGCGAAGATCGGCAGTGGCGTCCGTTCGCGCAGCCAGGCGATGTCGTCGATCTGCTCCTTGGGCATGGGCTGCTCCACCATGACGATGCCCTGTTCCGCCAGCCAGTGGATCATGTCGAGCGCTTCCTGCCGGTCTTTCCAGCCCTGGTTGGCGTCGACGGCGATCGGGACGGACGTGATTTCCCGGATGGCGCGGATCGTCTCCTTGTCGCCGGGTACGCCGACTTTCGCCTTGAGGATGTTGAACCGGCCGTCGCATTCGCGGGTTTTTTCGCGGACGACTTCCGGCGTGTCGATGCCGATCGTATAGGTGGTGTCGGGCGCTTTTCCGGGGTCCAGCCCCCAGATCCGGTACCAGGGCTGTCCCATGAGCTTGCCCACGAGGTCATGCAGGGCGATGTCCACGGCGGCTTTCGCCGCGGTGTCCCCGTCGCTCAGCGCGTCGACATAGGCGAGGATGTCCTCGAGGTCGAACGGGTCGCGGAACTGCCCGAGGTCGACCTTCCGCAGGAAGGCGCAGACGCTCTCTACCGTCTGGCCCAGATAGGGCGGCATGGAGGCCTCCCCGAAACCGGTGTATCCCTCATAGTCGATCCGCACCTGCACGTCGGGCGTCGTCTTGCGCGAGTAGGACGAAACCGTGAACGTGTGCGTCAGCTGCAGTTCGTAGGGCTCGAACTGCAGCTGCATCCGGCCGTTCAGCCCGGTTTTCGCCGGCCGGCGCTCCCGGCACCCGGTCAGCAGGGAACCGGACAACCCAAAAACTCCGGAGCCGGCCGCTGCAAGGCCGGCCCTCCGGAGAAAGTCTCTACGCTTCATCGTTCCGTTTTATTTTTTCCGGAAGAGAGAGAGGATGATGAGCAAGATGGCGGCACCGATGACGGCCGTGCAGAAACGTCCGAAGGGAGTGGTCCAGGTGACGCCGACGAGGGGCAGGAGCCAGCCGCCCAGGAAGCTGCCGACGATACCCACGATGACGTTCAGGATGAAGCCCTTGCCGCTGCCGTTGACAAGCTTGCCGGCAATCCACCCCGCAGCTGCGCCGACGAGGAGGAAAATGATGATCGACCAGAGATTGTCCATTTTGTTGAAGATTGTGTTTTACATCGCAATATATAAAAAAACGCCTGAAAAAAGTATTATATTTGTGTGATAACACTTCTTTTTTATGGTAAAATCCTTGAAACCGGTCCTGTTCGCGGCGGCGCTCCTGCTGTCGGTCGTCCTTCATGCTCAGGAAGATACGCTTCGCTTCGCTTTCATCACGGACCTCCATTACGCGTCCGGGAGCCATTCCGTGGACGACCTTCACCGCTGCATTGCGGACATCAATGCCCAGGAGGGGCTCGACTTCGTGCTGGCCGGCGGGGACTTGACCGATTTCGGAACCGACGAGGAGATCGCTGCCGTCAAGCAGATGCTCGACTCGCTCAGGTATACCTATTATGTCGTGGCCGGAAACCACGACGCCAAGTGGTCGGAAAGCGGCTGCAATACCTTCAAGAATGTCTTCGGGTATGAAAACTTCGAGTTCCGCTGCAAGGGCTGGCGCTTCATCGGCTGCAACTGCGGACCCGACATGCGCATGGCCCCGGCCCTGATCCCCCGCGAAAGCATGGAATGGCTGAAGGGCCTCGAACCCGACCCGCAGACGGTCTTCGTCAACCACTATCCCCAGGATTCTTCCGTCCTCAACTATTTCGAGGTCACCCGTGAACTCAAGCGGCTGGGCACCCGGTGGGTGCTCGGCGGGCACTGGCACGCGAATACGCGCCTGAACTACGACGGCCTGCCCGGCGCGCTCGGCCGCTCGACCCTTTCCGCCGGCAAGGCCCCCGGGTACAATATCGTCACCCTCACGAAGGGGGATGTGAAGATGGCGGAACGCCGGATCATCGGCGGAACGGCCGTCCAGCTGGAGCCCTGGTATGCGGAACCGCTGCAGCCGGTGCGCGACACGGTTTCCTACGATGCGGACGGACTTCCTTCCGGCTATCCGTGGATGCGCTACGACGTGAACGCTTCGGCGCCCGTGAAGCCGCTGTGGAAGCGCCATGAGGACAGCAACATCGTCGCCGGCTTCGCCCGCGACGGCAGGCGGGCCTGGTTCACGACGGCCTCCGGCTGCGTCCGCTGCATCTCCCTGAAGGACGGCCGGCGCCTCTGGTCGAAGTCCTTCCCCGGCAAGATCTTCTCCACGCCCGTCCTGGACGGGAAGTACCTCGTCTTCGGCTGCACGGACGGGAATGTCTACGCGCTGAACCCCCGCAACGGACGCCTGCGCTGGAAAGCGGCCTTCGGCAAATCCGTGCTGGGCAGCCCGGTGACGCGTGACGGCAAGGTGTACGTGGGCGCGTCCGACGGCACGTTCCGGGCCCTCGACCTGCAGACCGGCGCCCCCGTGTGGTCCTTCACCGAAGTGGACGGCTTCGTGGAATGCCGCGCCTTCGTGGATGCGGAGCAGGTGGTCTTCGGCACGTGGGCGAACAAGCTGTATTCGCTCGACCCGCGGACCGGCGCCCTGCAGTGGGTCTGGTCCTGCAAGAAGCCTTCCCGGATGTATTCTCCGGCGGCGACCTGGCCGGTCAAGGCGGACGGGAAGATTTTCATCGCCGTCCCGGACCGCCGCATCTATGTGATTGACGCCGCCTCGGGCGAGGAACTGAAGTATTATGAGAAAGCCTCGCGCGAGTCCATCGCGCTTTCGCCGGACGGCCGGACGGCCTACGGAAAGTCGATGTACCACTCGGTGTGGGCCGTCGACACCCATTCGTTGGATGTCCGCTGGGTCCGGGAAACCGGCGCCGGCTACGACATCTCGCCCACGCCGATGCTGGAGCTGCCCGGCGTCGGGGTAATCATGCCCACCGACAAGGGAAACCTGGTCTGCTTCCGCGACGGGGAGCGGATCTGGGCCTACAAGCTTTCCCTGGCGCTCGTCAACCCGATGGAGGGCTGGACGGACCCGAAGGACGGAAGCGCGCGCCTGCTCGTCTCAACGATGGACGGCGTGGTTTCCCTGCTGAAAATAGAAAGATAATGTTAACTGACTGAATATGAAGAAGATCATCTTGATGGCTCTGTGCCTCCTGCCGCTTGCCGCGACGGCGAAGAATCCGACTTCCACGGAGGTCTGGCAGAACCCCGGCGTTTTCGAGGAGAACCGCATGCCGATGCGGGCCACGTTCGTCACCGACCAGCAGAAAACCCTGTCCCTGAACGGTGTCTGGAAGTTCCATTGGAGCGAGACGCCCGCCGGACGGGCGGCCGGTTTCGAGGCCGTGGGCTTCGACGATTCCTCCTGGGGCTCGATGCCCGTTCCCGGCATGTGGGAACTCAACGGTTTCGGCGATCCGGTCTATGTCAATGTCGGATATCCCTGGCGCGGGCATTTCGCCACCAATCCGCCGGCCGTTCCGACGGAAGGGAACCATGTGGGCCAGTACCGCCGCACGTTCACGCTCGCGAAGGACTGGGCGGGCCGGCAGGTCTGCCTGAACATCGGTTCGGCGACCTCCAACGTGCGCGTGTGGGTGAACGGAAAGAATGTCGGCTACAGCCAGGACAGCAAACTGGAAGCCCGGTTCGACCTGACGCCCTATGTCCGTCCGGGAGAAAACGTCATCGCCCTGGAAATCTTCCGCTGGTGTGATGGAACGTATCTCGAGGACCAGGATTTCTGGCGTCTCTCCGGCATCGCCCGCGGCGTGTACCTGTATACCCGCGAGAAGGAACGGATCGAAGACGTGCACATCCTGGCCGGCATGGACGGCAGGTTCCGGATCGAAACGGAAACGACCCCGGGCATCAAGAAACTGTCATTTACCGTGAAGGACGCTTCCGGGAAGGTGGTCGCCGCGCAGACGGCGGTCCCTGTGAAGGGAAAGGCCGTTGCGGAAGGCGCCGTCGCCGCTCCCGCGCTGTGGAGCGCCGAGACGCCCAACCTGTATACGCTTTCCGTGGAGGCTTCGACGAGGAAGGGCCTCTCCGAGAGCGCTTCGCTGGATTTCGGGTTCCGGACCGTCGAGATTCGCGACCGGCAGCTGCTCGTAAACGGGAAGGCCGTCCTGATCAAGGGCGTCGACCGGCACGAACTGAACGAGCACCGGGGCTATGTGCTCTCGGAGGCGGACATGCTGCGTGACATCCGCGTCATGAAGGAACTGAATGTCAACGCCGTACGTACCAGCCACTATCCCAACGACCCGCTCTGGTACACGCTCTGCGACCGCTATGGCATCTATCTCGTGGACGAAGGCAATATCGAGTCGCACGGCATGGGATACGATCCCGCCCGGACGCTTGCCAACCGCGAAGATTTCCGCGAGGCGCATCTCGCCCGCGACCGTCGCATGGTCCAGCGCGACTTCAACCATCCTTCCATCATCGTATGGAGCATGGGCAACGAGGCCGGCAACGGCACCAACTTCTACGCCTGCTACGAGATGATCAAGGCGATGGACCCGTCGCGCCCCGTGATGTACGAGCGCGGGCAGGACGATGCGGATTCCGACATCAAGTGCCCGATGTACATGACGCCCGATGACTGTGAGGCGTATGCGAAGAACGGCCCCAAGCCGCTGATCCAGTGCGAGTACGCCCATGCGATGGGCAACTCGATGGGCAACTTCAAGGAGTACTGGGACCTGATCCGCAAGTATCCTTCCTACCAGGGCGGTTTCATCTGGGATTTCATGGACCAGGCGCTCGTCAAGCCCGTTTCCGAGGGCGGTACCGACCATATCTTCGCCTTCGGCGGGGATTACAACGATGACGACGCCTCGGACGGTTCCTTCAACTGCAACGGCGTCATCGCCGCCGACCGGAGCCTGCATCCGCATGCCTACGAGGTGCGTTACCAGTACCGCAACATCCTGACGAGCCTCGACGGCGGATCCTTGCTTGTCCGGAACGAGCATTTCTTCAAGGACCTCTCCGCCTACCGGATGGAATGGACCCTCTTTGTGGAAGGGGAGGCCGTCCGCACCGGATCGCGGGACATGGAGGCCGTCGCGCCCGGCGCTTCCGTCCGCATCGCCCTGCCTTGGGGCGCCGCCCTGCCTGCCTGCAGTGAGGGCAAGGACGTGTACGCCAACATCCGCTTCGTGCTTAAGGACGCCGACGGCCTGCTGCCGGCCGGCTTCGAGGTCGCGTACGACCAGGTCTTCCTCCAGGAGACGGAGCCGTGCGCGTTCGCCGGTTCGTCGTCCGTCGTTCCGGATCCTTCCCGCCCGTACACCAGCAGCCGCCAGGGGAACGACTACGTGTTCTCCGGCGTCGTGGGGTATCCGGGCACGGGCTCCGACCGTTCCGCGGACTGGACGGCCGTCTTCGACGGCGCGACCGGTTTCCTGACGAGTTACCGCGTGGGCGGCGTGGAGCAGCTGTCCGAACCCCTGACCCCCGAGTTTTCCCGTGCGCCGGTCGAGAACGACCTGGGCGCCCGGAGCCATCTGACGATGGGCGTGTGGCGCTACCCGCAGTTCACCCTTGCCGCCCTGACGGCCTCCGAGGAGGAGGGCCGGACGGTGCTGAAGGCGGAATATGCGCCGATTGCGGACGGCCGCGCCGCCGTCGTGCTGGAATACTGCGTCCGCGCGGACGGCAGCATCGTCGTTACGGAATCGATGAAGGACGCGGGTGGCCTCGCGGAGGCGCCCGACCTCTTCCGCTTCGGCATGAAGCTGGCGATGCCCGGTGTTTTCTCCACCGTCGATTTCTACGGGAAGGGACCTTGGGAGAACTATGCCGACCGCAATTCCGCCGCGCTGGTCGGCCGCTATGTCCAGAGCGTGAACGAGCAGTACCACTATGGTTATGTCCGCACCCAGGAGTCCGGCACCAAGACCGGCCTCAAGTACTTCCGGGTGCTGGACGCCTCCGGGAACGGCATCGAGTTTACCGCAGACGTGAAGTTCTCCGCTTCCGCGCTGCCTTTCTCCATCCGTGACCTGGACTGCTTCTCCGACGGTACGCCGGTCCGCAGGAACCGGACGAACGTGCAGGCCGGTGCGCCTCGTCATTCCCTCAGCCTGAAGGAAAAGGCGCATGAGAACGACCGTGCCGCAGGCACGACGTATGTCAATGTGGATCTGGTCCAGATGGGCGTGGCGGGCATCGACTCCTGGCATCACCTGCCGCTGGAGCAATACCGCATCCATGCCGGAGAGCGCACCTTCCGCTTCGTGATCCGCCCGGTGCGGGGCTAGCGGACTTTCAGCCGCCGGCCGATGTGGAGGATGGTCGACGGCTGGATGTTGTTGAGCCGGCAGAGCGCAGCGACGCTCGTATGGTAGCGCGCGGCGATCTTCCCCAGCGTATCTCCCTTCACGACCGTATGGTAAGTGGCGGAGCCGGTTTCGGCCTCCGCCGCTTGCGTCCCGCGCGGCTGCGCCGTGCTCCGCTGCTCCGTTGCGGCGCCCAGTTCGTGCCAGCGCCCGTCGCCGTCGAGGATGATCTTCGCGCTCCTGTCGGGGACGCGGACGGAGCCGTCGCCGGCGATCTCCGCCCAGGTGCCGTTCGAGAAGAGCACGATGCGGCTGTCGGACGGATGCAGGTGCAGGGTGTCGCGCACGGCTTCTGCGACGACTTTCCCTTCCTGGGCCTTGAGCGTGTCCAGCCGCTCGTCCGGTACCGGCGGTTCCTCGTCCTTGAAGTCGCCGAGGACGCGGCTGGCGCCCAGGTAGCGGCTGGCATAATAGTCTTCCTTGAGCTCGGAAACCATTACGCCGCCGCGGGCCGCATGGATGAAGCGGAAGGATTTGCCGCCGTCCGTGGCTTCGATGAAGATGCCGACGTGCCCGACGGTGGAGGACTTCCGCCGTCCGCTGAAGAAGACGAGGTCGCCTTTCTGCAGGTGGGAGGGGAGACCGTCCAGCTCGCGGCCCGTCTTCGCCTGCTCGGCCGAAGCGTGGGGCAGTCCGATCCCGTACTGCTTGAAAATAAAGGAGGTGAATCCGGAGCAGTCGAAGGCGTTCGGCCCGACCGCATGGTACTGGTACGGGCTGCCGATGTAGAGCATCGCGGCTTCGATGATGCGGTCCGCCAGTTCGCGCGGCGGCACGTCAGGCTTTTCTCCGGCGCTTCGTAGCGGGAGGACCAGCAGGAACAGGACCGCCGTCGCGGCGGATCGCAGGAATCGTCTCATCTTTCCGAAAAAAAGGAAACGGCGCCGGACCACCCTTCCGGGTGCGGGCGCCGTTTCGGCAAGTTTCTGATAATCAGTATCTGTTGAGGGGACGGCCGGCCGTCATGTAGTGCACGCGCTGGCGGACGGCGTCAAGAACTTTCTTGTATTCTTCTTCCCCTTCTGCGGAGACGCCGTTCACGACGTCGGCGTATTTCGCCACGGCTGTCAGCACGCGGTCGATCAGGTCCACGATGTCCGTCATGTCCTTCTCCACGAAGCCGCGGGAGGTGATGGCGGGCGTGCCGATCCGGATGCCTGAGGTCTTGAACGGGGAGCGGGAGTCGAAGGGCACCATGTTCTTGTTGAGGGTGATGTCCGCCTTCTCGAGCTCCTTCTCCGCCATGCGGCCGGTCACATCGGGGAACTTGGTCCGCAAGTCGATGAGCATGAGGTGGTTGTCCGTTCCGCCGGAGACGACTTTGTATCCGCGGGCGATGAATTCGTCCGCCATCTTCTTCGCGTTCGCGACCACCTGCTTCTGGTAGGTGACGAACTCCGGCTGCATGGCCTCGTAGAAGGCGACGGCCTTGGCCGCGATCACATGCTCGAGCGGTCCGCCCTGGATGCCCGG
>JAEEGL015737629.1_pt1 | contig 19558 bp, 12 predicted proteins | sample 9134231 | NCBI WGS metagenome assembly JAEEGL01 (sample SAMN16246548, study PRJNA631951) | gut metagenome | biome: gut microbiome; feature: rumen; material: fiber-attached | host: Bos | place: Iran: Karaj | collected 2018-10 | reverse complement strand
TTTACTTCCAAGAGCGATATACCCGAAAAGGCCATGGTCATCACGCATCTGGTAGCGGTGACTCCAAGCGGAGAGAGAAAGAATTATATATTCCTGGGAAAGCTCGTTCGCAGCGGGCTGCTCAACAACCAGCGGGGGCATTTCGATCACTGCATGCAGTTTGTAGATATGAAGCAGGAAGCAAGGGAAGAGTTCGTACGCTTCATTTTTGAGTGGGAGAGAGAGAAGCTTAAGAAGCTGAGCGGAAGGCCTGACTGAAAACCACAAGATGTAGTGATAAACAGGAGAAAAATTGTGTTTTGCTCTTGCAAACGTCCGTAAATAGTGGTATTCTTTCAATTGGCAGTAGTTAAAGTGCCGTAAATCAAACATTTTGAGAGGAGAGAAAGATGAACAAGGCAGAATTAGTTGAAGCTATTGTAAAGCAGACAAAGCTTTCCAAGAAGGATGCTGAAGCCGGACTTAACGCATTTATCGATGTTGTTAAGAAGGAACTGGCTAACAAGAAGGGTGACCGTAAGGTTCAGCTTGTTGGTTTCGGTACTTTCGAAGTAGCTGAGAGAAAGGCTCGCACCGGCCGTAATCCTTCTACCGGCGCAACCATTAAGATCAAAGCTTCCAAGGCACCCAGATTCAAAGCCGGCAAGGCTTTCAAGGATGCTGTTAACGGAGCTAAGAAGTCCAAATAATCTTTAATAAAATGTTTGAGCAAAGGCGCTCCTTTCAAAAGGGAGCGCCTTTTTGTTATATATGCTGTAAAAGGTTTACATAATTTGGGATTTGTTCACAAATTGTTCACTGGAATTCCTCCTCTTTTTTTGATAAAATAAGTATGTGATTTTCTGTTCTTTTTACCGGAAATGGAGGACTTATGCAGAAATATAATATCGGCGACCATGTAATGTACGGTGTTTCCGGAGCTTGTGAGATAGTGCAGATAGGACCTCTTGAATTTGGCGGACCCGATAAGATCTATTATTCACTGAAGCCGGTTTACGATTCCAGGGATACTATCTATGTTCCGGTTACCAAGGAGGAAGAAATCTCCAGGAAAGTCATGGGCAAGAAAAAAGCTCAGGAGACTGTAAAGCAGATTGAAAAGAGCAAGATGTCGGGACAGATGCCTGACCGTGATGCCTGCGATGTGATACTTCAGAATGCCGACAGTGTTGAGGTGGCTAATCTTATCAGACATTTAAGGAATGTACGTGCCATCAACAAAAAGAACCATAAAAGCCTGAACATCACAGACGCAAAATATCTGACTTATGCCGAAAGAATTGTAAAGAGCGAGCTTTCGGTAGCTCTTTCGATCACAATGGATGAATCCGAAGCCATGCTTAATGCAGCGCTTGGATGATCACTTATTATCATTTATTTATCAGGGGTGCTTTGGCACCCCTTTTCTATGCAGGAATGTCATTCTGAGCGCAGCGAAGGATCTTATTTAATACAGGAGGTTACTTAATAATGGACGACAAGAAACGGATGGAGGAACTGGTAGCCGTTCTTAATGAGGCTGCAGAGGCATATTATGCCAAAGATATAGAGATAATGCCTAACGTACAGTATGATGCCCTTTATGATGAGCTGGTGGCTTTAGAGGAGAAGACAGGGACGGTACTGGCAGGCAGCCCGACCCTTAAGGTGGGTTATGAAGCAGTTGATTACCTGCCTAAGGAACGACATGCTTCACCGATGTTGTCCCTGGCAAAGACCAAGAGCAGGGAAGAGCTTGCTTCGTGGCTGGGTGATCAGGAGGGGCTCTTATCCTGGAAAGAAGACGGTCTTACGGTAGTGCTTACATATCAGGGCGGTGAGCTTAAGAAGTGTGTTACGCGTGGCAATGGTGAAGTGGGAGAAGTGGTCACAGCCAATGCAAAGACATTTATAAACCTGCCTTTGCATATAGCTTTTGACGGAGAGCTGGTAATACGCGGCGAAGCGGTTATCGGTTATAAGGATTTTGAACGTATTAACGCCGGTATACCGGAGGAAGGTGCAAAATATAAAAACCCCAGGAATCTCTGCAGTGGTTCTGTAAGACAGCTGGACAGTGCTGTTACAGCTAAACGAAGCGTCAGGGTTATTGCATTCCAGCTTGTGAGCGCAGAGGGGCATGACTTCGGCAATTCCATGGAAAAGCAGTTCGAATTCCTTAAAGAGCTGGGCTTTACCGTTGTTGAATATGAAAGGGTCAATGCATCAAATGTGGTGGAAGCTGTAGGCGGCTTTGAAAAGCGTATCGAGAAGAATGATATACCTTCCGATGGTCTGGTACTGTCTTATGATGATCTGGCTTATGCGGCATCTCTTGGCCGGACTGCAAAGTTCCCCCGTGGTGCCATAGCTTTTAAATGGGCTGATGAAATGGCTGAGACTACGCTGCGCAGTGTTGAATGGAATACGTCAAGAACGGGGCTTATCAATCCCGTGGCTGTCTTTGACACCGTGGATCTGGAAGGGACGGAGGTCTCAAGGGCCAGTGTGCATAACATAAGCATAATAAAGCAGCTTAAGCTGGGAATAGGTGATAAGATCCTGGTATATAAGGCTAACATGATAATACCCCAGATATCGCAGAATCTGACCGGGAGCGGCAGCCTGCCAATACCTTCTGTTTGCCCTGTATGCGGCGGTGAGGCGCGTATAGAAAAGGATAATGATTCGGAAGTATTAAGATGTGTTGCACCCGGCTGCCCGGCAAAACAGTTAAAGGCATATGTGCATTTTGTTGAGCGCGATGCGATGAACATTGAGGGGCTTTCGGAAGCTACGATCGAAAAACTCATAGCGGCCGGGCTCATACATGAATTTGCCGATGTATATGCTCTTACGGAAAAGAGGGACGCACTGCTCATGCTGGAAGGCTTTAAGGACAGGGCGGCTGATAAGCTTATAGCGGCCATAGATAAGAGCAGAAATACCACCATGGCACGGGTGCTGAATGCGGTGGGAATACCGGGCATAGGTCTGGCCAATGCAAAGCTGATCGCGGCACATTTCGATGAAGATGCCGGAGCATTAAAGGAAGCGGATAAAGATGAGCTTTCGGCTATAGATAAAGTGGGACCGGTTCTGGCTGAAGCATTCTATGCATATATGCATGATGAAGAAAAACTGCGCATATTTGATGATCTGCTCTCAAAGCTCAATATAGAAAAGACCGTGATAGACGAGTCGGCGCAGACCCTTGCGGGAAAGACCTTTGTTATAACGGGATCGCTGGAACATTTTGCAAACAGAAATGATCTTAAGGCAAAGATAGAAGAGCTGGGCGGTAAAGTGGCCGGCTCTGTAAGCAAGAAGACGGAATGCCTGATAAATAATGATATAGCCTCCACGTCCGGAAAGAACAAGGAGGCTAAAGCACTTGGTATCGAAATAATCTCTGAAGATGAATTTATAAGCAGGTATTTATCCTGAGAAACAACTCTCAGGTCGTACTGCCTTCTTCAAGATCATAAGGAGTAACCTGATATACATAATAGTTAAGCCAGTTGCTGTAGAGGATGTTGCAGTGCGATCTCCACTGCAGCAACGGTTTTTTTGAAGGATCGTCATTGGGATAATAATTTACCGGGATATGAATGGGCAGACCCTTCGAAAGGTCACGTTTGTATTCAGCGTCCAGGGTATAACGGTCATATTCGGGATGACCCATCAGGAAGATCTGACGGCCGTCGTGGGTCATGCAAAGCAGTATACCGGCGTCGTCGGACTCTGCCAGTACTTTAAGGCGTTCCTCACCATGGACATCCGTAACGGATACGGTAGTATGTCTGGAATGGGGAGCGCAGAAAACATCATCAAAACCGCGTACCAGGGGTGTGCGCCTGTGGATCACGTGATGATGGTAGATACCGAAGAGCTTTTCGGGAAGGGCTATCTTCTCTATACCGAAGTGGTGATAGAGTGCAGCCTGGGCACCCCAGCATATATGAAGGGTTGATGTGACATGGCTCTTGGACCATTCCATGATCTCCACCATTTCGTCCCAGTAATCCACTTCTTCAAAAGGCATTTGTTCCACGGGAGCGCCGGTGATTATAAGACCATCGAATTTACGGTTCTTTATCTCTGAAAAAGTGGTATAAAAGCTGTTGAGATGGTTGACCGAGGTGTTCTGTGAAACATGGCTGGCGACCATCAGGAAAGTAACATCCACCTGCAGGGGAGTATTGGAAAAAGCGCGCAGGAGCTGAAGCTCCGTATCCTGCTTAATGGGCATCAGATTAAGTACACAGACTTTAAGCGGACGGATATCCTGGTGCATAGCCCGGTTTTCGTCCATTACAAATATATTTTCGCTTTCAAGCTGCTCTTTTGCGGGCAGGTCGCTCTGTACACGTATAGGCATGATGAAAAACTCCTTTCGATTGGGGGCGGCCCTTTGGATATGGCAGCCCAAACAGCCGGACCATGATAGTATAGCACAATATAAAAACTCTTGCAAAGAAGTTGGAAAAATGAGAAAATATAATTTATGATACGAGATTATGCGCAGGCCTGTGCGGTGCTGGGCGTTAGTCCTGATGCCTCAAAGGATGTTATAAAAAAAGCATATCGCAGCCTTTCGAAGCAGCTGCATCCGGATGCGCATCCGGATCAGAACGAGATGGTCAGGGAAGCCTATTTCCTTGTGAAAGAGGCTTATGATTATATTGAAAAGTATCAGGAGCGGAGCGGCGATCCTGCCATATCCAATACGGGCAGGATACTGGGAAGCCCTCTGGGCAGGCATACATCCACGGCGGAGAGCGCCAGGAACAAACAGCGTTTCGAAGAGGAATACCGCCGCAGGAAACAGAAACATAAAGAAGAATTAAAGGAAGAACTTAAACAGAGACAGGATGAGATGGCCCGTACCAAAAAGGAACGGGAGATCTTAAATGAGATTAGAATGATACGTCTGGCTCAGGCTATAAGGATGGCCATGTCAGGTTATGGTGAGGAGACTAAGTGATGTCGGTGGATCTGAGGGAAGCCCTGTATAAGATAAGCTTAAATTATGTTAAGAAAGAGCCTTATACGGGCAGTTTCGGCAATCAGCGCTTTAAACTTGAGAAATTTGTTCCGGGTGAAGATGCGGAAACGGTGCTGCGCCTCTGGCTGTGGCCCGGGCCTTTATGTTTTGAAAAGACCGAGGAAGAAAAAAGATCCTTTATTGATTATTCCATGGATCAGGCGGGGCTGGATGCAGCCGTTGACCGGCTGATGGAAATGCAGGAGGAAGTAAAATGAAAAAAAGCAGGAGCATACACAGCAAGACGCGTTGCCTGATGATCATTGCTTTTTCGATCATGGTGGTTTTTTCCGTTGTGATCAGTTATATTTTCTATTCCAATCCCACCTTACAGGGCGGCAGCGGAGATCCGGAGCTGGACCGCAAGATATTCTTTATGGTATTTATCGGGGCCGAGATAATTGCCGCGGTATTACTGGCTTTTGTTGGAACAGTCTTTATAGACGTTTTCATCACCAAGCCGATAAAAAGGCTTACAAAGGCCATTGAATCCATAGAATACGGCAAGGCAGAAGATTATGATGAGCGTGACAGCAAGCAGAGCCGGCTGGCACTTAAGAATCTGGGCATAGATTCCGGAGACGAAATAGAGGAGCTTTATCACGCTATACAGAAGTTCCAGGTTGATACCTCCGAATACCTGCTGGATATCCGCAAGGGCAGCTGGGAAGAAGAACATGATGCGATGACCATGCTGGATAATAAGGACAAGTTTGATAAGCGGGCTGTTGATGTCTATCCGTTCGTTAATAAGCTTTATATTGCCAGCATGAATATAGTTAACCTCCATGTGGTAAACGAAAGACTGGGCGCAGAGGCCGGAGACAGCATACTTACCAAGGTGGCCAGGGAGATGCGGCGTATCAGTTCTGACAAGGTTCACACTTACCGTATAGTGGACGACCACTTCCTTATGGTGCTGATCGAATTTTCGGAAAATGATGCTATTGATTTCATTAACCGCTGGGTTAAGCGTGTGGGGCGCCTTAACCGCGAATCCGATAATTTTGAAGTGAGACTTGCCTGGGGTGGTGCTTACGGCGAGGGCGAACTGGATGTCGAAGATATCTATAAACATGCAGATACAGAGATGTACATCAACGAGATAACTTTGAAAAAACAGCTGGAAGTGAAATATTAATGCGTATCGATCGGATGGACAAACTGGACAGGATCAACTTTTATCAGGCCATGCACTCCAATCTGGTGAAGTGGTGGACTTTTAATATGGTCGATCCCGATGACCTTATAGAAGAGAATGATGAAGAGCTTCTGCCTGTATCGGACGATTACGATGCCGACGCTATGGCAGAAGAGCTGCTGGCTGATGCGCTGGGCGAGGATGCGGATACATCTTTCCCGGGGGCTGCGAATATGGATTTTGGCTTTAATCAGGATGATATAGCCGAAGCGCAAAAGGCATTTTCCGAAGATGCAGGACTCGACCCGGAGGCTGCGGCTGCAGCGATGGAGATCTTTAACAGACTGCAGGCGGAGGCGGCTGCGGATGAAGCAGCCAAACAGGCAGAGATAGCGGCTGCACGTGCCCTTGCAGATTCAACGTTTAATTAATTGCCCTGTCATCCTGAGCGCAGCGAAAGAGTGAGGCAGGAAATCTATGATTTCCGTAGCCGAACTTTCCTACTTGGGGATCTTTATGGAGATTTATATTTGAAACACAAGCTCTACAAGAAAAAAGCAGAAGAACTGATAAACGACAAGGGAAAGCTCAAACGCTTTTCTGAAGGAGCCAAGTCCTGGCTCGTAAAGTTTAAGGATGTGCCCCTGGCAGGGAGCACGGCCCAGGATCTGATGGATATGATAGACCTGGTCAATGATTATGCGGATGGAAAGTATACGGCTATACCTAAGCGCTTTCTGGCAGCTATCCTGGGGGCGCTTTTGTATGTACTGAGTCCCATAGACCTGCTGCCTGCATTTATTGATGATATACTGGTTGTCGGCTTCCTTATGGACAGGGGAGTCGGAGCCGAGCTGAAGAAATATAACGAATGGAGAAATACACGTGACACGGGAACAGATAAAGAGATCTAATCTGGATACTCTGGCGGCCTATCATGAAGGCTTAAGGAAGGATCCGGAGCTTCGCACACTCTTTTTTGAGCTTACCCTGAAGTGTAATGAGCATTGCTTTCACTGTGGGAGCAGCTGCAGCGATAATATGCCGGACGGTCTGGAGCTTGAACAGTACAAGGCTATTCTGGACGAGGTGAAAAAGAATTTTAAGAAGAAACCCATGATAGCCCTTACAGGCGGGGAACCTCTTCTTTATAAGGATTTCTTTCCGCTTGTTGAATATATCCAGAAGCTGGGTTTCCCCTGGGGTATCACCAGCAACGGTACGCTTATCACAAAGGAAGTGGCACAGCGCATGAAAGATACGGGAATGCGCAGCATTTCCTTAAGTATTGACGGCGTAAAGGAGACTCATGACCGCTACCGTGGTATGAAGAATGCCTATGAGCTGGGAATGCGCGGCATACAGAATCTGATAGATCTGCAATGTTTCAATGTCATGATCACCACCGTGGTGAATCATGAGAATATAAAAGAACTGGATGCTCTTTTTGAGATCTTTGATAAGATGGATTTTAATGAATGGAGGCTTACCGGGCTTGAACCCATAGGCCGTGCGGAGAAGGCAGTTAACATGCATCTTACCGCAGATGATAACAGATATCTGATGGAATTCATCAAAAAGAAGAGAGAGCAGGGCTACCCGGTTGAATATTCCTGTACCCATTTCCTGGGCCTTGATTATGAAGCAGAGGTCAGGGACTGGTACTTTTTGTGCAATGCGGGAGTATATGTGGCGGGTATTTTGGAGAACGGTGATGTTACAGCCTGCCTTGATATCCCCAGGAATGAAAAGACCATACAGGGTAATATCTTTAAGGACAGCTTTACTGATATTTGGAATAAGCGTTTTCAGATATACCGCACACCGCTTTCCGAAAGGAACGAAAAGTGCAGAGCCTGCCCGGAAGCCAAATGGTGCAGGGGCGGCGCATACCACAGCTGGGATTACGAAAAAGAAGAACCCAAGGTATGCTTTAAAGGAGTTTTGTTTGAATAATACAGCTATGTCATTCTGAGCGAACCGCGCCATGTCATTCTGAGCGAAGCGAAGAATCTTTAATAGCTTTATGTTATAAAGAAACACTATGGAGGAAGTAATGAGAGAAGGAATATACCGTCTGGGTATCGACATCGGTTCTACCACGGTGAAGATAGCAATACTGGACGATAAGAATACGGTTTTATTTTCGGATTATGAAAGGCACTTTGCAAATATAAGGGAATGCTTAAAAGGGCTTATACAAAAAGCACTTAACGAGCTGGGTGATATGACCATACAGCCTGTCATCACAGGCTCCGGCGGACTTACCCTGGCAAAGCATCTGAAAGTAAACTTTGTACAGGAGGTACTGGCAGTATCTACGTCCCTGGAGACCTTTGCACCCAAGACTGATGTGGCAATAGAGCTGGGCGGCGAGGACGCCAAGATAATATACTTCGAAAACGGCAGCGTGGAACAGCGTATGAACGGTATCTGCGCCGGCGGTACAGGTTCATTTATCGACCAGATGGCATCTCTGATACAGACTGATGCAGCAGGCCTTAACGAATATGCAAAGGACTATAAGTCCCTTTATACCATAGCTGCACGATGCGGCGTGTTTGCAAAGACGGATATACAGCCGCTTATCAATGACGGCGCCACCAGGGAGGACCTTGCGGCATCCATATTCCAGGCGGTTGTTAACCAGACTATTTCCGGCCTTGCCTGCGGTAAGCCTATCCGCGGACATGTGGCATTCCTGGGCGGCCCCCTTCACTTTTTGTCTGAATTAAAGGCTGCATTCATCAGGACTCTCAAACTGGATGACGAACACATAATAGATACAGAGAAATCCCATCTCTTTGCTGCGATGGGTTCCGCCCTCAACGCCACGGAGGAAGGGCAGTGCACATTAAAAGAAATGTGTGACCGCCTTAATGCCGACATTCATATGGAATTTGAAGTGGAGCGTATGGAGCCGCTTTTTGCAACCCATGCGGAGCATGAAGCTTTCCTTAAGAGACATGATTCCCACTGCGTGGAGACTGCTGATATGGGCAGTCTTTCCGGACCCTGCTTCCTGGGAATAGATGCAGGCTCTACCACCACCAAGATGGCGCTGGTGGATCAGGACGGTAAGCTTTTATATTCATTCTACAGCAATAACAACGGATCTCCCTTAGAGACGGCCATCAGGGCCTTTAAGGAGATGAGGGAGAAACTCCCTGAAGGAGCGCGCATTTACAGATCCTGTTCAACAGGTTACGGCGAGCAGCTTATGAAGGCGGCTTTCCTTCTGGATGACGGACAGGTGGAGACTGTGGCTCATTATTATGCGGCTGCATTCTTTGATCCCGAAGTTGACTGTATCCTGGACATAGGCGGTCAGGATATGAAGTGCATAAAGATCAAAAAGCAGACGGTTGATTCCGTACAGCTTAACGAAGCCTGCTCATCAGGCTGCGGATCGTTTATCGAGACCTTCGCAAAATCGCTGAATTACAGTGTTGAGGATTTTGCTAAGGAAGCTCTCTTTGCGCCGCATCCCATTGACCTGGGTACCAGATGTACCGTGTTCATGAATTCAAAGGTTAAGCAGGCCCAGAAGGAAGGTGCATCTGTAGCAGATATCTCTGCCGGCCTGGCTTATTCGGTTATAAAGAACGCATTGTTTAAGGTTATCAAAGTTTCCGATGCTTCGGAGCTTGGAAAGAATATAGTTGTACAGGGCGGCACCTTCTATAACGACGCCGTACTGCGCAGCTTTGAAAAGATAGCAAACTGCGAAGCTATAAGACCCGATATCGCCGGTATCATGGGCGCTTTCGGCGCAGCCCTTATCGCAAGGGAGAAGTATGAAGAAGGCTATCAGAGCACCATGCTCTCCTTTGATGATATCGAAAACCTGGAGTTTTCCACCAGCATGGCAAAGTGCAGGGGCTGTACCAACAACTGCCGTCTGACCATCAACAACTTCTCCGGCGGAAGAAAGTATGTATCCGGTAACCGCTGTGAAAGGGGTATCGGCAAGCCCAAGAACGCGAACAATATCCCCAATCTTTTTGAGTACAAGCTTAAGAGATTCTTCGATTACGAGCCGCTGCCCGCCGATGAAGCATACAGGGGTACCGTGGGAATACCGCGAGTACTTAATATCTATGAAAATTATCCCTTCTGGGCAACCTTCTTTAAGGAGCTCAAATACAGGGTTATCTTATCGCCTGTTTCAACCAGGCAGATATATGAGCTGGGTATTGAATCCATACCTTCAGAATCGGAATGCTATCCCGCAAAGCTGGCTCACGGCCATATACAGTGGCTGATAGAACAGAAGCCGGACTTTATATTCTATCCCTGCCTTTTCTACGAGAGAAAGGAAACGGAAGGCGCGGGCAATCATTATAACTGCCCTATAGTTACTTCCTATCCGGAAAATATCAAGAATAATGTTGAGGAGATCAGTGCAGGTAAAGTGATCTTCCGTCATCCGTTTATGAGCTTTGCATCAATAGATACTATTTCTGCGTCCCTGGTGGAGGAATTCTCGGAACTGGACCGCAAGGAAGTGTCTGCAGCCATAGAAAAAGCCTGGGAAGAACTGGGCAGGGCGCATGAGGATATGCATAAAGCCGGCGAAGACGTGCTTAAGTATATGGTCGAAAACAAGAAGCGCGGCATAGTGCTGGCAGGAAGGCCTTACCACATCGATCCGGAGATAAACCACGGCATACCGGAGCTGATCAACTCATATGATATAGCGGTCCTTACAGAAGATTCGGTGGCTCATCTGGGTAATCCGGACAGACCGCTTATCGTATCCGACCAGTGGATGTATCATTCAAGGCTTTATGCTGCAGCCAGCTTTGTACGTCTGCGTGACGATCTGGATCTGGTACAGCTTAATTCCTTCGGCTGCGGTCTTGACGCCGTGACCACGGACCAGGTGAACGATATACTTTCCGGTTCGGATAAGATATATACCTGCCTTAAGATCGATGAGGTAAATAACCTGGGAGCTGCCCGCATACGTATACGTTCACTGATCGCTGCCCTGGAGGTTAAGGAGAAGAGACAGAAGGAAAGAAAGATCGCACCCACCAATTTCGACAGGGTGCTTTATACCGAGGACATGCAGAAGGCCGGCTATACCATACTGGCTCCCCAGATGTCGCCGCTTCATTTTGATATGTTCGCAGCTGCTTTCGGTGCCTGCGGATATAATCTTAAGATACTTACAAATGATAACAAGCATTCAGTGGATGTGGGACTTAAGTACGTTAACAATGATGCATGTTATCCTTCGTTATGTGTTGTCGGACAGCTGATGGAGGCTGTGCTTTCCGGGGAGTATGATACGGATCATCTGGCACTGATGATGACACAGACCGGCGGCGGCTGCAGAGCCACCAATTATGTGGGCTTTATCCGTCGTGCACTGGAGAAAGCAGGCTACGGACACATTCCTGTTATATCTTTGAACTTAAGCGGTCTGGAAGCAAATCCCGGCTTTAAGTTGAGTCTTAAACTGGGTGTGAGAGTGCTGTATGCAGCACTCTTCGGAGATATCTTCATGCGCTGCATTTACCGTATGCGTCCTTATGAGCTTACGCCCGGCAGCGTGGAGGCTGTACACCAGAAGTGGCTAAAGCGCTGCAACGCATTTATAACTTCGGTGCATCCTTCTTTCGGAACATACAAAAAGATGTGCCGCAAGATGATAGAAGAATTTGACGCAATTCCCATCAATGAGACCCGCAAGCCCAGGGTTGGTATAGTTGGTGAGATACTGGTCAAGTTTGCACCTACGGCAAACAATCATCTGGTGGATCTGCTGGAACATGAAGGCGCAGAGGCAGTTGTGCCCGATCTGATCGACTTTATGTATTACTGTTTCTACAACCAGATCTATAAGGCCGACCATCTGGGTATGAGCAAGAAGACCGCCCGCAATTCCCTCTGGGGTATCAAAGGTATGGACTTTGTGCGAAAAGCGCCTACGGAAGCATTTAAGAAGAGTAAACATTTTGATGCGCCCGTAAGTATATTCAAACTGGTGGATTATGCAAAAGATATCGTATCCATCGGTAACCAGACCGGTGAAGGATGGTTCCTCACCGGAGAAATGCTGGAGCTTATCCATTCCGGTACGCCCAATATCGTCTGCACCCAGCCTTTCGGCTGCCTGCCTAATCACGTAGTAGGTAAGGGCGTTATAAAGATGCTTCGCAAGCATTATCCCCAGTCGAATATCGTGGCTATCGACTACGATCCCGGCGCCAGCGAAGTTAACCAGCTTAACCGAATCAAGCTGATGCTTTCGACAGCAAACAAAAACCTTAAGAAGGAACAAGATAAGAAGTAATATCATTTTGAGTGAAGAGCTGGAGTATTGTCATCCTGAGAGAAAAAACTACAGTATTGTCATCCTGAGCGAAAGAACTACAGTATTGTCATCCTGAGCGAAAGAACTACAGTATTGTCATCCTGAACGAAGCGAAGGATCTTATAAAAAAAGAGGAGTAAGTAATGAAAAAGAATTTGATCCAAAGAAGAGTCCTGTCAATTATCCTGACCCTTATCATGGTGTTCGGTGAGTTCGCCGGCAGCGGTATGAGCGTATTCGCCGGGGATGAAGATGAAGTAGCGGCCGGTGAATCCTTTAGTGTTGAAGATGAAATGAAAGATACGGATGCAGATGAAGAAGAGGATGTGCATGCAACAGCAGAGATGGTGCAAGTCGTTTTGAACGGTACGCATGTACAGCTGGGAAAATATACCGGATACACTACATACGGAAACAACCTTGCTTTCAGTAACGGCGTGCTGACGCTTAAGAATTATCAGGTGTCGGATAATAACGGCGGATATACCGCGCTTAGCGGCAGCGGATCCGATACAGAGGTTTATTACGGTATTTATGCCGACGGAGATCTGATCATCGAAGTGGAAGGAGAGAATGTTCTTAATCTTGGTTTAAGCAAGAATATTCCGGAACAGTACGGGATCTTTGTAAAAGGAAATCTGACCATAAGAAATGTAAGCGGAAAGAGCGGTAGTCTTACGGTCAATCTTAAAGGAAGCTCAGGCAGCGGCCTTGCAAATCAGACTTATGGTATTTACTCCAAATTTAACACAGTGATAGAGGAACAGACCGGCGGAGAGCTTGATCTGATAGTTGGAGGAAATGCTGCTTCTTCAGAAAATGCCGAGGCATATGGTATACGTTCAAACGGATATAATGTATATATCCGGGGAGGAGATGTTACTGTTAATTCAGTATCAGGAAAGTATGGCACCAAGGGTATCAGCGGCTGTGATTATGTACAGTCAGGCGGTAATGTGGTTGTCAAACCCGCAGCTTCTGCCGGCAGTTCAAGCAAGCAGGCTGTAGGTATTTATGCAACTAATGAAATTGATTTTATAGACGGTACTATTGACTGTGTGGCCAATAATGTATCCGGCGCCGGTATCAGTTACGGTGTTGCGGCTGCATATAGCGTTAAACTTGGAAGTACTGCAACTATACAGGGCGGCAGTACAAACGGAGGAGAAAGTGTCGGTGTTCATGCCGATCTTGTTAATCAGGTAGTAAACATCTGCGGAGAAGTGACGGCAAAGGGAAATGATTACGCTGTTCTGGCACCCAGGATCGTTACTGAGGGATATGTATTTGTAAAACCTTCACCTGCAACCATAAAAAAGGCACTTACTAAAAACACAAGGGATTACTACAGCGTATTCGGCTCTGATGATAAGGTGGCTAAAGAGATACAGACAAAAAAAGAAGAGGGGTATACCATATGGATCGGCGGACAGAGAATCAATGACAGTAACAAGAATTCCATACCGGGCTTTGGCAGCGGAAGCGCCAAATACGATCCGGACAGTCATACGCTTACATTAAAATCTGCAAAGAACTTAAGCGGATCCTATACTGTTGAAACATCGCAATACGCCATGATATATTCCAACGGGGATCTGACTATTGAACTGGATTCGGCCAGTGAACTGCCTATGGCATTGAGCGGGATTGCAAACGCCCAGTATGGTATTTATGTAAAAGGAGATCTGTGCATCCGTAATGTGAGCGGAAAAGACGGAAGCCTGGATCTGGATCTTTACGTAAACGGTTCAGAAAGCGGTACTAAAAAGGATTCATTTGCCGTCTATTGCACCGGAGATATCACCATAGAGGAAAAAAGCGGAAAGCTTTCTCTGGATTTTACAAACAACAGGGCTACGAGTCTTGGGCAGGCTGTTTCTGCGTTGGAAACCGTGAATATAAAGGGCGGAAATATAAATATCAATACCGTAAAGGCCCAGTCCTGCAGCGGTATCTATGCAGACTCTTATATTCAGACGGGTGGAACAGTTACTATACAGGCCTGCACGGATAACGGTGCAGACAGCCTTGAGTCTACCAGAATACATTCGCTTGAAGCCGGTGTTATCGACATTTCAGGCGGTGTGTTTAATGCATATGCAGCAAAAGGATATAATGAAAGCTTTGCAATATATTGTAAAGATAAATATACCCAGGGGAAGGATGCAGAAGTTAATCTGACCTCCCTTGTGGGCCGGTCTGAAGATATGAGCTGCGGTCTGTATGGCGAATTTGACTGCGACGGAACCCACAGCATAACGATCGGTGGTAAGTTCAGCGCCAGCGGTGAAAAGTATGCTGTATGTACAAGGGTTATGAGCCAGGGTGATGCTGACCAGCTGGTAGTTAAATCGGCGATTTCCCTTGCTAACAGCATGAAACTCAATAAGCCTTCCGGCGGTAATGTGGACGGCGGAGGAGTTGATGCCAAGCGCAGATTCATTGCAAATTCCGACGAAACCCCGGCATCTGAGGTAGTGATCGCAATAAGCAATACACATCAGGTTAAGTTTGATCTGAATGGGCAGGGAACCCAGACTCCTGCAACGCAGTATGTCGAAGACGGCAAGACTGCTTCAAAACCCGCCGATCCCGTTGCAGATGGTTATGTCTTTGGCGGCTGGTATACTGAAAAATCGTGTACTAATCAGTTTAACTTCTCAACAGCTATCAAAAAGGATTATACACTTTATGCCAAGTGGACCCAGAAGACTACACAGACTTATACCGTAACCTTTAATATGAATGGTCATGGAGTGGATTTTACCCAGACTGTTGAAAAAGGCAAGACTGCGACTGAACCTGTTGATCCTACAGCAGAAGGCTATACCTTTGGCGGCTGGTATAAGGAACAGAGCTGCACGAATAAGTTCAGCTTTTCGACAGCGATAAATGCAAATACCACGCTTTATGCAAAGTGGACAAAGATAGAGCTGACAGTCACCTTTTATATCGATGGCGTACCTTCGGCTGTAATGGTTGACTGGGGGACTACAGTAGATGAACCCGATGCGCCGGAAAAAGAAGACTATATATTTAATGGCTGGTTCACCGAAAGCGGCTGCATAAATAAATATGATTTCAATACTCTTGTAAAAGAGGATCTTTCCCTGTATGCCGGCTGGAAGGAGAAGGAAAAGGTGTATTATACCGTTACCTTCGATCTTAATGGGCATGGGGACGCATTTGAAGTCAGCGTAGAAGAGGGCCAGATAGTTAAAAAGCCTTCCGATCCTACTGCGGACGGTTATGAGTTTGAATACTGGTGTACAGATAAAAACTGTACAGGCAAATATGATTTCAGCAAAGCAGTAACTAAGGATTTCACCTTATACGCAAAGTGGACGGAACTGGAGTATACCGTAAGCTTTTTTGCCAATGGACACGGTACTACGCCTGATGAGCAAAAAGTTAAATGGGGACAGACAGTACAGGAGCCGGAACCGCTCACTGCAAAGGGATATGATTTTGGAGGATGGTTTGTAGAGTCTGATTGTATAAATGCATATAATTTTGATACACCGGTAACTGAAAGCTTTACTTTGTATGCTAAATGGACAGCTAAGACATATTATACCGTAACCTTTAATATGAATGGCCATGGCAGCGCCATAGCAGCAAAGAAGGTAGAGAAAGGTAAGATGGTAACTAAACCCGATGCTCCTTCTGCAGAAGGACATATTTTCGGCGGCTGGTGTACGGATGCTGACTGCAATAATGAATATAGTTTTAATGAACCGGTTTGTTCTGATCTCGACTTATATGCAAAGTGGACGCCGATCACGTTGGAGATATATTTTTATCCGAACAATGATGATGCCGCTTATTCAGTCCGCGTTGACTGGGGAACAAAAGTCAGCAGACCGGAAGAGATAACAAAAGACGGTTATGAGTTCAGCGGCTGGTATACGGATGAAGCGTTTACAGAAATATACGATTTTGACAAACTGGTAAAAGAGAGTTTCAACCTGTATGCAAAATGGGACAGAAAATATGTCGTAAGTTTTGATAATAACGGTCACGGAAACAAACCGGAAGACCAGCATATAGCAAAGGGACAGAAAGCAGTCGAACCGCAGGCTCTAGAAGACGAGGGCTTCATTTTCGGCGGATGGTATAGCGAAGTTGATTGTGAAAATCGTTTTGATTTTGAAACTGCCATTGAAAATGATATGACTCTTTATGCCCAGTGGACCGAGAAGAAAGAGGATACAGATTACTTTACCGTAAGGTTTGACCTGAACGGAAAAGAAGGAACAGTTCCGCCGCAGCAGACAATAGAGAAAGGCGAAAAGGCCAATCAGCCTGCAAAACCTGAAGTAGAAGGCTTTGTGTTCAAGGGATGGTACACAGAAGAAAGCTGTGTAAATGAATTTAATTTTGATACCGAGATCACTGAAGATAAAGTCCTTTATGCAAAGTGGGAAGAACTTGAATATACAGTAAGTTTTGATGCAAATGGCCGCGGTACTGCTCCCGGAGCACAGACAATAAAACACGGACAAAAGGCAGTTAAGCCCGCTGATCCCGTGGCTGATGGCTATATATTTGGGGGCTGGTTTAAGGAAGCGGAGTGTGAGGCTTTATATGATTTTGGAAATCCTGTTAAAGCAGATATTACGCTCTATGCTCTTTGGACAGAGGAGGAGCCTGAGCCCGAACCCGAGCCGGAACCTGAACCCGAGCCTGAAATAGAATACTGCACTGTAAGCTTTGATCTGAACGGACATGGAAGTGCAATCGCAGCTAAAATGGTAGAGAAGGGGAAGGCGGTAAGCAGGCCTACAGATCCTAAAGATAAAGATTATAACTTTGGCGGCTGGTATACGGAAAAGAATTGTGTTAATACTTACAGATTTGGTTCTCCGGTGAACAGTGACCTGATACTGTATGCTAAGTGGACGAAGGAATCTCATGATCCTGAAGTTGGCAGATCGGCACTGGATCCTCTGCCGGAGATCAATAACAGCACAACGGATATTTATCTTGTAAAAGGCCAGAAATTTAATATCGGTCAGGGATGGTATGTAGATAAGGCGGATAAGGCCAGCAAGAAGATCATCAGCATAAGCAAGAAGGGGGCCGTTAAGATTAAGAAAGACGGCGAAGCTGTAATATATTATGAAGGCACCGACAGGTTTATAAACGTGCATGTCAGTGCGCCTTCTCTGACTAAATCTCATAAATTTACGATCGAAGATGCTAACGCGGTATATAGCCAACAGCTGGATCTGGCAAATGATGCAAACTTGCCCGTATACTGGTACAGCGCAGCTCCTGATGTGGCAACTGTGGATCAGAACGGAAATGTTACGGCTGTAGCAAAGGGCAAGGCTAAGATTACCGCTTATATAAACGGCAAGGCCTATAACTGCACTGTTACGGTTAAGGAGAAAGCAACGCCGAAAGTACGCACGCTGCATATGGTTGCCGGAAAGAGCAAAAAGCTCACGATCAACGGAGTTAAGAATCCGGAATGGATAAGCAATAATCCGTATGTATGTGACGTGGTAAAGGGCAAATTCGTAGCTAAAGTATATGGAACAGCTACCATGACTGCACACACAGAGGCAGGAACATACACTGTTTTAGTGACGGTAGATGATCTTAGCGTCAAACAGATATCTTCAAAGCTTGGTAAGGTAAATAATAATAATCTTTATGAATTATATCTGACGGAGGGCGAAGACCCTGTAACTATTGAGATACCGGGCGTTGAACAGCCTGTGATCTTTAAGAGCAGCAAGCCGGATGTGGCCATTGCAGATGAGAACTTAACGATATATGCAAGAGCGTGCGGCAAGTGCAAGCTCACGGCAAAGGTAGACGGCAAGACAATAACGATCAATGTTGTTATTGGCGCGGTGAAGTAAAAGATTCTTCGTCGCTTCGCTCCTCAGAATGACAGCGAATACTGTCATCCTGAGCGCAGCGAAGGATCTTTAATTGTATGGGGGGGCTAAAATGGCGGACGAAAAAAAACAGGAGTTACAGCCGGAAGACATAATCGAAAGACTTCAGGGCAAATGGTATGAACAGCGCGTAAACGGCGCTGTCATAACCATAGAAAAGGACCGTATCGTTTATGATGAAGGTGAAGAACACACAAGCGGTCTTTTCGATATCCGTAAGAATGAAGAAGGCTATAACGAATGGGATATCATTACACACAAAGGCTTTAAAGTTAAATGGTTAAGTTTTGAGAAGCTGATATATCTCTATTATGACTGGAAAGATGACGGAATGATATCGACCCGTATGGCCATGATAGTTTATGATATGCAGTTTCATCCGCGGAATTTTGGCCGTGAACCTTATGAAGCGCCCAAGTACGGCGAAGTACATATCAATACAGATAAGAAAGCCATCAAATGGTTTCAGGATTACAGGGTAAGGAAGCTGAGCCTTAAAGTGCAGGTACCCGTCAGAGACAACGGCGGAATGATGGCACCCATGCCTCCCTATATGGGCTATTATACTTTTGATATAGAACGTACGGAAAACGGCGGCGGTATCATAAAGGCTGTGATGGACCAGGGCGGTCATGCACCCGGAGCGACGGGCAGTCTGAATTCTGCTTCACCCATGATGGGGATGATGATGGCCTTAGGTACTACCGGACGCGCAAAACAGATCCCGGATGTGGAGATAAGCCCTGAGGAGATGAATAAACTGGCGCTCTGCATCGCAAATGGCAAGCTGGATCAGTTAAACGGCCTGGATGCATGGCAGGACGGCGTACCCGGGGCAACGGAAAGTTTTGATCTTTCAATACAGTTTTATAAAGAATCCTATCATGCAAGAGCAAATCATCACTTTGTTCCGGAAATATGGAAAAAAGACGGATATACGCTTCATTTATTTATCTTGAATCTTCTGATAAAGGCCGGACTTGACTATGGCAGAATGGAATTCCACAGTACAAAGCCCATGCTGCGGATAGTTTCAAAAAGAGATAATGATGCTTACAGTATATTTCTTAGCCAGGAAGGGGCCGATAAGGAAACCGTCACCCTTAAAGGGGAAGTGTATGATTATGATGTAGAATATCCGGCAGGCAGATGGA
>JAEEGL015516604.1_pt1 | contig 19558 bp, 17 predicted proteins | sample 9134231 | NCBI WGS metagenome assembly JAEEGL01 (sample SAMN16246548, study PRJNA631951) | gut metagenome | biome: gut microbiome; feature: rumen; material: fiber-attached | host: Bos | place: Iran: Karaj | collected 2018-10 | reverse complement strand
GTCCCGGCAAACTCGCTCGTATTTCCATCCGTCGGCCGTTTTTATCTTCACGCTGCAGACAAGGCAGGCGCCGACGCCGCAGCCCATCCTCTGCTCGAGCGAAACGTAGAGCGGCACTTCCCTTTTTTCCATGAGAGCCGCGAGGTTTTTGAGCATTATCGTCGGCCCGCAGGCGCAGACAGCGGAGATTTTTTCTTCGCCGAGTACACGCTCCACGGCGGGCAGCACCGTGCCCTTGTAGCCGAGCGTGCCGTCGTCCGTGGCGACTTCCACGCGAGCGCATATCTTCCCGAACTCCGGTATGAGTATCGCCTTCCCGGCGCTTCGAAAGCCGAGCACGGCCGAGGCCTTTTCCGCTCCCTTGGCGAGCCCCAGCATGGGCGGCGCGCCTATCCCGCCGCCGACTGCGAGGATATGGCCGGAAAGCTTCGGATAGCCGCGCCCGAGAGGGCCGAGGATATCGGCAGTATCGCCCGGCAGGAGCTTTGAAAGCGCGGCCGTGCCGCGGCCGCGGACTTCGTATACTATCCGCAGCTCCCCTTCGCCGGCGGAGCAGACGCTTATCGGCCGGCGCAGAGTGAAGCCCGGGCAGACGATATGGACGAACTGCCCCGCTCCGGCAAGCGGAGCTATCTTTTCGCTTTCAAGGCGCATGTCGAAAATCCCCTCCGCCATGCGCTCGTTTCTTATAATCCTGCATATCTCAGTAAGCGCCATACTCTTCCCTCCGAGCTTGACCTTATAATATCGGCATTGTATAATTACATGGTCAATTATATCGTAAGCAAAGGCGCATAACAAGAGCTATTTTAAGGAGGCAGCCCCTTTGAAGGTAATACATCTCATCAGCGGCGGCGACGTTGGCGGCGCGAAAACGCACGTGCTCTCGCTTCTCGCCTCGCTGCAGAAGACCATAGATAAGGCGGAGCTCGTATGCTTCCGCGAGGGCGATTTCGCGCAGGAGGCCCGCGAGCTCGGCATCCCGACGCACATAGTCGACGGCGGCTTTTCCTCAAATCTCAGGCTTTTGAAGAGCATGATAAGCGAGGGCGGCTTCGACGTCGTGCACTGCCACGGCTCGCGCGCGAACTTCATGGCCATGCTTTTGAAGCGCTCGTTGAAGCTTCCGTTCGTGACTACCGTCCACAGCGACTACAAGCTCGACTATCTCGGCAGGCCCGCCGCGCGGCTGACCTACGGCGTTCTCAATTCCATCGCCCTGCGGCACATAGACTACCACATCGGCGTTTCGGACTCGATGGCCGAGCTTCTCATATCCCGCGGGTTCGCTCCGGAAAACATATACACCATCTACAACGGCGTGGACTGCTCTCTCCCGCTCAGGGGCGAGGGCCGCAAGGCCTTTTTCTCCCGCTTCGGCATCGAGGCCGAGGACGGCTGGGTCATAGCCGGCATAGGCGCGAGGCTAAACCCCGTAAAGGACATGGCCACGCTCATACGCGCCTTCGCGCGCATCAGCGGCGAGTGCCCGGCGCTGCGGCTGGCTATCGCCGGCGACGGCGAGCAGGACGCGATGCTCAAAGCTTTGGCGCAGTCGCTCGGAGTCTCCGAAAAGGTCTTCTTCCTCGGCTGGGTGACGGATATGGATTCGTTCTACTCCGCCATAGACGTAAACTGCCTCACCTCGCTTTCCGAGACCTTCCCCTATTCTCTCACGGAGGGCGCGAGGTATTCCCTGCCCGCGGTGAGCTCGCGGGTCGGCGGCGTTTCCAAGCTGATACTGCCCGGGAGCACGGGCTTTCTCTTCGAGCCGGGGGACGACGCGGCGCTCGCGGAGCACCTCAAAAAGCTTGCTCTCGATCCGGAGCTGCGCAAGAGCATCGGCGCCGCGCTCGAGAGGCGGCTGCGCGAGAAGTTCTCGCTGGAAAAGACCGTGGAAACGCAGGAGGCGATCTATAAGAGCATCATCCGCCGCGAGGAATACTCCGAAAAACGCTGCGGCGCAACGATCTGCGGCGCCTACGGCCAGGGAAACGCCGGGGACGACGCCATACTCGAGGCCATACTCGGTTCGCTGCGCGCCATCGACGCCGACATGCCGATAACCGTCCTTTCAAAGCGCCCGAAGGAAACGGCGAGAAGCTACCGCGTGAAGACCGTTTTTACCTTCAACCCGCCCGCATACCTTAAGGCGATGCGCCGCTCCGCGCTCTACATAAACGGCGGCGGAAGCCTCATACAGAACGTTACGAGCCGCAGGAGCCTGTGGTTCTATCTCTCCACGCTCAAGGCCGCGCGGAAACGCGGCTGCAAAATAATGATGTACGGCTGCGGCATCGGCCCCGTCAGCGGAAAGGGCGACAGGGCGAAGACCGCCAGATACCTCAATTCCTACGTCGACCGCATAACCCTGCGCGACGCCCGCTCGCTGGACGAGCTCAAGCTCCTCGGCGTGACGAAGCCGGAGATACTGCTCAGCGCCGACCCGGCGATTACCCTGCCGCCCGAGGCGCCGGAAATCGTGGACGAGCTGATGCGCTCCGCCGGCATGGAGCCGGACGGAAAGTACATTGCCTTCTCCGTGCGCAAATGGACGGGCTTTTCCTCCAAAGCTCCGGCCTTTGCCGCCGCCGCCGACTACGCCTTTGAAAAATACGGCCTGACGCCCGTATTCGTGCCCGTGAACCATCTGAGCGACCCCGCAGCCGCCCGCGCCGTGACGGCGCTGATGAAGCGTCCTGCCGTCGTTCTCGAGGGGCCGCTGACTTCGGGCGAGACGATAGGCCTCTTCTCACGCATGAGCGCGCTTCTCTCCATGCGCCTGCACGCGCTCATCTTCGCCGCCGGCACCGGCATCCCCCTCGCCGCCGCCTCCTACGATCCGAAGGTGGATTCCTTCATGGAGTACGTCGGGCAGGAGCGCTGCGTGCCCTTCGCCGCGGCAGACGAAAAGAGCCTCTGCGCTCTCGTGGACTCTCTCGTTTCCGCGCCGCGCGGCGCGCTCGCCGAGCGCGCGAAGGAGCTGGCCGAGCTTGAAAAGATTAACCCGCGCTGCGCCGCCGAGCTGCTGGGTATTTGAACTCGGCCCGGGCCTATCAACATTTTTCTCAAGTATTTTCGGCTTTTCCCGCATTAACTTGGTCAAGCATACAAAAATGCTTTTCACCCCTTTCTCGCGCTTGAAAAGAAGGGGCTTATAAGGTACTATATATAAGTAATGATCCTTCTTGAAAAGGAGCGGTGCCTTATGAAAAAAGTTGCTGTGATCATGGGGTCGGACAGCGATCTGCCGACCGTCTCGGGAGCCGTAAAGCGCCTTATCGCCTTCGGCATTCCCTACGAGGTGCACGTCATCTCCGCGCACAGGACTCCCGCCGCCGCGGAAAAGTTCGCCTCTTCCGCCCGTGAAAACGGCTTCGGCGTGATCATAGCCGCCGCCGGCAAAGCGGCGCACCTCGCCGGCGTTCTCGCGGCGTACACCACCCTGCCCGTTATAGGCCTGCCCATAAAGTCCTCCACGATGGACGGGCTGGACAGCCTTCTTTCCATAGTCCAGATGCCCAAGGGCATACCCGTAGCCACCGTCGCCATAGACGGCGCTGACAACGCCGGCATACTCGCGGCCCAGATCCTCGCCCTCTCCGACCCCTCTCTCGAGGCCGCTCTGGATAAGTTCAAGGCGGACATGGCCGCCGAGACCGCCGAAAAAGACCTTAAAATACAGTCGGCCGCCTTTTAAGGCGCCCGGCTGTACTTTGCTTATATTGCCATTTTATCCCACTCAAGGAGGAACAGAAAACACATGAGTCTGCATGAAGAATGCGGCGTCTTCGGCATTTACGACGCCCCCGGTTCCCGAGTAGCACAGACAACCTATTACGCGCTGTTCGCCCTGCAGCACCGCGGCCAGGAGAGCTGCGGCATAGCCGTTAACGACGACGGCGTGATAACCCTGCGCCGCGAGCTCGGCCTCGTGCCCGACGTTTTCGAGCCGGAGGTCCTCGATTCCCTCGGCACCGGCAACATGGCCGTGGGCCACGTGCGCTACGCCACCGTGAGCGACGCGAAGGTGGAAAACTCCCAGCCGCTGCTCATCCGGCACCTCAAGGGCCCGATGGTCATAGCCATAAACGGCACGCTCACGAACTCCGCCCAGCTGCGCGCAAAGTACGAAGCCACCGGCGCCATATTCCACACAAATACCGACGCCGAGGTCATAGCCTACTGCATAACCCACGCCCGCCTGAACAGCCCCTCCATCGAGGAGGCCGTGCGCATGGCCATGCAGGAGCTCGAGGGCGCCTACTCGATGGTGGTGATGTCCGCGCGCAAGCTCATTGCCGCGCGCGATCCTCACGGCTTCCGCCCGCTGTGCATGGGCCGCAAGGGCGACGCCGTCGTTTTCGCCTCCGAAAGCTGCGCTCTGGCCAGCATAGACGCCGCGCTTGAAAGAGATATAGCCCCGGGCGAGATCGTGGTAGTCTCCCCCGACGGCATCGAGAGCATACAGACTCCCGCCGACAAGAGAAACCACATCTGCGTATTCGAGTACGTTTATTTCGCTAGGCCCGACTCCGTCATCGAGGGTGTGAGCGTGCATATGGCGAGGCAGAAGGCCGGCCGCATCCTCGCGCGCGAGCATCCGGTCGAGGCGGACGTCGTGATAGGCGTTCCCGATTCCGGGCTTGACGCCGCGCTCGGCTACGCCTACGAATCCGGCATCCCCTACGGCCTGGGCTTCATAAAGAACCGCTACATAGGCCGCACCTTCATACAGCCCACCCAGGGCGAGAGAGAGGACGCCGTGCGCATAAAGCTCTCCGCCATAGCATCTGTTATCAAGGGAAAGAGGATAGTCCTCGTGGACGACTCGATAGTCCGCGGAACGACCTGCCGGAGGATAATAAAGCTGCTGCGCGAGACGAGCGCGAAGGAAGTGCATATGCGCGTCTCGGCGCCGCCCTTCATCAACCCCTGCTATTTCGGCACGGATATAGACAGCCGCGACAAGCTCATCGCCTGCCGCCTTACTCACGAGGAGATAGAGCGCGAGATCGACGTCGACTCCCTCGGCTACATAAGCCTTGAGGGCGTGCGCGACATCGCCTCCGAATCCGGCTGCGAGTTCTGCGACGGCTGCTTCACAGGCGTCTACCCCGCCCCCATCCCCGAGGCCGTCCCCGAGAACAGATTCGAGCGCAAGCTCAGCGAAAAAGACTCAAAATAAGAAGCCGGTTCCGGCAGATTGGAGTTTCTGATGGTAGACAACAGTTTCAGCGAAAGCTATAAAAGCGCCGGCGTGGACATAACCGCCGGCTACGAGGGCGTAAAGCGCATAAAGCCCCTCGTCGAGAGCACCTTCACAAAGGGCGTCATCGGCAGCATAGGCGGCTTCGGCGGAATGTTCGAGCCGGACACCGCCGGCATGAAGCGCCCGGTGATAGTCTCCGGAACGGACGGCGTGGGCACCAAGCTCAAAATAGCCTTCGCCATGAACAAGCACGATACCATAGGCATAGACTGCGTGGCCATGTGCGTGAACGATATCGTCTGCGGCGGCGCGGCGCCGATGTTCTTCCTTGACTACATAGCCCTCGGCAAGAACAGGCCCGAGGTCGTCGAGCAGATAGTCTCCGGCATAGCGGAGGGCTGCCGCCAGGCGGGCTGCGCGCTCGTCGGCGGGGAGACGGCAGAGATGCCGGGCTTCTACCCCGAGGACGAATACGACGTGGCAGGCTTTTCCGCCGGCATAGTGGACTACGAGAAGATAATAGACGGCAGCAGGATAAAGCCCGGCGACAAGCTCATAGGCCTTCCCTCCTCGGGGGTGCACTCCAACGGCTTCTCGCTCGTGCGCAAGATTTTAGGCGATACGCCCGAGGCGCTTTCGGAATACGTCCCCTCCCTCGGCCACACTCTCGGCGAGGAGCTGCTCATCCCCACGAGGATATACGTGCCCGTCGTGCTGCACCTCGTGCGCACTCTCGGCTTCGATATAAAGGGCATCTCCCATATTACCGGCGGCGGCTTCTACGAAAACCTGCCCCGCATGCTGCCGGACGGAGTGCGCATGCGCGTAGACGCGCATTCCTACCCCGTGCCCGAGATATTCAATATAATCTCCGAGCGCGGCAACATAAGCACCCGCGATATGTACAACACCTTCAACATGGGCATCGGCCTCGTGATGGCGGTCGACAGCGGCGACGCCGGGAAGGTCGTTGAGGCTCTCATACAGGCCGGCGAACGGCCGTACGTCATCGGCTGCTGCGTGGCCGACGATAAAAACGAAGGAAAGGGCGTTGATCTCAAATGGTAAGGACGGCAGTTCTCGTCTCCGGCGGAGGCACGAATCTCCAGGCTCTCATAGACGCGCGGCTTTTCGGCATGCTGCCGAACTGCGAGCTCGCGGCCGTTATATCCTCAAACCCCAAGGCATACGCGCTCGAGCGGGCAAGAAACGCGAACATCCCCGCCTACGTTATAGACCGCTCCCTTTTCCCCAACCGCAATTCCTTCTCCGAGGCGATAGTGAACATGCTCAAGGACCTCGACATAGAGCTCGTAGTCCTGGCCGGCTTCCTGTACGTTCTCACGCGCAGGATAACGGACGAATTTGAAAACCGCATAATAAACATCCACCCCGCGCTCATACCCGCCTTCTGCGGAGACGGCTTCTACGGCCTGCACGTGCACGAAAAGGTGCTCGAGTACGGCGTGAAGCTCACGGGCGCCACGGCGCATTTCGCCACCGCGGAAACGGACGCCGGCCCGATAATCATACAGAAGGCCGTCGCCGTGCACGAGGGCGACACGCCCGAGATACTGCAGCAGCGCGTTATGAAGGAGGCGGAGTGGGAGATACTCCCGCAGGCCGTTTCCCTCTTCTGCCAGGGCAGGCTCAGCGTAGAGGGCAGGATAGTGCACATAAAAGAAGAGGAAAAAGAGGAGGAGACCGAAAATGGCAGTGACGCCTGAAGCATATCTCGGCGGCAACCCCTATCCCGGCAGAGGCGTTCTCATAGGCAGGAGCGCATGCGGGAAGAAGTCCGTCATAGTCTATTTCATCATGGGCCGCAGCGAAAACAGCCGCAACCGCGTGTTCGTGCGTGAGGGCGACGATTTCCGCACGCGCGCGTTCGACCCCTCGAAGATGGTCGATCCTTCGCTGATAATCTACTATCCGCTGCGCGTTCTCGGCGGCGAGACGATAGTCACAAACGGCGACCAGACCGACACGATATACGATTTCCTCAAGGCCGGAAAGAGCTTTGAGGACGCTCTGCGCACGCGCACCTTCGAGCCGGACGGCCCGAACTTCACCCCGCGCATCTCCGGCGTCGTGCGCGCCGACGGCAGCTATTCCCTCTCCATCCTCAAGACGGAGGAGGGCGACGAGAGCCGCACCCGCCGCTATTTCTTCGATTACGACGGCGAAAAGCCCGGCCTCGGCCATATAATCCACACCTACTCCGGCGACGGCTCGCCTCTCCCCTCTTTTGCGGGAGAGCCCGTGCAGATAGAGATTTCCGCCGGCTGCGAAAAGTACGCCCGCCGCGTGTGGGAGAGCCTCAACGCCGATAACCGCGTTTCCCTGCTCTCCGTATTCACCGATCTCGAGACCGGCGAGCGCGAAAGCTTCGTAATAAACAAACACGAGTGAGAAAGGACGTGCGCAATGAACAAGCTCGAACTCAAATACGGCCTTAACCCGAACCAGAAGCCCGCTTATATATATTCCAAGAACGGCGAGCTGCCCATAGAGGTCCTCAGCGGCCGCCCGGGCTGCATAAACTTCATGGACGCGCTCAACAGCTGGCAGCTCGTGCGCGAGCTCAAGGCCTCCACGGGCCTGCCCTCGGCGGCGTCCTTCAAGCACGTGAGCCCCGCCGGCGCGGCCATCGGCCTGCCGCTGACCGACACTTTGAAAAAGATCTATTTCGTGGAAGATATAAAGGACCTCTCCCCCCTCGCCTGCGCCTACGCGCGCGCCAGGGGTGCGGACCGCATGTCTTCTTACGGCGACTGGATAGCCCTTTCGGACAAGTGCGACGTCGCGACGGCCTCGATAATAGTAAAGGAAGTCTCCGACGGCGTCATCGCTCCGGACTATGAGCCCGAGGCCCTCGAGATGCTCAAAAAGAAGAAAAAGGGCGCCTACTGCATAATAAAGATGGACCCGGACTATGTCCCGCCCGCCGGGGACGACAGGGACATTTTCGGCATCACCTTCAGCCAGGGCAGAAACGACCTGAAGATAGACGAGGAGCTTTTCAAAAACCGCCCCACGGCGAAAAAAGACCTCCCGCCCGAGGCCCTGCGCGACCTTATTATCTCGATGATAACGCTTAAATACACGCAGTCCAACTCCGTCTGCTACGTAAAGGACGGGCAGGCCATAGGCATAGGCGCCGGGCAGCAGAGCAGAGTGCACTGCACGCGCCTGGCCGGCGGCAAGGCGGACAACTGGTGGCTGCGGCAGCACCCGGCCGTTATGTCCCTCCCCTTCAGGAGCGATATCCGCAGACCCGACCGCGACAACGCCATTGACGTCTACATCTCCGAGGACTGGGACGACGTTCTGCGCGACGGCGCCTGGCAGCTCGTATTCTCCGAGCGGCCGGAGCCCCTCTCCCGCGAGGAAAAGCGCCGCTGGCTCGATACGCTCACGGGCGTTTCCCTCGGCTCCGACGCGTTCTTCCCCTTCGGGGACAATATCGAGCGCGCAAGGCGCAGCGGCGTGTGCTACGTCGCCGAGCCCGGCGGCAGCATCCGCGACGACAACGTCATAGAGACCTGCGACAAATACGGCATGGTGATGGCCTTCACGGGCATACGCCTGTTCCACCATTGAGCCTGGATACGGAGGAGAGAAGATGAATATTCTCGTTGTCGGCGGCGGCGGCCGCGAGCACGCCATTGTAGAGGCCATAGCCCGCAGTCCCCGCGCGGATAAGATATGGTGCGCCCCTGGAAACGGCGGCATTTCCGATACCGCCGAGTGCGTGAGCATTGCCGCGACTGATATAGACGGCATGCTCGCCTTCGCGAAGGCCAACCCCGTGGATTTCGTAATGGTCGCGCCGGACGATCCTCTCGCCCTCGGCATGGTGGACGCCTTCGAGGCCGCGGGCTGCCGCGTATTCGGCCCGAGGAAGAACGCCGCCATAATTGAGAGCAGCAAGGTCTTTTCCAAGAACCTGATGAAGAAATACGGCATTCCCACCGCGAAGTACGAGACCTTTACCGACATGGACTCCGCCCTCGCCTATATCCGCGCGGAGGGCGCGCCGATAGTTGTGAAGGCGGACGGGCTTGCTCTCGGCAAGGGCGTAGTCGTGGCGCAGAGCGTCGAGGAGGCGGAGGACGCCGTAAAGCGCATAATGGGCGATAAATTCTTCGGCGACGCGGGAAACGCCCTCGTAATAGAAGAATGCATGACGGGAAACGAGGTCACCGTCCTCGCCTTTACGGACGGAAAGACGATAGTCCCGATGCTCCCCTCGCGCGACCATAAGCGCGCCTTTGACAACGACAAGGGGCCGAACACCGGCGGCATGGGCGCCTTCTGCCCCGTGCCGGACTTCACTCCCGAGCTCATGGAGCGCTGCAAGCGCGAGATATTCCGCCCGACGATAGACGCCATGGCCAAGGAAGGCCGCCCCTTCAAGGGAGTCATCTACTTCGGCCTCATGCTCACCCCGCAGGGCCCGAAGGTCGTTGAATACAACGCCCGCTTCGGCGACCCGGAGGCGCAGCCGATACTCACGATGCTGGAAACGGACATCCTCGATATCTTCGAGGCCGTCTGCGACGAAAGGCTTGCCGAACTCGATATCCGCTGGAAAAAGGGCGCGGCGTGCTGCGTCGTCATCGCCAGCGGCGGGTACCCGACCGCCTATCAGAAGGGCTACGAGATAGCCGGGCTTGAGGACGTGCCGGAGGACGTGACCGTCTACCACGCGGGCACGGCGAAGAAGGACGGCAAGTACTATACCAACGGCGGGCGCGTGCTCGGCGTTACGGCCGTAGCCGGGGATATAACCGCCGCTATAGCCCGCGCCTACGAGGGAGTAAAGAAGATATCCTTCAAGGACATGCACTACCGCACGGACATAGGCAAAACGGCTCTTTAAGGCATAATAAAAGCCGCCTCATCTTTTCGATGAGGCGGCTTTTTTATTCTCCTTATACCTCGAATACCTCGTAGGGCTCCGCGAGCTCGCCCACGGCGCCGAGAGTCTTGCACGAAATGCCCTTGACGCTCACGCCGAAGAAGGCGCCCACGTCGTGCAGCTCCTTCATGTTTATGAGGAAGAACGACTGCAAGCCCGCCTGCCGCTCCTCAACGAAGCTGAAGACGTAAAGGTCGTCCCTTATCTTCACGAAGTCCGCGGGGTTCGACGCCGCCCAGCACTGGTCGCCGCGGATCATGATATAGGTGTAATAAAGCGGCATGGTGTAGATATGGCGCACGTCCGGCGCGCCGCCGCCGTAATGCCAGGTTATGGCCTTGCCGACGAGCTCCGTCGTAAAGCCGTGCAGCGGGACGCTTTCGTCCGCGCCGGCAACGCGCCCGAAGCGAAATTCGCGGCTCACCTCTATGGCCGCCGCGGGAACTCCGAGCCGCGCGTCGCACTGGGTAACAAGGCCCGTGCCGAGATCGAGGACTATGTTCATCGCGCGCGGCGGCTTCGAGCCCGCGCAGAAAAAGACTATGAGGAAAACGTCGTCATAGCCGGGCGCCTCGTGCACCTGGCAGAACTCCGTATGCTCCGGCCCGCCGTTCTCGCTCCAGATGACGGTATTCGTGCTCTCGAAACGGCAGCAGAGCGAATAATCGCCGAAGGTCATGTCGACCGTCCTGCCGGTGAGCGCGTCGGAATCCTTCGGCTTATAGGGGCCGGAGGAAAACGGGCCGCCCATGGCGTATTTTTCTGGGCTGGCGGAATCGGCAAGGGCCTGCACGTCCGCCATCGTCAGCTGGCTCCAGCGCCTTTCCATTCTCTTCACGGAGATCATCCTTTCTTTGTAAAGCAAGGGGGCAGGCCGCGAAAGCGGGGCCTGTCCCCTTTTTTGTTTTATTTCTTGAGGTTGAAGAAAGCGTCCATTCCCGGGTACTGCGCGGTATCGAAGAGCTCCTCCTCTATGCGCAGGAGCTGGTTGTACTTCGCTACGCGGTCCGTCCTGGAGGGGGCGCCGGTCTTTATCTGGCCGGCGTTTATGGCCACGACGAGGTCGGCTATGGTGGTGTCCTCAGTCTCGCCGCTGCGGTGGGAGACTACCGTGGTGTAGCCGGCGCGGTTGGCCGTGCGGATGGTATCGAGAGTCTCGGTGAGGGTGCCGATCTGGTTGAGCTTTATGAGAACGGAGTTGCAGACTCCGAGGGAAATGCCCTTCTTCACGCGCTCCACGTTCGTGACGAAAAGATCGTCGCCCACGAGCTGAATCTTGTCGCCGAGGGCGTCCGTGAGCATCTTCCAGCCCTCCCAGTCCTCCTCGGCCATGCCGTCCTCGATGGAGATGATGGGGTACTTGTTTACGAAGTCCACCCACATGGCTACCATTTCCTCGCGGGTCATGACGGTGCCGCGCTTGGGCAGATGGTACTTCTGATCGTCCTTGAACCAGTCGGAAACGGCGGGATCCATGGCTATCTTGAAGTCCTCGCCGGGCTTGTATCCGGCCTTTGTAATTGCCTCGACGAGCGCCTTGAGCGCGTCCTCGTCGCTGGCAAGATCCGGCGCGTAGCCGCCCTCGTCGCCCACGCCGCTGGAGGGAACTACCTTCTTGAGCACGTGGAAGACTTCGGCGCACATGCGCAGGGCCTCGCGCCAGCTCTTCGCGGAGACGGGCATTATCATGAACTCCTGGATATCCACGCTGTTGGTCGCGTGAGCGCCGCCGTTGAGAACGTTCATCATCGGCACCGGCAGAGTCTTGCCGTTGACGCCGCCGAGGTATTTATAAAGAGGCATGCCGAAGTATTCCGCCGCCGCCTTCGCGCAGGCGAGCGAAACGCCGAGGATGGCGTTGGCACCGAGGCGGGTCTTGTTCGGGGTGCCGTCAAGCTCGATGAGGAGCTTGTCTATGCCGACCTGATCCATCGCGTCGAAGCCGATGAGGGCCTCGGCGATCTCGGTGTTGACGTTTTCCACCGCCTTGAGCACTCCCTTGCCCTGATAGCGGTCCTTGTCGCCGTCGCGCAGCTCGCAGGCCTCGAACATGCCTGTGGACGCGCCGGAGGGCACGGCCGCGCGGCCTACGGTGCCGTCGTCCAGCGTGACCTCTACCTCGACTGTGGGGTTGCCGCGGGAATCGAGTATCTCTCTTGCCAGAACATCCGTGATCTCAAGATAACTTCTCATTTGCTTTCCGTCCTTTCCGATGTATAGAAATAGATCAAACGATCAAAGAGCTTCCTGTCATTTCGTCGGGCTTTTCAAGGCCCATGAGATCGAGCATAGTGGGGGCTATATCGCAGAGCCGACCCTCGCGCAGAGACACCTTCGCGCCGACTATTATGAACGGCACGGGCGCCGTGGTATGCGCGGTATGCGGGGTGACGCCGTCCTCCTCCAGCATGCAGTCGGCGTTGCCGTGATCGGCTGTGATGATGGCGATGCCGCCCATTTCGGAGGTGGCCTCCACCACCCGGCCGACGCATTCGTCGACGGTCTCGACGGCCTTCACAGCCGCCTCGAAAACTCCCGTGTGGCCGACCATGTCGCAGTTTGCGAAGTTCACCACGACTATGTCGTACTCCCCGCTGCGTATGGCGGCGCAGGTCTCCTCCGCCACCTTGAAGGCGCTCATTTCGGGGATGAGGTCGTATGTGTCGTACTCCTTCGGCGAGGGCACGAGGACCCTGTCCTCCCCCTCGTAGGGCGCTTCGACGCCGCCGTTGAAGAAGAAAGTCACGTGCGCGTACTTCTCCGTCTCGGCGATGCGCATCTCCGTCATCCCGAGCTTGGAGATGAACTCGCCGAAGGTGTTCGCCAGCGACTGCGGCGGATAGGCGATCTCGACGTTCGGCATGTCGGCGTCGTACTGCGTCATGCAGACGTACTTTACCGGGAAGCAGCCCTCGCGGCGCTCGAAATCGGAGAAGCTTTCGTCGACGAAAGTCCTCGTTATCTCCCTTGCCCTGTCGGGCCGGAAGTTCATGAATATGATGCTGTCGTTCGGACCAATGAGCCCGTCCGGCGCGCAGAGCACCGGCTCCATGAATTCGTCCGTCACTCCCAGCTCGTACGAGCGCTCGACGGCCTCGGCGGCGTCCGGCATGAACGGGGCCTCGCCGAAGACCATTGCGTTGTAGGCGCGCTCTATGCGCTCCCAGCGCCTGTCTCTGTCCATCCCGTAGAAACGGCCCATGACCGTCGCTATCGCGCCGACCCCGAGCTCCCTGCACTTTTCCGCGAGCGCGCGGATATAGCCCGCGCCGGAGGTGGGCGGGACGTCGCGTCCGTCGAGGAAGCAGTGGATATAGACGTTTTCCACTCCCCTGCGCTTTGCCATCTCGAGCAGGGCGTAGGTGTGGGTTATGTGGCTGTGGACTCCGCCGTCGGATATCAGCCCAAGCAGATGCAGGGACGAGCGGTTTTCAACGGCGCTGTCCATGGCGGCGCAGAGCGCGGGATTCTCAAAGAAGCTGCCGTTTTTGATGCAGTTGGTTATGTGCGTCAGCTCCTGATAGACTATCCTGCCGGCGCCGATGTTCGTATGGCCGACCTCGCTGTTGCCTATCTGCCCCTCGGGCAGACCGACGTCCTCCCCCGAGGCCTGCAGCTGAGTATGCGGCCACTGCTCCGTCAAACGGTCGAGCACGGGCGTTTCCGCTCTGGCTATGGCGTTGCCCGGCCCCGGCTCGGCAAGGCCGTAGCCGTCCATTATGATGAGCGTAGTAGGTGTTTTGTTCATAAAATGTCTCCTGTTACTGGTCGGCGGCGGCGATTATGGCCTCAAAGTCCCGCGGGACGAGCGAGGCGCCGCCTATGAGCCCGCCGTCTACGTCCGGCTGCGCGAGAAGCTGCGCGGCGTTCGCGGGGTTCATCGAGCCGCCGTAGAGTATTGTCATCGCCCGCGCGATCCTCGCGCCGGCAAGGCCCTTTACGACCGCCCTTATCGCGGCGCAGACCTCTCCGGCCTGCTCGGCCGTGGCGGTCTTACCGGTGCCTATGGCCCAGATGGGCTCGTAGGCGATCACGGTCTTTCTTATCTGCTCGGGAGTGAAGCCCTGCAGCGCGAGCTTCACCTGCATGGATACGAACTCCAGCGTTACTCCCGCCTCTCTCTGCTCAAGACTTTCGCCCACGCAGATTATGGGCCTCATGCCCGCGGAAAGCGCCGCTTTCGCCTTGGCGTTTACGAGCGCGTCGCTCTCGCCGAAATATCCTCTTCTCTCGCTGTGGCCGACTATTACGTATTTTACTCCGAGGTCCGCCAGCATCGCCGCCGAAACTTCGCCCGTATAGGCGCCCTTTTCCTTATCGCTGACGTTCTGCGCGCCGACGGCTATCCTCGCGCCCTTGAAGGCGCGCACCGCCGCCGGGATCATCACGTACGGCACGCAGACGACAGTCTCGCACCATTTCGCCGCGAGCGCCGCCGGGGCCGTTTCCGCCGCGAAGCTCTTTACGAGCGAGGGCAGCATGTTCATTTTCCAGTTGCCGGCGATGATGGTCTTCCTGTATTTTCTGTTCATTCTCCGGCCCTCCCCGTCATTTATCCAGAAGGCAGGCCACGCCCGGGAGCTCCTTTCCCTCAAGGAATTCCAGCGAGGCGCCGCCGCCCGTGGAGATGTGGGTTATCCTGTCCTCCACGCCGAACTGCGCGGCCGCCGCGGCGGAATCGCCGCCGCCGATTATCGTAACTCCCGCGCACTCGGCCATGGCCTCGGCCACCGCCCTGGTGCCTGCGGCGAACTTTTCCTGCTCGAAAACGCCCATCGGGCCGTTCCAGACGACCGTCGCGGCTTTTTTGATCTCTTTTGCGTATTTCTTCGCGGCCTTGGGGCCTATATCGAGGCCCATGAGCTCCTCCGGGATCTTTCCGGAGGGGACGGTCTTCGTCTCGGCGTCTTCGCTTATCTCCGCCGCGGCTATGGAATCCTCCGGCAGGAGCAGCTTCACTCCGCGCTCCTTGGCGAGCGCGAGCATCTCGCGCGCGTAATCCATCCTGTCGTCCTCGCAGAGGGACTTTCCTATGCTGCCGCCCTGCGCCTTTATGAAGGTGTAGGCCATGCCGCCGCCGATGAGAAGCACGTCCACCTTTTCGAGAAGAGAACGGATGACTCCCAGCTTGTCGGAGACCTTGCTGCCGCCGAGAACGGCCGCGAAGGGCTTTTCGGGCGACGCGAGGACGATGCCGAGCTTCTCTATCTCCTCAGAGAGCAGGAAACCGGATACCGCCGGCAGATACGCGGCCACGCCCGCCGTGGAGGCGTGCGCGCGGTGGCAGGTGCCGAAGGCGTCGGAAACGAATATATCGGCCATGGAGGCGAGCTTTTTGGCAAACTCGGGATCGTTTTTCTCCTCGCCCTTGTCAAAGCGGATGTTTTCAAGAAGCATCACTTCGCCGCTCTTTAAGGCCGCGGCCTTGGACAGAGCGTCCTCTCCGACGACGTCCTTCGCCATTTTGACCTCGCGGCCGAGAAGCTCGGCGAGCTTTTCGCCCACGGGGACGAGCGAGAATTCGGGCTTGAACTCTCCCTTCGGCCGGCCGAGATGCGAGCAGACTATAACGGCCGCGCCATTTTCGAGAAGATAGTTTATCGTCGGCAGCGAGGCGGTTATCCTCTTATCGTCGGTGACCTTTCCGTCCTTGATCGGTACGTTAAGATCGCAGCGGAGCAGGATCTTTTTCCCTTTGACATCAACATCCGCAACAGACTTCTTGCTGTAATTCATAAAAGATCAATTCCTTTCGCGGTCGTCTTGTATTTATGGTCATTCGGCGCGGGTATCGAAGCGCGCCATTTCTCCTTCGTTCATGAGCCCCGGAAAGCCCTGCTGCCTGAGCGCCTCGTAGCACAAAACGGCCACGGAATTGGCGAGATTCAGGCTCCTGGCGTCCTCCCGCATGGGCAGGCGCACGCAGCGCTCGCGAAAGCGGTATCTCAGCTCCTCCGGCAGGCCCTTCGTCTCCTTGCCGAAGAGGATATAACAGCCGTCTGCAAAGCGGGCCTCGGTATATGGCCGCGGGGCCTTTGTGCTGGCGAGCCAGATATCCTTTATATCGTTTTTCTCAAAGAACTCGTCTATATTCTCGTAGACCCTTATATCCACCATATACCAGTAATCGAGCCCGGCGCGCTTTACGGCCTTATCGGAGATATCGAAGCCGAGCGGCTTGATAAGGTGCAGCACGCTTCGCGTGGCCGCGCAGGTGCGGGCGATATTGCCCGTGTTCATCGGTATCTCGGGCTCGACGAGAACTATATTTACCATGCCTGAAGCTCCGCTTTCTGTTTTATCTCCCTTGATTTTACTCCCGCACGGGATGGATTTCAAGACGCTTTCTTGTTTTTCAGCACTTTTTGAGCGCCGTTTTTCGGCGTTTTCCGCGCTTTTCTACATTTATTGGAACTTTTTCGGCAAAACGGCAGCGCGGGCGCGGAAGCGGCTCTCTCCCGGCCGACGCCGCGGAAACGGCGCCGTCGTTGACAGCCGGGCGCCGGCGCCGTATAATTCAGCAAGAAGCGCCGGCCCCTGCCGGCCCGAAACTACCGAAACGGAGATGCGATATGAAGCTTCCGAAAAAGCTCCTTCCCGCCCTTCTCGCGCTAATTCTCGCCGCTTTATGCTGCGGCTGCGGGAACAGGGCGCCTGCCGCCGGCGAGCATACGCCGGAGGAAGCCGGAACGGAAAACGCCTCCGCCGGGCCCGTAGTGGAGAGCGGCGCGTGCATACTGATAAACAAAGAAGTGGACGACGCCATAGGGAGCATGCCGCTTCTGAACATGGAGCACATGAGCGCGCTGTTTCTCGATCCGAACGGCGAGCTGTACTTTTTCTTTTGGGGAGACGTGGTAAACTTCGAACGCATCGAAGACCCGGACGTCCTGGAAAGCATGGATTCGCTCAACGCCTACCTTTTCGGGCACGGGCTCTATCACCGTGCGGACAGGCCGTATTTCAGAAGCGTGTATATCGAAGGCGACTTTTCGGCCTCCATCGAGGAAGCCCGCCGCCTCAAACGCGTTTTCGAGGAATCGGAAGAGGGCGAAACGTATCCGAACGCCGGTTTTTCTCTGACCAAGGCCAACTGCTCGCAGATCGTGATGGGTCTTGTCGCTCTGGGAGTCATGCCGGACGGCTCAAGCTTCGGAGACTACCTCGAAGAAAACGGGATAACCGTTTCGGTCATCCCGAATCAGAACATGACGGAGATGCAGCGGCTGTTTCAAAACACAGCTTTGAACTGTGATGAATACGCCGCGCAGACCGGCGGCTGAAAAAAACGAATGCGGCGGGGATCGACCCGCCGCACTTTTTTTATTCGCTTTCCCTTACCGCCTGTTCTATCGCCTTTGACAGCTGATCCGGACAGGAGGTCGGGCGCATGCCGCAGCGTATGCCGCGCATGCGTGCAACTGCGTCCTCCGCGCGCATACCCTCAACGAGCCGGGAGATGCCCTGCAGGTTGCCGTTGCAGCCGCCGATTATCCGCACTTTTTTTATGACTCCGTCCTCAAGCTCAACGTCCATCTGGCGGGAGCAGACTCCGCTGGGAAAATAAGTAGTCATTGCCTGATATCCCCTTTTGAAACGATTTATAACCGTATATTACCATATTCCCGGCGCGAATGCAACCTCCGTTCTGCGCTCCGGGCGCGGCGCATAAGCTTATAAAGACGATACTTTACGCCTGGAGGCTGCTGTGAAACGAAAAATACGCCGCCGCGGCTCAGAAGCGGCCCTTTACTCCGCACTGTGCTTCGCGCTGTGCTCACTTCTCTTCGCGGCTGGGCTCCGCTCCGGCCTTTCCTCCTCCGCGGCGCTCGCGCTGATATCGCTCGGCAGCGGCCTGCCGCTCAGCTCCGCCGCGCTTCGGGCGGAGCCGGAGGAAAAAGCGGCGACGGAGGAAGCGGGCGAGGCGGAGAAGGCGTTCTCTCCCGATATCGAAACGGCGGAGAGCGCCGCGCCGTATTACGTTCCCGCGCCCGCGCAGCCGGAGGAGCAGAGCGGGAGCGCGGAGCCGGAAGAGCCGGCGCTGCCGGCGCTGCCGGAGGCGGAAAAGCCTGTCTCCGCCGCGGACATAGAAACGGCAAACTCCACCTCCTTCGAGCCCGATATCGGCGCGCTGCTTGAAAAAGCGCCGCGGCTGACCGGGAGGCGGATACTGATAATCCACACGCACTCGAGCGAGAGCTACACCCCCGAGGCGGACGGGCTTTACGAGGAGAGCGACTATTTCCGCACGCAGGAGCGCGAATACAGCGTCATCCGCGTCGGAGACGAGCTCGCCGCCGCCTTCGGCGAGCTGGGGCTAGAGGTCATACACGACAGGAGCATCTACGACTACCCCTCCTACACCGGCTCCTACAGCAGGACCATGGAGGCCGTTTCGGCCTATCTTGAAAAATACCCCGATATCGGCGTTGTGATAGACCTTCACCGCGACGCGCTGTCTTATCCGGACGGCACGCCCTACGCCACCGGGAAGGACGGCTGCGCGCAGGTGATGCTCGTTATCGGCACCGGGGAGAGCGGCCTTTACCACCCGAACTGGGAGGAAAACCTCTGCCTCGCCGTGCACCTGCAGCGCGCCATGCTCGCGCGCTGCGAGGGGCTCTGCCGGCCGATAGCCCTCTCCCGCTCGCGCTACAACCAGCACCTCTCGCCCGGGTACTTCATCCTCGAGGTCGGCAGCACCGGGAACACTCTGAGCGAGGCGCTCGAGGCCGCGCGCCGCTTCGCCGTATGCGCCGCTGATGTCATAAAAAAGTCTTGACTCATAAGCTTTTCTTTATCTTCTCTATCGCGTTCTTTTCAAGCCGGGACACCTGGGCCTGGCTGAAAACGCAGCGTCTCAGAGGCTCTTTTTGATCTTCTCTATCGCGTTCTTCTCAAGCCGGGATACCTGGGCTTGACTGATAGAAAGCTCGGCGGCGACCTCCATCTGCGTCCTGCCGCGGCCGAAGCGCATGGCGAGGATGGCCCGCTCGCGCTCGTTTAAGCTCTCTATCGCCTCGGCGAGGGCTATGCTCTCGAGCCAGCTCTCGTCGGTATTCTTATCGTCGCTCACCTGGTCCATCACGCAGACGGCGTCGCCGCCCTCGGTGTAGACCGGCTCGTAGAGAGAGACGGGGTCGGCTATGGCGTCGAGCGCGAAGACGACCTCCTCCCGCTTTATGCCGAGCTCCGCGGCGAGCTCCTCGACCGTCGGCTCGCGCTGGGAGTCGGCCATGAGCTTTTCCCGCGCCTGCAGCACGCGGTAGGCCGTGTCGCGCATCGAGCGGCTTACCTTTATGCTGCTGTTGTCGCGAAGATAGCGGCGTATCTCGCCTATTATCATCGGCACGCCGTAGGTGGAAAAGCGCACGTTCTTCGCCGGGTCGAAATTGTCTATGGCCTTGATGAGCCCTATGCAG
>JAEEGL015320944.1_pt1 | contig 19558 bp, 19 predicted proteins | sample 9134231 | NCBI WGS metagenome assembly JAEEGL01 (sample SAMN16246548, study PRJNA631951) | gut metagenome | biome: gut microbiome; feature: rumen; material: fiber-attached | host: Bos | place: Iran: Karaj | collected 2018-10 | reverse complement strand
TGAACACACTGGATTTGTATTCGCGGTTAACGTTGATCTCGGAGTCTGCAGACTCCGGGAAGGCAGTTGTTTCTTTGCTCATTCTTTATCCTCCTGTGCAAAGTGTCGCAGGAGGCTTCTTTAACTCCTGCTTAGGTAAAATGTTGGAAATTAAGCAGGAATACAAGAAAAAACAGAATTGAAAGAATCAATTGAAATAGTGAATTACTGCTTATGAAAAAATGGTAGCATGGCGCAGGGCGTAGCACAATCGTGATTTTGCACAAAGATAAAACGTGAGTGCTTTTCGTAACCCTTCGGATGCGGTATAGTATTGTCAGAGCGGCAGAAGCCGCCCCGGGAGCGTTTTTACCATGAATTATGTTATTGCTGATATCCATAATGACAAGCATCGATTCAGGGAGATGCTGAAGAAACTGGATCTGAAATCGGAAGACCGGGTTTTTCTTTTGGGTGATCTTTTTGACCGCGGCGTGTATTGTCCCGACCCGGTGGGGGTATATTTTGCTACCCTTGAACTGGGCGATAAGTGTACCGTGATCGCAGGCAATCATGACAGGTGGCTCGCCCGCTATATTCTGCAGTATTATGAGCTTCCCTCGCGCAAAAGAAAGATGGCGAAGCCCTATCGTTACAACACATTTGAACTGCTTAAGGATCGCCTGACGGAAGTCGACATGGTGAAACTGGGGAAATGGATCATGAGCCTGCCCCTGCAGCAGGAAGTGTGTGTGGATGGGAAACGGTTTCTTTTGGCACACGCCATGACCTCCGACCCCGCAGACCTTCGGGACGACGTCCATTACTACATGGGCGATGACTGGGATGAGTACCTTGAAAACGGTGTTCCGGGGTTTGTTTCCATAAGCGGTCATGCCTACGGCGCCGATATGACCGGATACGGCGGGGAATTTCTCGATGAGCGTATTGCTTCAGTATGGCAAAACGGTAAAAAGAACGTGTACATGATCGATTCGGGTTGCGGCTACTCCGAAGGGCGCTTAGCGTGCCTGTGCCTCGAGACCATGGAAAGGATATATGTGTGAGGTGCTGAGCACACAGGCGGAGAATAATTTAATAATTTGTTCGTATTCAAAAACACAAACAAATGTTCTATAATGCGTACACACGGAGGTGTGCGCAATGAGCGTGAACAGAAAACCGGTTGACGTGATCTGCGAGTTTTCGCGGGACGGGACCATAATACCCATTAAGATCCGTACTGCCGACGAGGACGGCGAGTACCAGACATATATCATCAAAGAATACAGAGATCTGTCACACCGCGGCACCCGCAGCATGCCCGACGGTGTCTATGTTACAGACGAAACTCTTATTTTCGAGTGTAATATCATAGTTTTCGGGTGCAAGAAACTCATCAGGCTCTATTACAAGACCGGCGAGCATTGCTGGATCATGACGGCGGGGTGATGACCCGGTTTCCATCCGGGAGACCCTTCTTTTTGATAGGTCCGTTACGGTATTAAGGTTTGATCCGCTTTCAAAAACATGAAAAGCATTGTGAACACGTGTAACATAAAGTAAAATAGCGCTATGGAATACAAAATTTTTATCGTGGAAGATGACAAAGGCATAGCAGAGGGCATTACGGAACAGATGAAGCAGTGGGGCTTTGAATCCCGGGTGGTTTCGGATTTCCGTAATGTTATGGGAGAATTTGCGGAATTTGAGCCGCACCTTGTCCTTATGGACATATCCCTTCCCTTCATGAGCGGCTATCACTGGTGCGGAGAGATCAGGAAGGTTTCTTCCGTTCCCGTTATTTTTGTTTCTTCCGCCTCGGACAACATGAACATAGTTATGGCCGTTAACATGGGGGCGGATGATTTTATCGCAAAGCCCTTTGATCTTAACGTCCTTACGGCCAAGGTGCAGGCACTGTTGCGCCGTACCTATGATTTTGGCGTGTCCTCACCCATAATCGAGTACAAGGGAGTCATGCTCAACACCGGAGACAACACCCTTGCCTACGAGGACAGCAAGATCGACCTTACCAAGAATGAATACCGTCTGATGCTTACACTCATGCAGAACCGGGGCAAGATCGTAAGCCGTGAGAAACTGATGGAAGCCCTGTGGGAGAGCGGTGCCTTTGTGGACGAGAACACCCTTACCGTCAACGTGGGGCGTCTTAGAAAGAAACTTGAGAATGCGGGCCTTAAGGACTTTATCACCACCAAGTCCGGCGTAGGCTATACAGTGGGGTAGGAATGAAACTGTTTTGGTCCTATATCAAAAGCATACTGGGCGGGATCCTGTTCTTTTTCGGCTTATTTGTGCTGCTCATTGTTTTCTTCCTGCTTTACGGACTTCCCATGGAAGCGGTCTTATATCCGATCCTTCTTTGCTTTGTCCTGGGGCTTTTGTACCTGGCAGTAAGATACTTTTCTGTACTTAAGCGTTACAGGGAGATCCTGGAGCTAAAGAACACCGCCGCGGAACTCATTGACAGTGTTCCTGATTCCGGTACTTTGTTTTCCGGTGAATACGGGGAGATAATAAAGAACCTTGCGGCTGAGAACAGAAAAACATCGGAGAGATCGAGAGAAGAGACTGCCAGACTCATGGATTATTACACCCTCTGGGTCCATCAGATAAAGACACCCATTGCCTCCATGAGATTGAGGCTTCAGAGAGAGGACAGCGAGTTATCCAGAAACCTTTTATCGGAACTGGGACGGATCGAGCGCTATGTTGAGATGGTGCTGACATATTTACGGCTTGAAAGTCCTGAAAGCGACTATGTCTTCAGAGAGTGCGACCTTGACCCGATCATCGGCGACGCTGTAAAGAAATTCGCCGGGGATTTCATAATGAGTAAGCTTAAACTCAACTACGAGCCCGTAAACAGGAAGGTCCTTACGGATGAAAAGTGGCTTTCCTTTGTGATAGAGCAGGTCCTTTCCAATGCCTTAAAATATACCAAACAGGGGGAGATCTCCGTTTATGTGGAGGAACCCCTGACCCTCTGCATCAAAGATACGGGCATGGGCATTTCTTCAGAGGATCTTCCCAGGATCTTTGAAAGAAACTATACCGGAGTCAGAGGACGCGCCGACAAGAGAGCGAGCGGTATAGGCTTGTATCTTTGCAGCAGGATCTGCAAAAACTTAAATCATGAGATAAGTGCCGAGTCCGAAGAGGGCCGCGGTACCGTGATTAAGATAAACCTTGATACAAAGAAGCGTGTTATAGAGTAAGATGTGACAAAAATGTAAGTTTTTCGGGCCGGATTGTAAGCCGATTCAATGGAAAGGATCGGCTTTTTTTTGTAAGATCAAACCGAAAACGAAACGGAGGTTTGAAAAATGAGTTTGCTTGATGTTAAAAATCTTAAAAAGATCTATAAGACACGCTTCGGCGGTCAGGAGGTGGAAGCCCTCCGTGATGTAAATTTCGCTGTGGAAGAAGGCGAGTTTGTGGCCATCATGGGTGAATCCGGTTCCGGTAAGACCACACTTTTAAATATCCTTGCGGCCCTTGACAAGGCAACAGCCGGCAGAGTCGTATTAAAGGACATGGATCTTTCCGGCATATCCGAGAAGGAGATCGCTACATTCAGACGTGACAATCTGGGCTTTGTGTTTCAGGAATTCAATCTTCTCGATACCTTCTCCATCGAAGACAATATTTACCTTCCCCTGGTACTTGCGGGAAACAATTATAAGTCCATGCGGGCGAGACTTATGCCCATAGCGGAGAAACTCGGTATTACCGAGATCCTGAAAAAATACCCCTATGAGGTATCCGGCGGGCAAAAGCAAAGGGCTGCTGTAGCAAGAGCGCTGATCACCGATCCCAAGATCCTTCTTGCGGATGAGCCCACCGGAGCTCTTGACTCCAAGGCTTCCGATGAACTTTTGAAGCTCTTTGGCGAGGTCAATGCCCAGGGTCAGACCATCCTTATGGTTACCCATTCAGCCAAAGCCGCCAGCTGTGCGGGACGTGTTCTTTTTATCAAAGACGGTGAAGTCTTCCATCAGATCTACAGAGGGGACAATACCAATGAGACCTTCTATCAGAAGATCACCGAAACCCTCACCCTGCTTTCCAAGGGAGGTAACCGTTAATGAAGACCTTTTTTTACCCCAGGCTTGCATGGGACGGTTTGAGGAAAAACAAGAGAATGGTATTTCCTTATATACTGACCTGTATATGCATGATATGCATGTTTTATATCTTAGTGTTCCTTTCTTCTCCCAAGACCACGGAGCTTTTACCCAGGGGAAGAGATATGACTCAGATGGTGATGACTCTTGGATGTGTCGTAATAGCTGTCTTTTCACTGATATTCCTTTATTACACCAATTCCTTCCTGATCCGAAGAAGAGCGGCGGAATTCGGTCTTTACAATGTTCTTGGAATGAACAAGGGAAACCTTTGTAAGATCGTTACCTTCGAAAGTGCCATAACTTCCGGCATCGCCCTTATCTTAGGGCTTGTTGCGGGCATTATTCTTTCAAAGCTTGCGGAGCTTGGGCTTGTAAAGCTTGTGGGAGGCACCGTGACCTACAGTTTAAGAGTGGATGCACGCTGTGCGGTGATCACTGTTTTATTCTATCTTGCCATTTTTGCCCTTATCTGGATCTCTTCTGTCATAAGGGTTGGCCGCAGCAGCGCAGTATCGCTGTTAAAGAGTGAAAAAGCAGGGGAAAAGGCTCCTAAGGCAAACTGGTTTTTGGGACTCCTCGGCGCCCTGATCCTCGGGACCGCATACTATATAGCCGTGTCCATCGGTAACCCCATCGAAGCAATTCTTTGGTTTTTTACCGCTGTGATCATGGTCATCATTGCCACCTATCTTTTGTTGATCGCGGGAAGTGTGCTTCTTTGCCGCATACTTCAGAAGAACAGGAACTATTACTACAAACCCGCCCATTTTGTATCCGTTTCCTCAATGGTCTATCGAATGAAAAGAAACGGTGCGGGACTTGCCTCCATCGCTATCATAGCCACCATGGTACTTGTTATGATCTCTTCGGTAACCTGCATGTGGTTTGGCACAAAGGACATGCTTGACACACGTTTTCCCGGTGACATCGATTACACCATTAGATTTTATAACGGTTCCCTCTTAACCGATGAAAACAGGGATAACATCAGAAAGATCATTGCTGACTACGGGCAGGAACATGATCTTAAAATGGAGACTGCACTTGACGTCTGCTTTGCGGAAACGACCGGCTACGGAGAAGAAAACAGGGTGTATTTGGGAAGTGAAAGCGCCGATGTTTCGTCAGTGACCAAGCTAAGGGACATTTTCCTGATATCGGTATCCGAGTACAGAAGAATGACCGGCAGTGAGATCACACTGAACGAAGGTGAGGCCGTTGCTTTTGCCACAAACTGCAAATTGGGCAACGATACCATTGAGCTGATCACGGAAGACCGGACCCTGAGTTTAGAACTGGTAAAAGCCGATGAAAAGAAGATGAAGATCGGAGATTACCGGGAGGAACTGGTTCCTACGATCAAGCTTATCGTTCCCGATGTCTATGCCGTTGCATCGGCACTTGGTATATCCACGGAAGATATGTTCAGTCCGCTGACTTTTACCTGGAGATACTGTTTCAACGTAGAAAACTATCAGGGCAGCATGATGGATTGCGCCAATACCATCAGAAAAGAGGTTGAAGGTATTGCAGACACTCAGCCTGAGATGGCAGCAAATTTTGTGGTGATATCCGAAGAAAGAGAGACGGAAGGCGCAGAATATACATCTGCCAACGGAAGCATGTTCTTTATCGGTATCGTGTTAAGTGCGGTGTTCATACTGGCTGCGGTTCTCATCATCTACTATAAGCAGATCTCCGAAGGCTACGAGGACAGCAAGCGCTTTGAGGTCATGAGAAAGGTGGGAATGACAGGAAAAGAGATCAAAAAGAGCATCAATTCCCAGCTCCTGGCAGTGTTCTTTTTGCCCCTGATCTTTGCGGGATTGCACCTGGCCTTTGCTTATCCCATGATAGCAAAACTCCTGATGCTGTTCGGAATATACAACAAGGGTCTGTTTATGACCACTACTCTGATAAGCTTTGCGGTATTCGCTGCTTTTTACATCGTAATATACAAGGTTACATCAAACACCTACTACAACATCGTAAGCGAAGCGAAAAATGCCTGAAGGCATAGGGTCTGAGGCACCGGATACGGTGCCTCAGACCGAAGAAATGCATAAAGAAGATAAAAAAGAAAATTAGTGCTTTAAATAGCAGCCATGTTTTGATATTATCTTGTTATAAGAGCACTTCACTGCAGTGCAGTGATGAATTTTATACAGGAGGATTTTTCAAACATGAAAAAGAGATCGGTACTGATTGCCGGCATAGTTTTTCTTGTAATGCTTGCCGTGATCCTTGGCGCCAATGCTTCAGGCGTGTACTTTGCAGGTTCGTTCTGGGCACTTGTACCTCCCCTGGTAGCCATAGTTCTGGCACTTATCACCAAAGAAGCTTATTCTTCTTTGTTTGTGGGTGTAGTCCTGGGGGCTTTGATGGTGGCAGAGTGCAGTTTCCTCGGAACGGTGGATACTGTTACGGTTGATGCTTTCACCGCAGCGGTTTCGGACAATGCGGGCATTTTCCTTTTCCTGGTATTCCTTGGCATAGTGGTGGCCCTTGTTAACAAGTCCGGTGCCTCAAGAGCCTTCGGTACCTGGGCACAGACACATATAAAGACCAAGACCGGTGCCATGCTTGCAACATTTTTACTGGGTGTGCTGATCTTTATAGATGACTATTTTAACTGCCTGACGGTGGGCTCCGTAATGGCTCCCGTTACCGATTCCAAAAAGATCTCCCGTGTCAAGCTTGCATACATAATCGATGCTACTGCGGCTCCCGTATGTATGATAGCTCCCGTTTCTTCCTGGGCCGCAGCGGTTTCGGGCTGCGTGGACAGCGAAAAATATTCGGGTATCGAGCTTTTCATAAGAGCCATCCCTTATAACTTTTATTCCATCCTTACACTGGTATTCGTGGTAGTCATTGCGATCTTAGGCTACGATTACGGCAAGATGGCAGACTTTGAGATCAGAGCGGAGAAGGACGGAGATCTGGGAGTCCTTGATGTAGCTCTCAACGATGCCAAAGAGGAGATGAAGCTTTCCGAGAACGGCCCCGCAAGTCCCGCCAAAGGAAAACTTCACGACCTTATCATTCCCATAGTACTCCTTATCGGTTTCTGTGTATGGGGACTTTTGAAGAACGGTTATGACTCGCTGGGTGGCAAGGGCACCATTATCGAAGCTTTTTCCGAGACCGATGCTTTTGTGGGACTTCCCTGGGGCAGCATCCTTGCCCTTGTGGTCATCATCATATATCTTGTTGCACGCAGGGTCATTTCCTTCAATGAAGCCATGGAGTGTATTCCCAAGGGCTTTATCGCCATGGTTCCCGCCATCACGATCCTGACTCTTGCCACATCCCTTAAGTACATGACCAATGCGCTTGATGCATCTGCCTTTGTTAAGAGCGCAATGGAAGATGTCAGCGGTCTTCAGTTTGCACTTCCCGCCATCGTGTTCGTGGTTGCAACAGTCATTGCTTTCGCAACAGGAACCTCATGGGGCACCTTCGGTATCCTTATTCCCATCGTTTCCGCAGTATTCCCCGAGGATTCCGCACTGTTCTTTATCGGTATCTCTGCCTGCCTTGCAGGTGCGGTTTGCGGCGACCACTGCTCACCCATTTCCGATACCACCATCATGTCCTCGGCAGGTGCGCACTGTAACCACATCGATCACGTATCGACCCAGTTACCCTACGCCATGTCTGTGGCAGCCATTTCCTTTGTATCCTTCCTGCTGGCCGGATTCTTTAACCTGTTCGGAATTGCCTGGCTTTCGATCCCGATTGGTTTAGTATGTACGGTAGTGTTCCTGCTCATGATGAAAAATCTGCAGGCGAAACGGCAATAAGGTTTAATGAATAAAAAGCTTTTTACTCTGTTTTTTGCAACATTAAAGATAAGCGCATTTACTTTTGGAGGGGGATTTGTAATAATCCCCCTTTTAAGGCGCAAATTTGTGGAAGATCTTAAATGGATCGACGAAGAGGAGATGCTTGATCTCATTGCGGTGGCCCAGTCTTCACCGGGAGCCGTTGCGGTCAATGCTTCGATCCTTGTGGGTTATCGCGTAGCGGGGCTTTTGGGAGCCTTTGTTTCTGTTCTTGGAACCATCATCCCGCCTTTATTCATCATTTCGGTCATATCTTTCTTTTACCGTGCCTTCAGGGACAATAGGTTTGTGAACGTGTTCATGGCGGGAATGCTCTGCGGTGTTGCAGCTGTGATCCTGGACGTTGTTATCAGCATGCTGGGGATCCTGTTTAAGAACAAAGAAAAAGACAAAGGCCGTTTCATAACCTTTGACAGGGTGCTGTCATTGATCCTGCTCGTGGGTGCCTTTGTCGCCAACAGATATTTTAAGATAAATATAATCTTTATAATCCTTGCGTGTGCCCTGTTCGGGGTTGCCCGTTCTTTTTACGAAAAAAAGAAAGGAGGAAACCGGTCATGAAACTTCTCTTTGACCTTTTTGTATCCTTCTTTCAGATAGGGCTTTTAAGCTTTGGGGGCGGTTACGCTGCCATGCCCCTCATAAGAGAGCAGGTGGTGGATCTGCACGGCTGGCTTTCCATGTCGGGGTTTGGGGATATCATCACCATAGCTGAGATGACCCCGGGGCCTGTGGCAATAAACTGTGCCACCTTTGTGGGAATACAGGTTGCCGGTATTCCGGGTGCCTTGATCGCAACTCTTGGCTGTATCACTCCCGCCTGTATCATAGTGACGACCCTTGCCTATGTCTATTATAAATACAAGGGCCTTGAGACCGTCAAAGCAGTACTTGCGGCCCTTCGCCCTGCAATTATAGCCATGATAGCTTCGGCAGGTCTTTCTTTGTTTGAACTGGCCCTTGCTCCCGAAGGAAGCTTTGTATGGACCGAAGCACCCTTTAATGTGGTGGCATTGGCAGTCTTTATCCTTGCTTTTATTGTATGCAGGAGATTTAAGGCAAATCCCATATGGGTCATCGCGGGATCGGGCCTTGTAACATTCTGTTTATTTCTGATATTCTGAGTGCCCTTGTAAAAGAACGGGGTGAAGGCTACAATTATCTTACAGATATTTTAATGTAACGGGGGAATAATATGATAGATAAACTCAGGACTCACATAAATGAGTATTTTATAGGCAAGGAAGAGACGGTCGATAATGTGCTCATCTGTATGCTCTCCGGCGGGCACGTTCTTTTGGAGGATGCTCCGGGTGTCGGCAAGACCACGCTTGTAAGGATACTGGCGGCATCGGTAGGTGCCGATTTCGGACGGATCCAGTTTACACCCGACACCCTTCCCTCCGATGTATGCGGCTTCAGTATCTACAATGCAAAGACGGGAGATTTCGAATACCGTGAGGGTGCCGTCATGCATAATTTTCTTCTTGCGGATGAGATAAACCGGACCTCCCCCAAGACCCAGTCAAGTCTCCTTGAAGCCATGGCCGAGGGACAGACCACGGTGGACGGTGTGGTACGGAAACTTCCGGATCCTTTTATGGTACTTGCTACCCAGAACCCTACGGAGTATCTTGGGACCTATCCCCTTCCGGAGGCTCAGCTTGACAGGTTTATGATGCGCCTGTCCGTAGGTTATCCCGATCGTGAAGCGGAGATACGGCTCACGCGCAATGCCCTTGAAGGCAAGGATGCGGGCTCCGTTACCCCTGTTTTAAGTCTTGAAGAACTGAAGGAACTTAAAGGCGCTGTGGACAGAGTCCATATAAGTGACGGCGTGATAGGCTATATCCGCGATATTTCCGCCCTTACGAGAGAAGAACCCGGGTTCCTTGTGGGTGTAAGCCCCAGAGCCACCATCTTTCTTGCTAAGGCCGCAAAAGGAAGAGCTTTTCTTGAAGGCCGTGATTTTGTCAGACCCGACGATGTTAAGGCTGTCGCTGTAAATACTCTTCATCACCGTGTGGTCCTCACTTCCGAAGCAAAGATGAGACGTGAAGACCCCGATGCCATCTTACGGACCCTTATCTTAAAAGCAAAAGTTCCCATGGATTGACGATGTTAAGAAACAGGATGATTCTTTTGGCTTTGTGGGTCCTTTCCCTTGTAGGGATCAGTTTCTACGGAGGCCCCATAGCCTACGGCTTTTTCGCCGTAATGACCTTAATACCTGTCGTATGCCTGATATACCTTCTTCTTGTGCTGGCAAGATTCAAGATATATCAGAACTTTGTGTCCCCTGAGATCGTAAGCAACAAAAAGACTCCGTTTTATTTCACTCTCAACAACGAGGATCGCTTTGCTTTCTGCGCCGTCAGAGTCAATTTCTACTCTGATTTCTCCGTTATCGACGGATTGAGCGACGATATCGAATACGAGCTTTTACCCCAAAACAGGATAAAGAAAGAGACAGGCCTTGTCTGCAGATACAGAGGAGAGTATAAAGTTGGCATAAGATCCGTGACCCTCAGGGATTTTCTTTGTATCTTCAGGCTTACCTACAATAATCCGGAACCTTTGCGGGTGAAGGTCTTACCCGATACCGTAAGACTTTCGGCCTTGAGACACGTGGATATCGATCTTGTTTCCGAACGGGAGACCAATACCGATCATACCTATCCCGATGCCCTGGTCCGGGACTATGTCCCCGGGGACGATCACCGCTATATAAACTGGAAACAGACGGCCAAAGTGGGTTTCCCCATGGTAAGAAGGTTCGTGGGAGAGGAGAAGACGGGCATCGGTCTGATAATAGATCCTGTCAGGATCCATAAAGAAGAAAACCTGTATCTGCCTGTGGAAAACAGGATCCTGGAAATAGCCATCGCACTGACCCTCTTTATGGAGGAACGAAGAGTCCCGGTATCGATATATGGTCTCGGAGCCGATGCTTCAGAACTTGTGGTGGACAAGCCCTCCGCCTTTAGTGATTTTTATGAGAGGGCAGCAGCCTTTTCATTTAAGGATGATGCTGACAGACCGGGAGTCTTTGCGGGTTTCCTCGGGGCCCGTGGTATCTTTGACAAGAAAATGGTGTTCCTTGTCACAGGGAAACTTGATGACAATGTTATGGATTTTTGCAAAGAGCTTAACAAGAACGACACGGAAGCCTTTGTGTACGTGGCGGATGCGGCTTTGGAGGAGCCTGTCCTTTCAAGCCCCATGATCCATACCCATGTATATACCATTCCCGCTCACGGAAATCTTACGGAACTTATGTAGAAAAGGGAATCAGGGACAGATGATCACATTCTTTTTCGACATGCTATATATCGTGCCCCTTGCCCTGACCGCTTTGTATTATTACGGCGGTCTCTTTGACGTTGCCGGAAACAGCGGTCTTAAGGCGGTGGGAGTCATTTTGCTCTTGACCGTGTTTACGCTTTTCCTGCAGCTTAAGCTTCGTGGCAGGCTTTTGCTGACCGGTATTGCGGTGGTGGGAGCGGCAGGTTTTTTCCTCGCTCTCAGCAACACTTCCGGGGATCCTTCCGAAGGCGCAGGGATTGCCCTGATACCGGTACTGCTCATAGCCATTGTCTCATTTCTGACAGGTATGCTGATGGCAAGGATCAGGGTGTTCAGAAATGTATTTACTGTGGCTCTTGCGGTATTTGTGGGTGTTTCACTGGAAGTGCTTCCGGTCCCCGCAGGATCCGGGAAACTGATACTGGCGGTTTTCTTTCTCATAACGGTGGCAGTGGTCAATGAGATACACCTTCGCTGGCGAAGACAGGGAGATACTAACGAGCGAAAGACCATGGTGTTTACGGCGCCATTTATACTGGCGGCGGTGCTTGTTGCAGCCCTGTTCAGGTATCCGGACCATCCCTATGACTGGCAGGCCTTCTACAATATCTGGAACGGGATCTCGGTTGCTTTTGACAGAGTGAGATTCAATTTTGGAAGTGTAAAAGACGATGTCATGGGATTCTCCGACGAAGGGGAGATAAGATCCTCCGTGGCCCGTTCCGGGGTCAACGTGCTGGAGGTGGAACTTCAGACCGATGTTTACGTGCCCATCAGCTTTACGGGGTCTGTTTACGATTCCTTTGACGGTCACCGTTGGGAGGCAACTGACCCGGGGATCGACAACGCAAGACTGATGGACGTTTACGAAAGCGTCATCGGGGCAAGATCCGGCTATGAGGGAGATCACAGGGATCTGCTGCGTAGTATTTCGGTTGACATAACATACCGAAACACCAAGACAAAGTATGTGTTTGTGCCCTTAAAGACAGAGACACTCACAACTCCCTTTACCAGAACAAAACTCAGCGAAGAAAACGGTGTCACCACCTTCGAAAAATGCAATCCCTTCAGGTTCGAAGCAAGGGAAGCCTTTTACCTTGTCAATGCGGACAATCCGGCGTTTTACGAATATATGGGGCGTAAGGACGACATTACCGAAAGCGAATGGAAGGAGTTTCTTTCCTTCAGTGTTACAAACAGGACCGACAATTTCTCCTACGAAAACTACCTTGAGTATGTACGTAAGGTAGAAGAAACCTATAAAGAGGCCCCGGAGATTTCCGCGGCTCTGAGGGAAAAGCTTGACGCAATCTACGAAGGGACGGAGTCGGACTACGACAGAATGAAGCGGCTTGAAAGGGCCCTTTCCGCTATGACCTACAATACGGACACTGAACCGGTGCCCGAATATGTTAAGAGTGCCGGTGACTTTCTGGATTTCTTTCTTCTTGATTCCGGAGAAGGGTTCTGCACCCATTTTGCCACTGCATTTGTGCTCTTAGCCCGTGCCGAAGGACTTCCCGCAAGGTATGTCCAGGGCTACAGGCTTGATACCGACGGAGCGGGTTCCTACACTGTCTTTAGCGATGCTGCCCATGCCTGGCCCGAAGTGTATTTTAAGGGAAAGGGCTGGGTACGGTTTGAACCCACGCCCGGCTATAAACGTGAGGTATCCTGGAGCACAAACGTTAAAACCGTCGAAAGAACACAGGCTCCCGTTTATCATCCAGATGTATTCGGAGGACCTGCAGAAGTTACGGCTCCGAAGAAAGAAAAACATGTAAACGTTCTTGTGTTTATTATTCCCACAGCGGGGATTCTGGTTTTCCTTGTGCTTTTTACCCTTGGAGTAAGAGCAATTTCGCGCAGAAGGTTTTTAAATATGCCGGAAGAAGAAAAACTTCGGTGGCTGTGTAAGGATATTCTGTCCTGCCTTGCCTTTTTCGGAGACAGAAGGGAAGACTGGGAAACGGTTTCGGAGTTTTCGGAGCGATGTAAGTTAAGGCTCGGTGAATACGGACCCGGGTTCACCAAAGTTTACGAGCGGATTCTTTATTCCGATTTTGAGCCGATGCAGGGGGATTATGATGTGCTTGTTTCCTGCAGAAGGGGAGTGCTTGACCGGTTAAAAATGCACAGCAGACCCCTGTACTTCATAAAGACCTTATTTTCGCAGGTTTAGTTCTTTTTCCGTAATCTGGGATTAAGTTCCCCGGATCTGTTCTAGGCTTGACAAATTATTTCTTTATGATATCATTGTGATATCAGAAATTCATTTGTGATTCGGAGGAAGCTATGGACGTATTGAAAATCAGCAATTACACCAAGGTTTACGGCAAAGACAAGAAAGCCTGCGACGATGTCAGTCTTACCGTTCAGAGCGGGGACATATTCGGATTTATCGGTCACAACGGTGCCGGTAAGAGTACAACAATCCGTGCGGTGGTGGGTGTTATGGATTTTGAAGAAGGCACCATCGAAATCGACGGACACAATGTTAAAAAAGAAGCTCTTGCCTGCAAGAAGGTAACCGCATATATTCCGGATAACCCGGATCTTTATGAAAACCTTACCGGAATCCAGTATCTTAATTTTGTTGCCGATGCTTTCGGAATCGGTACCGAAGAAAGAAAAGAGAGAATACTTGATTACGCAAGACGCTTCGAGATTGAGGATGCTCTTAAGAACCTTATTTCTTCTTACTCACACGGTATGAAACAGAAGGTGGCCATTATCGGTGCTCTTATTCACAATCCCAAGCTTATTGTAATGGATGAGCCCTTCGTGGGACTGGATCCCAAGGCTTCTTTTACCCTTAAAGAAATAATGCGTGAGATGTGTGACAACGGTTCGGCAGTGTTCTTTTCCACACACGTGCTGGATGTGGCCGAGAGGCTGTGTAACAAAATTGCCATAATCAAGAAGGGCCGTATTATTGCCAACGGTACCATGGAAGAACTTATAGGCGACAAGTCCCTTGAAGAAGTATTCCTGGAGGCGGTAAAGAATGAATAAAACAAACAACCGGACTCTTCTTTTAAGAACAATGCTTGTTTCCTCAAGCAACTTCAATATTCTCAAGTACAGCGACGACAAGAAGAAGCGGGGACTGGCCATAGGTAACATCATCGGATTAAGTTTCCTGTATCTTCTGGTAGCGGTTTATGCGGGTGCCATGAGCTACGGTCTTGCATATTTCGGAATGGCTGAGATCATTCCCACAATACCTGCCGTAATTATCGTGGCTTTGTCATTGATAATGACTTTCTTTAAGGCTCACGGAATGCTCTTTGGGTACAAAGAATACGATATGCTCATGTCCATGCCTTTTGCGGTAAAGAACGTGGTGGCGGACCGTTTTCTGTACATGTATATCAAGAACCTGCCCCTGACCTGCGTGATTTCTTTTGCCGCTTTAATCGGTATGGCGATAGCGGATTTTCCCGGTGTATGGGCGGTGATTTGGTGGGTTGTGCTTACCCTTTTCCTGCCGGTGATTCCCATGCTTATAGCGGTTTCCGTAAGTGCTCTTATCGGCGGTGTGGGTTCCGGTTTTAAGTACAAAAACATCGTACTGTCCATACTCACCTTTATTATTGTGATGCCCCTTTTCTTCGCCAGGTTTTTCATTCAGGACATAGTAGCCAATGACAAGATCGAAGAAGTGGTAAGCAAATCCGGAGAGATATTTGACGGTGCGGGAACGGGTATTCCCATGGTTAAGTGGTTTGCGGATGCAGTGAACGAAAACTCTGTTTCCTCGGCCCTCTTGCTCATAGGACTGTCGGTAATATGCTACGAAGTTGTTTTTATAATCATTTCAAAGTTTTATAAAAGCATCAATTCAAGGATGAGTGCACATTCCTCATCCCACGCAAGGGTTCAGGACAAGGATTTTAAGGCAAGAACAACGGTATCGAGTATAGCTTACAAGGAATTTAAGCGGTTTACCGGTTCCGTTGCTTATTCTACCAACGTTGGTATGGGTGCGGTTATGGCCGCTGTTTTCGGAATACTGGTTCTCTTCCTTGATGTAAACAAGCTGGTTTCATCCATGGCGGGAGTCGACGTGGATGTTACTGCAGCTTCGCCTGCGCTGATTGTAACGGTATTCCTATACTTCTGCACCGGAATGATGCCTTCCACGGCGTGCTCCATGTCTCTTGAAGGAAAGAATTACTGGGTTATCAAATCCCTGCCCTTCGACATGTATTCGGTGTTCAAAGGAAAGATGCTTTTTAACATACTCCTTTTCCTGCCCGTATCCGTGTTTGCGGTAATTATGTCCTGCATATCCATGAGGGCACCCCTGATTGAGTTCCTTGCGGGTGTTGTGTATATAGTTTCCGCAGTGCTGTTTTCTACGGTATACGGAATGTACTGCGGTGCGAAGCGCATGAATCTTGAGTGGGAGAATGAAATTCAGGTAATCAAGCAGGGAAGTGCGGTTACCGCATATCTGCTTCCCAATATGTTCGGCACCATGATCCTGGGGGGAGGTCTCATAACCCTGGGTGTTATCTTTAAAATGCTGCCCCTTATAATGTTTGCAATGGCAGCCATGTATCTGTTATTTACCTTGCTTTCTTACCATGGTGTTAAGAAACTTGCAAAGAGGATGTAAAAGGAGGAGGTTATCATGACCGAAAAAATCTACACAAACAAAAGACACGGAATGCTTGCTATGTTTCTCACGATTCTGCTTCTTATTTTCGGAGTATTCTGCTTTGTTCTCAGCGTTGAATGGCCGGGACTTGCAGCACTGGGGGGACTTATTATGTGCTTCGGATGGATGCCTTTCATGGGCCTTAAGGTTTTAAAACCCCAGGAAGCACTTGTTCTTACTCTTTTCGGTAAGTACAAAGGAACCATAAAAGAAGCGGGTTTCTATTATGTAAATCCTTTCTGCAGTGCCATTAACCCCGCTGCGGGAACAAAACTTGCACAGAGCGGCGAGGCTGCGGGCGCATCTGCAACAGGTGCCGTAATGAATCCCAGTGCCACTGCATACGCATACAGCAAGAAAATTTCGCTTAAGGCCATGACTCTTAACAACGGCCGACAGAAGATCAACGACTGTCTCGGTAACCCTATTGAAATCGGCATTGCCGTTATCTGGAGAGTAACCGATACTGCCAAGGCGGTATTTAACGTTGACAACTACAAGGAATACTTATCCCTTCAGTGTGACTCGGCACTTCGTAATATCGTAAGAATTTACCCTTACGACGTGGCTATCAACGTGGACACCACCGGTGACGGCCATGCGGATGAAGGAAGCCTCCGTGGTTCTGCGGAAGTAGTGGCAGAGCGCATCAAGAACGAAATCCAGAGCAAGGTAAACGATGCGGGCCTTGAGATTATCGATGCAAGAATCACATACCTTGCTTATGCTCCCGAAATCGCTTCAGTAATGCTTCAGAGACAGCAGGCATCCGCTATAATCGATGCCCGTAAGATGATAGTGGACGGTGCGGTCGGAATGGTCGAAATGGCTCTTGAAAGACTTAACGAGAAACAGACTGTTGTACTTGACGAAGAACGCAAAGCAGCCATGGTTTCAAATCTCCTCGTGGTACTGTGCGGCAACCACGATGCACAGCCTGTAGTTAATTCGGGAACCCTGTATTAGTGGCTGAGAAGAAACAGATTCCCCTGAGACTGTCGGATAAGCTCTACGCCGAGATTTCGGCATGGGCGGAGGATGATTTCCGGTCCGTAAACGGACAGATTGAATACCTCCTTTCCGAATGTGTGCGACAGAGGAAAAAGAATGGGAAATACGTGGGTGAAGAGATCGACAAGCCGCCGGAACTCGACATTCACTGATAAAACCGATAAGGCAGTAATCTGCAGAATCATAAAACATACAACAGGCATCCCCGCAAAAACTGCGGGGATGTTTTATAAATATTTTATTTGAAAAATCCCCCTAAAAAGCGTATTATTACCTCGGCTGTGAGTAACCGGCCCAAAGGGGAAAATCGTGAATACCATACGCTTTAAAAGGTTGTCCGAAAACCGTACAACCACAGATATAATCATAAATTTCTTTATCGCTGCCGTGGCCCTTTTCATTAACGGCTTCGGTATCTACTTAACCGTGCAGGCCAATATAGGTGCCGCACCCTGGGATGTCCTTAATCTCGGACTTTCCAAAACCTTCGGGATACTTTACGGTACGGCATCCATTACGGTTTCAATCCTGATCCTCGTTATAGATATCCTTCTCAAAGAACCCATAGGTCTTGCCATGTTCATCGATGCCATCGTGGTGGGCAAGTCCGTGGACTTTTTTAACCATTTTGACCCCGTGCCGAAGACCGACAACGTTTTTGCCGGTGTGGTCCTTCTTTTTCTGGGACTTGTGGTGATCGGATATACCCAGTTTCTCTACATGAGGGCGTCTCTTGGCTGCGGCCCCAGAGATACTTTGCTGGTGGGCTTAAAGAAGCGCTTAAAGAAGATCCCCATCGGTGCCGTCAGTATCGGGCTCTTAAGTACCGCCACCCTCGCCGGTTTTTTACTGGGAGGTCCCGTGGGCATCGGCACCATTCTTTGCGCACTTTGTCAGGGCCCCATCATGCAGATGGCCTTTAAGACCCTTTCTTTTGACGCTACGGTCATCAAGCATCAGAGCATTCCCGAATCCATTCGTGTTCTTTCACATCAGCGTGTAGCCTGAATACCTGTAAACCTTTATATCGATCCCGCAGGAGGAAGCTATGAGTAAGTTCAAATGGTGTTTCATCGGAACAGGAAAACTTGCAAATCATATTGCCGAAGAGATCCTTGCAAGCGGCAGGCATGAGATCGTGTCCTGCTATACCAGAAATCCGGACAACGGAAGAGCCTTTGCGGATAAATTCGGCTGTACCGCCTATGAGGATGCCGGTGATGCCATAAATGCGGAGGGAGTAGAGGGTGTATATGTGGTAACTCCCCACAATGCCCACAAGCGTTTCGTAAAGCTGGCCCTTGAAATGGGAAAGCCTGTCCTCTGTGAAAAGCCCTTCACCGTTGAAGCCAAGGATACGGATGAACTGATAGCTCTTTCAAAAGAAAAGAACGTATATCTTTGCGAAGCCATGTGGACCTGGTTTGCTAAGCCTGCAAATACGGTAAAAGAATGGATCGATGAAGGCAGGATAGGGGCTGTGAGATCCGCAAGGTTCACTTACTGCATAAATTCCATAAACTACGCTCCCAGAGTGGCCGACCCCAGACGTGCGGGAGGCGCACTCCTTGATATCACCGTTTACCCCATTACCTACGCCTACAGGCTTTTCGGAAATCCCGTAAAGATCGAAAGCCGTGGTCTTATCAAAGACGGCATAGACCTGTGGGACGAGATCGAAATGGAGTTCTCCAAAGGCGAAAAAGTCAGGATGAGAGCCTCCATCGTGGATTACAAGGGCATGGAAAGAATGGTCATAAAGGGTGAGAAGGGCCGTATCTCAGCTCCTTTCTATCACTTCGGTCAGAGGGCAAAACTGAAAAAGAGCCTGTTTTTCGGTGAGACCTTCAAAGGAACGGGCTCGGGGATCGGTTATCTTCCCGAATTCGACACCGTTTCTTCGGAGATCAGGGAAGGACTTAAAGAAAGCAGGATGGTGCCTCTTAAGGCCACATCCGATGTCATGCACATCATTGATACCGTAAGGGAGCAGATCGGACTTGAATATCCGGATCTTGAGTAGATAATATGTACATTTGGATCATTGCCGCACTGGTCGCTTTTTTCATAAAGGGCCTGTGCGGTTTTGCAAATACCCTGGTGTTTACGTCGATCCTGGGGTTTCGGGCAGACAACGTGAATATTTCGCCGGTGGAACTGATCTTAGGGTACCCGGCGAATCTTATTTTGGTGTGGAAAAACAGAAAACTGCTGGATCACAGAATCTGGCTTCCCCTTTCTTTGCTTCTTCTGGCAGGCAGCATTCCCGGTGCATTATTGTTAAAAAACGTTGATGCCGGAGCCTTGAAGATTGTTTTCGGAGTGATGGTCATCCTTATCGCTCTTGAGATGCTGCTTCGTGAATTCAGCAGCAAATCCTTTGGGGATTTTAAGCCTTTAAAGGTGGTCATAGGTCTTCTTTCCGGTATCATGTGCGGACTGTTCGGGATTGGCGCCTTACTTGCAGCCTATGTGAGTCGCGTCACCGATTCCGGTAACGGATTCAAAGCAAATATAAGTGCCGTTTTCTTTGTGGAAAACACCTTCAGGATCATTTTGTACGGGATCCTCGGGATCTTTACCCTTGAATC
>JAEEGL015973988.1_pt1 | contig 19559 bp, 23 predicted proteins | sample 9134231 | NCBI WGS metagenome assembly JAEEGL01 (sample SAMN16246548, study PRJNA631951) | gut metagenome | biome: gut microbiome; feature: rumen; material: fiber-attached | host: Bos | place: Iran: Karaj | collected 2018-10 | reverse complement strand
CCTTTGAAGGTATCCGGCAGGACATACACAGAACGTCAGAGCGATCTGCATGACAAGGCGGTAGAGTGGAGCAATACATTAGGCGCTTACCCCGCTTGGAGTTATGGCGAGCTGGGCGACATTCAAAGCTTTTTCGAGCAGGCGGGCAGGCGCTACGGCTTAATAAAAGAGTTCCGCGAGAACGGCATCATATAAGGAGGGCGGAAAAATGACAATTAATGAAGCTATCTACAACGTAATCACAACACAGAGAAAAAAGGACATGAAGCCCGGAGCCGTTGACATGGTAAAAAAAGCAGGCTACGAAGTAACGTATATAGGCGAGGGTCGCTGGTGGCAGGTAAGAAGCCCCAAAACTTATAAATCAGTGTACGCCCGCTTAAATTACCGCCAGGAGTTAATAATAGAAATTGGGAACAAGTCAAAGAAAATTGACAGCTTAGACGCAAGCCCGATCAATTTCGAGGCATATTTGAACAAGCCAATCAACAAAGAGTATTACAGGGCGGAAAGTTTGCAGTATCATCCCACAAAAGATAAATATAGCAGGCTTGCAGATGTTCGCTACTGGGTCAACTATTACATGAAGCAAGCAGAAAAACATAAAAAAGAAATAGAGAGCATAATTAAGGATTTAGAATACGCAGTAGCAAACAAAGCGCGGGAAGAATCCGAATTGAAAGAACTTAGAAAAAAGTTCGGATTGACAAAATAGGAGGGCGAAAACATGAGAAACATAACAGAAATTATTAACGAGTGGTTCAACACGATCGAAGGCGGAACGGGTGAAGAGTTTCTCGATTTCGCGGAAGGCTTGAACATTTCCGGCTTTTGCATCGAAGACGGCGCAAGGGTTGTATATCTTGCCGATGGTTTGCACTATATTGCCGACGGCGCAACAATCCGAGAAACAGACAGCGAGAAAGCACGGGCAATTATTGAAGAGCTTGAAACATACGGCGTGGAGTTCGGGAGGGTGGCAGAGTGTTAATTTTCATCTTAGTTCTTCTTTTCTCCCCTGTATATATAATTTACCAAGCATCAAAGAAAATTAAATAATAAAGCATGCCAAACAGCGGGCGGGATCTTTCCCGCCTTTTTTATTGCTCGGAATCCGAACACCTCAGAACGGCGAGAGAATACCCGCCAGACGCTCATATTTAACGCGTACGGCGTTCGCAGAGTTCAAATGATAAATTACTCGGAATAGTATAGAAACTTCACAGAGAGCCACAGAGGGCACAAATACGGCATACCCGCAAATAAACTGTAATTACACACGGGTATATTATTATATTGTTATACGCCTGTATGCCTCAGAATTGCGCTGTATGACGTTCGCAGTATTCGGGTAATATAATCATGCGTTTATGTAATGCGGGAGCGTTAGAAGGGGCACGGAGAGCCATATTTATATTATATGTGAGAGGCTAGCCAGGCGTGCAGATTTGTCTCTAAAATTGAGACTGATTATCGTTTTCATATCACCGAATAAATTTGATAATGATTATCAATTTCAATATTTCAGGCTGAATAACTCGGTTCAATTAAAATTATACCGAATTGAGAGAACACTATATAACACCCTTCAAACGTAATGAATTAGGGCATTTCGTGGTTTAGGCGTTTGGTGTATTTCCTGTTAATGCCCTAATGTTGCATGAATATGCACTAAAATAATAAATATATGCAGGGAGGATCGGGATATACCCCCAGGGCAAGTAGGTAGGAGCGTGAAGGGGCGGGGGTGGCACTTTCTCCACTCTTAAAACAAAAAGGCGAACCTCCCGATAACTCCAGTCTTAATATAAAAGGCGAATCTCCGGCGATTAAGGCAGAGCGTGTCTAAAGGTTACTGCTTCTTCCGAATAGGAACAGGTGTGTAGGGTATATCCCCTTGAACACTAAAAGGGTAGAAGCGATCAGTTGAGGGGAGAGAGAATGAAGGGGTGTGTAACGGGGGAAGAAAAGCAAGTGCTGAAAGTTTTCTTTTTGTAGGATTTTTCTTACAAAAAATCCTACGTGTGTCCTCGTTCTTTCTTCTTTCTTATTTCTCTTTTCTTTCTCTTTTCTTTCTCTTTTAATTTCTCTTTCTCTTTGTGCTACTTTCTCTTTCTCTTTCCTTTTCTCTTTCGTTTCTCTTTCGTTTCTCTTTTTCTTTCTTCTTTCGAGGGTGTTTTTTGCAGAATGGTGAATCTGAAATTTTTTTTGAAAACAAAAAGGCGGTGTGTATTAAGCAATTTATAATATGCTAATAAAAAACGAGTGTGCGTGCGAGTAGGATAGTTAGAAGAAAGGGAAGAAACCGAGGATATAGATTTGACAAGGGCTTTCGGGACATATATAGTGTAATTGAGGACGGAAAACATGAATAAAAGTATGCGAGCGAAAGACATATTGGCGAGGTTTATAGACAATCGCCCTGAGTATGAGAGTGCGGAAGCGTTCTCACGAAGGATCGGGCTGCCTAAAACCTTTACGGTTGAAACCCTTATGAAGAAAAGGGATATAAATACTGGACTGCTGTATCAGATATGCAAAGGTTTAGGGTATCAAATTATGATATATAACCCTAATCCGCCCGAAGGTTTGGAGAAGTGCTACATCCTTGACAGTAAGCATTGTCCGTTAGTACCCCGTGAGCGCAGGAACAAGTTACACGTTACCCGTGATCCTTATACCAATGAATTGTTCAGGGCGGTAAGGAAGTACAAGCGGAAAGAAAAGAAGTATAAGAGGGTGGGATAATGCCGAGAGGTGGAATTAAAGGAAATAAGGGTAGGGAAAACCCGCATTTGAAGTCGGCTGATATGGCGGCTCTTATAACCCTTGATAGGGAAGCTCAGTTGAATAACGAAGATGCTTCCGCTATCTCTAAACGTAATGTCAAGGCTCTTGCCGCTCAGTCGGAGAAAGCTGAGGCTGTTGCCGCTAACCTTCTTCACCTCGCAGGAATAGTCGAGGAAGAAATAGGCTTGCTTGACCGTAAGTGTTTAAAAAATTCCAAGGCTGTCGATCTTGACGACGTTCGTGCCATTATGGAACGGACAAGAGATTACTTCACGGCTTGCGCCGTCGCTAAAAACCCGCCGTCGCTGCTCACTTTCTGCTCGATAGGTTTGGGGCTGACAAGGCAAAGAGTCCTCGACTATTGCCGGACACATAGTAATCCGAGTACGGACTTCCTTACCAGGGTTTCTGACCTTATCGCAGATCAGATAAGTACAGGGGCATTATACGGTAATCTCGATAACATCATGGCGATTTTTCAGCTTAAAAACCTTCACGGCTTCGCTGATAACGTCCGTATTGAGGCTGCTATGCCCGAACAAGCTCCCCAGGTTGACGAGTCCGCTCTTAAAGCCGAATACGAAGCCTATGCTAAGGCTAACGGTATAGATTTGGCAAAGGATATTACCGATGAACAGTGAACTTTTTCAAATCATCGAGGAAATAATCAATAAAGGTGCGGAAAATCTTAAACCTTACCGCGATTATTACAATCTTTGCCTTCAAGACACAAAGTTTAATATTACTAAACTTAAATGGCTTGAAAATAAGGCTCTGTATGCACAGAATATGGCTTTTGTCAAGGACAATATTGGGACTTCAAAGGAATTTCACGATTTAAGAAGGGATGTTTTTACGGCATTAGCGCCTTTTGACCTTGATTCGTACATGATCGCACTCGAATGGAACAGAAAACAGGAACAAAGGTTCTACCAACCGAGAAGAAAGGTATTAAAGCAGGCTGTTGACGCTATTCAGGAGTTAGAGGACGATAAATTAGACGAGCTGTTCTTATCACAACCGCCGAGAACGGGGAAATCTACCCTTATGATTTTCGCCATGACCTGGAAAGCGGGCAAAGACAGCGAAATGAGTAATCTTTATAGCGCCTACTCCGACAAGATCACTACGGCTTTCTATAACGGCTGTTTAGAGGTTATCAACGATAGGGTTACATACCGTTGGAATGAGATATTTTACGGCTTTGACGAGCCTAAAACAAATGGTAAAGATTTGACCTTTGATGTTGGCAGGAGAAAGCACTATCCCACGGTAACGGCGAGATCGGTACACGGCACGCTCAACGGTTCGTGCGACGCTACGGGTTGGATAATCTCCGACGATTTGGTGTCCGGCATAGACGAAGCGATCAATAAGGATAGGCTTGTTTCACTTTGGCAGATAGTCGATAACAACCTCGTAACGAGGGGCAAGAATCAGACTAAATTCATTTGGGAAGGTACGCGTTGGTCTAACAGCGATCCGATAGGGTTAAGGCTCGAGGTATTACAAAGAGAAGAAAATAAGCATATAAGATATAAAGTAATAAATCTCCCTGCCTTAAACGAGAACGAAGAAAGCAATTTCGATTACGATTACGGCGTAGGCTTCGATACTGCGTACTACCTATCCCGTAGAGCGAGCTTTGAATACAATCAAGACCTTGCTTCGTGGAGCGCTCAATATCAGGGTTCGCCGATAGAAAGAGAAGGTACTGTCTTTGAAAGCGCCGATATGAATTACTATAACGGCGAATTGCCCCCTGATGATATGCTTGTGCGTAAGTTTATGGCTGTCGATCCCGCTTTCGGCGGCGGCGACTTCACGGCAGCGCCCGTTGTCTATCAGTATAGCGACGGCTCAATCTATGTCGTTGATGTTGTTTACGATAACGGCGACAAGACCGTTACGCAAAAACTGCTGATAGACGCTATCGTAACATACGGCGTTACGGCGGTACGCTTCGAGTGCAACAAAATGACAATGAGCTATAAGGAAGAGGTCGAGCGTGCTTTGGAGAAAAGGGGTATCAAGATAAACCTGCTGACAAAGACCGCCCCGAACAATCAGGCAAAGGAAACGAGGATATTCGACAAAGCGCCCCTGATAAGGACATTCTATTTCCTGGACGAGAATAAGCGTTCTAAAGCCTATAAAACTTTTATGGTGAATGTATACAGTTTTAGGGTTACGGGGCATAACAAGCATGACGACGCGCCGGATAGCTTAGCTATGGTCGCAGATTTTATTGAACGCCCGGTATCTTCAAAAGTGGAAGTATTTAAACGGCTTTGGTAAAATTGGTTAGATAGGAGTATTCCAAATAGATACTTTAACCTATCTTCCTATCTTCTTTGGGAAACCCCGTATGACTGCTCACATACGGGGTTTTTCTATATTTAGTATTCTAACTGTTGACAAAACACAATATTTTGATATTTTGAAAATATATACCTACTTTTCAAGTGGGTACTTTCGCGGCTTGACTATTGAGGTGTTTTGAAATGTCTGATAACAATAACAACGAGGAAAGGCAGGAAAACGCAGGTTACGGCAGGGCGCTTTTCGGCAGGACGGTAATCTATACCGATGAAACGGAGATAAACGCGGATAACGTGCTTTCCGTTCTTTGTAATGCTTTCCCGGCACACACGAAAAACCGTTGTGAGATAAATTACCTTTACGATTATTACAAGGGCAAGCAGCCTATTCTTTATAAGACAAAAGAAGTCAGAAGCGAGATAAATTCACGCGTCGTTACCAATTACGCTAATGAGATAGTCAGCTTTAAGGTAGGATATTTGGCTTCCGAGCCTATACAGTATGTCGCTCTGGATAGCGAGAATTTAGCCGTAAAGACCTTAAACGATTATATGTATCAGATAGGCAAGCAGGCTCAGGATCAAGAAGTTATCGAGTGGGGGCATATCTGCGGCACGGCATATAGATACGTTCAGGCTAATAACCCTGCCGATGTAGGCAAGGGCGACGCGCCGTTTGACCTTTTTACGCTTGATCCGCGCACAACGGCAGTTATCTATTCATCTACTTTTAAGAAAACCCCTATGGCTGCGTTTACATACACGATAAGCGCAACGGACGGACAGACAAAGAATTTCGTTGTATATACGAAAGACAAGATTTTCTCTTTCGGCGTTGACAAGTTAGGCTCAAAAGAACAGGTTGTAAACGGTTTTGTTGAAACTATTAACCCGTTGGGCGAGATACCCGTTTATGAATACCCGGCAAATAACGCGAGGCTTGGAAGCTTTGAGATCGTTTTGCCGCTTTTGGACGCCGTAAATCGCATAAATTCAAATAATATCGACGCCGGCGATACTCAGATACAGAGCTTCCTTAAATTTATTAACTGCGATATTGACGGCGACGGTTTAGAAAATCTGAGGGCATACGGCGCTATCAAGATCAAGTCAATAGACGGCGCGCCTGCCGATGTAGATACGGTTAAGACCGATTATTCTTATGACGGCGCTAATATCACAAAGCAGGATATTCATACGGCTATCCTTACTATCTGCGGTATGCCCGTGCAGAGTAACGGCGCTTCAATTTCCGCTAATAACGGCGCAATTTACCTTGCAAACGGCTTTTCGCAGGCAGAAACAAGGGCAAAAGCAAGCGAGATGATGTTTAAGGGCAGCGAACGCCGTATGCTCAATCTGGTATTGAAGATATGTAAAACGGTTGGCAAGGACAATCTGAGTTTGAGAACGTCAGATATTGACTACAAGTTTACGAGAAGAAACTACGAGAACATACAGGTTAAAGCTCAGGTGCTTTGCGAAATGCTTAATACGCCGAGAATACACCCGAAACTTGCATTTGAGGCTTGCGGCTTGTTTAGCGATCCTGAAAATGCGTACTTACTGAGTGAAGCGCATTACGCGGAAACTTTGGAGAATTGGAAGATCGAAGATTTACCTGCTGAGGACGGAGTGATCGACAATGCCGGAACGGAAGAAAACGAAACAGTACGAGCTAACGGACTTACTGATAGCGGTTTTAATAACGCGCCTGCGTAAAGAAGTTAATCGACTTGACGTTATCGGGTTTGATGAATTATCCGCGCCGCGCATAACGTCAATAACAAAAAAGATAATGAAGCGCCTGCTTGCCGATAACAAGCAGGCATATATCGAGATAGCGGCGGGCGCAAGTGAAGAAGCTGCTGAGGATATAAAGGAAGCAACGGGCGTTATCGTGAAACCGATAGCAACCGACGGCAAATATGTTGACGGGATATTAAACGAGTATAACGCGGTAACGGGTTATCTCTACTATCCCGAAGCAGACAGAAAAAGGGCGAGGCTTGCGGAAGCATTGATCGCCGCCGTGATAGCCGGTTTAAGAGCCGATTATCACAAGGAATTGCAAAAGTTTGCTAATTTGTGGCACACACAAACTTTGCAATACGGCGAAACGGTTGTTGACAAAACAAGGCTTGATACCTTCAAAAAGAACGGCATACGCCGGGTGCGTTGGGTAACGCAGGGTGATGAAAAAGTATGTAAAGAGTGTAAAGAACGGAACGGCAAAATCTACGACGTGGATAACGTGCCTGAAAAACCGCATTATCGCTGCCGTTGTTGGATAATGCCCGTTCTGGAAAAGAAAAAAGGTAATAACGGCGCAAGCTGATTGTTATAACGGTTAGAGAAAACCTAAAAACACAACGGTTAGAGAAAACCGAAAAAAACACAAACAAAAAACTATCGTGAGAGAACACGTAACAAAACGCAAAGGAGAAAAAACGTATGGCAAACATCGACACAAGCAAGATTGACGGTTACGCAGATATGACCGCAGAAGAAAAGATCGCAGCATTGGAGAATTACAATTTTGCCGATCCTGATTATTCGGGTTATGTCAAAAAAGATTTATTCGATAAGACCGCTTCCGAATTGGCTCAGAGCAAAAAGGACTTAAAAGCGCGTATGAGCGACGAGGAAAAAGCAAAAGCGGAAACTGAGGCGCTTTTGGCTCAGTACAAAGAACAGGCGGAAACTTTGCAAAAGGAAAAGAACATATCCGAGAATAAGGCGAAACTTATCGCTGCCGGATATGATGACGAATTAGCAACGGAAACCGCGACGGCTTTGGTAAACGGCGATATTGCAACGGTTTTGAAAAATCAGCAGACGGTCATCGAGAACGTGAAGAAAGTTGCTAAGGGCGAGGCTATGGCTTCGACCACGCCGCCGGCTAATAAGGCAACGGACGGCAACAGAACGATAAGCAAAGAACAGTTTGACAATATGTCCTATGCAGAACGTTCTGCGCTTTACAACACAAATAGGGAGTTATACGACGAACTCTCTAAATAAAAACTAAACAAAGGAGTAAAAAATTATGGCACTTGATCCTAATGCTACACTGCTTACTAACGTGGTAAACCCGCAGGTTATGGCGGACTTGATCGAAAAGAAACTTGTCGATTTTATGAGGTTTGCGCCTCTCGCAGAGATCGACACAACACTTGAAGGACGCCCCGGATCGTCAATTTCCCTGCCGGTTTACAATTACATCGGCGACGCCGCTATCACAAGTGAAGGTTCAGACATCGCTATTCAGCAGCTTACAAGCTCAGTAATACCCGTAACTATCTACAAGATCGCTAACGGCGTTCAGATTACCGATGAGGCGGTTCTGTCCGGCTTTGGTGATCCTCTCGGTGAGTGTGCAAAGCAGCTTGCGCTTTCTATCGCTTCCGAAACCGATAACAACCTGCTCAACGTACTTTCAAATATCGCTTCGCCTATGGTTCATACTTGCGCAACACCCGGCACGCTCGCTTTTGATGACGTTGCAGACGCGCTTGAACTCTTTGGCGAGGATATTGACGAGGGCGGCGCTAAGGCGCTTCTCGTATCTCCCAAGCAGTACACCCTGCTTCGTAAATCTACGGGTTGGCTTCCTGCTTCCGATATTTCCGCCGATATTGCTATCAAGGGCGTAGTCGGTATGGTACAGGGTTGTCAGGTTATTGTATCTAACAAGCTTACTGAGGCTTCAAGCAAGGAAAACGCATACATCGTTAAGCCGGGCGCTCTCCGCCTCTTTATGAAGCGCGGAACACTTGTAGAAAGTGATAGGGATATTGTCAACAAGTCAACGGTTGTAACTGCTGATAAGCATTTCGCACCTTATCTCTATAACGCTTCTAAGGCTATCAAGATCATTGTTAAGTGATAGGTGGCTCTTATGGGTATGCTTATTCATAGACGAGGCGCGACGGCAGATAACAAAAAGGTAACAAAGACCGAAAATGTTACACCCGTTGAGAAGAAAGCAAAAAAGACAGACGAAAAGAAGTCTGGAAAGTAAAAAGGTGGAGGGTTAGCAATATGACGGACGCGGAGAAATTAGCGATATTAAAGCAAATGCTTGATACCGGCGATGATACGTCGGACGATATTGCTAACACTTACCTTGCCGCCGCAGAAAAGGCAGTAATAAACATCGCATTTCCGTTTGGCGACGGTACAGAGGATATGCCCGCAAAGTATGATTACGAGCAGATTGAGATAGCTTTGTATATGCTCAATAAGCGCGGATCAGAGGGCGAAAAACTACATATCGAAGCGGGTACACATCGCAGCTTTGAAGTAGCGGATATTCCTGTATCGTTGCGCATACGGATAACATCAAAGGCGGGTGGCTTCTAATGCGTACAATGACACGAAATAGGCAGGTTTTCTATTGCGCTGCTTTGCAGAGCGTTGTTATGTCGCAGGATAGCGACGGAAACTATGTTGAAGAAACTTATACCTATTCCGATCCTGAAAAGCATTACGGCGTGTTTTCCGTTGCAAACGGACAGGCGCAGGCGCAGCTTTTCGGCGCAAATGAAGTATATGACAAGGTAATTACATTAAATCAAGATGAAAATTACCTCGATGTAGGCTCTATTCTTTGGGTTGATACAATGCCCGTGATTGATGAAGAAACAGGCAAAACCGAAACGCCGTATGACTATATCGTAACAAGGGTTGCCAAGTCGTTAAATTTTGTAAATGTAGCGATAAGGAAGGTTAGTGTATCGTGAAAACTATTCACATCGACGTATTAGATAAGGACGGGTTAAACAAGGCTATTGCCGAGTTGAACGCGATCCGCGCCGAGTGGAGAAGAAAAGCAGATTTATGCTGCGAAACAATAGCCGCTATGCTTGCGGATAAGATAAGCGAAAACTTATCTCAGATACCATATAGCGATGATCTTATTGATATTGGAAGTCATACAGAAACGCCGCGTTTTGCTATGTTAGGCGCTGAAGCACGTGGAAACACGGTACGTATAGGCGGTGAAGAAATTGTCTTTGTGGAGTTTGGCGCGGGTATTTATCACAACGGTAACGGTGTAGATAACCCCTTGTCAAGTAAAGTTACGTTTGAAACGGCAATAGGCAGTTACGGCAACGGAAACGGCAATAAACCGTATTGGTTTATAGCGCACAATCTAATTTCGCGCGGTACACCCGCTTTTATGCCTATAAACAATGCTATTGAGGCAATAAAGCCGGAAATACCGACAATAGTTAGGCAGGTATTTGTATGAATATGTTTGAGATACAAAGAGAAATCTTTACGGCGGCGGCAACGGCGGTTTTGACCGCTTATCCCGCTTGCCGTATCACAAATGCTTTTGTTTATGCGCCTGCTCAATTTCCTTGCGTAGCAATCGTATTGTCAGATGACGGCACAAACGCAAGTATGCGCGATAGCTCTAAAAAAGACAATTACCGCGATATTACCCTTACCGTTGACGTTTACACAAACAAAACGGACGGCAAAAAAACGGAAGCTGAGGCTATTATGCAGATAATAATAGATACTCTCTATCCCTTAAATTTCAATATGGTTACTTGTAAACCTATGAGCAATATTAACAATGCTCAAAATTACAGGATAACGGCTACATTTACCGCAACGGTAGATAGTAACGGCACGATCTATACAAGAAAGTAGAGGTAAAACACAATGGCAGCTATTAACACTTATGCTTCTTACCTTATGTCTGGCACGGGTACACCGCTTGTTTATAGCAAGCTGCTTGACATTAAGGACTATCCCGATCTGATTGCGCCCCCTGAAAATCTCGACGCAACAACGCTCTCAGACGATATGCGCGTGTATATTCCCGGCATTAAGGACACGGGCGGCGCTATCGAGTTCACGGCTAACTACGATCCTGCCGATTTTGCGGCAGTACAGGCGCTTGAAGGTGTAGAGGGCGATTTTGCTATCTGGTTTGGCGAAACAGGCGGTACACCCGACGGATCACACGGAAAATTCTCATTTAAGGGTTTTCCCTATGCTTCCAAGAAGGGCGGCGGCGTAAACGAAGTATCTGAAATGACAGTAGGTATTGTTGTTTCATCTGAGATTACTTTCGCTCAGAGCTAATAAGCAATCTTAAATACTATTGAGGACGGTATATTACTATGGAAAAGACACTTACTTTTAAAGACAACGGCAAGGAATACAAGCTCGCTTTTACAAGAGAAACGATCATTATGACCGAAAACGCAGGTTTTCGCATTGGCGAAATAGTTGAAAAGCCTATCGGCTCGCTGCTTCTTTTGTGGCGCGGCGCTTTCCTTGCTAATCACAATTCACTTGATCTCGCGGAAGTTGATGAAATCTTTGATCGCATAGACAAAAAGGGTTTGCTTGACGCGCTGCTTGACCTTTATAACGCGCCTGTTATATCCCTTTTCGACGAGGATAACTCAAAAAACGCGGTGAAGTGGACGGTGAATTAACGGCGATACCGTCCTCAACGGTTGAAAATGCCGGGTGTGATGATAGCAATATTCTCACGCCCGGCAGATACCGTGATTTATTTGACAAGGTGTTTCCGTCGTATCTCGCTATGGGTATGACCTACGATGAATTTTATCGGCAGGATCATACACTTGCTATCGCGTACAGAATAGCTTTTAAGCGCAAACGCGACAGAGATAACGAAAACTTTTGGCTGCAAGGCGCATACGTTTATGAGGCGATAATGAGGGTTGCACCCTTACTTATACCTTTTAACGAACACCCTAAGCCTATGCCTTATCTGGAAAAGCCTTATGACTTAGGCATAAGTGAAGAACAGGCAGGAAATACCAAGCAAAAAGCCGTTGCCGACAAAGGACTTGCATATATGCAGGCTCAAATGATTAAGTTCAATAAGAAGTTTGGCAAGGAGTAAATACTATGGCTTCCGAGAAAATTGACGCATTAGAATTAGATATAACATCGTCATTAAATACCGATAACATAGATAAGCTTATCGACAAGTTAGGCGAGTTAGGCAAGGCGCTTGATAATCTCAAAAGCAAAAAAGTATCGGTTAGTTTGACAGATACCGGCAAGGCGGCAACAAACGCCGCAGGCGGTATGGGTAAACTTTTAAGCAAAACTATAAAGTTTGCCGCAGTTATCGCAATTTTCAGGAAGTTAGGTACAGTTATCGCGGACGGCATAAGCAAGGCGGCAACATATACTAAGACCTTAAATATGTTTACCGCTTCAATGGGCGAATATACCGATAATGCGCTCAAATATGCAAATACGGTACGCGACGCGGTTGGTATTGATCCGACAAGTTGGCTTAAAGCTCAGGGCGTTTTCCAAACACTTATTACAGGTTTTGGCGTAACGGGTGATAAGGCTGCGTATATGTCGCAGAATATCACGCAGTTATCGTATGATATTGCCGCTTTCTATGGCATTACTAATGAAGAAGCACAAAACAAGTTAAAGTCGGCATTATCGGGTAGGTTAGAGCCTATCCGTAAATTAGGTTACGACTTATCACAGGCTAAACTTGTTGATATAGCTAAAAACCCCGCAAACTACGGAAAACAAACATTTAAGATCAACGAGCAGACGGGCGCAGTTGAGGCTAATACCCGTGCCGTTGATGATAATACAAAGCATAAGATCGTAAACTTTAATCAGCTTACGCAGGCTGAGAAAGTACAGTTGCGTTATATTGCGTTGATGACGCAGGTAACGCAGGTACAAGGTATGTATGCCGCCGCCTTAAACGATCCTGCTAATCAAATGAACGTCTTTAAAGAGCAGTTAAATCAAGCAGGCAGGGCGTTAGGTAATATCTTTATTCCTGTATTGAATAAAGTATTGCCTATCTTATCCGCGTTTGCTCAGTTAGCGGCTCAGGCGTTCCAATCTATTGCTAATCTTTTCGGTTTTAAAATACCCGATATGAAGGAACGTACGGATATTTCTAAAAATCAGAAGCCGTACAATGACGTTGTAAAGGCAACCGGCAAGGCTGCTAACAACGCAAAGAAGATGAAAGATTATATGTTAGGTATTGACGAGTTGAACGTCTTTAACCCTAACACTAACGCAGGCGCAGGCGCAGGAAGCGGCGGCGGACAGAATAGTAATCTGAAAAACCTGAAATTACCCGGATATAACTTTTTAAGCAAGGCGGTTGAAAATTCAATCAACAAGGCTAAAAAGGCTATTCAGCAGTTCTTTGATGATCTTAAAAAGAAGAAATTTAACCTTAAAGACCTTTTCGTTTGGGGTGCAGGTGAATTAGGCTCTAATTTCTGGGAAGCCGTTATAGGTATGTCGCCCGAAGAATTAGCGGAAAAAGCGGAGAAATTAGGGCGCACAACAGGCGAACAGTTTATCATCGAATTGTCAACGGCGATCAAAAACGGCGTGGGCGATTTTCAAACTAACTTTTGGACTTGGGTTTTCGGTCAATCTCCGAAAGAATTGCAGGAAGCGGCGGCAAAAGAAGGTCGTTCAGTTGGCGAGCAGTTTAAGGTACAGTTAGTTCACAATGCTAACCCTGCCGCGTGGGAGATCGTAGATAGTGTAAAGAGGGCGCTTTTCGGCGAACAGGCTGCAAAGGCGGGTAATACCGTTTCGCAACAGTTCTGGGGGTCGTTTGCGCTCAATATGTTAAAGAGCATTAAGCAAAACCCTGCTTTAACGTGGTTTTATAATCTCACGGCGGGCAAAAGCTCAGGTATGAGCATTGATGAAATGATAACTAAACTTGAAAAGAAGTTATCCGCAAAAGATTATGAGCAAGGCAATAAATCAAATGACTATACCGTAAAGGGCAATACAAGCGCGGAAGAAGCTCAAAGGCGCGGAAAACAGTTAGCGGCTTCTTATGCTGACGGTATGAAGTCGGGCGAGAAGAAAGTCAAAGATGAAGCGAAAAATCTTTACTACGGTGCTTCAAAAGGTGTTTCTGACGGCGGCAGGGGTACGGAAATGTTTTATAACACGTCCGCAAAGCAGGCAGAACAATACGGCAAGGGTTTAAGCAGTAAATTATCAGAAGCGCATACAAACGGCGAGCAGTTGTATAAAAGCGGTTTGCAGGGTGCGAGCGCTGAGGGCAACGCCTATAAAGAATATGAAAAAGCCGCTAATTCTGGAATATCCGGCTATGCAAGTTCGTTTTCTAACCCGTCAAATACCAATCGCATTTTCGCGGGAGGAGCTAAATTGGGCGATAAAGCTATTGAGGGTGCAGAAAGCAAAGTCAAAGGCTTCCAAAAGACAGGATCAAATTCATCACTTGGCTATATCAAAGGCATAGGCGAAAACATTAAAAGTGCGGCTAACAAGGGTGCGGAATTAGGCGCCGCCGCTTTGAAAGCCTTGAAGAAAGAATTGAAAGAAGGATCGCCGTCAAAGCGCTTTGCGGAAAGCGGTATGTATTCTGCTATGGGTTACGCAAACGGCATAACAGAATATACATCAACGGCGACAAGGGCAGTATCAAATATGGCTAATGCCGCGTTAAGAGCCGCTAATACCGATCCTATGGCGATGCGTAGTAGTGTTTCTATGTCTTCATCAACGGGCATAAGTTACGGCATAGGCGCGGCTAATGAGGGCGCTATGGCAGGTTTGGCAAGCAGTATCTATCAGGCAGTTGCAGGCGGAGTTTCCGCTATGTCAAGTTATGCCGGACAGGGTGATATTAAAGTCATTATCGACGGCAAGGAAGTATTTAAGGCAGTTCAGACAGAACAGAGAAAGCGCGGCGCGGTAGTCAGTAACGGCGCATTTAGCAGATAAGCAAAGGGGGTACGCGATTATGTCAATCGAACGCACGGGTAAATTTATTACTTTATCAGCAGGCGGCGACACGTTGAAAATACCATTTGCCGCTTACGAAAGCGGAAAACAGACTATTGCAACGGTAGTAGATCAAGCGCGTACCGCAGACGGAATTGTGCGAGGCTCAGTAGTGGCAAGGGCAAATAAGATCGAGCTTAAATGGGCGGTTTTAACCCCTGCGGTTTGGGCGCAGATATGCACGTTCTTTAACAAGCATTTTTACTTTAATGCTACATACTTTGATATGCAGGCAAATGCTTTTAAGACAAAGAAGTTTTATGTAGGCGATAGATCAGCGCAGCCGTTCAAAATGGACGCGGTAACAGGAAAACCGAAATACTATCTGAATTGCGAGGCTAATATCATCGGCATAGGTGAAAAAGTATGAAATATGTTAGCGAACAGTTTAATAATGCTCAAAACGAAATAATACGTCCTGCTTTGCAGATACATTTTGAGGTAGGCTCAAATGTAAATTTCAGCGAGGGCGAGGCTTTGCTAAATGACGGTAATACGGGCGGTTTTGATGATACAGTTGCGCCCGTTATAGACCCCGATGATTGTACAAACGGATATTTTTACGCAGTAGTAGGCGACGCGGTTGGAGTGGATAACCCTAACCGCATTTGTGCGCCCGATAATTCGGGCGATTTTTCAACACCCGAACATACTGTACCGTTTGGCATTACCCCTCTTGTTGCCGCCAATACCGAAACAATGATAGGAAACAATGATTATTACAATAACTTTGTTGGGTTTCCGTTTGCTACTACACTATATTTCAAAGGGTTTATCCCCGATACTATCCGTGTAGAAATCTATGATTTTGATACGGACACTTGGAGTACGGAAACAACAATCGACAATAGCGAATTGTCGGAAGAAGTCTTATATACACCCGCAGACCCTTCACAAGCGGGCAATTTTAGACGTTTCTATGTCAAAAACACAACAGAAAGCGGGCGCTTTCAATTACTTTGGGTTAGATCAAATGTTAATCAAACCGTTATCTTTGAGAATGATTTAGTATCTTCTTGTAATGTCGATTTAGAAACAGATTTAACATCGCAAACATTACCGCAATATGATATGACGGTAGAGTGTCTTGACGTTGAAGAAGAATATACACCCGAAACGGTATATTGGGATAATCAGTTCACGGACGGCTCTCCCTGCTTCCTTAAAGTAGGCTATGAGATAGGCGGTGCGGTAGAGTATATCCCTATTCTTTATGGTACGTTAAATCAGCGCCCTACATATAGCGAGGGCAAATTGACGTTTAGTGTATCGTTCAAAGACAATAACGCGTGGGATATTGATTTTTCGTCCGTGCCAGATAGCACCGTTTCTGCGGGTGATATTGTTAAAAGCACAAAGTTTTCAGATATTATCGCTAACATTAGCGGACTTGAAGAACGAGATATTTTTGTAGATCAAACGGACGATGATAACTCAATTTGCAATTACTACGGGTTAGTTAAAGAAAGTGAAGCAAAGCAGCTTATTGCAAACGCATTAGGCGGTTTTATGACGGCGGGTATAAGCAAATATAACCTGTTTAGTGCAATCGCAGTTCAATACAGATTATACGATAACTATTTGTTGCGAAACGATCAGATACAATGCAGTCTGGAAAGTCAAGCAAAAGCCGGAAAGATTGAAGTATCGCGTTACGAGAACACAATGTTAAGCGAATATTTTGACGTTACATCAGCTTCAACAACGGTTACGCAGGGCGATAATGAGGTAAATTTCATAGTGCCGTTTTATGCGTTTGGACGTATGACGGCTATGAGTTTTCCTACGGGTTATTCTCTTGATAGTCTTGACTATCAAACTATGAACGAGGACGGAACATCAACGGCACACGTTATTATCTACAAAAGCAGTTCTGGAAGCGCAACGAGAACATTTACCGTGCGTTTCTACAAGGTAAAAAGTGAAGAATTTAAGGAAACGGAAGAATTAACCGCTAACTATAACGGCGAGGTTTACGAAAACAATAACAGGCTTGTTACGAATAGGTACATCGCAAACAAGGTAAAGGGTGTAGCGCATATTGTTACCGATACATCGTATCAATATGAGGTTGACCTTATGCAGAATTTCAAGTACGAAATAGGCGACGTAATTCGTTTGGAAACGCAAAAGGATGTTTTTAAGTCTTGTATCATCACGGGTTTGCAGTATGTATTTCCCGGCAGTGCCGGACACATTACTTGCAAAAAGATTTATTCGTTGTTAGATTGCCCTAATGTTGTTTACGATCCTAATGGTTTGGAAATAAAGTATAAAGTTGTTTATGATCCCGATTGGTTTACTAATACCGTTCTGGAAACAAGCGAAAACGGAATAGTTGTAGGCTTGATGAAATTCGACGAAAGCGAAAGCCTGTTTTTTGCTTTGGGTGTTACGGAAATGAAACGCGAACACAACGGCACGGAAATATCAGAATACCTAACTAATTTTCTGACGGACTTAAACGGGCATAAGTGGGGTTTTGTCTATCACTTTATCGATAGCGATTACTTTGAAACGAACGCACCCGTTGTTCAATTACCCGATTATGACGCGGGCGCAGGTGCAGAAAGCGTACACGCATACGGCATTATAAATCTTTTGCGTGAGATTTATGCAATGCAAGGTATGACCGCGCCCGTAGATTACACTTGCACGGTTGAACAGATACATTAAGGAGTAAACATTATGCCTACTTGGACTACACCGAAAACAGATTGGCAAGGCACGGACTATTTCACGGCTGACGATTGGCTGCGTATTGTCGGCAACGTGGAATACATAGCTGACGATTTAGGACTTGCATATACGCCGCTAACAACAATTTCGGCAGGATCAGTTTTATCTTCATCTGACAGAAACGCAGTTACCGATATGTTAGAGGCTATTTACGCAGAATTATCTGCGTCGTGGAACAGGGGTTTTGTTTTGCCCCGTGTTGATTACGGCTCTGCGTGGAATAGCAAGGACTTGAATAACATCGAGAATTTGCTTTTGTGCGCGAAAGCTCAGATTGACGGAACACTTGATAATCTGGCGGAAAGTTATACGGGTGATGAATTGTTAGCGGGCGATCAGTTATCACTTGGCTTGCTTTAATTTTAGTGTAAAAGTACACTAACAATATACAGATAAAATACAAACGGGAGGTTAAAATCAAATGGCTTTTGTTCAAAAAAATTGGGTAGATAGAATAAGCGAATATCCTAATCGCCGTACCATTAATGACGGCAACGTAACAAAGCAAGTTACCGTTGGGCGCGACGAGGGTACTATCACGGAAGCAGGCGACGCGTTTAATGCTTCCAATATGAACGATTTAGAGCAGCGTATTGCGGACGCGGTTTATGAGGGCGGCACTATGGACTATACCGAGCTTCACGATAAACCCGAAATAAACGGCAACGTATTGACAGGCGATAAATCTACATCAGATTTAGGCATAGCGCTAACAGGACTTGCGGACGTTGCTATTTCATCGCCTACGGCAAGTCAATTTTTGAAATACGACGACGTTTTAGGCAAGTGGGTAAACGGCTCAGGTGGCGGCGGTGGCGGCGGCACGGATAACTACAACGACCTCAATAATAAACCGTCAATCAATTCGGTTACATTGTCCGGCAATAAGACTACGGCAGACCTCAATATCAGTTACAACGATCTTGACGATAAGCCTACAATACCCGCCGCACAAGTCAATTCAGATTGGAACGCGGTATCTGGCGTTGCGGAAATATTAAATAAACCGTCATTGTCAACCGTAGCCACAAGTGGAGATTATGACGATCTTCTCAATAAGCCTACTATCCCCGACGGGTTAGATCATTATTCAATTACTGAAAAACAGGTTGGTGTATGGGTTGACGGCACTACTCCAATTTACGAATTAACGGTAGTTCTCAATTCAACAGTATCTTGCACGGCAGGAAATACGAGCGCTGCGGGTGCGTGGACTTCTTTAATGCCTTGGAACGATAGCATAACGATTATTGATTTTACTGCTTGGAACAATAGCGGTAACGATAAATCGGTCTGGAAACATTTGTCGGCACAATGGAGTAATACAAACAAGGATATTAGGGCGTTAAATATACGTTCTACTGCGGCAGGCGTTGACGGCTTCATTATGCGTTATTTCTACAATTAAAGGGTGATTATATGAACGACGTATTAGCTTCACTTTTAACGGCAGTTGCGGGCGGCGTGCCTGCGGTTATCGCAGTTGTTCTTTCCAATCGTTCACACGATAAAGTTATTGATGAACGCCTGAAAAACACGAACGAACTTATCAACGAACGGACGAATAATACTAATGATCGTATTCAGGAACTTTCCGCGCGCGTCGAAAAGCATAATAACCTTATTGAACGTATGGCACTTGTCGAAGCAAGTGCTAAATCTGCTCATAAACGAATAGACGATATGAGCAGTCAAATAAAAATAGCGACACGGCAAAAGGAAAATGCCTGACGTTATCGAAATCTTTATAACTTTTGTTTTGCTAACGGCGTTAGTGGCAATCTACTACGCCGATTTAACAAAAAATAAATTTTAGAAAGGAAGAAAAACAAAATGAACGATTTAGGTTTTATCGCATTTCCGGCAATCGTAGTT
>JAEEGL017321431.1_pt1 | contig 19560 bp, 14 predicted proteins | sample 9134231 | NCBI WGS metagenome assembly JAEEGL01 (sample SAMN16246548, study PRJNA631951) | gut metagenome | biome: gut microbiome; feature: rumen; material: fiber-attached | host: Bos | place: Iran: Karaj | collected 2018-10 | reverse complement strand
GTGGCCATAACTATAAGAGCAAATGTAAATCCGATACCCATACCGAGGCCGTCAAGGAATGAGGCGGGAATTGAGTTTTTACCGGCAAAAGCTTCAGCTCTGCCGAGGATTATGCAGTTTACAACTATAAGGGGAAGATAAACTCCGAGCGCGTCATTGAGCGCCGGAACAAATGCTTTGACAAGCATCTGAACTATGGTAACAAATGATGCAATAACAACAATATAAGCCGGAATTCTGATTTTTGAAGGTATAACCTTTCTCAGAGCGGAGATAACTACATTTGAACACACGAGAACAAGAGTAGCGGCAATGCCCATACCTATTGAGTTTGTGACGGAAACAGAAACCGCAAGAGTGGGACAGGTGCCCAGAACAAGTCTGAGAACGGGATTTTCTTTTATGATACCCTTGCTGAATTCTTTACCCAGTGATTTATTCTCAGCCATTTCCGCTCACCTCCCCGCTTATTGATGAATAGCATTTAAGCGCATTGTTTACAGCGTCAGTAATACCCGTTGAAGTCTTTGTGGCACCGGTCACGGCATCTATTTCTCCGCCCTTGGCCTTAAGCACGGCTGAGCCGCTGATGCCTGTAAACTGACCTAAAAACTTCTGATTTGTTTTCAGCTTCATACCGATACTCGGTGTCTCGTCTATTGACAGGAAGCTGATATTCTTAACGGAACCGTCGGAATCAAGACCGACCATCAGCTTGATATCGCCGTTATATCCGCCCTTGCCGATTGCGGTAACCGCATATCCGACCTCATTGCCTGCGGCATCTTTGGCAACGGAATATGAACAGCCGGAAGCACTGTCTTCAACTGCATCGGAAAATTCCTTCGCATCGGGAAGAACTTCCTGCATTGCCTCTTCAAGCTGCTGCTTTTCAATCTCGGCTATTTTCGGAGCCGTAACTCCGTTTGTAACACCGAGAAGAAATGCCGCACAAAGACAGATAAGGAACAGAGTCAAAGTCGGAACAAGATAATTCTTAATCGAGTTCATGCCTGCGCCTCCTTTGCCTTTTTTTCCTTTTTGGGTGTACCGAAAGGTTTGGGAGTAGTGATTCTCTCAATCAGAGGAGTAAGAATATTCATGAGAATAATCGAATATGAAACACCTTCGGGGAGCGAACCGAAAAGACGGATAACGCATGTAATAAGTCCGCATCCTATACCGAATATGATTTTGCCTTTTGTGCTTATCGGGCTGGTTGAATAATCCGTAGCCATGAATATCGCACCGAGGAAAAGTCCGCCGCTCAGAAGCTGATAGATCACAAACTCAGCGCCTTCGCCCTTGACTGCGGTATAAATACCCATCACAGCGGCAACAGTGCAGATAAATGAAAGCGGAATGGCGGGAGAAATAACTCTTCTGACAAGAAGATAGATGCCGCCGATTATCAGGGCAAAAATACATGTTTCGCCGAGACATCCGCCCCTGATACCCATAAACATATCTCCGATAGAGGGAAGTATGTCTTCAGATACAAGAGGAGTGGCTCCTGTAAGAGCATCGGCGCCGGCAAGGTTCATAAATCCGGTGTGAGGCTCGGTCCAGGAAGTCATTGCGCCCGAGAAAGACAGAAGCATGAATATTCTGCCGCCGATTGCGGGATTGACAAAATTCTGACCGATACCGCCGAAAAGCTGTTTGACTACAACTATAGCGAAAAGGTCGCCGATAATAACCATCCAGTAAGGGATTCCCGAAGGAAGATTAAACGCGAGAAGTATTCCGGTTATCACGGCGCTCAGGTCGCCGACAGTATTGCTCTTTTTGAGTATGAATTTACGGAATGACCACTCAAAGAAGACACAGCAGCAAACTGAAAGAGCCGTTATCACAAGAGCACGCAATCCGAAAATCACGCCCGAGGCGATAAGAGCCGGCACTAGAGCGATAATAACATCGAGCATTATGCCTCTCGTTGTCTTTGCCGAGCGAAAATGAGGTGAGGCGCTGACAAATAATTTTTCATTTTCCATTATTTTGCCGCCTCCTCTCTGAGAACAGCTTTGGCAAGCTTCATATATTGAACGAGCGGGATTCCCGCAGGGCAGGAATAAGCGCAGGAACCGCATTCCATACATACATTGACGCCGATTCTCTTCATCGTTTCATAATCCTTTGCCTTGGTCGCTCTGACTATATTGGTCGGAGTAAGACTCAGCGGGCAGGCAGCGGCACAGCTGCCGCAGCGGATACAGTCGGTCTGTTTCTTTAAGAGAGCATCGTTTTTATCAAAAGCAAGAATGGCATTATTCTGTTTAAGTACTGGTAAATCCGTATTTACGATAGCAAGACCCATCATCGGACCGCCGGTTATAATTTTACCGGGCTCGGATTTAAATCCGCCGCAGAAATCAATGATTTCGCCTATATTGGTGCCGATGGGAACTCTGACATTTTTGGGCTCGGCAATTGCAGAGCCGTCAACTGTAAGAGAGCGGGAAACAAGAGGCTTGCCTGTTTTAAGATATCTTGAAACAAACGCCGCAGAAGCAACATTCATTACGACACATCCCACATCAGCCGGGAGTTTTCCCGGCGGTACCTTTCTGCCGGTAGCAGACTGTACCATCATTTTCTCGGCACCCTGAGGATATCTGGATTTAAGCACCATAAGCTTGACTTTATCGCCCACATCATACTCATTGTCGGCAATTCTTTTGAGAACGTTGAATGCCTCGGGCTTGTTGTCTTCAACCGCAATAACAACATTTTTGAAACCGAGCAAGTCCTTTATGGTGTAAACGGCAGAGAGAATATCCCAGGAGTTATCAATACACTCGCGGTAGTCAACCGTAATGAACGGCTCGCACTCTGCGGCATTGATAACAAGAGTATCAATATTCTTATCGGGAGAAAACCCGAGCTTCACGTGAGTCGGAAATCCCGCACCGCCGAGGCCTACAAGACCGCTCGCGCGGACCGCTTTGAGAAATTCATCGCGGTTTGTGACTTTCGGCGGTTCGATGCCTTCCCACAGTCTCATCTCACCGTCACTCTCGATGGTAACGGCTTTGGCGAGGATACCGTTGGGCATCTTGATATCGCCGACCGCCTTGACCTTACCGGAAACTGTCGCGTGAATGGGCGCGCTGACAAATTTGTCGGTGTCTCCGATAACCTGGCCGACAGATACATCATCGCCCGGCTTCACTACCGGCTCACAGGGCGCGCCGATATGCATCTGCATTGGAATTACAACCTTTTCAGGTGTCGGAATCCTGACGACTTCAAGATCGGCGGTGTTTTTACGGTGGTCTACCGCAACACCGCCCCTGACTTTCTTGACAGCTGTCAGGACACCGGCGGGTATTTTACTCATATTCAATTTACCTCCCCGATATATGCTGAAAATATTATTAACTGTATCAGAACGGCTGACGCCGCTATTTGACAAAATGCTTTTTCTCTGCGTTGAGAGCGGGTAAAACCGCTTTGAAAATAATACCGGTAAGAATTCCGGTAATCACTCCGAATACGGCAAGAAACGGAGCGTAATAAAAAGTTTTATCACTGCCTGTAATGAATACAGACATGATAAGCTGACCGGCATTATGACAAAGCGCGCTTATAACGGAAATACCGATTATTCCGAGTCGCTCTTTTGAAAACTTAATAAGCAAAATCATTGCCGTGCAGGAGAGCAGGCCTCCGGCAAGACTCATCGCGGCAGCGGTAAATCCCCTGGTAATAAACACAAAAAGGCTCTTGATAACCGTAATGGTATAGGCCTGAGCGGCTCCGACACAATCCGCCGCAAACATTGTCACAATATTTGAAAGACCGGGCTTTGCCCCCGGCGGCAAAAAAGGCAGCGGCGGGATAAGGCTCTCAATAAAGCTGAGCGCAATTGCCTGAGCGCACAGGATTGCAGCAAGAGCAAGGCGGTATATTTTATTTCTGTTATTCATATCAGTATGTAATCGCGTCCGCACTGCTTCCGGTTATTGACACAACCGTTTTGGCAGGCAGGCAGACAGCCGTATCTCCCCTGCGGCGGAGCTTTCCGCCGGCGACGCATATCTTATCGGGGCACTCTGCAGACTCAAAATAAATCTCTCCGTTTTCGGCAACAATAACAACTTTCGGATTGGTATCGGGAATAGTCTCAACTCTGCCGGTAACATCATCAAGATTAACGGTTTCAATTACCTTGCCGTCAACCGAGATTTCCGCAATGTGCTTACCGTCCGACGATTTCTGAAAAATCAGAAAAGCGGCCGCAATCAATATGACGGAGAAGATAATGACAATGTCGGTTTTTTTAATAAGTTTATTCATTCTTCAGAATATATCCGTCTTTGGTGATTTCAGTCTTTCCTTCAAGGCCTTCGGTTATATAGACATTATTATCGCTGTCAATGAATAAAGCGTCACAGCCGTAAGTACGGGCGAGCTCCATTCCTTTATCAAGACCGCAGGCAAAGCAGGCGGTCGAGAGAGCATCGGAAAGAATACCGCTATCAGAAACAACGGTAACGCTTACAAGGCCGTTATCAACCGGATACCCTGTTTCAGGATCAAGAATATGATGATAACGCCTGCCGTCCTGTTCAAAAAATCTTTCATAACTCCCGGAGGTGGAAACACAGCAGGACGGCAGAGTAAGCACGGCCATAGTCCCGCTTTCAAACGGATCATTTACCGCAACCCTGAACTCTTTTTTGCCGTATGTCAGGACACTGCCGCCGAGAGAAACAACGGCTCTTGAAATACGTGATTTTTTCAGGATGGTGTCTCTTATGACATCAAGACCGATTCCTTTGCCGGCGGAGCCGAAATCAATTACAGCTCCCTCGGGAATAGTCAATTCTCCGTCTTTGATTTTGATTTTATCCGCTCCGGTCAGGGAAAGGGCTTCATTCAGCTCACCGGTATCGGGAACTTTGCCTTCTTTGCCGAATCCCCACAAATCGCTGACAGTGCCGAGCGTGAAATCAAATCTGCCGCCGCTTTTTGAATAAACATCAAGCAATGTATCAAGATACCCGCGAAGGTCATCGCCGAGAGGGCCGCCGTGATTTCTGTTAAGAGCCGATAAGGCGCTGCTCTCACTCTGACGCGAAAGAATATTTACATCAAGATCATAAACCAGACTCTCGATTTCGTCCACAATCCCGGCGCTCCCGAAGCCGCTGATTTTCAGCGAATTATAAGTATCCATTGCAAAAAAATCATATTCAAAATTACCGGAAAAATGCGAGTAAATCAAAAATCCGATAACTGCAGTCAACGAAACAGCGAGGATAATGCCGACCGATTTTCTTTTCATTCTTTCACCGCGATTCAAAGGCATAAAATTACAAGATATATAATACTACAATGTTTAAAAATATTCAACTTTAAAATAAAAATATATTGATTTTTTAATTGAATAATTTATAATAAAACCGAGGTGAAAAAGATGAACTATAATGTCTATATGCCCGTTCGCTGTATTTACGGTGAAAACGCCGTTATTAACAGCTCAGCCCTTTTAGCTTCACTGGGCAGTAAATGTCTCATAGTAACCGGAAAACACGGAGCGAAAAAATCAGGCGCTCTGGACGATGCGGTCAAAGCACTTCAGAATGAGGGTATAAGCTTCGAAATATATGACGGTATAACCGAAAATCCGCTTATTTCAAGCTGTCACGAAGCCGGAAAAAAAGCACGTGATTTCAATGCCAGTTTTATACTGGGTATCGGAGGAGGCTCCGCTCAGGATGCGTCAAAGGCAATAGCTTTTTTTGCGACAAATCCTGATTTTGCTCCTGAAGATATTTACGGCAAAGATAACGGATGCATCCCGCCTCTTCCCGTTGCGCTCATCGGCACAACAGCGGGCACCGGAAGTGAAGTAACAGCCGTTTCGGTTCTCACCAATGATAAAACCGGATTCAAAAAGAGCGTAAAAGGTCCCGACTGCTATGCGAAGATTTCATTCTGCGATCCGAAATATACTTACTCACTCCCCTATGATTACACGGTTTCCACTGCTCTTGACGCATTTCATCATGCCATAGAAGGATTTTTCACCGATAAATGCGAGGGCGTTGAAAGAGTTTATGCCGAAAAAGCGATTCCCATGCTGTATTCATGTCTTAAGGAGCTGTCACTCACAGATACAGTAGATTTAAGTCTCAGAGAGCCGCTTTATTACGGCTCAATATACGCAGGGCTTGTTATCAACACCTGCGGCACGGCATTTCCGCATCCAATGGGGTATGTGCTGACCGAAAACTACTCAGTGCCTCACGGAACTGCCTGCGCGGCGTTCTTTACCGATTTCATTGACAGATGCAAAATCTACTCTCCCGAAAAATCCGAGGCTTTCTTTAAAATGACCGAAGATGAAAACGAGGTTAAAAAAGTTATAACTTCACTCGTTAAGCTTGACGGCATTAAAATTGACCCGGATCTCGCTCATAAATACTCGGCAAGATGGGAAAACGTAATTCCCGGAAACTTTACTGCGTCTCCGGGAGGGCTGACAAGAGAAGAAGCCGAAAAAATACTTTTGAAATTCAATTAAAAAGAACCGGTGAGGAGCCATCTCTTCACCGGTAATTTATTATTCTGAGTCAACTGCTTTCTGAGCCGCAAGGCCTTTTTTGTAATTCTCAATAAACCGGGCAAATCCCTTTTTATCGTCTTCATCGGGCTTTACCTCAAATGACTCAAAGGAGCTGAATACTCTGCTCTCGAGATAATCCTCAAGAGATTCCCCCTCTGATTTATTGAGCATATATCCCGCGAGAATAGCCTGACCCCACGGGCCGCCCTCACCGGCGGTTTTCATAACCGAAATAGGAGCATCAAGAGCTGCGGACATTATTTTCTGACCCGCGAGAGGTGCTTTGAAATACCCGCCGTGGCCGAGAAGTCTGTCGATTTTTACATTTTCCCTGTCAAGAAGCTCTTTGCCGATGCTGAGAGTTGCCGCGGCGGAGCAGATCTGTGTCCGCGCAAAGTTTTCCAGAGAAAAGACAGAGTCACGGCTTCTGAAAAACATCGGTTTTCCGATATTGACACCGGTGATAACCTCACCCGAAATATAATTGTAACCTACAAGACCGCCACAGTCTTTATCTCCTTTAAGCGAAAGCTCAAACATCTTATCGAGCACTTTATATACCGAAACATCCGCGCCCATCTCTCTGCACATCCGGGTGAAAATCTCAGCCCAGGCATCTATTTCACCGGTGCAGTTGTTGCAGTGAACCATTGCAACGGGTCTGCCCGAAGGTGTGGTAACCATGTCTATTTCTGTATAAAGTGAAGACAGAGCTTTCTCAAGCACAACCATGAGAAAAACAGATGTACCCGCGCTGATATTACCGGTCCTTTCGGCTACGGAGCCGGTAGCAACCATACCCGTGCCGGCGTCTCCCTCGGGAGGGCAGAGAGGTATTCCCGGCTTGAATTCACCGGTCGGGTCAAGGAGAAGCGCGCCTTCTCCGGTAAGATTTCCGGCAGGTTCGCCGGCAGTCAGTACTTTGGGCAGGATATCTCTGATATTCCAGGGATAATCGCCTGTGAGCGCGTCGAATTTATCGAGCATGGTTTCATCATAATCATTGATATTGCTGTCAATCGGGAACATACCGCTCGCTTCGCCTATTCCGACGACCCTGCTGCCTGTGAGCAGATAATGAATATATGAAGCGAGGGTATTCATTGACGCTATATCTTTGACATGCTCCTCGCCGTTAAGCATCGCCTGATAAAGATGCGCAATGCTCCAGCGCTGAGGAATATTGAAATCAAAGAGCTCCGTGAGCTTTGCGGCGGCTTCGCCGGTAATTGTATTGCGCCATGTACGGAAATCGGCAAGCTGATTGCCCTGAGAATCAAAGACAAGATATCCGTGCATCATGCCGCTGATACCCATAGCTCCAGTGCCTGTGAGAGCAACGCCGTATTTTGACAATACATCCGCTTTAAGAGCGGCGAAAGCGCTCTGCATACCTTTTTTAACGTCTTCAAGAGAATAGGTCCATACTCCGTTTATAAAAGAATTCTCCCAGTCATATGATCCTGATGCGAGAGGATTTGCCGAGCCGTCAATCAATACAGCTTTGATCCTTGTTGAGCCGAATTCAATACCGATACTCGTTTTGTTTTCTCTGACAGCAGAAACAGCGTCAATCATAATAAAACCTCCGCTAAACTTTTTAACAATTATATATCATTTTCTCACATTTAGTCAACCGAATAATTAAGCTATGCCGGGTGTAAAAAAATGCGCTCTTTTTTTGTGCAAAAATCACCTTAAAACAGCGCCCCTTTACTATTGACACTTTTATAAAAAAACTTTAAAATTAAATTTCAGAGGTGATTTTCTTAATGAAAAAGATTATATCCGTATTAATGTGTGTTATTCTGACAGCGTGTATTTTCTTTCCGCTGACAGCTCACGGCTATTCCCAATCCTGCCCGTTCATTTATATTCACGGGTTTATGGGAAAAGATCTTTATTCCGATAAAAACGATAAGGACAGCGAGCCGGTATGGCCGCCGTCAACAGATAAGATCCTCGACCTCGTCAAGGCACATATCGGCGATCTGCTTTTATTCCTCGTCACCAAAGATTACGACAGACTCGGCGACGCTATTCTTGAACCCGTAAACGATCTGCTCAGCAGCGCAAATCTGTCAAAAGACGGTGAGGTAACGGACAGCAGCGGCGCATATATGGTTTATCCTCCTGCGGACAGCATAAAAGCCGACAGCTGCCTTGATTTCAATTATGACTGGAGAGTTGACCCGATACAGTCTGCGCAGGAGCTCAATGACTTCATAAACTATGTTACGGAAAACTCCGGCTGTGACAAGGTCGCAATCGAGTGCCACAGCTTCGGCGGAATAATCGTAAACACATATACAAAGCTTTACGGCTCAGATAAACTCAGAAGCGTCTGCTACAATACAACAGCGATATACGGCGAAACTTACACCGGCGAAATGATGAGCGGTGAAATCGTATTTGAAGGCGAAGCCATCGTTGAGTTTTTCAAAAAAATGCTCGGCGGCAATGAATATGAGAAACTGCTTACAGGCCTTATTGATATACTCGCCGGCGCCGGAATTGACAATGACCTCGCAGAGCTTGCAAATAACATAGTCGAGCATCTGGGCGAGAGAGCAATAAGAGATATCCTCATGCCTATGTTCGGCGGGTGGCTGAGCATCTGGGCGATGGTTCCCGATAAATATGTTGACTCCGCAAAAGATTTTGTATTCGGCAAAGTTTATAAAGACGACGGAATTGACAGAAGCAAGCTCATTGAAAAGATAGACAGATACAATACCGAGATAAGACCTTACAAAACAGAAACGCTTGAGAAACAGAACAAAGAAATCAGCATCTATGTTTTTTCAAGATACGGCTTCCCGTCAGTGCCTCTGACTCCCTCCTGGAAAAAAATGAGCGACGCGGTGGTTGACACCGAAAGCTCGTCATTCGGAGCCACCTGCGCAGAATTCGGGAGCACGGTTTACGAAAAACTTGACGCATCGGCTGATAATTCTTATTTAAACCCGGATAATACAATTTATGCCGGAACCTGCATGTTCAAAGATCAGACGTGGTTTTTCAGAAACATGCCTCACGCGGACATGTGCGGAGATATGGATGAAATAGTCAAAGCTCTCCTCTACAGCGACGGTCAGGCAACAGTAAAGACCTTTAAAGAGTATCCTCAGTATATGGTTTATGACAAGAGCGATAAATCAATATCAATAGATAACGGCACTCCCGAAATCAAAGAATCTTTTTTTGATAAGATCTTTGCTTTCAATATCAAAATACTTGAGTTTTTCAGAAATATATATGACAAAATATTTTCCGTTTTCAAATAAGGAGGAATCAGCGTGGGTAAAAAAATAATTGTTGCGGGACTCGGTCACGGCGGTATCGCCACGGCGGCGCAGCTTTCGGCCGCAGGTTATGACGTAACCGTATACGAGCAGAAATCCGAGGGCACACTCGGCTATGACTGGACCGATATTTTCGCTCCGGGAGCTCTTGAAACGGCAGGCATCCCCATGCCGCCCGTCACCAAATTCGAGTATAAAGAAAACATGACATTCTTTAATCCGTCCGAAACGGTCGGGCTTACTCAGCATGTACCCGAGGATGAGCTCGAAATCAAAATGGAGCGCAGGGGTATTTACGAGCATCTCATAAACCACGCCCTCGGTTGCGGAGTCAAAATACAGTATGACACCGTGATAGACTCCCCTATTCTTTTCGGAAACAGAGTTGTCGGTATAAAGACAGACAAAGGCGATTATTACGGCGACCTTATCATTGACGCCTGCGGAATGCTCTCGCCTGTCAGGATGAAGCTTCCCGATTCGCTCGGCATTGAAAAAGAGCTTGCGCCTTTTGAGTATATCCGAATTTTCAGAGCATTTTATAATAAAGCAAACGATGAAGAGGTCAATGCCAAATTCAAGATCATGCTGCTCAAAGACAATATACTCGGCATGAGCTGGGTAGCTTCGGAAGACGAATATACCGATGTGCTCATAGGCAGATTTGAAGACTTTGATATAAATGAAGTCGAAAGATTTACCGAAGTCCTCAGAAAAACCAGCCCGAGGCTCGGCACCGAAATCGTCCGAGGCGGACAGTTTGTGAAAATCCCGGTCAGACAGCCGCTCTCGCTTATGGTTGCTGACGGTTATGCCGCAATCGGCGACAGCGCGTTTATGACGGTACCGCTTATCGGCTCGGGAATCGCAAATTCTCTCAGGGCATCAAAAATCCTTGCCGAAACGGTTATCGCGGATAAAAACGATTCATTCTCGGCAGAGAGTCTGTGGCCGTATCAGTATAATTTCTTCAAATCACTGGGCACAGACCTCGCCGTGCTCGCGGCGGCGAAACTGCTTATGGCAAAGCTTAACGCCGGCGATGTTGACTTTTTGTTTGAAAGCGGCACCGTAACTGATGACGATATCACATTCGGCGCAAACTTCACCGGTCTTTCAAGCATGACAATCAAAGTACAGGATCTGCTCAACAAGGCAAAACAGGTCTGCAAAAATATGGATTTCCTCAAAAAGCTTCCCTCTACCGGAGTGAGAATCAGCGCCGTCACCGCAACCTGCGCAACGATACCGAGAAAATATAACTCCGATAAAGTCAGAACCTGGAAAAAGGTATACGAAAAAACATTTAAAACAAATTTATAATGATTACTGATAAAAAACTCAATTTCAGAGATATAGGCTGCGTTAAAACGCTTGACGGTAAGACGGTTAAATCCGGTCTGATACTAAGAAGCGCAAAGCTGAGCAAACTCAATGAACACGACAGAGCAATCCTTGAGGATTATTATAAAGTTTCCAAAGTCATTGATTTCAGAGCCGCGGCCGAAAAAATCAAAAAGCCGGATATAATTCCGGACGGAGCGAGATACATTCCCATCCCCTTTTTCAATGAGGCAAATATGGCGGTGACCGGAGGAATGGGCTCTGATGTATTTGCCGCGATAAAAAAGGCGGAAAGCAAAGAGGAGCTTTACAATTACATTCCGGATCTGAAAACGGTATATCCTATAGTGGTTACCGATGACTTTGCTCTCTCTCAGCTCTCAAAAGCTATAAAGCTTATTATCAATAACAGAAAAGGCGCTGTGCTTTTTCACTGCACAGCGGGCAAAGACAGGACAGGAATTGTATCTGCGATTATTCTGAAACTCCTCAATGTCGGCACTGACGAAATTCTCAGAGATTATCTGCTCACGAACGAGGTCTCTGCAAAAAACGCAGAAAAATACTCAAAGCTCGCAAGAGTATTTATGAGAAACAGTAAGATAGCCGACAAAACATATGAGGTTTTTCTTGCAAAAGAGGAATATATAAAATCCGCATATGATGCGATGGCCGAAAAATTCGGAAGCTTTGATAATTTTGTCGAAAACGGACTCGGGATTACCCGTGAGGAAATCGAATCATTCAGAGAATATATACTTGAATAAAAAATCCGGGCGGCTCATTCTGAGTCTGCCCGGATTTTTTCAATCTCCGTTACCGTTAATTTATTTTCATTGACTTTGAATTTAATATTGAAGCCGGAGAAGCTCAGCCCGAATTCTCTGCCTGCGTCATCAATATACCTCGGCCTCGGATCCTGAGCGAGCACTTTTTTAAGAACCACAAGCTTTTCACCCGGTATCTCCGCCGACATTTTTTCATCAATAACAACCTCAAGAAGCGGACTCTCCGCGCTGACAAAACCGTTATTGGCATCCTGTTTGCAATCGGCGTAATGAAGATACGGCTTGATATCGTAAATCGGTGTGCCGTTCATTAAATCGGCGCCCGAGACAACAATCACAGTCCCCTGCCCGTTTATTTCTTTTATACCTTCAAGGCGTACGGCGGAGAGACCTACCGGATTGGGTCTGTGGGGAGATCGCGTCGCAAAAACTCCCATACGCCTGTTGCCGCCGAGTCTCGGCGGTCTGACGGTGGGAGACCACTCCTTCCCCCTGAATTCGCTGAATTCCCATATAAGCCAGAGATAATTATACTCTTCTAATCCCCTGAGTGCCTCGGGATACCTGTATTCCGGCTCAAAAACAATAATGCTGTTTTCATTCTCCACAAGACCGGACTGCCTGGGAACACCGAATTTTGACACATAGTCATTATAAATCCTGGCGATTATCTTCATCGGGTCACTCTCCTTTACGGTTACAAACAGTATATATTATTACAGTTTTTGTTTCAAGCATTGAAATATTAAAAATTTAGTGATATAAATAATTCGGTATGAATTGAAGGACGGGCTTTTTTATGGATAAAACATCGCGCTCATTTTACAAAGCTTTTTTTATAATGACTCTGACGGTTGCGTTTCAGAATCTTATCGTTTACGGCGTTAATCTTGCCGACTCGGTAATGATGGGAGCGTATGACGAAACGGCTCTGAGCGGAGTCGGGATCTGCAATAACATACAGTTTCTGCTTCACATGTGCGTAATGGGCACGGCAAACGGAATAACGGTAATCGCTTCAAGATACTGGGGCGAAAAAGACATTGACTCAATGAAAAAGATTTCTGCCGTGGGAAATATCTTTGCCATTTGTATTTCCGCTTTTCTGTTTATTCTTTGCGCGGTAACGCCGGCAGGCATCATTTCTCTGTTTACCGACAAAGAGACCGTTGCCGCCGAGGCGGTTAAATATCTGATTATAATAAAATATACCTATATTATTTACGGCGCAACGCAGATACTTCTCGCAATACTCAGAGCGGCGGAGGCCGTAAAAATCGGTTTTTATGTTTCGCTCTCCTCATTCGGAATAAACATACTGCTCAACTATGTATTGATTTACGGTAAACTCGGATTCCCAGAAATGGGCATCAGAGGCGCGGCGGCCGCAACTCTTGTTTCAAGAATCATAGAATTATCCGTTGTTATCATATATATGTTTTTCATAGACAAAAAGCTGAAATTCAGAATCGGCGAGCTTTTAAGGTCAACGCGCGAGATGATAAAGCTGTTTATGAAAAAGGGGCTTCCTCTTTTCGCGAGCTCAGTTTCATGGGGTATAGCAATGAGTATTCAGGGCTCAATCATCGGCAGACTTGTTGAAAGCGCGATAGCCGCAAACAGCATCGTCACCACTCTGTTTCAGGTATCTTCAATCTTCACATACGCCGGAGCCAATGCCGCCTGTGTGCTGATTGCAAAAATAATCGGTGAAAAGACGGAGAGAGAAACAATAAAAAAGAGAAGTAACGGACTACAGCTCTTATTCCTCGCAATCGGCGCGGTGTCAAGCGTTATCCTGCTTCTCATTAAAAATTTAATTATCGGTCTCTATGATGTAACACCGGAAACACTGCACTATACAAATATATTCACGCTCATTCTCTCCATAACAATCATCGGCACATCATATCAGTGCCCGACTCTGACAGGTATCGTTTCGGGCGGAGGAGATACATCGTTTGTATTAAGAAATGACATAATCTTTATGTGGCTGATAGTTCTGCCCGCTTCGGCGCTGAGCGCATTTGTTTTCAGATTCCCGGTAGCGGTAACATTCGCCTGCCTCAAGGCAGATCAGATTCTCAAATGCCCGGTGGCATTTTTCAAAGCAAAGTCTCTGAACTGGATAAAGAAAATACACAATGACCGAGTATAAGAGAGTCAAAAGATTTCCCCGGATGTCTCGAAACATCCGGGGAAAATTTATATTGTATTATGCTTTATGCAATGCCTTTATTTCGGCAGGCCGTCATAGGCAGGAATCTTGAAGAGCATGAAGATAATTCTGAAAATGGGTGATGCATTCAGAATATAATGAATCTTCTGCCACCAGGTGAGTTAGACACTACCGGGCACGCTGGTTGAAATCGCTGTGCCGGGTACGTTTGCCGTTATGACTGCATCGCCGGGGCCTACAGCAGTGATATTGCCTTCCGAGTCAACTGTTGCAACTTTGGGATCAGAGGAGGTATAGACAACGGAGCTTGTATCAATGCCGTCAACCTTGAGAGATACTTTCTTGGATTCAAGATATCCTATGTAGAGAACTCCGGTTTCATCAATGTCGGGGTTAAGACCGCTTTCGCCGCCTTCTCCTCCTTCGCCGCCTTCGCCGCCTTCTCCACCTTCACCGCCGTTGTTTCCGCCGACAATTGCAATGGTCTTGGTGTCTAGAAGTTCATAACATTTTTCGCATCTCTGAACATATCTGCCTGTAGCGGGATCTTCGCAAATCCATTCACCGGGAGTATGGGGAAGTTTTGCGGTTTCATCATCCATATAGTTTACACCGCATTCGGAGCAGGTGTAAATGCTGTAACCGGTTTCAGAGCAGGTAGGTTCAAATACATTTGTGATTTCAAAATTATGTCCCTTTGCCGCTTCCTCGTCTTCGATTACTGAGTAACCGCAATCGGCACAGTATTTGATTTTGAATCCGTCTTCGCAGCAGGTTGTTTCAACAACTCTTGTTTTGAAATTGTGCTCAAGTGCGGGAGTAACATCAGATACATATTCGGCATCACAGTTTTCGCACTTATAGGTTGTGTAACCGGAATGGCCGCATGTCGGATTTGTTACAGTACCCTTATAGCTGTGTCCGTTTGCCGGAACAACATCGGTTCTGATAACCAGGCCGCATTCAGAGCAGGTCTTTTCGGTGTAGCCGCTCTCGATGCATGTGGGTGCGACAACCTTCTCTGCGAAATCATGACCTTTCGCGGGAACAACATCCGTTCTGATAACCAGTCCGCAATCCGGGCAGGTCTTCTCGGTGTAGCCGCTCTCAACGCATGTGGGTGTGGCAACTCTTTCTGCGTAATCATGACCGGTTGCGGGAACAACATCTGTTCTGATAACTATGCCGCATTCGGAGCATGTCTTCTCGGTGTAGCCGCTCTCAACGCAGGTGGGAGCGACAACCTTCTCTGTGAAAGTATGATCCGTTACAGGTGTGAGATTGTCACAGTATGTGTCGCCGCAATTGTCACATACATAGCGGGTGTAACCGCACATATTATGAGTGGGGTCAATTACTGTTGATTTGTAGCTGTGACCCGTAGGCTGCTCAATCTCAATTTTTTTGTCTCCGCATGTCTTGCAAAAACTGAATTTAAATCCGCTGTGACAGCAGGATGCTGGAACAGAAAATTCCTCATAATTGTGACTGCCGGAACACAGATCTGAAAGATTTACCGTGTAAGTTTTTACCGTGCCGTCGGAATAAGTAATCTGATACGTTTCCTCGGGACCATTCACAGATATTTTATCAAACGCCGTGATAGTATTCGCGTGCCGGACGGTAAAGGTTGAAGATGTGCCGTCTGTATATGATACGGTGTAAGTGTCAATGTCGTTTTCGGATGAGGAGAGCGATATGTCGCTGACCGACACAGCCGCGGCTACAAACAGATACCGCTTGGCGCACTCAATACTCTCAAGGGTATCATGTATGCCCGGCTTTGTGACTATGGTAAACGCGTGCTCGGGCATCGCGGTGAAGTTTTCAAAGATGTATTCCGTAACGCTGTCATCTACTGTCGCAACTTCCTGCCTGTCGCCGTTTGGATAATATTCATAAATTGTGAATGCGCCGTAATCGTGATTGGTCTTGTCGGGAGCGTTCCATGTCAGTTCGATGGCTCTGTCGCCGCCGTCGGTTGTTATGAATTCGGCGTCAAGGCCTTCAACCTTAGGCAGGGTTTTCTTGAGCCCTGAAAGGGCGAAGCCGTAGGTATAAACGTCCTTCGGTTCAGCGTCGGGGTCATCAAGTTTTTCTCTGCTCTTGATGCCGCTGTTCCATCTGACGAGCTGATAGTTGAATGTGTATTGGTTTGCGGTTTGCATGCTTACGCCGTCATCGGCGAGATCGTTTGCGTCATAGTTGCCCATTTCACATGAAACGCTTGTTCCGTTTGTGTTCGTTGTTGAGTAACTGTGAGCGCACATATAATCGAGCGATGTTTTCGCGCCTACAGATGCCGAAACAAACATGGGTATATCGATACCGAATGTGATTTCAAGTTCAAACGAGAAACCGTGAGCCATCTCTTCGCTGTGACCGGTGCTTGTGGAATACTCGTATGAGAAACTGGTACTGGTACCGTTTGCAATCGTAACGGGCTTCTGATCCTGCTGAAGCACTTTTATATCGCTTGATATATGGTCTGACTGAAGATATGCATACGGGTCGCCCGAGTGCCCGAGATATTCGTCATTGAGTGTCTCGAGGAAAGCCTCGGGCTTTGCCGTTGAAGGAAGCTGAGCATTGTATTCACCGACGAAGGTGTTGTATTCATCTACCGTAAGAGAGTTTGTCGCCGCATGGCACGGGAACGAGAGCACTATGCTCTCACCGTTGAAATTGCCGTTTGTTTCAATCTCATAAGCGTAAAGAATAACCGGTGTTCTTCTGACAATGACCATATCTTCATACTCGGTAGTAAAACCGTATTCTGTGGATTCTTCCCATCCCTCAGAGAATTCTTCGGTCCAGTCGGTGGAATAACCGGCAGATACCTCATAGCCGCCAAGCGTGCCCTCGAGCGAATGGGTTGCGCCTATACCGAATGAGGTGCTGTTTGAGTTGGCGGTCTCGCTTCCGACAGTTTCAGTAATTGAATACCCCATACTTGTGCTGCCGTATTTCTGCATTTCGGGATGATACGGCGGAGCCTGAAGAACTGCCATAACCTCCGGGTCTGAGTAGGTCAGGGCTTTCCCGCGGTATTTGGCTCTGAGGATATCGTAATCGTTATCCCAGGCGCAGACAGCGTAATTCAGGCAATTGGTGAGACGGCATGATGCGCTCGACTTGCCGGGATAATATTTTTTGTAATCAGTGCCTGCCATTGTGTCAGAACTTGTGCAGAAGTACTCCAATGCAGAGGCGTTGCCGTTGTGAAGGCCGCCGATCATTCCCATATAGAAAAGTGCATTATCGTGATTGTTTTTGTTTGCTCCGCCAAGCGTGTAAACAATCTGCTCAAATCCATAGTTGTTGTTGTCAAAATTGCCGACAGCCATGGATCTAATATAAGTTTCTCCGAGTACTGTAGCAGCGCTGGCACCTTCGTCAGTATTTTTGAAATAATCTCCGGTATAAACTTCTTTGAATTTTTCACTGTCTTCCGACTGACTTGCGTCAAACGAGAAGAGAGCACCGTTTACAAATATGAGAGAAGGATTCAGACTGCCGTTGATTGCCACTGTTTCAACGCCTGTCCTCTGCCATGACTGGTCTCCCGATGATGAATCAGCAAAATAAAGACCGCCGTTTACATTGCCACCCTGCGTCCAGTTGTTGGATGTCCTGTCACCGGAAGCATAAAGCTGAGAAAGTGAGCTGCCGTCTCCACCGTAGATAAAATATCTCATTATTGTTTTATTGATATCATCTGATTTGCTGGCATTGCCGTTCCATGAGCCGGTAACATGTCTGTAAGGGCCGGCTATGACTATTTCATCAGCGTCGGAAGTGTCAACATTGCCTACTGCAAGACCGCCGGCGCAGCAGGTATAGTGATTATCTCCGCTTGTTGTTTTGACATAAGCGGTTTTCTTTGCAGCACCGCTTTCGGCTATTTTGGTTGTAGTGCTGCTGCCGTAACTGACCGCTAAATAGGGAATATACATTTTGGTATTCTGTTTTCTCATGCTGTCGCCATCGGTCATCCTGCCGACATAGCTGAGAACAACAAGATCGTCAATCCCGTCTCCGTTCACATCGCCCGAATCGAGATCGCAGTGAAGTCTGTTGTCAACATAGTCATCATTGCCATCGTGAACATAATTAGGATGAAGAAGAGATTTCAGATTCTTTTTTACAGTACTGTTGCTTAAATCATTACTTATGCCAATTGTAATTGAAGAAGCTGTTGAGGTAACACTGATGTCCATAAGAGTATAATTCGGGCAACCTGCGTTATTGGCGTTGTCAGTCGGACCGTATGCGCCCCAGACTACGAGAGTCTCATGATCATCGCCGTTATAGTCGCCCGCCGTAACATCAAAGAAGTTCATAGCGTTGAAATCATACATATTATCATTATGTTCAAATGCGTAATCACTTCCGAGCCAGCGAGCGTTTCCTAATTTCAGAATACTGCTCTGTTTGCCGGCGCTGTTGAAGACATACATATATATTGCGCCGTAATCTTTTGCGTCACCGCCGTCAATGTTTTTTTGCATATTTACGCCAATTACAGCAACATGGTCTTTTCTTCCCGATCCTGTTGCGTCAAAAGCAATCATTTGAACATGGCTGAGTTTATTGCTGATACTGACGTTGGATGTGGAAGCCTTGTAGTCAAGCGGGTGTTGGTCTGCATTGCTCGCTGTAATGGTATCATAGGAGGTAAGAGTCTTATTACCTGAACCGTTTGTATTGAAGAGAAGAAGCTCCTCTTTTGTATTGAGTGTGAAAGCGTTGCCCATACCGTAACCGTAAGGGTCATCCTTTGCTGTGTATTCGGCGGGAACGGGAGTGTTTTCGACAATTTTTTGATATGCATCCGAAAACCCGAAAGATGTAATCGACATCATCGGGATCGAGGAAAGCACCATTATAAGCGCGCACAAAACGCTTATAATTTTAAGGCCTGTTTTGCTGCTGTTTTTCATAAAACCTCTCCTTTTTTTATTTGATCGGGTCTATATTTCTACAGTTTACATTATAAAATTAAATTCAATTTATGTCAATATACTTTACTATAGTTTTACAATAAATTATTTACACATAATATTTTTTTGGAATTATATACGGATTCAGAAGTCATAAATCAGATACCCGGAAGACTGTCATTTCAGCATGAAATAAGCGGATTTTGACTGTAAAATATTTTTTGAAATTTGGGCTTGATTTTTTTGAAATATTTAAGTATAATAAACAGGCATTTGAACAGTTGGAGAGTTGTCCGAGCTGGTCGAAGGAGCACGATTGGAAATCGTGTGAACGCCATAAACGTTCCGAGGGTTCGAATCCCTTGCTCTCCGCCATGAACTGAGTCCTGAATCCCCTATATATCAAGGGTTTCAGGACTTTTGT